>Ga0307299_10000153_pt1 | contig 22274 bp, 22 predicted proteins | sample ER_DNA_159_FD_194466 | JGI IMG/M metagenome (GOLD analysis project Ga0307299, IMG submission 194466) | Bulk soil microbial communities from the East River watershed near Crested Butte, Colorado, United States - ER_DNA_159 | ecosystem: Environmental > Terrestrial > Soil > Floodplain | place... | reverse complement strand
GAGGCGAAGCTCGTTGTCGTCGACGACGCCGGCCATGTGCCAACGGGTGCGGTCGCGCAGGAGCTGGCCCGCGCGACCGACGGGTTCCGTTGAGCGCTTCGGCTAAGCCTTCGCTGCGACCTTCGCGCGAGTCGTCTTCTTCGTGCCGACGCCCGCGAGGATGTCGTCGAGCCACTCTGCGGCCTCTTCCTCGTCCATGCCTTTCGCGTACATGAGCTCGGAGACGAGGATCTTCTTCGCCTTGACGAACATCTGCTTCTCTCCTGTCGAGAGGCCCTTCTCGTGGTCACGGAGCGACAGGTTCCGGACGACCTCGGCGAGCTCGAAGATGTCGCCCGTCTTCATCTTGTCGCGGTTGTGCTTGAACCGTCGGTTCCAGTTCTTCGGCATGGTGGTGCCGCTACCGCGCAGGGCCTTCAGCACCTGCTCGACGGTTGTCTCGTCGATCACTTTCCGGAGGCCGACGCGGTCGGCGTTCTCGGTCGGGACCTGCACGGTCATGTCGTTGTGCAGGATCTGGATCTGCAGGTATTCGCGCTCTTCTCCGAGCACAGTCCGCTTTTCTTTCTTGACCACGGTGCCCGCGCCGTGGTGCGGATACACGACCTTGTCGCCGACTTTGTACAAGCCCGACCTCCCCATTCCGTGTGATTTCAACAAGCCGCCGGCGGGTGGACAACCGCCGGCGAACGACTTCCAGGATAGCAAAACATGCTGGAAACGGCCACTTTTTTGGGGTCTCGACCGAAAAAGCCCTGCTCAGAGCGGGCTACGCGGCCGCCGGTTCTGCCTTCTCGAGGGCCGCTGACACGGCCAGGCGGAGGGTCTCGGCCTCGACGAGCGACACGTTCGCGCGAGCGTCCGTGCCTTTCGGCACGATCACCGCGCTCAGACCGAGCTTGGCGCATTCCTGAGCGCGCCGTTCGGCCTGGGTCGCGGGCCGGAGCCGCCCCGTCAGGCCGACTTCGCCGAAGGACGCCGTCGACGCCTTCAGCGGCACGCCTTTCGCCGCGGAGGCGATCGCCAGCGCGACGGCCAGGTCCGCGCCGGGCTCGTCGATGCGCACGCCGCCGGCAACGTTGACGAACACGTCCGCCTGACCGAGCGCGAGCCCGGCGTGCCTGGAGAGCACGGCGACGATCATGGCGAGCCGCTTCGGATCGACCCCGGTTCCGACGCGGCGCGGCATCGCTAGGTCGGTCTGGGAGACGAGCGCCTGGATCTCGAGCAGGAGCGGTCTCGTGCCCTCGAGCGCGCACGCGACGGCCGCGCCGACCTCGCCGTCGCTCTGGCCGAAGACCGCGGACGGGTCCGGGACTCCCTGCAACCCGGTACCCGTCATCTCGAACACGCCGAGCTCGTTCGTCGAGCCGAAACGGTTCTTCGCCGCGCGCAAGACCCGGTGCGCGTGGTACCGGTCGCCCTCGAACTGGAGCACGCAGTCGACGAGGTGCTCGAGCACGCGCGGGCCGGCCACCGAGCCGTCCTTCGTGACGTGCCCGACGAGGAAGAGCGCGACGCCCGCCTCCTTTCCCACGCGCAGGAGCCGTGCGGCCGCTTCGCGCACCTGTGTGACCGACCCCGGAGCCGAGCCGATCTCCGCCGAGTACAGCGTCTGGATCGAGTCGATCACGCAGACGTCCGGCCGCTCGCGCTCGAGCGTCGCGCAGACCGCGTCCAGATTCGTCTCGGCCAGGATCTCGACCTGCTCCGCCCCGCCGAGCCGTGCGGCCCGCAGCTTGACCTGGGCCGTCGACTCCTCGCCGGTCACGAGCAGAGCGCGCCGGTCGCGCGAGATCGCGGCGAGCGCCATCAGCAGCAGCGTCGACTTCCCGACTCCGGGCTCTCCCCCGACCAGCACGAGCGACGCGGGCACGAGCCCCCCACCGAGGACGCGGTCGAGCTCCGCCACGCCCGTCGGGATCCGCGAAGCCTCCTCGACCTCGACCTCCGCGAGCCGCAGGAGCGGCTTCGCCTCGGCCGCGCCGTTCGCAGCCGGCGGAGCCTCTTCGGCGAGCGTGCCGAAGCTCCCGCAGGACGGGCAGCGCCCGAGCCAACGGCCTGTCGAGTAGCCGCACTCGGTGCAGGAGAAATGAACGGCCTGGGCCTTTGCCATCGCGTCGAGTCTAGGAGCGCGGTCCGACACCGCCTGTGCCGAGTTCGAAACGAATCAGAGCCTTCTGCAGCGAGGCCCGGACGCCGTAGGATTCGTGTTGGTGCCAGCCTGGTTGCTGTGGGCCATTGCGGCCGTCCTGCTCGCCGTGGGAGAGATCCTCACGCCGGGGCTGTTTTTCCTCGGGCCCGTGGCGGTGGCCGCCGTGATCGCGTGCGTGCTCGCGTTGCTCGGCCTCGGCGCGGTCGCGCAGATCGTCGGCTTCGTCGTTGCGTCGATCGCGTCGGTCGCCGTCCTCCGCCCGATCGCCCGCAGCCATCTCCACGTGCCGCCGCTCCTGCGCACCGGGACAGCGGCGCTCGTGGGCTCGAAGGCGCTCGTCCTCGAACGTGTCGACGTCAACGGCGGCCGCGTGCGGATCGGCGGCGAGGAGTGGTCGGCTCGCTCGTTCGTCGACGATCAGGTGATGGAGCCGGGAGACCGGGTGGAAGTCGTGAAGATCGAGGGCGCGACCGCTCTCGTCTACCAATAGGAGGTCGTTCGTGCTGGTCGAACTGATCGTGCTCCTCGTCGTACTGGGCCTCGTGCTGCTCACTCTCGCCCGGACGATTCGCGTCGTGCCGCAGGCGCGGGCGGGCGTCGTCGAACGGTTCGGCCGCTACTCGCGAACGCTGAACGCCGGGCTGACGATCGTCGTCCCCTTCGTCGACCGGATCCGCGAAGTGATCGATCTGCGGGAGCAGGTCGTCTCCTTCGCGCCGCAGCCGGTGATCACCGAGGACAACGTCGTCGTCTCGATCGACACGGTGATCTATTTCCAGGTCACCGAGCCGAAGGCGGCCACCTACGAGATCAACAACTTCATCCGGGCGATCGAGCAGCTCACGGTGACCACGTTGCGAAATGTGATCGGGGGGCTCGACCTCGAGGCGACGCTCACTTCGCGTGACCAGATCAACCAGCAGCTGCGGGGCGTTCTCGACGAGGCAACGGGCAAGTGGGGCATCCGCGTGAACCGGGTCGAGCTGAAGGCGATCGACCCGCCGGCCTCGATCCAGGAGTCGATGGAGAAGCAGATGCGAGCCGAGCGCGACAAGCGCGCGGCGATCCTGAACGCCGAGGGCGTGAAGCAGTCGCAGATTCTGGAGGCCGAAGGCGAGAAGCAGAGCGCGATCCTGCGCGCCGAGGGTCAGCGCCAGGCGACGATCCTCGCCGCCGAAGCCCAGGCCCAGGCGATCGGGACCGTCTTCCAGGCGATCCACGCCGGCGACGCCGACCCGAAGCTCCTCGCTTACCAGTATCTGCAGGTGCTCCCGCAGATCGCCCAGGGCGAGTCGAACAAGGTCTGGATCATCCCGAGCGAGTTCACGAAGGCGCTCGGCCAGCTCGGCGAGGCGCTGCCCGGCGGGGAGAAGAACCCGAAGACGGAGACGTAGCCGGGGTCAGTGCTCGGGCACGGTCTCGAGCGGGGCTCGCGCACGGCGACCGGCTGACGCGATCAGCAGCCCCGCGAGGATCGCGGCGGCCCCGACGAGCTGTAGCGGCGAGGGCCGCTCGTCGACGATCAGCGCGGCGAAGATGACTGCGAGCAGCGGCTGGAGCGTCAGGAGCACGGAGGTGCGCGCCGTGGGCAGGCGTCCGAGCGAGACCGTGATCAGGAGCCAGCCCACGACCTGCGAGCTGAGCGCGAGCAGGATGAGCCAGCCCGTGGCTTCGAGTGACGGCGTGAAGTCCAGGTCGCCGATCACGAGGCCGATCGGGACGATGCAGATCGCGCTTGCGAGCGTCGCGTCGTAGAGCGGTCCGGCAACCCGGCCTCGTTCCTCGGAGCCGCGGCGCATCGCGAGCAGGAAGCCCGAGTAGGCGATCCCGGTGAGCAGCCCGTAGATCGCGCCGAGCCTCGGGTTGCTCCCGTAGGCGCCGTTCTCGAGCACGCCGGAGATGAGCAGGATCCCGAGCATCGCCACCGGGATCGCGTACAGCGCGTTCCGGGCGGGACGTTCTCCGAAGAGCGCCCACGCGAGCAGCCCGACCAGGACGACCTGCGTGTTGCCGAGCACCGTCGCGAGGCCCGCGCCGACGTAGTCGATCGAGTAGTGCCAGAGGATGAGGTCCGCGGCGAAGAACGCGCCCGCGAGCCAGGCCGCCCGACGCACCGTTCGCGGCCGCCGGCCGAGCCGGCGGTCTTCCCAGATCGCCAGCGCGAACAGGAACGGCAGCGCCCAGAAGCAGCGGAAGAACGCGCCCGTAGCGGGCGAGACGTGCGACTTGCGAAACAGGATTCCGGAGAAGGCGATCAGGACCGCGCCGCTGAGCACACCGAGAGCGGGCTTCTCCGTCAACACTCGCCGCACCCCCTGAGCCTACGTAGACTCGAGACATGGCCGAGACGGTCGGCGGCAGCTGCCTCTGCGGAGGCGTCCGGTTCGAGGTGACGCTCCCGTTCACGCGCGCGATCCACTGCCACTGCTCACGCTGCCGCAAGCACTCGGGCGCGTTCGGGCTGACCGTCGGCCATGTCCCGATGAGCCAGGTGCACGTGCTCCAGGGCGAGGAGTTGATCCGCGTCTTCGAGCCTCCCGGCGGGCGGGTGAAGGCGTTCTGCTCAGTGTGCGGGTCGAGCCTGTTCGGCGGCGCGTGGCCCGACGGCGAGATGGCGGCCATCCGTCTCGGCGCGCTTGACGACGACCCGCAGGTCCGCCCAATTCGGCACGCATACGTCGACTCCCGCGCGCCGTGGGACGAGTTGCCCGACGATGGGCTCCTGCGCTACCCGGACGCGCCGCCGCCCAACGCGTAAACCGGGCGGCGCTCGCTCAGAGCACGAGCCGTGAGCCGCGGTCGCGTTGGCCGCGGATTTGCCATGACCAGCGAGTGAGACCGAGGACCCGCATCCGTCGGGCGCTGCCGATGATTCTGAATCCGAGCAGCTGAGTCGCCGCGGCGAGCATCGCCGTATTGCCCTCCCAGACATGCGTGCGCTGTGTCCGAAAGCCTCGCTCTCGCGCCACGCCGAACGAGTGAGCGGCGAGGGCCAGCCCGATGCCCCGACCGCGGGCATCCGGCGCCTCCGCCAGCAGGAAACCGAAGCAGGCGCCCGGGCTGTCCACTTCGACGTCCAGGCCGCCGCTTCCGGAGAACAGGTCGACAGCCACGACCCTGTCCTCCGAGCAGGCGACCAGCGCGATCGCTCCCCGATCGACCTCCTGCTGAAAGACATTCGTCATGCGCCGGGCGTGGACCGGCGCCCAGAGGTCCGAGAGATCGGGCCGCTCCCCGGGGAGCAGAAGGCGAAACTCGATCCCGGGCGGCGGTGCGATTTCCGTCGAGATCTCCTCGTCGAGGCGGCGCTCGAGCAGGACATGCCGTGTGCGCGCGAAGAGAAAGCGCCTGACTGGAGCGGCCATCCGGATCACTGCCCAGGCAGCTCGTCCGACCGAGCCTCGCCGCCGAAGCCGTTCCTCGACTTGCTCCATCCTGCCGTGCAGCACCGCCGAGCCCGCCTGCGCCGACGGAGTCGGAGCTGCCGCGGGCCTCGTGCTCCGCACGATCTCGGCCAGGTCGCTCACGGAGAGCGGCCCACGTTCAGTCCAGATGTCGTCTGAGAGCTCGACCTGAAAGGCCGCTTCGACGGCGGTCAAGAGGTTGACCAGTGCAAGCGAGTCGAGGCCCACCCCGAGCTCGCCCAACGGCTGATCGAACGGAATCTCCCGCTCGCTCCCGAGCAAGAGCTCGTCGCGGATGATCCGGGCGATCTCCTGCTCCACGGTCGCCGGCTCAAGCGTCGAGGTCATCGACTCCCAGGCGCACCTTGCCGCTCGCCGTTCGTGGCAACTCGTCTCGAATCTCGATGCGGCGCGGCACCTTGTGGCCCGCGAGGTTGTCGCGGCAGAAAGCGACGAGCTCGACCTCGCCGACCGGCTCCGCGAGCGAAACGACGGCGTAGACGACCTCCTCGTCGCGTCCGTCCGGGAATCCGAGAACGGCGGCCTCTCTGACGGCGGGGTGACGCTCCAGCGTCGCCGAGACCTCAACGGGCGAGACCTTCAGTCCGCCGACGTTGATCATCGCGTCGCGCCGGCCGACCAGCGTCAGGAAGCCATCGGCATCCAGGCGGCCGATGTCTCCGGTACGGAAGGTGCCGTCCTCGAGCGGCGACTGGCCATCCGGAGCGCCGAGAACGTAGCCGCGCGCAACTGCGCCGCTCGTCACCACGACCTCCCCCTCCGAGCCCGGCGGCACAGGGCGACCCTGCTCGACCAGGCTGACCTCGACCCCTGACATCGGCCTGCCCACCGAGGCCGGGCGAGCAGGCACCTCGGACGGGAAGTGCGTCGTCACCGCGCCGGTCTCAGAGCTGCCGTAGTGCTGGCAAATGGGAGCGCCGAACCGGTCCATGAACTCTGTGACCGTCTCCGGCGCCAGCGGTGCGGTGCACGAGAGGAGCCAGCGCACCCCTGAGAGGTCGGGCACCTTGTCGAGCTGTGTCGTCAGGAAGGCTCGGTACTGGGCCGGCACGCCGAGGAAAGCCGCGACGCGATAGGCGAGCCTGCGCAGCGTCCGGCGGGGCACGAAGGCGTCTTCGAGTAGGAGCGTCGTCCCGGAATAGAGAGTCGGCAGGACACCGAGATCGAACCCGTAGCTGTGGAACAGCGGAACTCCCGAGAGGATTCGATCGCCCGGTCCGAGCTCAAGGGTCGTGGTGACGTTCTCTGCCTCGGCGAGCAGATTGTCGGCGCTCAAGGCGATGCCCTTCGGCTCCGCAGTAGACCCTGAGCTGAACTTGAGGAGCACCTCGTCACGGCTCCCCGGTCGAACATCCACTCTCGGCACCAGGACGCGGAGCCCCTCCACAACAGAGGCGTTTGCGATCGGTATCGCCGCGGCAATCCTCGGCCCGCCCTCGGCCTCCGCGACGACGCTCGACAGCCCGACTCGTTCCGCGATCGCCTTCAGCTCGTTCCGCCCGTACTGGGGCGGAAGGAGGGCGACGGTCGCGTCGAGGCGGCAGAGGGCGAGGAAGGCCGCTGGGAAGAGCGGTGAGTTGCCGAGCGCTAGACCGGCTACCCCGCCCTCGCGCACGCCGGACTCGAGGAAGCGCGTCGCGAGCCGGCCAGCCTGAGCCCAGAGCTCGCCGAACCCCAGCTCGACGCCAGCCGTCTCGACGGCGACCTGCTCCCCGAGGCTCCCGGTGCGAGCCTGAAACGCATCCCAGAGTTGCGACGACGAGCCGGCCACGCGGTCACGGGCCCCGTGCCAGGTCGTGAGCTGCGTCTAGATCAGGCCGAACGTTAGGCCGATCAGCACCCAGATCAACCCCAGGGCGAGCAGGACCCAGAGCAGGAAGGCCGACTCGCTTACCGGGAGCCACTTGATCTCCACCTCTTCGAGGAGGAACCAGGTTCGTCTCGTCCGACCGGCCTTCGGATCGCGTTCGACGACCTCGCCGCGCACGGCCTGAGCAGGGTCTTCTGTGCGGTTACCCTCCGCGTCGAAGTACGCCGTCTCCAGCACAGGCGGCTGCTCGACATTTCGTTTTCCGGCCATCCGCAGCTTCGCGGCATTTTACTGCGGGGGTCCGCCGACACTCAGCGTCCCGGGTGGAAGAGCAGTGCCGAAAACGTCTTCGCGCAGATCGCGAGGTCGACGGTCAGGTTCCGGTGCCGCAGGTACCAGAGGTCGTACGAGAGCCGGTCGGCCGCGCTCTCGGAGTCGGACGCGTAGTCGCAGCGGAGCTGGGCCCAGCCCGTGATGCCCGGCTTGATGAGCACCCGCCGCGCCTGGAAGGGAACCGTCGTCTCGAGCATGCGGACGAACTCGGGCCGCTCCGGGCGCGGGCCGACGATCGACATCTCACCCTTGAGCACGTTCCAGAGCTGCGGCAGCTCGTCGAGATGGGTCCGCCGGAGCACGCGGCCCGAGGGCGTCACCCGCGGGTCGTTCTCCTCGGCGTAGACGGGCCTGCCGGGCGCCTCGGCGTCCGCGTCCATCGTCCGGAACTTGTACATCGTGAAGAGCTGTCCGCCCTCGCCGACCCGCACCTGGCGATAGATGACGCTGCCGGGTGTTCGGCGCACCACGAGCACGATGAACGGGATCAACGGCGCCACGAGCAGCATGCCGAGAGAGGCGGCGGCGAGATCGAAGGCTCGTTTCGCAAACCGGCTGTAGGTCCGCTGGTGGAGGTGGAGGATGCTCATGAACCAGGCGGAGGTCAGGTGCCGGATCGGGACCCAGCCGAACACGTGCTCGAAGAAGTGCGTCACACCCACGACCTTGAAGCCGCTCGACGCGACGTCGAGCAGCGACTCGAGCGCCCGTCCGGAGCCGGTGCCTTCGGTGAGAACGATCAGATCCGGGCGCTGCGCTTCGACGATGTCAGAGAGGTCGGCGATCTTCCCGAGCACCGGTACGCCGTCGGTGGGTGAGGCTAGCTCGGCGTCGTCGACGATCCCGACGACCCTGAACGGGACCTCCGCCGCGTGCTCGGCGCTCTCGGCGAGGTCGTTGGCCCAGCCACTCGTTCCGACCACGAGCACGCGTCGCTTCGCAGCGAACTGCCGGCGCCAGGCGGCTTCCCAGAGCGTCGACAGGCTGAAGACGGAGACCGCCATCAGCGCGAGCGTCGAGAGCGCCAGCTCGGCTCCCAGCAGCGGCAGCCAGAAGTTGAGCGCGGAGACGACGATCAGACCCGTCAAGGTTCCGACCGCAGAGGGGACGGCCGCGCCCAACGTGAACGGGACTGCGCGGAACGCGCTCCGCACCGTGAAGACCCAGACAGCGGCCACGAGCGAGGAGACGGCGACGGTCGCGAGTGCCGAGGACATCTGCGCGAAGGTGAGCACGAAGACCGGCATCCAGATCGTCGCTGCCCGACCGATCTCGGCCGCGCGCCTCGCGTCGATCCATCCGAACAGGTTGTCGAGGAGCGGCGTCAGTTGGCCCGCAGGCGAACGGACCGCGAATTCCCCCGAGTCATGCATATGAGTCGCCATGTCCCTCTCTCCATCGATCCATATACCCAAGTGCCGTGGCGGTGAGCCCTTGCCCTGAGCGTGAACGAGTTCCATCCTTGTCTCGTGAAGCGCATCGCACTCCTCGGTCCGGCGGGCGCGGGAAAGTCCTGGATCGGCCGACAGCTCGCCGGCCTCCTCGGCGTGCCGGTGATCCACCTCGACCGGCTCTACTGGAAGGCGGGCTGGGTCGCGACCCCCGATGTCGAGTGGCGGGCGATCCAGCTCCGGGAGCTCGAACGCGACTCCTGGATCGCCGACGGCATCCAGGAGGGAAGGATCGACGCCAACCTCTGGTTGGACGCCGCGGACGCGATCGTGTTCATGGACGCGTCGCCGCTGACGTCCATCTGGCGCGTGACGAAACGAAGGTTTGATTCCGCCGATGGGCCTGAGATGCCCGCCGACTGCAAGCCGGCCCCGTTCTACCGGGCTTTCCCGAGATTCCTCAACTTCATCTGGGCCTACAGGAGGGTCGTCCGGCCCGAGGTGCTCGCCGACCTTGCCCGGCGTGAGCAACGTCAGCAGGTCGCCATCCTGCGCAAGGAGGAGGACGTGCAGAGATTTCTCGCGAGTGTGAAGGCTCAACGAGCCCCGCTCGGGGAATCTTCATTGACGTGAGCTCGCTCGCTCCACCCGGAGTGACATTCGAGACGATCTCGACCGCGGAGGCCTTCGCCGCGCTCGGCGACTCCTGGGACGACCTCGTGCGGACGATGCCACGGCCAAGCCCGCATCTCCTGCATGCCTGGCTCGTCGCCTGGTGGCGCTACTTCGGCGAGGGCAACGAGTTGGCCGTGCAAGTCGCGTATCGCGGGGACAAGCTCGTGGGCGCCCTGCCGCTCTGCGTTCAGCACCGGCACGGGGTCGGCGTCCTCACGTTCCTGGGCGCGGAGCAGGTCACGCTCGCAGACCTGCTGCTCGCGGACGGAGAGAAGGCCGGCGTCGGAGCAGCGCTCGCCGAACGTGCGCTGGCGACGAAGTACGACTACGCGGACTTCCACGGCCTCCCCGGGTCGAGCCGCCTGGCGAAGGCTCTCGGCCCGTCGCAACTCCAGCTGATCGTTCGCGCGGAGGCGCCGGTCCTCGAGCTGAACGGCGTCGACTGGGAGACCTACTACGCGACGCGGCTCTCTTCGAAACAGCGCGCGCTACACCGCCGGCGGATACGCCAGCTCGCGAAGCTGGGGACGATCGAGACAACGGTCGCGCGGACTCGCGAAGAGCTCGCCCCGGCTCTGGAGGAAGCCTTCGAGCTGCATGCGCTTCGCTGGGAGGGCAGACCGGATCGCTCCGACTTCGGAACCGACGCGGGCAAGCAGTTCCACCGGGAGGCGACGACCGCCATCGCGGAGCTTGAAGTGCCGCAGATCGTGACCCTCAGGCTCGACGGCCGGCCGATCGCCTTCGCCTACAACTTCGCGCTCGAGGGAACGATGCACTGCTATCGGCTCGCCTTCGACCCCCAGCTCTACCGCTTCTCGCCGGGGCTCGTGAACCGGTTCGACGCCCTGGAGTACGCATTCGCCGATGGGGCGACGCGGATCGAGTTCCTCGGGGGGCTGGAACGGTACAAGATCGAGCTCACCGACCGCACGGAGCCGCTCCACGAGGGACTCGGGCTTGCGGAGAGCGTCGCCGGCAAGGTCGTCGTCTCCGCGCGGCTGAACGGCGTGCGGCTGCGACGCCTGGCGAAGCGGTCTCCCGCGATCCGGCGCTTCTACTACGAAGGACTGGCGCCGGCCCGGCGACTGCTCCGCTTCGGCAGCGGCTCGTGAACGCCGCGTTCTATCTGGCCAAGGCCGGCGGGACGAGAGCCAGGTCGGCCGCCTGGTTGATGCGGACTCGCGGGCGCCTCGACACGAGCGGCCTGCGGATCCTCTTCTATCACCGGGTCGCCAACGACCGGGACGAGCTCGCGGTCGCCCCTGATTCGTTCGCCGAGCAGATGGACTACCTCGCCTCCGAGGCGTACCGCGTCGTCGACGTCCTGTCCGCGATCGACCTCCTCGAGTCGGGCAAGCCGCTCGCGCGGACCGTTGCGCTGACCTTCGACGACGGCTTCCTCGACGTCGCCGAGCATGCGCTTCCGATCCTCTCCGAGCACGGCTTCAACGCGACCGTCTTCGTCGCCCCGGCGGTGACGGACGGCAGGACGCCCTTCCCGTGGTACCGCGAGGAGCAGCCTCCGCTGCTGGCCTGGGAGGACATCGTCGAGCTCGATCGCGACGGCACGCTCCGCTTCGAGGCGCACTCGCTGACGCATCCCAATCTGCCGGCGCTCGACGACGCGGCCGCCGAGGAGGAGATCGCCGGTTCCAAGCGTGAGCTCGAGAACCACCTCGGCCGCCTGGTGCGTGCGTTCTCCTATCCGTCGGGGCTCTACGGCGAGCGTGAGGAGCGGATCGCCGCCAAGGCGGGCTACCGGATCGCGCTCACCTGCGAGCCCGGCGTCAACGACCGCTCGACCGACCGCTTCGCCCTACGCCGCCGGCAGGTCGACGCGCGGGACAGCCTGCTCGACTTCAGGGCCAAGCTCGGCGGCGGCCACGACTCCTCACCGCCGCTCCGCGGGCTCTACCGGCGGCTCCGCTACAGCGCCGGCTAGGCCGAGCTGTCGGTCGTAGAGCTCGAGATGGGCACGCCGGAACGCAGACAGGTCGAACGAGGACTCGGCCCGGGCACGTCCTGCAGCGCCGAGCCTCCGCCGCAGCTCGTTGTCTTCGAGGAGTCGACCGAGAGCCTGTGCCAGGGCCGCCTCGTCTCCGGGCAGAACGAGGATGCCTGTCTCGCCGTCGACGACGAGCTCCGCGAGCCCGCCGACACGCGACGCGACAACGGGCAGCTCCGCGGCCATCGCCTCGAGCACCGACACCGGCAGGCCCTCGGACCGACTCGAGAGCACGAAGACGTCGGACCCGGCGAGGAGCTCTGGGACGTCGCTGCGCTCGCCGGCCAGCTGGACGCGGTCCTCGAGCCCGAGCCGTTGGATCTCGGATTCGACCTCGCTCCGGTCGGGGCCGTCGCCGACGATCAGAGCCTCGTACTCCTGGTCGGCCAGCGCGGCCAGGGCGCGGATCAGCGTCAGGAAGTCCTTCGGCGCCTTCAGCCGGCCGACTGCGATCAGCCGCGGCGTGGCCCGGTCGTGGCGCGAACGGGGAGCGGAGGCCACGTCGACCGCGTTGTGAATCACGACGCTGCGCTCGGCGCTGCACGTGCCTGCCTCGAGCCCCGCAGCGAGCTCGGTCTCGGAAACGCAGATCGTCACGGTCGTCAGGGGGGCCATCAGCCGGTCCGAGACGCGGTACAGGCGGGAAGCCAGACCGGAGTACGCGGAGAAGGCCCAACCGTGGACGGTGAAGAAGCGGAGCGGCACGCGGGTAGCCACCGCGGCGAGACGGCCGAGGACTCCGGCCTTCGAGCTGCTCGCGTGCAGGATCTGGGGCCGCTCCCGTCGGAGGAGAGCGATCAGCTCGACCAGGCCGGCGAGATCGCGAACCGGATTGATCGGCCGCCGGACATGCTGCAGAGGGACGAAGCGCACTCCCGCCCGCGCCGCATCCTCGATGAGCGGGCCTTCCCCGTAGGCGGCGAGCGCGACGTCGTAGCGCTCGGCGAGCGCCGGGAGGAGCGCGGCCACATACGACTGGGCGCCGCCGACCTCGGCCAGGGTGATCACCAGCAGGACTCGTGGACGCGGGGTCGCGCCCGGCATGGCGCGGAGCGTACAGAAGCGTGAGCGCCGCCCATTCAGCCGCAGTGCACGGCCCCGCCGGATTTGCGGCGCGCAGCGCAGGCCGGCTCGCAGGCGCCGTCGGGCTGCTCCTGTTCGCAGTCGCCACCGGAGTCGCTCTCTCGAAGCACCCACTCCCGCTGACGCTGGTCCTCGCCTTCGGGGTCGGCCTCCTCGGCACGCTCGCGCTCGCCCTCGCCCGCTACGACGTCGCCGTCGGGCTCGGCATCTTCTTCCTGGCCGCGGTTCGCATCGAGCCCGCTCCCGCCGATCTGATCCTGTTCGTGGTGATCGCGGTCGCGTTCGTGACCGGTCGGTTCTACATCCGCCGCGTCCCGCTGATCGTGGTCGTCCTGCTGAGCGTGTTCCTCGCGCTGAACATGCTCGCCTCGGTGGAGCTGATCGACGTCGGGCGCGCAGCGACGTTCTTCGCGATCACGCTCTACCTCGTCATCTTCGCCTGCTGGCTGACCGGGTACGTGCACTCCCCGACTGCCGCGCGGGTCGTTCTGCGGGCCTACATCGCGGCCGCGGTGCTCTCGGCGGCCGTAGCCGTGCTGGCGCTCTTCGTCGCCTTCCCCGGCCATGACCTCCTCGTCTTCGGCCCACGCGCGAAGGGCCTCTTCAAGGACCCGAACGTGCTCGGGCCGTTCCTCGTCCCGCCTGCACTGATGCTGCTCGAGGAGACGGTCTCTCCGCGCCTGCTCCGCGCGCGCCTCACGACCAAGCTCGTGGGGCTCTCGATCCTCACGATCGGCGTTCTCTTCGCCTTCTCCCGCGCCGCCTGGCTGAACTACGTCATCGGCGCGTTCGTCATGTTCGTCGTGCTGTCCCTGCGGCGCGGCGGCGGGCGCAGAGCGCTGACCTTCGTCGTCGCGGGCGTCTCGGCCGCGGCCGTGCTCTTCGCGGCCCTCGCGGTCACGTCGTCGTTCACGTTCCTGAGCGAGCGAGCCCGCCTGCAGACGTACGACACCCAGCGCTTCGGCGCTCAGCACTCCGGCATCGAGCTGGCCGTCAAGTACCCGCTGGGAATCGGGCCGGGCCAGTTCGAGAAGGTCTCGCCGATCTCCGCGCACAGCACCTACGTCCGCGCGCTCTCCGAAGAAGGCGTGCTCGGCTTGCTCGTGCTGCTCGCGCTGCTGCTCCTGACGCTCATGTTCGCGAGCCGCAACGCGATCCTCGGCCGCGACACCTACGGCATCGGCTCGGCCGCGTTACTCGCGGCCTGGTGCGGGCTTCTTGCGAACAGCGTCTTCATCGACACGCTGCACTGGCGACACTTCTGGCTGCTCGCCGCGCTCATCTGGGCGGGCGCCGCACGGCCGGCCCAGGGCTCACCCTGGCAGGCGTGGTCGCCGCCTAGCTCTCGAAATAGGAGATCGGCGAGCTTCGGCCGCCGATGACGACCAGGCCGAGAGCAGGAGCCCGAAGCCGTTGCAGCAGCTCACGCATGTCGATTGCGTTCCCCGAGGTCAGGCGATCCGGCCGGCAGACGACGATCACCCCGTCGACCCGTTGGGCGAGCACCTGACTGTCGACGAGCCCCAGGAGCGGCGGCCCGTCGAGGAGCACGTAGTCGTACTCGGATTCCTTGATGTCGTCGAAGAAGCCGTCGAGCGCGCCACCGGCGAGGAGCTGTGCCGGGTCGGGCGGCCTCTGCCCGCTGGCGAGCACGTGCAGGCGGCCTCCGTTGTCCCGCGAGCCCTGGCGCGCGCCGACGGTGACTGCGCTTTCACCCTGGCGGCCGCCGGCGAGCACCTCGGCGAGCCCGGGGGTCTGGGCGACGTCGAAGAGCTCGTGGAGCCGCGGCCAGCGCATGTCCGCAGACACGAGCCAGGTCCTCTGGCCCGCCTGAGCGAGCACGAGGCCGAGCGCCGCAGTCACCTCGGTCTTGCCTTCCCCGTGCAGCGCGCTGGTCACGAGGACGGTTCGCTGGCTGTCCGGCGGAAGCTGCATGCGAAGCGTCGCCTGGAGCGTCTGGTAGGCCTCGTACTCGATCGCGCTCAGGGTGTTGGGAGAGTGGCCGAACCGCCGCCGGACGAACGGGACCTCGACCATCACCGGCAGGTCGAGCAGCCGGCCCAGCTCCCGGGAACCGCTTACGCGCGGCCTGAGCTGTGCCCGCGCGAGGACGACCAGCGCGGCGATGAAGAGGCTCGCGAAGAGCCCGAAGATCGCGTTGCGGACCGGCCGCGGCGAGCTGGGCGAGCTGGGCGCTTGCGCGCGCTCGGCGAGCTCCAGCGCGGGCCCGGAGTTCTCGGGAAGGGTGAGATCGGTCAGCCGCTGGCGAATGGTGGCAATCTGCGACGCGATCTCCGTCGCGTTCAGCGGCGTGGTCGACGCCTGGAGGTCGGCGATCTCCTTCCTCAGCACGGCGCGCGTCTGGTTCACCTGCTGCCGTTGCTGACGCTGCTCGCGGGCCAGGAACGTGGCTGCAACCCCGTTGGCGATCGCAGCCGCGCCGCGGGCCGTGTCGTCGGTGCCGACGATGTTGATCACGTTCGCGTCCTGGTCGACGCTCGCGGTCACCTTGTTGCGAAGCGAGTCGACTGTCTCCCCGGTGAGCCCGGTCTTCGCTGCGGCGGCGAGCAGCTCCCGTGTCGTGAGCAGGACGCGCACGGTCGCCAGGTCGCGCTGGGTCGATTGCGCGTCCCCCGACGCCGACACCGACGGTGCGGTCGGATTGAGGGCGAGCTTCGAGGTCGCCTGGTACGTCTTGGGCAGGAGCAGCGAGATCAAGAAGACCGCTGCCGTGACGCCGACGACGATAAGCGCGATCAGCCAGCGGCTGCGCTTGAAGGCGTCGAAGTACCGGCCCACCTCGACCGGATCGTCCGGCGGAAACTCGGGCGGTATGTATCGTCCGACGCCGTCGTCCATCACTCTCCGGTCCGCCATGGCTTCTGACGATAGCGCTCGTCCCACGGCGCGTCACATGTTCTCCGCCCCGCGCTGGGCCTCGTCCCGGGGCGCAAGAGTGGCGGCAGTGGCCCTCGTATGTGTCGTTGCAGCGGCAGTGGTGGCTCTCGCGATCGTTCGCCAGAATGGCCGCAGTGAACCGTCACATTCTCGCGCGTCGGGCGCCTTCCTCTCAAGTGCCTCGTCCGGCGGGCCCTCGGTTGGGCTGATCGGCGCCCCCCGGACGGTCGGCCGTCCGACGACGCTGAAGGCGAGCGCCACGGCTCGCTCGGGACGCATCGCAGCCGTGACGTTCCTGCTGGACGGGGCACCGTTCGGCTCGGACACGGTCGCGCCGTACACGCTCACGCTGAACCCGGGGCTCGTACGGCCCGGTCGGCACACGCTCACCGTCGCCGCGGTCGACAATCAGGGCCGGCGGTCCTCGACCCGCCCGGTCGCGCTCACGACCGATCGGTTCCGGGTCCAGGCTTTGGCGACGACGCCGGGCAACGGCCTGGAGCGCGCGCTCGCAGCGCTGCGCCGCGGACACGTCACCGTTCGCCTCGCGCCGGGGCAATACCGACTCAGCGACGTGAGGATCGGAGACGGCGCCCGCCTCGTCGGCTCGGGGCCGCGGACCGTCATCACCGCTCCCAGTGCGTCCTACTTCGCCGTGCTCGTCGCCCGGGGCCGGAACATCGCGATCTCGAACCTCACCGTCGACGGCGGCGGCCCGGGGCCGGGCCGAGGAATTGCGGTCGCGGTCTTCGACGGCTCCCGAAACGTGCGGCTGAGCCGGCTGCGTCTGACCCACGTACGGCAGGACGGCGTGAACGTCTGGGGCGCCTACTCGAACGTCTCCGTGCAGGACTCGGTGATCGGAGGGGACGGGAGCGCTCAGGTCGGAGTGTTTGCCCTCGGATCGGACCGTTCCCGCGACACGAGCGTCATCCGCACGCGCATCCGCGGCTTCCGGTCGCACGGGATCCTGCTCGCACAGCGTGAGTACGGGCGGCCCGCGGCCGCGCTGCACGGCCTCGCGCTCGACAACGTCGTCAGCGACATCCGTAACCCGGCCCGCGACCGCTGCTACTACGCGCCGAACACGACGCCGAAGTGCGGGACGGACGAGGGCGGTATCTGGACCGGCGGCGTCGAGGCCGCGATCATCGGCAACACGGTCGTGCGCGCACGCTGGGACGGCATCGAGACCGTCGGCTCCTCGACGAGGACGACGGTCGTCGGCAACAGGATCCGCGACACGCGTACCGGGATCTACCTGGAGCACTCGACGCACGACTCGCTCTTCGCGAGGAACGTCGTCTCGGGTGCGCGGACCGGGATCAACGTCGAGTGGTGGCACGACGGACAGGGCTCGACCCGCAACACGTTCTCGTCGAACCGGATCGTCTCCGCGACAAGAGGCGGCCTGTTCGTTGACGTCGGGAGCGACGGCAATCAGATCGTCGGCAACACCTTCGTCGGCGGTGCGCGGCCGGCGATCGTCCTCCAGGGGACATCCGACAACATCGTCCGCCGCAACCTCGGCTGCGGAGCCGGCAACGAGGCGCTCGTCCGCGAACAGTCGGCGTACGACGAAAGCGGCGCGCGGGCCGTGCCGAGACGGAACCGGCTGAGCGGCAACTCGACCAGCACGTCCTGCGGCGCTCGTTGACGATGAGAGGTGGAAAGCCCGAGGCGGCCGCGCGTGGCTGGGACCCGCTCGCGACCGGATCGGCGAACCTCTTCTGGGCGAAGATCGGCGGCAACGGCGGCTACTTCGTCGCGGTACTGATCGTCGCCCGCGGCCTCGGCCCTGCCGGACGCGGTACCGTCGCCTTCATCACCGTGGCGGCGCTCGTCGTCGCCCACGTGTCCGGGCTTGGCGTTGGCGAGGCGACGACCGTGCTCTCGGCCCGGCACCCGCCGCGGCGGCCGGTCCTGCTCGCGAACGCGCTGGCGTTCTTCCTGGGCAGCGGCATGACCGCGGCGACGCTCGCATTCCTCGGCCTGGCGCTGAGCGGAATCCAGCCGGCGGGTGTGGGAACGCCCGAGCTGGCCATCCTCTGGCTGGGAATCGTGTCCTGCGCGGCCGGCGAGGCCGGCTACTCGTTTCTCGTCGGCGTCGAGCGGCTGCGCCAGCTGGCGTTCATCACCGGCTGCGCGTCGTGGGTCTACGCAGGGCTCGTGTTCGTCCTCTGGGCCGGCCCGGGGCTCACGGTGGGCCGCGCAGCGCTCGCGTGGACGGCGACGGAGGCGTTGCGCGCGGTCGTCCTGATCTCGCTCTCGAGGCGCGGGACGATCGTCGGCCTGCCGGACCGGCGGTTGCTGGTCGAGGAGATCGGGTTCGGGCTCCGGCTCTGGGTGGGGAGCCTGGCCCGGTTCCTGAACTTCCGGACCGACCAGATCCTGATGGGCTTCCTGACGACGGAGGCGGCCCTCGGCTTCTACGCGGTCGCAGTCAACGTCTCGGAGGTGCTGCTGTACCTGCCGTCCTCGGCAGCGACTGCGCTGCTTCCTTTGATCGCACGGACGGAGCCCACGCGCCGGGGCCAGGAGACGCTGCGTGCATTCCGCTCGGTGATCTTCGTGACCGCAGCCGGAGTGGCCGTCGCAGCGCTCCTCGGGCCTTTCGTGCTACCGGCCGTGTTCGGCGACGCCTTCGACGAGTCCATCATCCCGTTCCTGTGGCTGCTGCCGGGCACGTTCGGCTACGCGACCAGCGCGGTCTTCTCGAGCGCCCTCGTCGGGTCGTCCTCACCGGGCCTGTCGTCTCTGGGGCCGATGGTGTCGCTCGTCGTCGGCTTCGCCCTCGATCTTGCGTTGATACCGCCCTACGGGGCGACGGGAGCGGCAGCCGCGGCCAGCGTGGCGTTCCTGGTCGGCGGCGCGGCGGCGCTGCTCACGTATCGCCGCGTGAGCCCGTTCCCGTGGCGGACGATGCTCGTCCCCCATCGCGGCGACCTCGACGTGCTTGCTGCACTCGCCGGCCCCTTGCGGCGGGCGCGCCCTCGCCGAGAGACCGCCTGAGCTGCGCTACGGCCGCGCGGCGATGAGGACGAGGATCGCGATCGTGCCTGCGATCGCGACGAGCACGAAGTTCGCCGTGAGCGCGGCGGTCAGAAGCTGCGGCCGCACCCGCCATGACCGGCGAGGCTGCGCGGGTCGCGGCGAGCTCGAGAGCGGTGCCGCGGTCAAACCGCCCGCACCTGGCTCCTGGTTGATCGGCGCCGGAGTACTGGCCTCTGCCGCCGTCGGTCCGCGCCTCCAGCCGACGACGCTCGCGAGCGAATCCGTGATGAACTGGTTCAGGCTCACGTTCTCGCGCTCGGCCGCCTTCGTCAGCGCCGCGTGCAGCGTCCGTGGCATGCGCAGGAGCAGACGCCCGCTCGGCGTCGCCTCCGACCTGGGCTCGGGAATGTCCCGACCCTCCTTCAGCGCCACGGCGATCCAGGCGGCCATCGCGCCCTTGAGACCGGCGATCGCCTCCTCGGCCGTATCCGAGCGACTCGTGCAGTCGGGAAGCTCCTCGGCGGCGGCGATCCACTTCCCGCCGTTCTCCTCGCCGTCCTGCACCAGGGTGATGTGGTACGGGAGGTCGAGATAGCGATCGACCGCGCTTGTCTGCCGCTTCACCATTCCCTCCTTCTTCTCACAGGCTCAAATATTACGCCTCGGTGCAACAAAGAGCACGTACGGGACCGGGCGACGATCGGTTTTTAGTCCGAACCGACCTCGACGCGCAGTTTCTCGAGCGCCCGGCGCGTGAGGCGCGAGACGTGAATCTGCGAGATGCCGACCTCGCCCGCGATCCGCGCCTGGCTCAGGCCTGCAAAGTAGGCGAGGTGGAGGAGGCGCCGCTCCCGCTGATCGAGGGCACGGAATCCTCTGGCCAGAAGCGCGCGGTCCTCGCCCGTCTCGTACCCGCCCTCGGCCGACGACTTTAGCTCCCCTTCGCCGTTCCCGTCCTCGGAGAGTGAAACCGGCTCGTGCGCGCGCTGGGCCTTGAGCGCCTCGAGCGCCAGCTCGTGCTCGACGCCGGCCTCCCGGGCGAGCTCGGCGACGGTCGCGGGCCGCTGCAGCTTCGCTCCCAGGCCGGCGGCGCCCGCGTTCAGCGAGGCGTTGACCTCCTGGAGCCGGCGCGGGATGCGGATCGGACCGACTCGGTCGCGAAGGTGCCGCTTGATCTCGCCGACGATGCTGGGAATCGCGTAGGCCGCGAGATCGACCCCCCGGTCGAGGTCGAACCGGTCGATTGCATTGATCAGGCCGATCGAGCCGACCTGGACGAGGTCCTCGAGCGGCTCTCCGCGCCCGGCATGCTGCCGCGCGATCCGCCGTACGAGCGGCAGGTAGTCCTCGATCAGCCGGTCGCGAGCCCCGAGGTCTCCCTGCCGGTGGTAGGCGTGCAGCAGGGCGCGCGACGACATGACGCTCGCAGCACTCGGTCTCTCGACCGTGCTCCGCGGCCGTGCCGTTCCCCGTCTCGGCGCCGCCCGGAAGGCGACTTCCATCACTGCCATCTTGAAACGCCTACCTCCTTTCTCGTTCGATAATAGCTCGCGATTCGCGACAAGTCGACAGAAATGTTGTATCGATCTATGACTCATTCGTTTTGGCGATGGGTAGGTTTCGAATTATCGGAACCAAGACTTTCACGACTGTTTGTATCTCACGTCACATCGACCGGCGCCGGCAGCTTCGGCGGTCCAGAGTCGGTCTGACGTCGATCGTGCTCGCGGCTTCCGTCGCATACTTTGCGCCGGTTGCCGCCTGGGCCGCCCCAGCGAGAGCCGGACCGCCGGCACGAGGGGTGCAAACGGCAGAAATGAGGCAGTATCACGGTCTCGTGGCCCCGCAGTATCACCGTGTTGGCCGGAGCTCAGCGCCTGTTTCGGCTTCGTTGAGCCGATCCCTTGAATTCGCCAACTCTATTTCAACAAGAGTGATATCACGACTTTTCACCTTTCATTCACCGAATTCAACGTCGAAAGTCATGATTCAAACTCCAGTTCGTTCGAACGATCGGATCAGTCCTCCAAACGACCGGTCGATCGGTGAGCAGATCGGGTCTGAGAACAGCAGAGATCTCCGGCTGATGATTCGGATCGGAGCGACGCTAGCCCTCGTCTACCTGGCGTTCCTCGCCGTCTGGTTCTGGGCGACCCGCTTCCGGATGAGGCCCTCGAGCAGCGCTCCGTCCTGAAAAACCCCTGCACAGGAGGGTTTGACAACCACCGCGCGATCGGCTAGTACCACTATGACAAGGCAGGAGGGGGACGGTTTTGACGGTCGAAGCTCAGCGACTGCGGCTCACACGGGGACTCTTCGTTGCCGTGCTCGTTTCACTTGGTCTGGCAGCTGCGCCCGCGACGGTTCGTGCCGCGGGCCCGGAGCGGCCTCCGGTCAAGGCGCCGTCCAGGCTCGGTCCTGAGCCGGCCCCCGTCGCACGGGCCACTGCTCCGCGCACGTCCAGCACCAGCACCGCAACGACGTCGACGACCACACCCGTCACCACAGCGACGACCTCGCGTCCCGTCATCGCTTCGACGACGTCCGCCCCGCCTCAGCAGCGGCCGGCCACAAGTGCTCGCCCGAAGCCACACGCGCGCCCACCTGCCCCGCCCAGGGCCACGCACCGCGTGAAGACCGCGGTCAGAGCGCTCGCACACACGATCCGGCCGGCGACCGGGCTCGCCCTCGTCGCTGCTCCGGCGGGCACGAGCGAGTCGAATCGCCTCCTCTTCCTCGGCGGGCTCGCCCTCCTGTTCCTCGTCCTGGGCGACGCGGCCTTCCTCGCCATGTCGGCGCGGGCGATCCGAGACCAGAGTTAGAGCTAGCGCTTCACGACGAACGAGCTGGCGCCGAGCAGCTTGCCGTAGCGTCCGGCGGAGAGCTTGCCGCGACCCGGCCACACGTACCAGCGGTAGGTGCCCGGCCTGAGCTTGAACTTCCGGCCTCGGTACTTCCAGGAGCGCGGCAGCTGGAGGCGGGCGCGCACTGGCCATGCGCTGTATACGCGGTGGCTGCGGACGAGAACGACGTTGTAGTAGCTGGCGCCGCGCACGGCCGACCAGACGAGGAGCGGCGGCTTCGCGACCTGCTCGCCCGGGCCCGGGAAGAGCAATGCCCCACGAGCCACGAAGTCGAGCGTCTTCGTGCCCTCGTTCGCGGCCTGATCGACCGCGCCGAGGCGGTACTGGTACTCGCGCCCCGGCCGGAGCCCCGTGTCGAGGTAGCTCGTCGCGGATCCGGCGCCGCGGAAGACGACGCTCTGCGCCTCGCCGTTCAGCCCTGGAGAGCGCAGAAGCTCCACCGATTGCGCGTCGGGGGTCGTCCGCCAGATCAGCTCGGCGGTGCGCTTGCCCGGCTTCGACACGAGCATCATGACCGCAGGCGCGGTCCCGTCGTACTTGACCGCGATGCTCGCCGTGCCCTGGTTGCCCGCCCGGTCGCGGCACGAGCCGCCGACGAAGGCAACCGGGTTGTCGGGGCCTGAGTACGTGGCCCGCGT
>Ga0307299_10000147_pt1 | contig 22430 bp, 22 predicted proteins | sample ER_DNA_159_FD_194466 | JGI IMG/M metagenome (GOLD analysis project Ga0307299, IMG submission 194466) | Bulk soil microbial communities from the East River watershed near Crested Butte, Colorado, United States - ER_DNA_159 | ecosystem: Environmental > Terrestrial > Soil > Floodplain | place... | reverse complement strand
TCCTTGCACAGCAGCTCGAGGAGGCCCACGGACGTCCGCGACGACGCGCTCAACAGCACGGTCCGATCGCCCAATTGCTCCACGGGCTGCTTGCTGAACAACGCCACGCTCCGCACCGGCCCATCACACGAGATCGCGAGGTCCGGCAAGAGCAGGAGGTCTTTCGCGTGCCGCGCGTACTCAACGGCGCTGATCACACTCACGTCGAGCTCGCCGGCAATCAGGAGATCATTCAGCTCCGCGGGCGTGCCCGTGACGAGCTCGGTCTTGGCCGGCAGCGCGATGATGCCGCGGTCGATCGCGCCGTACACGGGGGCGCAGTTGATGTAGCCGATCCGCCCGATTCTCACTCAGCCCCCTCCACCGCTCCCACTGGCTCCCGCTTGCGGTGCTCGATCTGGAACAATCCGCCCTGCGGCGCTGGTCCCTGGGGGCGCACCGGCGTGAGGCTCGGCTCGTAGCCCTCGAAGGTCCGGACCGTCTGGTACAGCGAATCGCGCTCCACGGGCTCTTTCCCCGCGCCGCGGATCAGCGTCACGATCTCGTCGTACGACAGCCACATCGGCGTCCCCGCCCCCGCCTCATGATAGACGCGTTCGAACACCACGGTGCCTTCCAAGTCGTCGCAGCCGAAGCCGAGCGCGATCTGGGAGATGAAGGGCGTCACCATCGGCCAGTGCGTCTTGACGTGCGGGATGTTGTCGAGCAGCAGGCGCCCCACGGCGATGTTCTTCAAGTCGTCGAAGCCCGTCGTGGCGGTGCCGGTGCGCCCTAGCGTCACGCCCAACTCGTTATGGTCGGGGTGATAGGCGAGGGGGATATAGGTCAGGAACCCGCCGGTCTCGTCCTGGAGGGCGCGCAGCGCCAACAGATGATCGACCCGGTCTGCCATCGTCTCGACGTGGCCGTAGAGCATCGTGCAGTTGGACGGGATGCCCAGCTGGTGGGCCTCGCGATGCACCGCCAACCACTCGTCGCCGGTGAGCTTGCGGTCGGCGATCGTGGCGCGGGCCGCGGGCGAGAACACCTCGGCGCCCCCACCGGGCAGCGTGTTCACCCCGGCGTCCTTCATCGCGATGAGGACGTCCCGGATCGTCATTTTTTCCAACCTGGCCAGGTGAGCTACCTCGACCGCGGTTAGAGCCTTGATCATCACCGTGGGGTGACGGGCCTTGAGGCCGCGAAACATCTCGAGGTAGTACTCGAGGCGCAGCTTGGGGTGCAGGCCGCCCACGATATGGAATTCGCGCGTCGGGTTCTCGCGCGCCGCATCCGACTCGGCGAACACCTCGGCGAGGCTGCGGGTGTAGGCCCCGTCTTCCTTGGGCATCCGGGCGAAGGAGCAGAAGACGCAGGTGTTGCGCAGGATGCAGACATTGGTGGGATTGATGTGCTGGTTGGCCGCGAAATACACCCGGTTGCCGTTGCGCCGAGTGTTGGCGAGGTTCGCGAGGTTGCCGAGGGTCAGGAGGTCGGCCGATGCAAAAAGCGCGAGGCCATCCTCGCGCGTCAGTCGCTCGCCCCGTTCAACCTTCTCGCCGATCGGGACCAAACCTGGGTCCGACGTGGCCTCGTGGCGTCTTGGCGTCGTGGCGTCCGCTCTCATGCCACCCTCCGCACCGCCAACGTCACGTTGTGTCCCCCGAACCCGAACGAGTTCGAGAGCGCCACCTCCACCTGGCGCCGCACCGCGTGATTCGGCGCGGAGTCCAAGTCGCACGCCGGATCGACGTGAAACTGGTTGATGGTGGGCGGGATCACGCCGTGGTGCAGCGCGAGCGTGCACACCGCAAACTCGAACGCCCCCGCCGCCCCGAGCAAATGGCCCGTCATGGACTTGGTGGACCCGAAAACCAGCTTGCGCGCCTGCTCGCCGAACACGGCCTTGACCGCCGCCGTCTCCGCGGCGTCGCCGTACGGCGTCGACGTGCCGTGCGCGTTGATGTAGCCGACCTCGGTCGGCGTAATGCCGCCGTCCTTCATGGCGAGCCGCATCGCTTCCTGCGCCCCGGAGCCGTCGGGCGCCGGCGCGGTGATGTGGTGCGCGTCGGCCGTGGCCCCGTAGCCGACCAGCTCGGCGTAGATCCGCGCGCCGCGCGCCTTGGCCCGGTCCCAGTCTTCGAGGATGACGGTCGCCGCTCCGTCGCCCATCACGAACCCGTCGCGATCCTTGTCGAACGGCCGTGAGGCCGTCGCCGGATCGTCGTTGCGCTCCGACAGGGCTTTCATGTTAGCGAAGCTGGCGATGGCGAGCGGCGTGATCGCCGCCTCGGACCCGCCCGCCACCATGACGTCGGCTTCCCCTGAGCGAATGAGCCGAAACGCGTCGCCCACCGCGTGCCCGGACGAGGCGCACGCCGAGACCGTCGCGTAGTTCGGTCCCTGAAAGCCGTAGCGCATCGACACGAGGGCCGATGCGACGTTGGCCATGAACATCGGGACGAAGAATGGGGAGACGCGGTCCGGGCCCTTCTCGACGTAGGCACGCATGTTCTCTTCGAAGGTGGCGATGCCGCCCGTGCCCGTGCCGATGATCACGCCGACCCGCTTCGGGTCGAGCGTGCCGGTTTTCTGGAGACAGGAATCGGCCAACGCCTGGACCGACGCCCCCATCGAGAACTGGGCGAACAGGTCGTAGCGCCGCGCTTCCTTCTTCTCGATGTAGCGCAGGGGGTCGAACCCCTTCACCTCGCAGGCGAAGCGCACGCGCAGCTTGGCGGGGTCGAACTTGGTGATCGGGCCTGCGCCCGACCGGCCGGCGACCAAGCCCTCCCACGTCGTGGCGACGTCATTCCCCAACGGCGACACGACCCCAAGGCCCGTGATCGCCACCCGGCGTGCCACTATTTGCCCTTCCCCATCTTCTCGTGGAGGTACGACAGCGCCGCCCCGACGGTCCGGAGCTTCTCGGCCTCTTCATCCGGGATGTCGATGTCGAACTCCTTCTCGAAGGCCATGACGAGCTCGACCGTGTCGAGGCTGTCGGCGCCGAGGTCCTCCATGAAGCTGGCGTCGTTGGTCAGCTTGTCGCGCTCGACCCCGAGCTCCTCGACGATGATGTCCTTGACCTTCTCCTCGAGCTGCTTCATGTCCATAGCCATGGGTAACCCTCAGCGAAGGTAAAAGGGGGGTGCCTGCTACATCACCATCCCGCCATCGACCACCAGCACCTGCCCTGTAATGTAGCTGGCTAAGTCGGAGGCGAGAAAGAGGACGGCGCCGGCGATATCGGGCCCCTGGCCCAGCCGTCCCAGCGGAATATTGTCCAGGAAATACTGTTTCGCCTGCGGGGAGATGCCCTGCGTCAGCTCGGTTTCGACATAGCCCGGCGCGACGGCATTCACCAGCACGTTGCGCGAGGCCAGCTCCTTGGCCACGGACTTGGTAAAGCCGATGATTCCGGCCTTGGACGCCGAGTAGTTGGACTGTCCCTTGTTGCCGTTCAGGCCCACCACGCTCCCAATGTTGATGACCCGACCCCAGCGCCGCTTGATCATGCCGCGGGCCGCGTACTTGGTCATCAGGAACGCGCCCTTCAGGTTCGTGTCGATCACCGAATCCCAGTCGGCCTCGGTGATGCGGAACAGGAGGTTGTCCTTGGTAAACCCGGCGTTGTTGACCAGAACGTCGATCTGGCCGAAGTCCTTGTCCACGGCGTCGGCGAGCGCCTCGACTTGCTTGGCGATCCCGACGTCGCAGGCGTAGCCCCGGGCGCCGCCGCCGAACGCCGTCGCGACCTCCTGGGCCTTCGCCCCGTCGCGGGAGCAGAGCGCCACCTTGGCCCCGGCCTCCGCGAGCACGCGGCAGATGTCGTGCCCGATCCCCCGCGTGCCCCCCGTGACGAGGGCGACCTTGCCCGTCAGGTCGAGTTTCATCGGATTCCCACCCTGAAGGGTGGGCTCGGCACCTCACTGTCCTTAAGGACAGTGCGTCGCCGAGCCCAGGCTTTAGCCTGGGAATGTCTCACGCCGTCTCCATGAATGTCGCCACCTCGTCCGCCGTCCCCAAGCTCACCACGTTCGCCCCTGGGACGATTCGCTTCAAGAGGCCCGCCAGGACCGTTCCAGGCCCGATTTCGACGAACCGCACTTCCGCCCCTTCGCCCCCGAGCCGTGCCGCGTGCTGCATGCACTCCACCCAGCGCACCGGCGCCGTGAGCTGATCGGCGAGGAGACGCCGGGCCCGGCCGGTGTCGGTCACCGCCTCAGCGGTGGCGTTGGCGATGACCGGGAACGCGGGGTCCTGAAACGGGGCGCGCTCGAGCGCCAGTTGCAGGTGATTCTTCGCCGGCGCCATCAACGGCGAGTGAAACGCGCCGCTCACCTTGAGCGGGATCACCCGCTTGGCGCCGCGCGTCTTGCACGCCTCGCCGGCGCGGGCGACCGCATCGGGGTCGCCCGAGATCACCGTCTGGTCCGGGGCGTTCAGATTCGCGGGAACGGCGACGCTGCCCTGTTGCGATGCCTCCTTGCACGCGGCCTCGACTTCGGCGGTCGCGAGCCCCAAGACCGCGGCCATCATCCCCGGCCGATCTTCCCCGGCTTTGTGCATCAACTCGCCCCGGCGCCGCACCAGCTTCGCCGCCTCAGGCGCTTCGAGCGCCCCGGCGGTGACGTACGCGGAATACTCGCCGAGCGAGTGTCCTGCAGCACCAATGCCGCCAGAGGCGGAAGGACCCAGGGCGGCGAACACGGCCGCGCTGTGCGCCAGAATCGCGGGCTGCGTGTTGTGCGTTGCCGTCAGCTCGTCCTCAGGGCCGCTAAACATCAGCTGGGACAGCGCGACGCCGAGCGCGTCGTCGATCGCCTTGAAGGCGTCGCGCGCCGCGGGGAACCGCTCCGCGAGGTCCTTGCCCATCCCGACTTTTTGCGCGCCCTGGCCCGGGCAGAGCCAGATGGTTGCTACCACTTCACGACCATGCTCGCCCAGGTGAAGCCGGCCCCGAACGCGACGAACATGACGGTCATCCCCGGCGTCAACCGGCCGGTCTTCACCGCCTCGTCCAGCGCGATGGCGATGGACGCGGCCGACGTGTTGCCGAACCGGTCCACGTTGACGTAGACCTTGTCCATCGGGACGCCCGCGTGCTTCGCGGTCGCCTCGATGATGCGGATGTTCGCCTGGTGGGGAATGAGGAGATCCAGATCGCCGGCCGTGAGACCGGCGCGTTGCAGCGCGTGGTCGCAGGCATCGGCCATCGAGAGCACCGCGGCCTTGAAGACTTCGCGGCCCGCCATCTTGATGTAGTAGCTGTGATCCTTGAGCAGCTCTTCGCTCGGCGGGTGTGCCGCGCCGCCGCCGGGCCGGTACAGTAGCTCCGCCAGCGTGCCGTCGGACTTCATGTAGGACGAGAGCACGCCTTTGGTGCCGGTGGCCCGGCGCATCAGCGTCGCCCCCGCCCCGTCGCCGAACAGCACGGCCGTGGTGCGATCGGTCCAATCCATGATGCTGGTGAGCTTTTCGGCCGCCACGACGAGCACGTGCTCACCCTGCTCGGACGCGATCAGCCCCTCGGCGACGTTGAGGGCGTACACGAAGCCGGCGCACGCCGCGCCGACATCGAAAGCGGCCGCGTTCTTGGCGCCGAGAATGGCTTGGAGGTCGCACGCCGCCGACGGCAGCAGGCGGTCGGGGGAGGCCGTGGCGTAGACGATCGCGTCGAGATCGAGCGGGGTCAGGCCGTTCTGCTCCAGCACCTGCAACGCCGCCGCCTTGCCCATGCAGGCGTTGCTCTCTTCCTTGCTCGACACCCGCCGTTCGCGGATGCCGGTGCGCTCGCGGATCCACTGGTCGGACGTCTCGAGAATCTTGGAGAACTCGTCGTTGGTCATCACGCGCTTGGGCGCGTAACTCCCAGTCCCGGACAACTCGGCGAAGGGGCGCTTCATGCCGGAACGCCTCCCCCGGCCGCGAACTCGGCGGCGATGTCGTCGCTCAGGTGGCTCCGCACCGCCTGCACGGCGACGCGGATGGCGTTCTTGATCGCCTTGGCGGGGGACGAGCCGTGGCAGATGATCACGACCCCGCGGACGCCAAGCAGCGGGGCGCCGCCATAAGTGGCGTAGTCGAGCACCTTGAGCACGTTGGCCATCCCCGCAAGCTTCAGCACCTCGGGCACCTCCCGCTTCATGAGGGAGACGAATACACGCGCGGCCGACTCGTAAAACTTGAGGACGACGTTGCCGACAAAGCCATCGCACGCCACGACGTCGAGGTTTTGTCCGCGGCACTCGCCGGCCGGGATGTCGCGCCCCTCGACGTTGCCGAGGTAGTTGATCCCGGGAGTCTGTTTCAGGAGCTGGTGCGCCTCCTTGACGACCGCGTTCCCCTTCTCGTCTTCCTCGCCGACGTTCAGCAACCCGACGGCGGGAGGCGAGCGCCCGAGCACGTCGCGGGCGTATACGGCGCCCAGGTGCGCGAAGCCGACGAGCTCGCGGGCGTCGCAGTCCACGTTGGCGCCGGCGTCGAGCACGAGCACGGGCTGGGTGGCGGTCGGAAACAGGGCCCCGATGGCGGCGCGCTGAACGCCGGGGTGGAGCCGCAGCAGCAGCGTGCTCGCCGCCATCACGGCTCCGGTGTTACCGGCCGAGATGAAGGCGTCGGACTTCCCCTTCTTTTGGAGGTCGAGGCCCACCGCGATCGACGAACGGGGCTTGCCGCGGATCGCGGCCAGGGGCTTCTCCCCCATCCCCACGACCTCGGGCGCGTCGACGATGTCGATGCGCGACCGATCCACGCCGGCGGCCTTCCCGAGCGCGGTCTCGATGTCGGCGCTGCGGCCGACCAGCTGCACGCGAAACTCCGGCGGCAGCTCTTGCAGTGCCTGGGCGGCGCCTTCGACTTCCACCCGCGGGGCGTTGTCCCCACCCATCGCGTCCAGCGCGATGCGGATCACGTCAGTCCTCGACGGTCACTCGCTGCTCGCCCTTGTAGTAGCCGCAGGTCGGACACACGCGGTGCGGCTGTTTCATGTCGCCGCAGCGCGGGCACGGCTGCAGCGTGGGCGCCACCGCCTTGTAATGCGTGCGGCGCGCGCGCTTTTTGCGCTTCGATGTTCTACGCTTCGGGACGGCCATGTTACGATTGTCCTCGTTGCTTCAAGGATTCGAGCGCCTGCCACCGCGGATCGGTGGCGGGCGCGCAGCCACAGGGGCCGGCGTTCAGGTCCTGACCGCACCGCCGGCAGAGCCCGCGGCAGTTCTCGCGGCACTGCAGAAACCGCGGGACGGCGAGTAGTACTTCTTGCCGGACGGCCGGTGCGAGATCGATCTCGGTCGCATCGGATGCCAACGGATAGGCGTCCGGGTCCTCCTGCGCGTCCGCATCCTGAGTGAACAGGGCGTCAGCATCCGCCGTCACAGGGGCGGTCACGGGAGTCAGGCAGCGCCGGCACTCCCCGGTTACGACCGTCTTGAGGCTGCCGTGCCAATAGAATCGCCCTTCCCCCGTCGCCTGCAACCGGCCCGTGACGACTACGGGCGCCCCCAGGGCGACATCGAGCCCCTCGAGCAGGGGGTCGGCCTGTCCGAGCTCGCCCCGGGTTTCGACCGGTCCCCGGGCTAACTCCCGCAGGTCAACGCGCAGCATGGTGAGCGAAGCTAAACCCTTGTGGGACTTGCGTCAACAGAGCGAGGCCAGCTCGCTTTCGGGGAAGAAAAACGCCACTTCCCGGGCCGCGTTTTCGCCCGAGTCGGAGGCGTGGATCGCGTTTCGCTCCTTGGATTGGGCATACAGCTTCCGGATCGTGCCCGGCTTCGCTTCGGCGGGGTCCGTCGCCCCGATGACCTCGCGCAGGTGCGCTACGGCGTTGTCGCGTTCGAGAGCGAGTGCCAGCCCCGGCCCCGAGGTCATGAACGTCACGAGCGAGCGGAAAAAGGGACGCTCGCGGTGCACCGCGTAGAACGCCTCGGCCTGCGGCTGCGACAGGCGTACCAGGCGGGCGGCGCGGACCTTGAAGCCCTGGGCTTCGAGATGGGCGAGCACCTTGCCGGCGTTGCCGGCTTGCACGGCGTCGGGTTTGATGATGGCGAGTGTGAGCATTGATTAGGGGGCCGCCACGAGGCGGCGGATCAGGTCGGCGCGCGTGAGAAATCCGACGACCACGCCCTCGCGCACCACCGGGAAGCGGTCCACATCCTTGTTGTTCATCAGGTTCGCCACGTCGGACAGCGTTTGGTCCTCCGAGAGGCACAGCACCGTGCGCGCCATGACGTCCTTCACCGGGAGCGCCCGCGGGTCGGAGCTGCCGCGCTGCAGTGACGCCTTGGTGACGGCGCGGAACTCTCCGCTCTTCGTTTTCTGCAGGTAGTCGGGGATCAAGTAGCGCAGCAGCTCGCGGTGCGTGACCATCCCCATCAGCGCCCCGCCCTCGTCCACCACGGGGATCGCGCGCACGTCTTTCTCGATCATCAAGCGCGCGACGTCGCCGAGCGTCTGGTCGGGGCGCGCGGCGAGCACGTCGGGCGTCATCAGGTCGCGCACCGTGAGGTGGCTCGGCAGCTCGACGGCGTCGAGCGCGCCGACCTGCGCCACCTGCTCCGGCGTCTTGGCCGCGAGCAGCGCCAGGACTGTTTCGGGATCAGACAGGATGCGGGCGAACGCGCCCACCACCTGCAGGTACGTGGCAGTCTCGCGCGGCGGCGCCACGATCAGGATGACGATGCGCGCGGCGCGGTGCGGATCCTTCTCCCACCGGATCGGTGTGGTCGAGATGCCGACCGCCGTCACCAGCTTGCGCACCGCCTCAGTACGAAAATGTGGCAGGAAAGCATGCTCGCCCACGCTCACCATGTCTTCGGGCCAGGCATTGCGGATCACGGCATTGAGTCGGTTGGCCTGCCCTTCCCCTACCGCGCCCGTCGCGATCAGGCGCTCGGCGAGCCGCTCCGTCGCTTCCTTCACCGTCTGGGCGGCGAGCGGCACGATGACGTGCTGGACGTCGACGACCTCTTTCAGCTTCACAGCCGTTCCTTGAGGAGTGGGACGACGTCGGCGGGGCGCTTCATCACGCTGATGCCGGCGCGGTCGAGCGCCGCCATCTTCTCAGCCGCCGTCCCCGACGACCCGGAGATGATCGCGCCCGCGTGCCCCATGCGGCGCCCCGGGGGCGCCGTCTGGCCGGCGATGAAGCCGATGACCGGCTTGGTGACTCCGTGCCGCACGAACTCGGCCGCCTGCTGCTCGTCGGTGCCGCCGATCTCGCCGATCATCACGATCGCCTCGGTCTCGGCATCCGTCTGGAACGCCGAGAGGCAATGGATGAAGTTGGTGCCGATGAGCGGGTCGCCCCCGATGCCGACGCAGGTGGACTGGCCGTAGCCCTGCGTGGACAGCTGGTGAATGATCTCGTAGGTGAGGGTGCCGCTGCGCGACACGACGCCGATCTTGCCCGGCTTGCAGATGTTGCCGGGAATGATCCCCACCTTGCTCTTCCCCGGCGAGATGAGCCCGGGGCAATTGGGGCCGATCAGCCGCGCGCCGCGCTCGCTCACGAACGGGAGCACGCGCGTCATGTCGAGCACCGGAATGCCCTCGGTGATGCAGACGATCAGGCCGAGCCCAGCGTCGGCGGCCTCAAAAATCGCCGACGCGGCGACCGCAGCCGGGACGTAGATGACCGCCGCGTTCGCCTGGGTCTCGCGCACCGCTTCGGCAACGGTGTTGAACACTGGGACGACGCCCTCGAATAACTGGCCGCCCTTCCCCGGTGTGACCCCCGCCACGACCTTCGTGCCGTACGAGATCATCTGCTTGGCGTGGAACGAGCCGTCGCGGCCCGTGATCCCCTGGACGACGAGGCGCGTGGACTGATCGATGAAGACGCTCACGCGGCCCCCTTCGATTTGGCGACCGCCTGCTTCACCGCTTCATCCATGTCCGAGAGCGCCGAGAAGCCCGCCTTCCTCAAGATCTCGATCCCCTCGCGTTCATTCGTTCCCGTGAGGCGGATCACGATTGGGACCTTGAGCGGGAATTCGCGTGTCCCCTCCACGATGCCGTTGGCGACGTCATCGGAGCGCGTAATCCCGCCGAAGATGTTGAACAGGATCGCCTTGACGTTGGGATCGGCGGTGATGATCCGCAGGGCGCTGACGACTTTTTGCGGGTTCGAGCTGCCGCCGATGTCGAGAAAGTTGGCCGGCGAGCCGCCGTAGTACGCCACCAGGTCCATCGTGGCCATTGCGAGCCCGGCGCCGTTGACGCAGCAGCCGACGGTGCCGTCGAGCTTGATGAAGGTGAGACCCGCCTCCCGTGCCGCCACCTCCGACGGCGCGTCGGCCGAGGCGTCGCGCAGGGCGGCGATCTCGGGCCGGCGGTCGAGCTCGTTGTCGTCCACGGCGATCTTCGCATCGAGCGCCTGGACCTTGCCGTCCGGCGTCGTGACGAGGGGGTTGATCTCGGCGAGCGAGGCACCAACCGCGTACACCGCCGTGTACAGCTTCTGCATGATGTCGGCGGCGGCGCGCGCCTGCGCGACGTCCTTATACAGCGCGAAGGCGAGACCGAGCGCCTGGTGCGGCAGCAAGCCGTAGCGGGGATCCACGGCGAGCCGATGAATCTTCTCCGGTGTCTTCGCGGCCACTTCTTCGATGTCGATGCCGCCCGCGGCGCTCACCATCAACACGGGCCGCTGCGACGCACGGTCCACGATGATCCCGACGTAGCTCTCGGACGCGATCTCGGCGGCGGGTGCCACGAGCACGTTCTGTACGGTAAGACCCTTGATCGTCATGCCGAGGATGGCGCGGGCGTGCGCCTCGGCCTCTGCCGCGGTCTTCGCCAACTTTACGCCCCCCGCCTTGCCGCGGCCCCCGGCGTGCACCTGCGCCTTGATGACGACCTTGCCTCCCATGCGCTCCGCGATCGCTTTCGCTTCCGCGGGGGTCGACGCGACCTCGCCCGGCGGGACGGGAATGCCGTGCCGCCGTAGGATGTCGCGCGCTTGATACTCGTGCAGGTTCACCCGTGCTCCTTCGTGATGGTCGTGCCCGCCTCACCCTGTAGCGCCGCGAGACCGTGCGCCAGCTCGGCGATGATCGCCCGTTCGCCGCCCCCCCCCCTCCCGGTGCGTACGAAATCCGCCGCCGCTTCGACCTTGGGCCGCATGCTCCCGGCGCCGAGCTCCTTCCCCGCGAGCAGATGATCGGCCTGCGCGAGCGAGAGGCGCCGGATCGCTTCCTGGCGCGGCGTCCCGTAGCCGCGGTACACCGCGTCCACGTTCGTGAGGATCAGCAGCACCTGCGCCCCGATCTCGCGGCCGAGAATCGCCGCCACGCGGTCCTTGTCGGCCACGGCGTCGATCCCCTCCAGGCCCCCCCGGGGCGAGGGCTCCTTCTCATTGAAGACGGGTGGCCCGCCGCCCCCGCAGGCGATCACGATGTGCCCCGCCCCGACCAGCTGACGCACCATGTCGCGTTCCACGATCCCCACGGGCTTAGGGCTCGGCGCGAGGCGGCGCCACTGACCTGGCTTTTCCTCCCGCACCGGCACCCCCCGTGCTTGCAATCGCGCGACGCGGACGGCATCGAGCGCGTGACCGATCGGCTTCGACGGCGTGCGGAGATTCGGGTCGTCGGCGTCGCACAGCGTCTGCGTGATCAGTGTGACCACGGTACGCTGCACCCCGGCACGCGCCAGGGCGTTCTGGAGCGACTGCTGGATCATGTACCCCATCCAACCCGCCGTCCCTGCCACCAGCACGCCGAGCGGGAGCGGCTCAACCTGGTCCGCCGCGATCTCGTTGCGCGCCAACTCGTCCCCCACCTGCGGGCCGTTGCCGTGCACCAACACGATGTGCCACCCGGCCCGGGCCAGGTCCACGATCGGCGCGAGGCTCTCGCGCGTGTGGCGAAACTGGTTGCCGATCGTCGGTCGTTCTCCCTGGGGAGCGACGGCGTTACCGCCCAGGGCGACCACGATGGTCGAAGTCACGGCGGCGCAACCTAGCGGGGCCGCGGGGCAGGAGCAAGCAGGCGCCTGATCTCCTTCCAGACCTGGCCGAACCGCTCGAGATTGCCCGCGGCGAGCGCGGAGTCGGCGCGACCGATCAGACGGCGCGCGCGCTCCCACCGACCGCTCGGCGTTGTGTCGAGGGGCACCCCGTCCCCTCCCCCTCCCCATGCCTCGCCCGTCAACAACTCCCGCAGGGCCGCGGCCCGCGTCGGCCCCTGCCCGCGGCGGGCGCCGAGGGTCAGGTAGACGCGCGCGACGCCGCGCGGTACCGCGCCGGGTTCTTGTACGAACTTCGCTTGCAGAGTCACGACCGAGTCGCCGGCGAGCCAGATCCGCAGCTCCCCGGGACTCGTTGCGCTCGATCCGACCACGTCGGGGGGAAGCCGCTCTAACGGGCCCGGCTGCCAGAGGTGAAGGAAGGGCCCCGACGGACCGACGGCCCCTGCCAGGAGCGCGACGAACCGCGCAGGTGGGGGCGAGTCCGCCTGGAACCCGATCGCGGTCCACAACTCTTGTCCGGGCGCGAGCTGGAACGGCCGGCTCGGCCGCCGCGTCAAGGAATCCGCATCGCCGGTCGCGCGTGCGAGCTGTGCGGCGGCGAGCTGAAACAGCTCGGGAGGAAACGCGAGCTGACTGCGCAGGCCAGCCGGAATCCCTTGGGAGGGTTCAATGAGCGGCTCGAAGTGCCGTTTCCACGCGGCGGTGAGAGAATCGTAGCCCGGGGCGAGCCAGACGTGCGTCTCCCCGGTCGTTGCCCGCACCGCCCCGATCAGTCCCGCCCGCAGGTAGCGCACCGACCGATCGCGCCACGGCAGCGACCGGGCGAGCGGAAAGTAGTCGCTCGCCACATATCCCCAGCTCACCCACCAGAGCGCACTGTCCGCGAGCACTGGGCTGGGCGCTCCGAAGTCCGCAAAGGGAGCGAGCCGCTCCAGCCGCTCGGCGACCCCGCGTCGCCATAGCAGCAGCCGGCCGTCCGTTTCGGCGCGGGCAAGGGTGGGTCCCTGCAGCGCCCATGCGAGCGCGGCGCGGCGCAGGTAGCCCTGCAACGGTATCCCCGCCGCCCGTAGTGCGGGCCAGGCGTCGGGTGAGACGACGGCGAAGCTGGTCGTACCCGGGCCGAACCACGCTACCGTGTCGCCCCGCTGAACCGGAGCGCGGACGATCGCCAGACCGGTGTCGGTTTCGAGGGCGATGCGCGGCGCGCCGGCCGGCGACACCGGCACGACGAGCCATCCACGCGGAGAAAGCGCGACGGCTGTCTCACCCTGGCCACCGACGACGCCCGCGACCCGCGCCGCGTCCCACAGAGGGAGGTCGGCGGAGCGGCCGGCGACTTCCACGGAGGGAAACGGAGCCGGCGGCCCTGGGTCGATCGGCGCGAGCCCGAAGGCGAGCCGCTCGAGCGCTGCGCGGCGCTGGAGCAGGACCGTCTCGTCGGCGGTGCGCGACGCCCGCACGACGCCCGGGACGATCGTGTAAGACGCCGCCAGCGCGAGCAGCAGCGCCGCCCAGCTCCCCAGCACGAGATTGGGACTGTCGCGCCAACCCCAGATGAGGCTCGCGATCGCGGTCGCGATGCCCACCGCAGCGACGAACTTCTCGGCGGGGAGTCGCACGTCGATGGCCGCCTGATCCACCGAGCCGTGGAAGCCGGCCACGACTTGCGCCGGATCGAGCGCTGCGCCCCACGCGATCGTGATCGCGAGGCACGCCAGGATGACGGCGAGGTGTGCGCGGGCGTGGTCGCTCGCGTGCACGCGGCCCTGGCGAAAGCGCAGCGAGCCGATGGCCCCGTAGAGCAAGCCGACCACCAAGGCGGCGCTCGTGGTCCACGCCATCGCGTGGGCGTGGAGCGTGGACTGCCAGGGCAATACGGCGACGTAGTAGCCGAGGTCGTTCTTCAAGATCTCATCGGTGACACCGTAGTGCGGCGGTGCCGACGCGAGCAGCGCCCGTTGCCACCAGTCGCCGGTCCCGAGCGTCAGGAGCAGCCCGCCCACCAGCCCCGTGCCGAGCGTGAGGGCAAACAACACGCGTTGGGGCACCGCCTCGACGATCTCGAGGTCGCCCAAGCGACGCGGCATCTGCACCGAGCCGATGGCGCGGTACACGATGAAGCCGTTTCCCGTCGCCCACGTGATCGCGAAGAGCACGACGAAGAGCTGCATCAGGCGGGCGAGGGTCCGGGCCTCGATGAGGACGGTCCCGCCAGTGAACGTCGCGGCCCAGGCTCGCTCCGCCGTCTCGAGTGCCAGCCACCGCCCGCCTACGAGGACGACGACGAGCAACGCGGCGAGCGTGAGGAGTCCCGAGCGCCGAGTCACGGCTGAACGCCGTTCCGCGCGAGCCAATCCTCCACTTCTCCGCGATAGGCGGCGAGCGCAGCCTCCGACTCGGCCTCGAAGCGGAGCACCAGGACCGGCTGCGTGTTGGAGGCACGGACGAGGCCCCAACCCTTGGCGAAGGTGATGCGCACCCCGTCGAGCGTCGCGACGGGATACTTCGCGGCGAAGTGTTCCGCCGCCCGCTGCACGACAGCGAACTTCCGCTCGTCGGCGCAATCGACCCGCAGCTCAGGGGTCGCGAATGTCCGCGGCACGTCGGCGAGGAGGCGGGAGAGCGGGCCGCCTTCGCGCGCCACGTAGGCGAGGAGCCGGGCGGCGCCGAACAGGGCGTCGTCGAACCCGTACCAGTCGGCGCCGAAGAACATGTGCCCGCTCATTTCGCCGGCGAGCGGCGCACCCAGCTCTTTCATCTTTTGTTTGATGAACGAATGCCCCGTCTTCCACATGATCGGCTCGAGCCCGGCCTTTCGCAGCATCTGCGGCAGGACCTCCGAGCACTTCACGTCGAAGATCACCACCTTCCCTGTCCCGACACGGTGCACCAGATCGCGCCCGAACAGGATCAGAAGCTGGTCCCCCGGTACCACCGCGCCACGTTCGTCCACGGCGCCGATGCGGTCGCCGTCGCCATCGAACGCGATCCCCAGCTCGGCTCCGACGCGCTCCACGGCCGCCTGAAGATCGTGCAGGTTCTCGACCACCGACGGATCGGGGTGGTGATTCGGGAACGAGCCGTCCGATTCGGCGAACAGGGCGGTCACATCCGCGCCGAGCCGGCGCAGCGTCTCGATCGCGACGAGGCTCGTCACGCCGTTGCCGCAATCCACGACGACCTTCACCGGCCGAGCCAGCGGTCCATTGTGGCGGACGATGGCGTCGCGATACGCGGTGAGTAGTGCGTGGTGCGTGGTGCGTTGGCCCCCGCCCCGTTCCACCAGCCTGTCATCCGTGATCAGGCGATACAGGAGTTGGATGTCATCCCCGAACACGGCATTGTGCTCGAGCACCATCTTGAAGCCGTTGAACGCGGGCGGGTTGTGCGAGCCCGTGATCTGAATCCCGCCATCCACCTCGAGCGTGTGGGTGGCGAAGGACAGCGCGGGAGTCGGGACCTCGCCCACGTCGAGCGCCGTACCCCCGGCCAGGGCGATGCCGTCCCGCACCCCCGCAGCGAGATCGGGGCCCGACGGCCGGTTGTCTCGTCCCACCGCCACGCGTGGCGCCCGCTTGAGGCGCTCCCACGCCAGCGTGGCGTACGCCTGCCCCACGGCCCGGGCGACGGCGGGCGTGAGTTGATCCCCCACGGTGCCGCGGATGTCGTATTGTCGGAAAATCGTGTTGGGGAGCTTCACGGGACGGAGCCTGCCGTCAGCGGGGGGCGGGCTCGGCGGTCGGCGCGGGGACGGCTGCCGCCGCGGGTGGGCGCACGCTCTCGCCGGCGGTCTTGGCGAGATCCAGGAGCCGGTTGGGCCACACGCCGAACACCAGCAGCGCGGCGACCGCCGCCGCGACAGCCACCTCGCCCAGGCGGCCCAGCTGGACCTCGCTGTGCGCCGTGTCGGACGATTCGGGCTTCATGTACATCGCCATGATCACGGGGAGATAGTAGCCCGCCGAGACGACGCTCGCGAGGACAAGGATCGCGGCGAGCACGTTCTGGCCCGCGCCCGTGGCCGCGATGAGGATATACCACTTGCCGATGAAGCCGGCGGTGCCCGGGAACCCGAGCAGCGACAGCATGCACACGGCGAGTGCGAAGGCGAGCCAGGGGCGTCGCGTGGCGAGCCCGGCGAGATCGTCGATCAGGACGTCGCTCTCCCCGCGGCGCCCCTTGGCGGCGAGCACCGCGAAGGCGCCGACCGACATTAGGGTGTAGGCCACGAGATAGACGATGAACGCCGCCGCCCCCGCCGCCTTCCCCGACGCCACCGCCACGAGCAGGTACCCGGCGTGCGCCACGGAGGAGTACGCCAGCATGCGCTTGAGCGAGCGCTGGGCCAGCGCCAGGAAATTGCCCCCGACCATCGTGACGACCGCGAGCCACCACACGATCTCCCGCCACGCGCCGGCGTGCGCGAATCCTTCGGTGAGCACCCGGAACAGCGCCGCGAACGCGGCGGCCTTGACGCCCGTGGCCATGAACGCGGTGACCGGTGTGGGCGCGCCGTCGTACACATCGGGGGCCCACATGTGGAAAGGAACGGCGGCGACCTTGAAGGCGAACCCGACGAGCAGCAGCGCCAGGCCGGCGAGGAGCATCACGCCGGTCCCGCCGAGCCCGACCTGAATGCCGATGAGCGTCAGATTGGTGGTCCCCGTGGCGCCATAGATCAACGCGATCCCGTACAACAGGAATCCCGACGCGAACGCCCCGAGCAGGAAGTATTTGAGCGCCGCCTCCGCCGACCGCGGGCTCTTGCGATCGAATCCTGCCAGCACGTACACGGCCACCGACATCAGCTCGAGCCCGAGGAAGATCACCATCAGGTCTTCGCCCGCCGCCATCAACATCATCCCGAGCGTGGCGAAGATCAGCAGGACGTAGTACTCCGGCGCGAGCAGCTGCTCGCGCTCCAGGTAGGCGAACGAGATGAGCGTGGTGAGCGCCGCACCACCGATAAAGAGCCAGTCGGTCACCCAGCGGAAATCGTCCAGCGCAATCATCCCGGCGAGCCCAGCGGGCTGGGTGAGGTTCCACCACAGCCACCAGACCGCCACGGCGGTCGAGAGCAGCGCCGCCAGCGTGAGCCAACCGGCGATGCGCAGGTCGCGCACCGTGTGGTGGCGCCAGGCGACGAACAGCAGCAGCACCAGCGCCCACCCCGTGAGCACCAGCTCCGGGAGGAGGGCCAGCAAGAGGTCGCGCGGAACGGAGAGGTCGAGACTCATTTGCCCCGTACCTGCTCGATGAGCTGCCGGGCGGCCGGTTCCATGCGCGTGAGGAACGGTTTCGGGTATACGCCGATCCACACAATGCAGACCAGCAGCGGGATCAGCACCGCCAGCTCCCGCGGCGTCAGATCGGTCAGCTTCTCATTCTCGTGCTTGTCGAGGGGGTTGAAGAGCACGCGCTGCAGCGCCCACAGCAGATACGCCGCGGCGATGATGACGCCCGTCGTGGCGACCGCGGTCGCGACCGGATAGGTCCGGAAGGCGCCCACCAGCACCAGGAACTCGCCCACGAAGCCGTTCGTGCCCGGCAGGCCGATCGACGAGAGCGACACCACGGTGAGGATGGCCGCGAACAGCGGGACGACCCGCGCGATGCCGCCGTACGCGTCGATCAGGCGACTGTGGCGCCGCTCGTAGATCATGCCGACCAGGAAGAAGAGTGCGCCCGTCGAGATGCCGTGGTTGATCATCACCAGCAGGGCGCCTTGGACGCTCTGCACGGTGAGCGCCCAGATGCCCAACATCACGAAGCCAAGATGCGCCACCGACGAATAGGCGATCAGTTTCTTGAAGTCGGGCTGCACCATCGCGACCAGCCCGCCATAGAGGATCCCGACGAGCGACAGCGTCACGACCACGACTTGCACCGTCTGGCTCAACGCCACCGTGGGGAAGAACGGCAGGGCGAAGCGGAGGAACCCGTACGTCCCCATCTTGAGCAGGATGCCCGCGAGGATCACCGAGCCCGCCGTGGGCGCCTCCACGTGCGCGTCGGGGAGCCACGTGTGGAAGGGGAACATCGGCACCTTGATCGCGAACGCGAGGAAGAAGGCGCCGAACAGCCACCACCCCAGGGTGCCGAGGTTGCCGAGGTTGGCGAGGAGGTGCACGTAGCTGAACGAGTAGATCCCGGTGGCGCGGCCCACGTAGAAGTACAGGACCAGGATCGCGACCAGCATCAGCAGCGAGCCGAAGAACGTATAAATGAAGAACTTGATGGCGGCGTACAGGCGATTCTCGCCGCCCCACACCCCGATGATGAAGTACATCGGAATGAGCATCACTTCCCACATCACGTAGAACAGGAAGAGATCGAGCGCGACGAAGACGCCGATCATCCCGGTCGTGAGCACCAGCAACAGCGCGTAGAAGCCGGGCTCGCGCTTGGTGATGTAGCTCCAGCTCCCCAAGACCGAGAGGGGCATCAGGAAGGTCGTGAGCAGCACCAGAAACAAGGAGATGCCATCCACGCCGACGGCGTAGCGGATTCCCCACGGGGCGATCCAGGCGTAGTCGGCGAGGAACTGCATGCCGCCGGCCGGCACGAATTGCCACCACAGCGGGATCGACAACCCGAACTCGACGAGGCTGGCGACCAGGGCGACGTACTTGGCCCGTGGCGCTGGCACGACCAGGACGATCGCGGCGGCGACGAGCGGCCAGGCGAGCAGTGCGGTGAGGACCCAGCGGGCGTACACCGGTCAGCCCCCCCCTCCCGCCATGACGCGCCAGAGGATGGCGAGCACACCGACGACGAACAGGGTGACGTACATGCCCACCTGCCCCGTCTGGAGCCGGGCGCCGAGCCACCCGAGCGCGCGGACGCCCCGCGCCGCCCCGTTCACGCCCGCCCCGTCGATCGCGCGCTGGTCCACCTGTTTCCACAGGACCTCACGCGACAGCCAGACGAGCGGGTGGACGATGAAGAAATCGTACAGCTCATCCACGTACCACTTGTTCCGCAGCAGGTTCGCGAAGCCCCGTTCGGGCGGAGCGGCGCGGGCCGGGACGAGGGCCTCGGGCTTGAGCAGGCGCCAGGCGCCCACGATGCCCGTGACCGCCACGCCGACCGCGATTGCGACCAGGGTCCACTCCAGGCCGGTCGAGAGGTGCGTCTCGGGGAGCAAGGCTGCGCCAGCCTTGGTCACCGGCTCGAGCCAGTGATGCAGGCGCGCGCTGCCGCCCCACAGCTCGGGGATGTTGAGCACTCCCCCCGCCGCCGAGAGCGCTCCCAGGACGACCAGGGGGCCCGTCATTACCCAGGGCGCTTCATGCAGATGCGCCTGCGCGTCCGCGCCGCTGCGGTTTGGGCCGTGGAACGTGTACAGCATCAAGCGAGTCATGTAGAACGCGGTGAGCAATGCGGCGGCAAGGCCGAGGGCCCAGAACACCAGCCACGCGGGTTGTACCGTCCCGCGGGCAAACGCCGCCGCCAGGATCTCGTCTTTCGAGAAGAACCCGGAGAGCGGCGGGACACCGGCGATCGCGAGCGTGGCGATCCACATCAGCCCCGCCGTCCACGGCAGGTGGCGGCGCAGGCCCCCCATGTTCCGCATGTCCTGCGCGTCCTCATGCGAGTGCGTCGCGTGATACGCGTGGTGCATCGCGTAGATCACGCTGCCTGAGCCGAGGAAGAGGAGGGCCTTGAAGAAGGCGTGCGTCACCAGATGGAAGATTCCCGCCGCCATCGCGCCGGTGCCCACGCCGACGAACATGTAGCCGAGCTGCGAGATGGTGGAATACGCGAGCACGCGCTTGATGTCCCACTGCTTGAGCGCGATCGTCGCGGCGAACAGGGCGGTCAACGCGCCGACGCCGGCGACGACGGCGCCCGAGATCGGCGCCAGGGCGAAGAGGATGTTGCAGCGCGCCACGAGGTACACGCCCGCGGTGACCATCGTCGCGGCGTGGATCAGGGCCGAAACGGGAGTCGGGCCCTGCATGGCATCCGGCAACCATGTGTACAGGGGGATCTGCGCCGACTTGCCGGTGCACCCCAGGAACAGGAACAACGTGGTCGCCGTCACCGCCCCGCCGCCGGCCACGAGCAGCGCCGGTGCCTTGCCGAAGACCTCCTGGAAGTCGAGCGAGCCCGTCGCCGCGAAAATGATGAACATCGCGACCAGGAACCCGAAGTCCCCGATGCGGTTGACGATGAACGCCTTTTTGCCGGCGTCGGCGTTCACTTTCTCGCTGAACCAGAAGCCGATGAGCAGGTAGCTGCAGAGGCCTACGCCCTCCCAGCCCACGAACATCACCGGGAAATTGGCGCCCAGCACCAGCACCAGCATGAAGAAGATGAACAAGTTCAGATACGCGAAGTAGCGGGCGTAACCCGGGTCCTCCTTCATGTAGCCGACGCTGAAGATGTGGATCAGCGAGCCGACGCCGGTGACGACGAGCAGCATCACCGCCGAGAGCTGGTCCACCTGGAGCGCGGCGTCCACCTGGAGCGTCCCCACCGGCATCCAGGACCAGTACCGGAAGACGACGGGCGCGTCGGCGTGCAATCCCGCGAAGGCGCTGACCACGGCGATACCGACGGCGAACGCTCCCACCAGGACGCCGACGCCGATGGCGGTGACGGCCGCCTTCGCGGTCGGCCGCCACAGCGCGAGCGCGCCGTTCAGCACGAAGCCGAGCAGCGCCAGCGCCGGGGCGAGCCAGATCAGGTCGACGGCGGTCCCGGTCATCAGCCTTTCAGGATATTGATGTCATGTAGGTTGACCGTCTGCTTATGGCGATAGACGGCGAGGATGATCGCGAGCCCGACGGCCGCTTCCGCGGCCGCGACGGCCATCACGAAGAAGACGAACACCTGCCCGCCGACTCCCAACCGCTGCGCCAGGGCGACGAACGTGAGGTTCACGGCGTTGAGCATCAGCTCGACGCACATGAAGATCACGATGGCGTTGCGGCGCAGCAGCACGCCGGCGACGCCCAGCGTGAACAGCACGGCGGAGATGGCGAGGGCGGGACCGAGGAGCACGTTAAAGTTTTCGCTTGGCGAGCACCACCGCGCCGACGATCGCGGCGAGGAGGAGCAGGCTGGTGATCTCGAACGGGATCAGATAGGCGTCGAACAGCGGGCCGGCGACCGCGGCCACCATCCCCTGCTGCTGTAACGCGGCCATCGTGCCCGCGGGAAGCTGGATCGCCTCCGGTGGCGCGGCCTGGCCTAGCACGCGCAGCTGCAGCAGCAGCGTGCCCGCGAGCAGCGCGGCCACCCCGACGCCCACCGGTCCTTTGATGTCGCTCGGCCCGGGACGGCCCAGGTTCAAGAGCATGATGACGAACAGGAACAGCACCATGATCGCGCCGGCGTAGACGAGCACCTGGAGCGCGGCGATGAACTGTGCATCGAGCAGCACGTACATCGCCGCCAGGGCGAACAGCGTGACGACGAGCCACAGGGCGCTGCCGATGGGGTTTTTGCGGGTGATGCACAACAGGCCGCCCGCCATCGCGATGACGCCGAAGATCCAGAAGAACGTCAGCGTCACGCGTTACTCGCCCTTCGGGTCTGAGGGGTCCCACAGCGTCGACACGGGGTGTGTCTGGGCACACAGCCGCTCGAGATCGTACACGAACCGGTCGCGCGAGTATTCGGAGTTCTCGTAGTGCACGCCGACGTGGATCGCCTCTTCGGGGCACACTTCCTGGCAATAGCCGCAGAAGACGCAGCGGAACTCGTCGATTTCGTAGATCAGCGGGTAGCGGTGGCCGTCTTCGTCTTCGCCGGGCACAAGCTTGATGCAGTTCGCCGGACAGATCTGCGGGCAGAGACCGCAGGCGACGCACTTGGCCCGCCCCTGCTCGTCGGTGAGCATGCGGTGCGTACCGCGCCAGCGCGAGGAGATCGTCCAGTCCTTCGAGGACTTCTCCTCGGGGTACTGCATCGTGACCTTCGGGCGCCAGATGTGGCTGAAGGTCAGGGCCATGCCCTTGAGCGTCGCCCGCAGGTAGGACGTCTCGCGCGTGGGCCGCGTCAACACCTTGATGCCGATCGCCATCAGGCGACCTCCGCCGTCGAGCCTGAAAGAATCCGGCCCCGGTCGAGCCACCACACCACCAGCACGACGAGGACCAGGTTCACCGCGCCGAGCGCGAACGCGAACGGCGTCCCGTACGTCCAGCCGAGCTGCGCGTGGAGGTACCACATCACTGTGGCGATGACCGCCAGATAGCCGAGGGACAGCGGCAGCAGCACCTTCCACCCCAGCGCCATCAGCTGGTCGTAGCGGAAGCGCGGCAACGTCCAGCGGATCCAGATGTAGGTGAACAGGAAGAAACCCGTCTTCGCGAGGAAGGCGACCAGCGTCGCCAGCGTCTTCCAGACGCTCGCGTCGCCCGTGTCGTCCCAGTGCGTGAAGGGAATGTCCCAGCCGCCGAAGAACAGCGTGGCCATCAGCGCCGACGCGGTCACCATGTTCGAGTACTCCGCGATATAGAACATCG
>Ga0307299_10000146_pt1 | contig 22509 bp, 23 predicted proteins | sample ER_DNA_159_FD_194466 | JGI IMG/M metagenome (GOLD analysis project Ga0307299, IMG submission 194466) | Bulk soil microbial communities from the East River watershed near Crested Butte, Colorado, United States - ER_DNA_159 | ecosystem: Environmental > Terrestrial > Soil > Floodplain | place... | reverse complement strand
GTTGGATCTGGAGTCGGGCAACGGTTCCGATTGTGCGCATAACGGAATTTAACCCGATGTGCTACATTGGGCCGCCTCCATGCCTCGTCCCGTCGGCTGGGCCCGATGCCTCGACAGCGTGGCGGACGTCCTCCGCCGCGGCGCCTGGTATCCCATCCTGGAGGAGACCCAGGACGGCAAGGTGGTGATCGAGGTGCGCCAGAAGCCGGTGCGCCTCTCCCGAGTGGATGTCCGGGTGCGTGAGGTCCCTCCCGACCACTGGGGCGTCGTGGTGCGGACGGGGGTGCTCCGGCCCACGCTCGGCGGGGGGCAGGACGTCGTGACCACCTACGCGGTCTGCCCCGACTGTCACGAGCGTCAGGACTTCTCGGGACGGCCCGACTCCCTCAAGTGCACGCGCTGCGCCCGGGTATCGCCCGTGGATTGGTCGGAGACCTGCTAGCCGCCGATCTCCGCCGCGGGGTCCATACGTTCGAACTTCCGGCCCAGCCATGTGACGGCCAGCTTCGCCTCGAACGCCAGCGTCACGGCCAGGGCGGCCGCGCCGGGCACGGCAAGCCACACCCCTGTGACGCCCGCCAGCCCCGCGACAGCGACCGCCACCATCCCCAGGACGGCGGCGGGAATCAGCGCGATCACCAGCAGGAGCTGGCTCCCCACCATCGTCACGAGACGCTGCCCGATCATCTCGACGCCCGCTGCCCGGGCCGGCCCCACGGTGATCCAGGCGGGGAAGAACAGGACCGCGGCGTTTTGGATGAGCGTGGTGACGGCGATGAGCCCGGGCGCGGCGATCGCGCCGGCGAGCAGCGCGGCCACGCGCTCACCCGCCGAGAAACCGGGAATGTCGGACGCGAAAGACGCGGCGAAAGCGGCGAGCAGGCACGCCCACCAAACGGCCGACAGCACGGTGACCGGGCCGAGCGCTTCACCGGCGACCAAGTCGGCGCCCCGCACGGGGTAACTCTTGAGCAGGTCCCAGAGCTGGAGATCGGCGCGCAGGTCGTTGCGAAGCATATAGGGCCCGAAGACGGCCGCCATCGCGCCGACCGCGAGGAACAGCATGGCGAGGATCAGGACGCCCGCGCCCGCCTCTTCCCCCATGCTCGCGACCAAGCCCACAACGATCACGCCGATGATGATCATCACCGGGAGGCGCACGCCCGTGCTGCGCCACTCGGCTTGGACGTTCTTCCAGGCGATCGCCCGCAGGGCGCCGCCCGTCGCGCCGAGGCGGGTGAGCGGGGCCCGGGCGCGCTTCGCGGGGCCGGCGAGGGGTGGGGGCCGTCGTCCGCTGCGCCACGCGGCGATGCGCACGGCCATCCGCTCGGCGGATTCGACGGCCACCTCCTCGAACGCGATCGACGAGCGAATCAGCCACACGTAGTGCACGGCGACAACCAGCAGCGCGGCGGGGAGCCGCGCCGCGAACGTCGCGAGGTCCGGCGACAGCGCGGGCCTGACGAGGGCCGCGAGGGGCCACGTGAGCACCCCCATCACCCCGCCCTTAACCATTCCGGTGAGCGCCGCAAACCCCAGGGTCGCACTCTCGGCGAATGCCGCTTGCACGCCGGCCAGCTGCCCGCGCAGGGCGAACGCCGCGGCGCCTACGATGGCGGCCACCAGAACGAATGCGCCCAGCCGCCGGCGCACGGCCGTGATGCCGTGCTCCTCGAGGCTCTGCCGCACCAGGGCGGTCACGCCCGAGTGCATCTGCAGCGCCGCGAACACCAGCCACAGTCCCAGGACACGCAGGATCCGCGTGGCGGGGAAATGGCCCCCCGAGAACAGCAGCACCGACAGCAAGGACGACAGGCACAGGGCGAGTTGCGAGCGGAGCAACTTGAAGTCGAGCACCTGGCGGCGCGTGAGCGGGGCGGTGAACAGGAAGTGCGTCTCGGCCGGCGTGTACACCAACGGGCTGCGCGAGCTGCCGAACAGCCAGCCGATCAGGACGAGCGTCCCCAGGCCGATGATCGCGATGCCCTCGGCCGTCGAGCTGGGCAGCACGCCGGTACCCCTCTGCCCGCGCGCGCGGAAAAAAAAGTAGTAATAGTACACGAGCCCGACTGCGAAACCGAGCAGGTACTTCGGCTGACGCAGCCGCCGCAGCCGGCGGCGGACGGCGTTCACCAGCGAACGACGGGCCAGGTAGACCGCGGCGGCGATCACGTGCCGGTCAGGGCCAAGAAGATCTCCTCCAGGCTTCGCCCTTGCAGGTCGGGACGGGAGGCCACGATCTCCGCGATGGTGCCGATAGCGACCAGGCGGCCGCGATGGATCACCAACACGCGCGTGCACACCTCTTCGACCAGCTGCAACAGGTGAGAGCTCAGGATGACCGCCGCCCCCTGGCGCGCTCGCTCCACGATCGTCTGCTTCATCCGCCGCATCCCGGCCGGATCGAGCCCCGTCAGCGGCTCGTCGAACAACAGCGCCGTGGGGTCGTGCAGCAGGCCGCAGGCGATGGCGAGTTTCTGCTTCATGCCCCGGGACAGCTCGTCGGGGAGCGCGCCGGTTTTCTCGTCCAGCTCCAATTCGCGCAGCAGGGACGGGATGCGCCCGTCGGCGTCCGGGATGTCGTACAGGCGCGCCGTGAATCGCAGATGCTCTTCGACGGTCAGGTAGTCGAACAGCCGTGGCTCGTCCGGCATGAAGGCGAGCTGGCGCTTGGCGCCGACCGGGTCGCGCTCCATGTCCAGGCCACCGATGCGGATCGTGCCCCGCGTCGGCCGGATGATGCCCACGAGGCTGCGCAGCGTGGTCGTCTTGCCGGCGCCGTTGGGGCCGACCAGCCCCAGCACCTCCCCCGGGGCGACGGCAAACGAGAGGTCCTCGACGGCGATGAGGCTGCCGTACAGTTTGGTCAGGCCCTGAACGTCGATCATGGGCCACCAATCTATCCCCACCGCGAGGGGGCAGGGGGTTGCGTGAGACCGGAATGTCATTAATATGTTGACGGTCAACATATTAACTATTTCCGTAGCCACGGAGGAGCCGTGAGCGATCGCTCCGAGCTGGCCTTACAGCTCACCGATGCCCTGGCCGCTGCTCACCAGGCGGTGCAGCGCTCGGGTGACCGTGCCTTTCGCAGCTTCGGGTTGTCACACCGCGCCCACGCGGCCCTCTCGGCGGTGGACCAGGGTGGACCAGATGGCGCTCGCCCCAGCGACATCGCCCGCGCCATGGGGGTCTCGCGCGCCGCGGCCACCACATTCATCCAGCGCCTCGAGGTGAAGGGCTTGGTCGAGACGACCACCGACCCCGACGACGATCGCGGCGTCCGCGTGACCCTCAGCCGCCACGGATTGGAGGTCCTGCTGCGCGTTGGACAGGTGGAGCGGCGTCTGGCGGCTCGCACGATCGAAGGGCTCCCCGCCTCCGCCATCGCCCGCGCCGTGCATTTGCTCCAGGAATTCCGCCAGCGGCTGGAGCAGAAGCAGCTCGAGGTGGTGCGCTGACCGCTATACAGATGTGCGAATCTTTATGCAGTACGACGGCGGCCGCGGACGGAGTCATTCACCGTTCTCACACAGCTTCAAGTGGGCGCGATATCCGCACCACCGGCAATGCGTTAGGCATCGGCGCTCGAGGGTGATGTGAGCGCTCAACCAGAGGCCCAATCCCACTCGCTCCGAGAGCCACTTTTCCACATCTTCGGGGTCGGCAGGAATTGTGGAAAACTAGGGAGGACACCCGCGTGATCCGCCGCACGAAGATCGTGGCGACCCTCGGTCCCAACACCGGGACCGACTCGTCTATCGCCGCCCTGCTCGATGCCGGGGTGAACGTCGTGCGCATCAACGCCTCCCACGGGACGGCGGACGTGCGAGGGGAATGGATCAAGGCGGTCCGGCGGGTGGCCGAGGCGAAGGCGCTCCCCGTCGCCGTGCTGCTGGATTTGCAGGGTCCCCGCATTCGAGTGGGCGATCTGCCTAAACCGCGCCAGCTCGCGCCCGGCCAAACGGTGGTGTTTGCCCCCGAAGACGTCGCGCGTGGCGACGAGCTGCCGACGACCTATGCCGGCCTCGCGACCGACGCCCGTGTGGGCGCCCGCATCCTGCTCAACGACGGGCTGCTGTCGGTCGAAGTCACCGGTGTGGAGCCCCCGCGAGTGCGCGGCCGGGTGGTGGACGGCGGCACGCTTACGGCGCACAAGGGGATGAACCTCCCGGGCGTGCACGTTTCGGCGCCCGCCCTCACCGACAAGGACCGGGAGGACGCGCTCGACGGCGTGCGGCGCGGCGTGGACTACCTCGGGCTGTCGTTCGTGCGCCGGGCCGAGGATTTGGGCGAGCTACGCGCGCTCGTGCCCAAGGGCGTGAAGCTCGTCGCCAAGATCGAAAAAGCGACCGCGCTCGAGGACCTCGATCGCATCCTCGCCGCCAGCGACGCGGTGATGGTGGCGCGCGGCGACTTGGGGGTCGAGCTGCCCTTTGAACAGGTCCCCCTCGTCCAGAAGCGGCTGATCCGGGAGGCGAACCTGCACGGCAAGCCGGTGATCACGGCGACCCAGATGCTCGAGTCGATGGTGCACGCGCCCCGGCCCACGCGCGCCGAGGCCTCCGACGTGGCGAACGCGATCCTCGATGGAACTGACGCCGTGATGCTCTCGGCGGAGACGGCCGTGGGCGACTTCCCCGTCGAGGCGGTGCAGGCGATGGACCGGATCATCCGCGAGATGGAGCGCCACCCCGTGCTGCGCGACGAACGGCGCTTGGGCGGCGCGCGGGAAGGCGCGGGACGGGAAGGCGTATCCGTCGAGGACGCGATCGCCTGGGGCACCAGTGCTGTCGCCCGGATGCTGAAGACGCCCCTAATCGTCACGCTCACCACGGGCGGGTTCACCTCGCGCAAGGTCGCAGCTCTGAGGCCGCCGGTCCCGATTCTGGCCGTGACCACCGAGGTGCCAACGTACCGCCAGCTGGCGATGGTGTGGGGCGTGGTGCCGGTGCTCGTGGATCGTGTGCCGAGCTACGACGCCATGCTCGCCGTGGTGCGCGACCTGCTCCTGAAACGCGAGTACGCCAAGCCGGGCGACAAGATCGTGATGACGGCCGGCGTGCCGTGGGAAGTATCGGGCAGCACGAACCTCATCAAGGTCGAGGAAGTGTGACGTGCGGCTGACGTTTCTCGGCACGGGGACGTCGTTCGGCGTCCCGCAGATCGGCTGCCACTGCCGCACCTGTACCTCGTCCGACCCGCGCGACCGGCGCACGCGCACCGCTGCCCTGCTCGAGACCCGGGGCAAGCTCCTCTTGATCGACACGCCGCCCGAGCTGCGGCTGCAGCTGGTGGCCGCGGGCGCGGACCGCGTGGACGCCGTGCTCTACACCCACGCCCACGCCGACCACGTGCACGGCATCGACGATCTGCGCGCCCTCTCGGTGCGGCAGGGGGCGGTGCTGCCGGCGTACGGGCCCGCCGCGACGATGGCGGAGCTCGCCACGAAATTCCCGTACATCTTCGATCCGGCGATCCTGGCCCAGCCCGGGACGAGCAAGCCGGAGCTGGCGGCCCACGTGCTCGAGCCGGGGCGCCCGGTCTCGGTCGCAGGAGTCCCCGTGCTGCCCCTCGCGCTGCCGCACGGACCCCTCGGCGTGTTCGGCTACCGCGTGGGGCACGTCGCCTATCTGACCGACGTGAAGGAGATCCCGGACGCCGTAGCGGTGCAGCTCGCGGGACTCGACGTGCTCGTCCTGAACGCGCTGCTGCCGCAGCCCCATCCGCTGCACCTCTCGATTCCGGAGGCCATCGCGGCGGCGCTGCGCATCGGCGCGCGGCGCACCTTTCTCACACACCTGACGCACGACGCCACGCATGCCGATCTCGCGGCGCGACTGCCCGCCGGCGTCGCTCCCGCGTACGACGGGCTGGTCATCGAGGTATCCGAACCGTAAATTCCTCCGGCAGGGAGGGTTACGCATGCCGGCAGACGTTCAGGCAACACTGACGAAGTTCCGGGACCCCAAGGTCCGCCAGAGTCCGGCGCTGGATGCGCTGGTCCGCGAGGCGGTCTTCGGCACGGCCGAGTCCAAGGAGCGCGCGCGCTGGTTGATTTGGGAGATCGGGCAACACGCGGGCGTCCGTCCCGCGTCGATCCACGATCTCTACCTGGCGCGCGGCCGCGGCGAAGTGCCGCCGTTCACGACGCCCGCCATGAACGTCCGCGTGCTGTCGTACGACACCGGGCGGGCGATCTTCCGCGCGGCCAGACGGCTGGACGTCGGCGCGGTGATCTGCGAGATCGCCCGCAGCGAGATCGCCTACACCGACCAGCGGCCGGCGGAGTACGTCGCGGTCATGACGGCCGCGGCGCTGCGCGAGGGCTTCACCGGTCCGCTGTTCATTCAGGGCGACCACGTTCAGGTGAATGCCAAGAAGTACGCCGCCGATCCCGAAACCGAGCTGAGCGCGCTGCGCAGCCTGATCGAGGAGGAGCTGCACGCCGGGTTCTACAACATCGACGTGGACACGTCGACCCTCGTGGACCTCTCCCAGCCCGATCTCAATTCCCAGCAGCGGGTCAACTACGAGCGCGCGGCGGAGTTCACCAAGTTCATCCGCGAGCACGAGCCCAAGGGCGTCACGGCGTCGGTGGGAGCGGAGATCGGAGAAGTCGGCGGCAAGAACTCCGACGTCCACGAGCTGCAGGCGTTCATGGACGGCTACATTCGCACGCTCCAGCGGCTCGGGACCTACGTGGGCATCTCCAAGATCTCGGTGCAGACGGGGACCAGTCACGGCGGGATGGTGCTCCCGGACGGCTCCATTGCCAAAGTCCAGCTCGATCTGGCGGCGCTGAAGGCGCTGTCACACGACGCGCGGGCGAAATACGGCCTGGGCGGCGCCGTGCAACATGGCGCCTCCACCCTGCCGCCCGACGCCTTCGGAAACTTCCCGGCGTGCGAGGCGGTCGAGATTCATCTCGCCACGAACTTCCAGACTCTCGTCTTCGATCACCCCAAACTCCCCGCCGACCTGCGCGCCGAGATGAATGCCTGGGTGAAGGCCGAGTGCAAGGACGAATGGAAGAAGGGCGACACCGAGGAGCAGTTCATCTACAAGAGCCGCAAGAAAGTGATCGGACCTTACAAGCGGCGGATGTGGGATCTCCCGGAGGACGTGCGGGCGGCGATCGGGGCCGATCTCGAGCGGACCTTCGCCTTCCTGTTCGAGCAGCTGCGGGTGAAGGGCACGCGCCAGGCCACGGATACGTACGTGAAACCGCCGCTCGACTCGCACGCGGCACCACGCGCCGTCCTCGTTGCCGCGCCGGACGACGCCGAGGCGGGCGAATGAGCGATCGGGAAGGAGGCTCCGGGTTCGGGGCGTTCTTGCTGGGCATCGCGGTGGGGGCGGTCGTGGGCTTCCTGTTCGCGCCGGACGCCGGGGACGACACGCGCCGCAAGTTAGGGAAGCGGCTGCGCAACCTGCGCGACGCCGCCGGGGAAAAAGTGGACGAAGTGCGCGGGTTGCTCGAGGCCGATGGTGAAGAGGAGGGCGAGGACGACCAGGACGAGGAACTCTCGACCCGGGAACGGCTGCGGCATCGGCTCGACGCCGCTCGGCGCCGGCGGCGACGGGGGGGGGGCGAGGCTCCGGCGCAGGTGGAGGACGAGGACGAACCCCTCGCGTGACGCTCGAAGGCGGCTGGCATCGCTCGGTCACCGGCGTGATCCGGCGCACCGTCGAGGCGGCCTACGAAGACAACATCCCATTTCTTTCGAGCGCCCTCGCGTTCGACTTTCTGCTGACGGCCATCCCCTTCGTGGGGCTCGCGCTCGCCGTCGTGGGCTATCTCGTGCAACACCAGATCGCCACGCACCAGGTGAATGTCCACGAATTGCTGCAACGCTTCCTCCCGCCCGATACCACCGCCTTCGACCGCATCGAAGACACCCTCGACCGCCTCGTCGAGCAGCGCGGGCGGCTCACGTTGTTCAGCGTGCCACTGTTCCTCTGGTTCTCGACGCGTCTGTTCGGCGGCCTCCGCGCGGCCCTCAACGAGGTGTTCGACACGGACGAGCGGCGTCCGTGGCCGGTGGCCAAGCTCCTCGACCTCGCGATGGTGTTGGTCAGCGGCGTGCTGCTCGTCGCGAACGCCTATCTCACCACCGTGCCGGGCCTGGGCGCGCAAGTCGAAGCGCTGGCGTTCGGGACGCTGTTGTTCTTCCTCATCTTCAAGTTCCTGCCCAGCCGCCGGATCTACTGGCGCACGGGGCTCGTGGCGTCGCTGTTTTGTGCCGTCGCGTCCGAAATCGTCAAACGGTTCTTCGCCTTTTACGTGGCGCGCTTCGCGACCCTCAGCAACCTGACCTCGGACGCGAACGTGGTCGGATTCCTCCTTTTCCTCTTGTGGATCTACTACACGGCCTACGTCTTCCTCCTGGGCGGCGAGGTGGCCGAGACCTACGACCTCATGCGGATGCGGCGGCTGCAGCGGGTGCAGCTCAGATGACGGTCCCGATCGATCTGCGGTCCGACACCGTCACCAAGCCTTCGCCCGCCATGCGCCGGGCGATGGCCGAGGCGGAAGTCGGCGACGACGTGCTGGACGGCGATCCCACGACCCGCCGCCTCGAGGCCCGGATCGCCGCGCTGCTCGGCACCGAGGACGCGTTGTTCTTCCCGTCCGGCACCCAGGCGAACCAGACCGGCATCGCGCTGCTCACGCGTCCCGGCACCGAGCTGCTTCTGGAAGCGAACGCCCACCTCGTGCATTACGAGATGGCGGGGCTGGCCGCGCTGTGGGGCGTGCAAGTCAAGACGATCGCCACGCCCGACGGCCTGCTGACGCCGGAGCTGGTGCGCGCCGCGGTGCGCCCCCCGTCGCCGTTCGTGCCACGCAGCTCGGCGGTCGCGATCGAGAATACGCACAACGCCGCCGGCGGCCGCGTCCTCGGCCCCGACGCGTTCGACCTCGTCGTGCAGGCCGCGCGGGCCGCCGGTCTCGCGGTGCACGTGGACGGCGCCCGTCTGTGGAACGCGGCGGCGGCGGCGGGCGTCCCGCCCTCGCGGCTCGCCCGCGGCGCCGACACGGTCATGGTCAGTGTCTCAAAGGGACTGGGGTGTCCCGTGGGGTCGTGCCTCGGATTCGCCAAGGACCTGCGGCCGCGCGCCTGGGAGATCCGCAAGCGCTTGGGTGGGGGCATGCGGCAGTCGGGGATTCTCGCGGCGGCGGCGCTCTATGCCCTGGACCAAAACCTCCCGCGCATCGCGGAGGATCACGCGAACGCTCGCCGCTTCGCCGAGCTGCTGGCCGATTGTGCGACCATTCGCCCCTGGATTCCGGAGACGAACATCGTGATGCTCGATCTGGTGCGGGAGACCGATTCGTCGGAGACGGTGTTCCCCCGGCTCGCGCAGGCCGGCGTGCTGGTCGTGCCGTCCGGCCCGCGGCGGCTCAAGGCCGTCACCCACCTGGACGTGAGCCGAGACGACATCGAGCGCGCCGCGCGGCTCATCGTGGAGGCCTTGCGGTGACCGCGCCTCCCTCGCAAACGCCTGCTCCCGCGTCGCAGCCAATGCCGATGGACCGGGCCATCCTCTGGAACCCGGTCAAAAAGGAAGGGGCAGGGCGCCCCTCCGGCCGGGCGCCATACCCGGTGTTCTTCCAGCAGGAAGCCGTCGTCGCGCTCCAGGACCACCTCAAAGCGTCTCCAGAGCAGGCGATTTTCGGCTTTCTCATCGGCACCCTGTTTCGCGATCCGGAAACGGGCGTGCTGTACGCCGTCATCGACAAGACGCTCCGCTTGAATCAGGCGATCTACGGCGACAAGACCGAGGTCGTCGTGGCGCGGCTATGGGACCGGATGCAGGAGCAGCTCGCGCGCGCTTCGGGACGCTTGCTCGGATGGTACCACAGCCATCCGGGGCAGGGGCTCTCGCTGACGACGCACGACGTCGAGACGCACGTGAAGTTTTTCGCCGAGCCGTGGCAGGTCGCGGTGCTCGTCGCGGCGGAAGCGGAAGGGGTCATCGGCGGGTTCTTCCGTGCGGGGTCGAGCGCGGCCTGGGCCGAAACGCCCATGGCGTTCTACGAGCTGCTCCAGCCCGATTCGATCCGCGCCGATGGTAAGAAGCGGTCGTTCATCACGTGGAAGAACTACAAGGCGTATAATCCGGTGTCGCCCAAGACCGCGCCGGCTCCGGCCCCACGCCCTGCACCTCCACCTCCTCCGGCGGGTGACTTGCCGTTCATCCGGACGAGTGTGGACGATGAGGCGGCACCAGCCCCTCCACCCAAGACACGCCCGGCAGCGCCGGTCTTCGTCCCGGACGAACCTCCCCCGGGTCCGCCTCCGCACGTCTTGGCGCCTAAGCCTCAGCCTCCGCCACCGCCCCGGCGGCCGTCGCCCGCGTCACCGCCGCGCGAAGCACCGCGCGCCCCCCGGCGCACGCAGGCGCCGTCGTTCCGGCTCCTGGATGAGGAGGGCCGCACCAGAGCGCCCCGCCGCCGCTCGCGGCGGGGACGCTGGCTCACGCTGCTCGCGTTGCTCTTGATCGGGGGTGGCGGAGCCGCGGCAGGGTACTGGTACTACTTCGTACGCCAGCCCGGCGCGCCGCTGCCCTTCGGGCTGGACTCGCTGCCGTTCGGGTTGGGACGCCGCAAGCCGCCACCCGTTGCCACCCCTCCCCCCGCCACCAGGCCGGCTGCCGCGCCTCGGGCGGACACGAGCTTCGCGCGCTTCGACCGTTTGAGCGACACGCTGTCGAGCGCCGTGCGCAACTATCACGATCGCGCCGCGCTGTTCGCCAATCGGCAAATCGATTGCGCCGCCTTGGCGCGCGGTCTCATCGCCATCGAGAATCTCTGGATCAACTACAACGCCGAGCGCAGCGCGCGGATCGCATCGTTCGACGCGCGTCGCGCGGCACGCGATCAGGGGCTCTATGCCGGCGTGGACTCCGTGGAAGGCCAGTTCGAGACGTCGCATTGCCCGCGCCCGTGAGCCTGGTCTTCGTCGCGTGGCTGGTGGCGCAAGGCGTCGCCCCGCTGCGCAAGAGCGATCTGGTGCGTCTCCTGTCCGGGTCGGTCATGTCGCAGCAGGAAATAGCGCAACTCGTCAGCCGCAACTGTCTCACGTTCACCCCGACGGATCGCGATCGCTCGGACTTCCGCCGCCTCGGCGCGGAAGATCCTGTGCTCGTCGCCATGGACGGCTGCGCGCGCCGCGCCACGCGTGCCCGGCCCGCGCCGGCTCGTCCTGTTGCCACTCGGCCTGCAGCCACTCCCACCCCCATCCCCACCCTCACGTCCACTCCACCCCCGCCGACACCGTCCCCCACGGTACGGACGCCGCCGCCGCCCCCCGCCCGCGTGTCGGCCGACCGGAGCGGGTTCGTGGCCGGGGGTGGGCAGAGCGGGCCCGCGGGCCTGCGACTGCCGCGCGCGCTGGTGTTCGAGGCGCGCGACACCGCGGGGGCCCCGCTCGCGGGGCAGTTGGTGACCTTTACCGGGATCAACGCGCGGATCGAGCCCGAGTCGCTCCGGACCGACGCAGAAGGACGCGCGCGGGTAGGTGTCACGCTGGGTCAGCGTGCGGGTTCCGCGATCGTGCTCGCCGTCGCCGGGGACGTGGAGAAGCAGGCGGCGTTCAGGGTCTCCGTAGGTGCGGTAACGCAGCTCGTGGTGGCGTGCGGTGCTGCGGAGCTATCGGGTCGCGTCGTGCTGCGTCCCGATACCGTCGCCGTCTTGGGCGTGAGCGCACGGGACGCGTATGGCAACCCCGCGCGCCTCGCGGGCCTCCGCGCGGCGGTTGCCGATGCGCGCATCCTCCGGGTGCAGCGGATCACGGAGGACAGCGTGGTCGGGAGCGTCGCGCTCAAACCCGATCAAGCGGGGACGACGAGCCTGGCCGTGATCGCGAACGGGTTGCGCCAGTACCTCACGGTGACGGTGCCGCCGCGCGCCGCGCCTGGAAAGACCGACTGCCCCTGAACGACGCGCACCGCGTGTCCTAGGCCATGAGACTGTTGCAGATCAGTAACAGTTCTGAACCTGGCAGCGGATTGCGTCGGTGTAGGCATTCCGGTCGCCTCCCTGGAGGCAGACGGCCGCGACGCGCAACATCCTCGGGGAAATGGGCTTACGCCGTGCGCGCAGGCTCCGAGGGGGGCGCGCTGCCGCGGCGAGGAAGTTGCTACGCGGTACAGGTGATGGATTCCGACCTGGGCAGTTTCACGCATGAGACCGGCATGAGCCTCGCCGGGCCCGCCGGCGCCTACCACGAGCGTCCCATGCCCGTCGGTGCCGCGATGCTCTGGACGCCTGTCGGCCTCGCCGGTGCAACGCCCGCCTACCCGATCTTCATCACGCAGCAGGCTCTCGACGCCGTGCACGCGCAGCTGGCCGCCCTGCCGGAGGGTGCCTCATCGCTGGGGTTCTTGGTCGGCGGGATGTACCAGGCGCCGGACACGCGCGCCCCGTACATCATCGTCGAATCTACGATCCACCTTCCGTGGTCGATCGGCGGGGATCATCTCGCGGCGGCGTTGCGGCAGGGCCGGATCATCGCACAGGAGGAAGTGCGGCGCAGCGGCGCTCAGCTCCTGGGGTGGTACCACAGCCATGTCGCGGCTCACGCCCGTCTATCCGTGAGCGATGTCGCCGCGCACGTGGCCTGCTTCGACCAGCCCTGGCACGTCGCGCTCGTCGTCGCGCGCGGCGCCGAGCTGACGGGCGGCGTCTTCCGGATCGCATCGCGTACGGCGTGGTCGAACGAATACCTCCCGTTCTATGAGCTGCCGGACGACGGCTCTGGAAGGGTCACGCACTTGACGTGGGCGAACTACCGCACGCATGGCGTGGAGCTCTCCACGAGCCTCGCCGCGCAAGCATTGGACGTTGGACCGCCGCTGCTGCTGTTCCCGGACGAACCTGATTCGGAGACGGACGGCCTGCCGGCGCCGGTGCGCCGGCGTTCGCTGCCCGCTCCGGTTGTTCGAGCGGTGCGTTTCGGGGCGCTGGGCCTTGTGGCGGGCGCCTCCCTATTCGGGGCATACCGCGTGTTCGCATCCGCACCCAACGACGGGGGCGGGCACGTCGCGGCGAGCACCGTCGTGCCGCCGGACGCCCTCGATCGGCTCGCCGACACCGTCGCCTTCGCCGTCACCGCGTTCGACATTCGGCTGCGCTTGTTCGACGGCCGCAAGATGTTGTGTTCCGATTTGGCCCACGGCCTGATGGATCTCGAAGCGCGCTGGATGGCGCTCAGTGCCATGCGGAAGACCACCGCGGCCACCCTCGATTCCACACGGATCGCGCGCGACCGCCGCTTGAACGCCGACGTGGGCGCGGTCGAGCGGGGGTTCGCGCGCACCGGCTGCCCACGACCGTGACACTATGACCCGAGCCCGTACCGTCGCCGTGTTGCTGATCTCGCTCCCCGCCGCCCTCGCGGCGCAGCGCGGAGCGCCCCTCCTCAAGACCGACCTGATCGAGCTGCTCTCGAGCCCGGTCATTCCCCACCAGGAGGTCGCGAACCTCGTACGCCGCAACTGTCTGGCGTTTCGGCCGACCGACCGCGACTGGACCGATTTCCGCAGCCTCGGCGCGACCGCCGACGTGGTCGCGAGCATCACTGGATGCGCGGCGGGCCGATCGGCGGCGGCTGGCGGTGGCGGGGGAGCTCCGGCACCCGCCCCCGCAGCCCCTCTCGTGACCGCCACCACGCTGCAAGTGATGCTGCGCCAGCCGCGCGTGCAGGCGGCCGCGGGGAGCGTGGCCCGAATCGTCGTGCTCGCTGCACGGGCCGGGTTGCCGCAAGCGGGCGCGCAGTTGGTGCTGCGCGGCAGCGGCGCGATCGACGGCGCTTCCGGCCGCGACCTCGTGGCTGCCACCGACGACAGCGGCTTCGCGGTATTCCCGGTGCGGGTGGGACGGCGGCTCAACTCGTACCGCCTGGAGGTCGCACCTGCAGCCGGCGGCGCGTTGCCTGGTCGTCCGGTCGTCGAGGTCGTCGTGCGCGCGGGCCCGCCCGCGACGGCGTCCGCCGAGCCCCGCGAGATCCTGTTCGACCAGGGGCTCGACTCTCTCGTGGCCGTGGCGATCACCGTCCGCGACTCCGTCGGGCATCCGGTGCGTGGGGAGCCTGTCATCCTGCACGGCACCCCTGACATGCGGTTCAAGCCGGACACGGCCGTCACGGATTCGCTGGGCCGCGCGCGGATGATCGTTGCGCGGGACGCCATGCGCAGGCGTGGAACGCTCCAGGCGCTGGTCCGGGACAAACCCATGGCCACCGTTGAAGTCGTCATCGGGATGCCGCTCGCCGAGGCGCAGACCGACTTCTTGCCGATCAAGGTCTCGAGCGGAGGCGCCGGCAACGGGCTCAGCGAGCCCGTCGTGTTCGAAGCGCGCACCAGGCTGGGCCGGCCCGCCGCCGGACGCGTGGTCTCGTTCCGCTCGGCCAACGCGTCTGTGGTGCCCACGATGGCGACCACCGACTCGGCCGGGCGGGTCCGCGTCGAGGTCACCCTCGGCGAACGGGTGGGTCCGGCGACCATCGTGGCGACGGTGGACTCCATCGAGAAGCGGGTGACGTTGCAGGTCGACCCAGGGCCCGCGGTCGAGCTGGTCTTGGAGCACAACGGATTCCGCGTGAACGGCCGTTGGATCGGGGTCGGGCGCGATACGACGTTCGTCGTCCGCATGCGGTTGTTGGACGCATATGGCAACACCACGGACATCGCGGGTCTCGCCCGCATGCTGCGCGAGACGCCCTTCGACGCCAGGATTCCGATCGTGCACGTCGTGAGCATCCAAGAGGAGCCAACTGCCGTGGCCCTCACCCTCAAGGCGATCGTCCCCGGCCGCGCCAGCGTGAAGCTGCGCACCGGCGACATTAGCGCCGCCTTCCTGGTGGAAGTGGTGGACGTGCGGCGGTAGGCTTGGCCTGTCGCGCTACGCGGGGCTATCTTTCCCTCGCCCCAGGTCCGCAGGCTTTCCGCTCGTGAATCGCGTCAGGCCCCCGCAGGGAGCAGCGCTAAGCGATGCCGGGATTCGTTGCGGGGTGCCTGGGGCACTCTACTTGTATCCCGTAAACGGGAAACCGCTTACCGACGTACCGCGGTAAACAGGTAACCGTCCAACCGACTAGATTCCCCATCCTCATGATTGCTCTCGCTCGCAAATATCGCCCCAAACAATTCGCCGACCTGATCGTCCAGGACCACGTCGCAGCGGCGCTCCGCGGCGCCGTGGCGCAGGGGCGCGTCGCGCATGGGTACCTGTTCGCGGGTCCCCGAGGTGTCGGTAAAACGACCGCGGCGCGTATTCTGGCGATGGCGCTGAATTGCGAGCGTCCTGCTGGCACGCCGCCGGGTGAGCCTTGCGGCAAGTGCGACTCCTGCCAGCGCGTGTGGAACGGTCAAGCCAACCTCGACGTGGTGGAGCTGGACGCCGCGTCGAACCGCGGAGTGGACGACGCCCGGGACCTGCGCGAGCGCGCGATGTACGCGGCGAGCGGGGAGGCGCGGTCCAAGGTGTACATCGTGGACGAAGCGCACATGCTGACGCGCGAGGCGTGGAACGCGCTCCTCAAGATCCTCGAGGAGCCGCCGCCGCGCGTCGTCTTCGTGTTCGCGACCACTGAACCGCAGAAGATCGCGAATACGGCGGCACCGATTCTGTCGCGCCTGCAGCGGTTCGATTTTCGTCGCATCGGTCCGCACGCCATCGTGGCGCGACTCAAGCAGGTGCTCGCCGAAGAGCAGCTCGCGGCCGAGGACGACGCGCTGCACCTGATCGCGAAGAGCGCCGACGGCGGGATGCGTGACGGCCTGTCGCTGCTCGATCAGGTGTTGTCCTTCGGCGAGGGACCCGTCACCGCCGCCCGTGTGCGCGAAGTCCTCGGCCTCATCCCCGACGACGCCTACGCCGAGATGCTGCGCTGCGTGGCGGAGCACGATGCGGCGGCGGTCTTCCCGTTGGTAGACCGGCTCGTCGAGGCGGGGGCCGACCTGAGTGAGTTCGTGAGCGGCGCCGGAGAGACGCTGCGCGCGCTGCTGCTCGCCGGTGTCGGGGGCCAGCCGGAAGGACTCACCGAGCGCATGCAGCAGCTGATCCGGACGTACAGCCCGGTGCTGCCGGCTCCAGACGTCCTGCGACTGCTCTCCGTGTTGAGTGAGATGGAGGAGCGCATCCGCCGTGGCGGCAACATGCGGCTGGCGGTCGAGCTGCTCCTGCTGCGGTGGGCGATGGCGGATCGGACGGTCGCGATCGGTGAAGTGCTGGATGCCCTTGGAAAGGGGACGGGGGCGGGGGGACGGGGGACGGGTACACTAGCCCCGCCCGCGCCTCCGGAACTCCGGGACTCGCGGCCGGCACCGGCAGCACCCATCCCTCCTCCCCCGTCTCCCGTCCCCGTCGACAAGGGACCCCTGACGTTGGAGCGCCTGCGCTCCGTGTGGCCCCAGATCGTCGTCGATGCACGCGCCAAAGCGCCGATGCTCGGCAGTCTCCTGGCCGAGGCGGCGGTGACTGTCGTCGAGGGAACAGTCGTGACGTTGCGACCGGCGAACGCCGGACACGCGGAGGGCCTCTAGCGCCAACGCGACCTGCTCGGTCAGGTGATCGCACGCTACGTCACGGAGCCGGTGCGTGTGAAGCTGGCGGCGGCGGGGGGCGGGGATCCGCGAACGCCCGTGGAGCGCCCCGTGCGGCTCACGGAGGAGGGTGCCAACGCGGAGCGACTCAAGTCGCTGCGCGGCAAGGACCCGACCCTGAACGCCGCGGTCGACGCGTTAGATTTGGAGCTGCTCGAGTAGCTTGCCACCCATTCCGGCGAGGGGTAACTTTCGACGTATGGCGGATTTATCCAGTTTGCTGCAGTTCCAGCAGCAGATGCAGGGCCGGTTGTCTGAGATCCAATCACAGCTGGCGCAGCAGACGGTGACCGTATCGGCCGGCGGGGGGATCGTGCAGGCCACCGCCGACGGGCGCGGGCAGATTCGCGCCATCAAAATCGACCCGCAGGCAGTCAGCCAGGGCGACGTCGAGATGCTGGAAGATCTCGTGCTCGCCGCGGTGGCGGAGGCGCAGAAACGCGCCGCCGAGCTGTATCAGGCGGAAGTGCGGAAGCTAGCGTCGGGCCTGCCGTTCCCGTTACAGTTGCCGCCACTCTAGCGCGCTGTGTCGGCCATCGAGGAGCTCGTGGCGGAGCTTGCCAAGCTCCCCGGCATCGGGCGCAAGACGGCGCAGCGGCTCACGTTTTTCCTGCTGAAGCAGCCCGCGGACACCGCGGAGCGGTTGGCGGAGGCGATCCGCCGGGTGCGCGGTCGTGTGACGGCGTGCGGGGCGTGCGGCAACCTCTCCGAGGATGATCCGTGCCCCATCTGCCGCGATCCCCGGCGCGACACCGCCTTGCTGTGCGTGGTGGAGGAGTCGGCGGACGTGGGCGCGATCGAGCGCGCCGGCCGCTACCGCGGGCGCTATCACGTCTTGGGCGGCCGGCTGTCGCCGCTCGAGGGGCTGGGGCCGGACCAGCTGCGCCTCGAGCAGCTCGTCGCGCGCGTCGCCAATGGTTCGGGCGTGCGGGAAGTCATCGTGGCGACCAACCCCTCGATGGAGGGCGAGGCCACCGCGACCTACGTCCAGCAGGTATTGAAGCCGACCGGGGTGCGTGTCACGCGGATCGCGCGAGGACTGCCGGTGGGAGGCGATCTCGAGTACGCCGACGCGGTCACGATCGCGCAGGCGCTGGCAGCGCGGCGCGACATGTCCGAGACCGAGTGACCTGAGGAGGCGCATGGCGGGTGCGGCAAGCTGGTCGTTTAACGAAAGCGATTTCAAGCAGATCCAGACGCACCTGCAGGCGTACCTCCGGGACTCGAACGCCCGCTGCGCGCTGCTCGTCGACCGCAACGGCCAGCTCGTGGCCACGGTGGGCGAGACGCCGACATTCGACCCCACCGCTTTTGCATCGCTCACCGCCGCCGACTTCAGCGCCAACGATCAGCTCGCCAAGATGATCGGCGAGCCCGAGTTCGCGTCGCTCGTGCATCAGGGCGAGCGCGAGTCCATGTTCCTCGCGGACATCGCGAAGCGCGTGATCCTCGTCGTGCTGTTCGATCAGCGCGCGACGCTGGGGCTCGTGAAGCTCAAAGCCAAGGCCGTCGTCGAACAACTCAACAAGGTCTTCGAGGCCATGTTCAATCGCGTGGGCACCGGGCAGGCGGAGCAGAAGGGTCTGCTCGAAGGGGCGGAAGACGAAATTGACAAACTCTTCGGTTAAGGGGACGCGCCCATGTCGATGATCAACTACGCGTCCCGCGAGATCAACTGTAAGCTGGTGTACTACGGCCCCGGCCTCGGCGGCAAGACGACCAACTTGGAGCACGTGTATGGGAAGGTCTCGCCCAACACGCGCGGCAAAATGATTTCCCTCGCGACCGAGACCGAGCGCACGCTCTTCTTCGATTTCCTCCCGGTGGACCTCGGGACGATTCGCGGCTTCAAGACGCGGTTCCATCTCTACACCGTGCCCGGCCAGGTGTATTACAATGCCAGCCGCAAACTCATCTTGAAGGGCGTGGACGGCATCGTGTTCGTGGCCGACAGCCAGATCGAGCGGATGGAAGCGAACGTGGAGTCGATGCAGAACCTGTACGACAACATGTCGGAGTACGGGTACGACTTGACCAAGATCCCGTTCATCATTCAGTACAACAAGCGCGACCTCCCCAACGCCGCGCCGATCAAGGACCTCCAGGCGGCGCTGAACCCCGGCTGGCCCGTCGAGGACGCCGCGCTCCAGAAGGTGGTGCCCGACCCGGCGCATCCCGGCGAGAATCTCGTCGAGAAGGTGGGCGGCGAATGGACCGGCCGTGCCCCGTACATCGAAGGCGTCGCGGTGCGCGGTGACGGCGTGTTCGACACGTTGAAGGCGGTCAGCAAGTTGGTGCTGAAGACGCTGAGCTGAGAGGCAGTCCGATGCGCTGGACCCTGCCCAACATCATCACGCTGGCCCGTATCTGCCTCACGCCGGTCATCGCCCTGCTGCCGTTCATCCAGGGCTATTGGCCCAAGGTCATCGCGTTCCTCATCTTCCTGATCGCCGCGTTCTCAGACATCCTGGACGGGTGGCTCGCGCGTCGCTACAACGCCGTGAGCGACCTCGGCAAGTTGCTCGACCCGATCGCAGACAAACTGCTGCTCTTCGCGACGCTGATCCCCATCTTCTGGATGACCCGACACCCCACGATTCTCGTGGACTACCGCATCCCCTGGTGGGGTAGCCTCCCCGTCTGGGTCGCGCTGCTGCTCGTCGGCCGCGAGGTGTTGATCACCGCGTTCCGCTTCTTCGCCCTGCGTAAAGGCGTGGTGATTCCCGCCGTGGCGGCGGGCAAGGCGAAGGCGGTCGCCCAGAGCGCGTTCATCGGCGCAACCATCGCCTGGTTCGCCTGGAAGGACGCCATTGCCGAGCTGAAGCTGGCCGGGACATTCCGGAATCTCTGGGACCAGTTTCACGGCACGGTCGTGGCCGTCACCCTGGCCGGCGCGATTGTGCTGACCGTCTATTCCCTCGGCGTCTACCTGTACCGCTACCGGGCGCTCTTCAAGACCGGCGCATGAAGCTCGAGGTCGTCACCATCGGCACCGAGCTGGTGCTGGGTCTGACGCCCGATACCAATGCTGCGGACCTGGGTCGCGCCCTCGCCGCCGCCGGCGCCGAGATCGTCCGCCACGTGTCCGTTCCCGATCGCCCCGACGCCATCCGCGCCGCCATCGCCGACGCGCTCGAGCGCACCGGCTTCGTCATCGCCACGGGGGGCCTCGGTCCCACTCGCGACGACATGACCAAGCACGAAGTCGCTGCCCTCTTCAACAAACCCCTGCGGCTCGATGCGGACGTCCTCGCGAGCCTCGAGGCACGCTTCCGCCGGCTCGGCCGCCCCATGCCCGCCGTCAATCGCACCCAGGCCGAGGTGCCCGAAGGAGCCACCGTGCTGCCGAACCCCAGAGGCACGGCGCCAGGCCTGTGGATCGAGGACGATCGGGGCCGCGTCGCCGTGCTGCTGCCCGGCGTTCCGTCCGAAATGCGCGGCTTACTGGTCGAGGAAGTGCTGCCGCGCGTCGCGCAGCGCGTGGGCAGTCGACGCGTGGTGCTGTCGCGCACGCTGCGCACCACCGGCGTGCCGGAATCCGCCCTGGCGGAGCGGATCGGACCGGTCGAAGACGGCATCGTGCCGCTCACGTTGGCCTACCTCCCCTCAGTCGAGGGCGTGGACCTGCGTTTGACGGCGTGGTCGCTGCCCCCCGAGGAAGCCGAGCAACGCCTCACCGCTCACGCCGCCGCTCTGCGCGCGCGGCTCGAGGAGCATTATTACGGCGAGGACGGAGCCGATCTCGCCGCCGTCGTCCTCGACTTGTTGCGTGGGCAACGCCTGGCGGTAGGCGAGTCGTGCACGGGAGGTCTCATCGCCGCGCGGATCACCGCGGTGCCCGGCGCCTCGGACGTGTTTGTCGGCGGGGTCGTCGCGTACGGCAACGGCGTGAAGCGCGATTTGCTCGACGTGCCAGCCGCGACGCTCGAGGCCCACGGTGCCGTCTCGGAGGAGGCGGTGCGCGCCATGGCCGAGGGTGTCCAGCACCGCTTCAACGTGGGTGCGGCGATCGCGGTGACGGGGATCGCCGGACCGGGCGGTGGCACGCCTGAGAAACCGGTCGGCACTGTGTGGCTCGCGGCTCGGCTCGGCACCAACACGCGCGCGGTGAAGCGCGTGTTTCCCGGCGAGCGCGGCGAGGTCCGCGCGCGAGCGGCCCAAGCCGCGCTCGATCTCTTGCGCCGCCTGTGCGGAGAGGCCGGGCGATGAATCGCCTCAACGCGCCCGATGGGACATCGCTCGCCTTCGACGCGTACGAGCCCACCCGGCCCAGGGCGGCGGTGTTGTTTCTCCACGGTTGGTCGGACCACGCGGGCCGGTGGGCCAGCACCGGCAAGCGCTTGCAGGCCGCCGGGTTCGCCGCCTATCTGCTCGACTTGCGCGGTCACGGACGCTCAGGCGGAGCCCGAGGGCACCTGTCGCGCTTCAGCCAGCTGCTCGGTGATCTCCAGGCGTTCCGCCGCGCGGTCCGCCTGCGCACGGAGGCGCCGCAAGTGTTGCTGGGCCACTCGTTCGGCGGGCTCGTCGTGCTGCGCTATCTCGAGACGCAACCGGGCGACCGGCTCGCCGCCGCCGTCGTGTCGAGTCCCTGGCTCGGACTGGCCCACCGGCCGCCCGCCTGGAAGCGGTTGGCGGGGCGGGTCTTCGCGAACATCTGGCCCACGTTGCGCATCAGCGCCGGAATCGATCCCGATCAGCTGTCGCGCGATCAGGCCGTGAACGCCGGGTGGGCCGCCGATCCCGCCTGCCACGACCTCATGACGCCGGGAGCGTGGGCGGAAATCCGCTGGGCCCAGCGCGCCGTCGCCGCGGACGGCTATCGGATCGACTGTCCATTGCTCTTCCTGCTGGCGGGTGAAGACCGAGTGGTGGATGCGCATCTGACGCGTGCGTTCGCGGACGGCCTGAAGGGGTCAGCGCCCCCACAAGTGCATTGGTACCCGGAGATGTATCACGAAGTCCTGAACGACCCACAGGGTGAGCGGGTCGTCGGAGACGTCGTGGAGTTCCTCGGCAGGCGGGGCCTGTGAATTCGAGGACCTGGAACCGAGCGCGCTGGTCTTCCGTTGTGTCGGTGCCGTGCACGCTCTATCATCCGTGGAGCCAATGACCGATAAGAAACAACCGCCGCTCGACGCCGACGCGCCGGAGCCGATCGCGTCCTCCGATCCGGTCGCACTCCCCGTCGAGCCCCCCGATCAGGCGATCGCGCGGCTCGAGGCGGAGCGCGACCAGCTCAAGGACCGCTACCTCCGCCTCGCCGCGGAGTACGAGAACTACAAGAAGCGCACGACCAAAGAGCGCGCCGAGGCGTGGGTCAGGGCGCAGGCGGAGCTTGTGACGCGGCTCGCCGACGCGCTCGATGATCTCTCGCGCTTCGCGCACGTCGATCCCGCGACGACCGACTCCCAAACCCTCCACGAGGGCGTGGACCTGGTCGAGCGCAAGATGTGGAAGGAGCTCGCGGCGCTCGGCGTGACGCGGATCGATGCGACCGGCGTGCCCTTCGATCCCAACGTGCACGAGGCCGTGACGACCCAGCCGGCCACCTCCCCCGAGGAGGATCATTCGGTGGGACAGGTCCTGCAGGCGGGTTACCGGCTCGGTGAGACGCTGCTGCGGCCCGCGCGAGTGATCGTGTTGACCTGGCAGGGTGCCTGATGGCGCCACAGCGCGATTATTACCAGGTGCTGGGTGTCCCCGAGACGGCCACAACGGACGAGATCAAAAAGGCGTTCCGCCGGCTCGCGAAGCAGCACCATCCCGACCGCAATCCCAACAACCCGCAGTCGGCAGAGCGCTTCAAGGAGATCAACGAGGCGCACGACGTCCTGAGCGACACCGACAAGCGGAAGAAGTACGACCAGCTGCGCCGCTACGGCGCCTTCGCGGGAACCG
>Ga0307299_10000142_pt1 | contig 22777 bp, 14 predicted proteins | sample ER_DNA_159_FD_194466 | JGI IMG/M metagenome (GOLD analysis project Ga0307299, IMG submission 194466) | Bulk soil microbial communities from the East River watershed near Crested Butte, Colorado, United States - ER_DNA_159 | ecosystem: Environmental > Terrestrial > Soil > Floodplain | place... | reverse complement strand
GATCGAGCGCGCGCGCGATCAGGTCACGGTCCGCGGCGGGATCACGATCAAGGGCGTCGAGAAGCCCGTCGAGCTGAAGGGCACGCTGGGTGAGCCGATCACCGACCCTTACGGGCGTGAGCGGTTTTCGCTGAAGCTCGAGACGACAATCGATCGGACCGACTTCGGCATCAACTGGAACGTGCCGCTCCCCGACGGGAAGCCGGCCCTGGCCGACGAGGTGAAGCTCCAGGCGGAGCTCTACTTCGTCAAGGAGGCGTAAGAGGGATGAAAGTCCTCGCGATCTCGGGCAGCCTCCGTCGAGACTCGTACAACACGAAGCTCCTCCGCGCCGCGGAGGAGCTTCTTCCCCCGGAGGTCGACTTCGTCCTCTATCAGGGCGTCAAAGAAGTGCCGCCGTACGACGAGGATGACGACGTCCAGCCGGCGCCGCTGGCGGTCGCTGCTCTGCGCAGTGCAATCGGCGAAGCCGACGCAATCCTCTTCGCGACACCCGAATACAACTCGTCCATTCCAGGCTCGCTGAAGAACGCGCTCGACTGGGTCTCCCGGCCGCCTGCGACGAATACGCTCCGGAACAAGCCGGTCGCGGTCGTGGGCGCGAGCACGGGGGCCTTCGGAGCAGTCTGGGCTCAGGCCGAGCTGCGGAAGGTGCTCGCAGCTATCGGCGCCCGCGTGGTGGACGGCGAGGTCGCGGTGGGCCACGCGCCCACGAGGTTCGACGAGGCCGGCCGGCTCGAGGACGAGCAGCTGCAGGAGCAGCTGCAGGAGACGATCGGGACACTGCTCGCCGAGGCCGAGGCGCGGACCCTGATTCTGGCCTGACGAACATACGTTCGTAACATCTTGGGTCCACTGCAAACGTCTTGTAAAGAGCAGCGGACCTTGCTATCTTCTCCCTCAACCTTAGGGTGAGACTTCACGTCTTGCCCCTGACCCCGGGGGAGGCCAGGATGGCCGCACGGCCCGCAACCGCTGCGCAGAAAGCCCAGAGGGAGCTCGAAGATCTCCAGCTGGTGATGCGAGCCCGGAACGGCGACGGCGGGGCGCTCGACACCCTCATCCGGCGCTACAACGGCTTCGTCCGACTCAAGGCCAGCTCGTATTTCCTCGCCGGCGGGGACTCCGAAGACCTCGTCCAGGAGGGGCTGATCGGGCTCTACAAGGCGGTTCGAGACTTCAGAGCGGACAAGGAGACGTCGTTCCGGAGCTTCGCGGAGCTGTGCGTCACGCGCCAGATCATCACAGCCATCAAGACCGCCACCCGCTTCAAGCATGCACCGCTGAACACCTATGTCTCGTTCAGCCATACCCCGGCCGGCCAGGAGTCGGACAGCGAGTGCTCCCTGGGGGATGCCCTCCCGGGTCCCGGCGTGGACGATCCGGCGGTTTGCGTGATCTCGACCGAGGAGCTCCAGAGCCTCGTTTTCACCCTGGGGAGCGGCCTCTCTCAACTCGAGGCGGACGCCCTCCGGCTCTACCTGGAGGGTGAATCCTACGAGCAGATGGCCGAGGATCTAGAATGCGACACGAAGACGATCGATAACGCGCTCCAGCGGGTAAAGAGAAAGATTCTTACCCACCAGAAATCCCGGCAAGTCCTGCTTTAAACCGGGAATTCCGGCCGCCTCTACCGCGTTATAGATGGTGCGGGGCTCCAGGCGCGGTCCGGATTGGACCGCCGCGAACGAGCTCCCGACCAACGAGAGGAGTTGAACCACGCTGACGAACATTGCTGAACTTGATTTGCAGTCTTTTCTCCACGAGGCCGAGGAACTCGGCTCCGTCGAAGAGGCGACCCTGGAGGCGTTCGCCGTCGCGAACGAGCTCGAGGATGACGACCTGGCGGAGCTCCGTGGCGAGCTCGAGGAGAAGGGCATCGAGATCGTCCCGCTCGAGGACGACGCACCGCCGGCACCCCGCGTGCGGGCAGCTGCAGAGGTCTCTGGGACGACGGACAGCCTGACGCTGTTCATGAACGCCGCCGGCCGCTATCAGCTGCTCACCGCTGCCGAGGAGGTGGCGCTCGCGAAGCGCATCGAGCGCGGTGACCGCACGGCCAAGGAGCTGATGATCAACTCGAACCTCCGGCTCGTGGTCTCGATCGCGAAGCGGTATCAGGGGCGCGGCATGCAGCTGGGTGACCTGATCCAGGAAGGCGTGATCGGGCTGAACCGCGCAGTCGAGAAGTTCGACTGGCGGCGCGGTTACAAGTTCTCGACCTATGCCACCTGGTGGATTCGCCAGGCCTGCCAGCGGGCGGTGTCCAACCAGTCCGCGACGATCCGGATCCCGACCCACGTGCACGAGCGGCGCGTCAAGCTCGCGCGTGCGCGGGCACGGCTCCAGGCTGCGACGGGCGACGAGCCGACACATGAGGAGCTTGCCCAGGCCACCGGGCTGGACCTCGTCTACGTCGAGGAGGCTCTCAGCGCAGTCGAGGCATCCGTGTCGCTGAACCAGACGATCGGCTCCGAGGGTGACGGCGAGTTCGGCGACCTGTTCGCCGACCAGAATGCCGAGGATCCATCCGAGGAGGCCGGAGAGGCCCTCCGTCGCCAGTTCGTGCGCAACGCGCTCGGGCGCCTGCCGGAGCGCGAGCGTCGTGTGCTCGAGCTGCGGTTCGGATTCGACGGCGAGTCCACTTCGCTGGAGCAGATCGGCCGCGAGCTGAGCATGAGTCGCGAGCGGGTCCGCCAGGTGGAGCGCGACGCGCTGGCAAAGCTCCAGGACGAGCTTGCCGGCGTCGTCGAGATCTCACCCGACGCGCTGGTCGACGCGGCCTAAGTTCGAATCAGAGATCGGACGCGTGACACGCACGCGTCCGATCTCGTAATCGCTCGCATATCTGATCCGGAGCTTCTGACCGTTTCGGGCTTCGGTCACTCGAAGCGACCCATTACACCTGACCGGAACCTCCTCGATCGGTATCAGGTAGATGCCGCTCGTTTCAGGGCAATAGACAGCGAAGTACTCGACCTGGCCTCGGTAGTCCCGCCTAGTCGATGCCGGTTTTGAGTGGTGGGCGTAAGTACTGCACGTCTTGAAGTGCACGACCCCGTTGCGCAAGCGGCCCGTTTTGCACTGAACCCTCGCAAGCCGAGTTCCATTATCGATGACGAAATCGGCGCGCGTGTTCTCTCCAAACGGAAGGTAGACCGCGTGTCCGATGGCCTGGAGGGCGATCGCGATCGCTAGCGCGGAACGGTCGCCGATATTCTTCGGATGCTCCACGCAACCAGCTTGCCGAGCCAATCGGCTGGGCCGTGTCCAAAACCGACAACAAGAACTTCGCTTACGATGGGGTCGTGCCGGAGTAGCTCAGTTGGTAGAGCAGCTCACTTGTAATGAGCAGGCCGTGGGTTCGAGTCCCTCCTCCGGCTCCTTGCCTAGACGGCGCTCACCGGAGGCTTCGGCTCTTCCTCTACAGGAGGAGTTGGCTGCGCTCGTCCACCACTACCAGCACCTGCACAACGAGCTCGTGCACGAGAAGCCCGAGGGATCGACGCGCCGCGAGCTCGAGGACAAGCTCCTCGACGTCCGCGAGCGGTTCGACCGCCTGCTCGAGGAGTGGGTTCCCGACGAGGAACTGCGCCAAGAGTGGCGCGAGTACATCCACGGCCGCCGGCCCGAGCCGGACGAGCCCGCCGGCATCGAGCCGCTTGCGTTCCAGGGCGTCACCGATGCGGGCTCGATCCTGCAGGTGCGCGGCCAGGCAGACGAATACCAGGTCTGGGTCGACGGGTCGCTGCAAGAACGGATTGCCGCGCAGAAGGATCTGTCCGTCGACAAGCCGGTCCTGCACTTCCGCTGGGACGGGAAGGAGATCGCGGAGACGTTCAACGCCTCCGAAGATGCACTCAACGCGCTCGCAGCGCAACGCGACGACCCCGACGCATTGCCACCGTGGGACTATGCCTCTGAGCTCCTCGCCGACGGCCTGATCGACGTCCACTTCGATCTGACAGCGCGCGGCAAGCGCGCAATCGCCGCGCGCTAATCGGGCACACCTTCGACACACTTTCTCCCGTCCTACGTACGTTTTTCGGGTCTGACCCCAACTAGTGGCGCATGTGGCCATGTCGCCTGTCACACGGAGGCATGGCTATCGGGTGTTTTGGCACCGATTCGTTCGTCCCGCGTGAGCATTTTCGGATCCAGGAACGAAAAGCGCCCCGCTGAGGCGGGGCGCATTTCCTGCGAAGGAGCGGGGAGGAGCTAGGCGCCGAGAGCGGGGGCCGGGGTCCGGCCGCCTTCCGGTGCCTTCTCCGGCGGGGACGCCTCGTGCTCCAGCCTCGGCAGCCACTCGAGCCACCGCGGCAGATACCAGTTCTTCTCACCCAGCAGCTTCATGGTCGCCGGGAGCAGAACTGCCCGCACGATCGTGGCGTCGATCAGCACCGCCGCTGCGAGCCCGATGCCCATCTCCTTCATGTCCAGGATCGGCATCAACGCGAACACTGCGAACACGCCGACCATTACGAGCGCGGCGCTGGAAACGACGCCGGCCGTCGTGGTGATTCCGTGTGCGACGGCATCTTCGGTCTTCAGGCCGCGGTCGTAGGCCTCCCGCACGCGGCTCAGGATGAACACGTGATAGTCCATCGAGAGCCCGAACAGGATCACGAACATGAAGATCGGCAACCACGACGCGATGCCGCCGTTCGAGTGGAAGCCGAGGAAGCTCTCGCCCCAGCCCCACTGGAAGACCGCGACGAGCACGCCGTACGCCGCACCCACCGAGAGCAGGTTGAGCACGATCGCCTTCACTGCGATCACGATCGACCGGAACGAGACCAGGAGCAGGATGAACGCGAAGACGAGGACGAAGCCGAAGACGATCGGTGCCTTCTGCTTCAGCAGCGAGTTCTCGTCGGCGGATTGCGCCGTCGGACCGGTAACCGCGAACGTCGCGCCGGACACCTTTCCGACCGTGGCCGGCAGGATCTGATTCCGCAGCGTGTCGAGAGCCGCGTTGGAGACGGAGTCGCTGCCCTTGCCGGCGAGCGGAATCGAGACCCGCGCGACGGTGTGGGACGGATTCACCTCGACGACGACCGGGCCGTGCATTCGACCGCTCGCGATCGCCTGCGACTTCAGCTCCGTGATCGCCTGCTTCGTTGCAGCCGAGTCGGTGTTCGCTTCGATCGCGACGATTGCCGGGGACAGGTCGCCGTTCGAGAAGACTTTCTCGATCTTCTTCATCGTCCCGACGGTAGGTGCGCTGTTCGGCATGGCGTCCAGCCCGCTCTGTGCGGTGTGGAGCTGCAGAACCGGCGCGGCCAGCACGAGCAGGACGCCACCAGCGAGCGCCGCAGCGACAACGGGTCGCCGCAACACGGGCGTCAGGATCGCCTTCCAGAAGTGGTTCTCGCCACTGTCGCGCCGGAGGCGGTGCAGGAAGGGGATCTTGCCCTTCTCGACCTTGTCGCCGAGCCGCGACAGCAGTGCCGGTAGCACGGTGAGCGAGCCGAGCATGGCGACACCGACGACCATCATCGTCGCGATGCCGAAGCCTAGGTACGACTTGTCGCCGGAGAACATCATTCCCGCCATTGCGACCATGACCGTGATGCCCGAGATCAGCACCGAGCGGCCTGAGGTCGCCGCCGCGGCCTCGAGTGCAGCCCTTGGGCTTCTTCCGAGTGCCCGTTCCTCCCGCTCACGCTTGAGGTAGAAGAGCGAATAGTCGACGCCGACTGCGAGCCCGACGAGCAGGATCACTGCCGACACGTTCTGATCCATCGGCACGATGTGGCTCGGGAGCGCAACGAGGAAGACCGTCGCGATCACGCTCGAGAGCGCGACGAGCAGCGGCACGCCGACGGCCACGAGAGCGCCGAAGACGAGCAGCAGGACGATGACGGTGATCGGGATCGAGCGCTCGCCGGCCAGCTTGAGCTGATCGGAGAACATCTTGTCGAGTGCCTTCCCGGAGCTGACCGAGCCGGCCTCAGCGACGTAGAAGCCTGGATGCCGGTCAGCGGCATCACCAACGGCAGAAACGATTCCGTCGATTTTGGGCTTCGCGTTCTCGTACGTTCCTTTCATGTCCCAGACGACCATGACCGAGCGGCCGTCCTTGGAGACCTGGTCCGCATGCGCGGGGTCGAGCGGCGAGCGGACGTTCTTGATCGCCGGGTTACCGGCAATCGTCTGCTCGACGTCTTTGACGGTCGCGCGGAAGGCAGGATCGTCGACCGTCTTGCTCGAGCTCTGGACGAGCACGAGCTCGGTCTGGGGATCAACCTGCGGGAACGCATGCTTGAGAATCTGGTCGGCCTTGTGCGCCTGGCCGACGTTTGCATCCGCAGTGTCGATGTTCTTTGTGCCGATGAAAGTGCCGACGAACACTGCGATAACCACGAACGCGAGCCAGCCGAAGACTGCGGTCTTCCAGTGGCTCGCGCTCCAGCGGCCCATGCGGGCCGCGATGTTGTTCGAGCGCTTTAGCGGTGACATCTGGACTTGGCTCCTTCGCTTGGGGTAAGCCCACGATCGCAGCGAGGAGTCGAAGCGGAAATGCGGCTCGCAGGCCTCTTTCCAGGCGGAGAACCGCACCCGGAGAGGGGGAAACGACGCCTAGTTCGTGGAGCCGAGGTACGTGAGAACCGCGAGGACGCGGCGGTGATCCTCTCCGCTCGCCGGCAGGCGCAGCTTCGAGAAGATGCTCGTCACGTGCTTCTCCACTGCGCGGAGCGTGATCACCAGCTTCTCCGCAATGGCCTGGTTGGAACGGCCTTCCGCCATCAGCCCCAGCACCTCGCGCTCTCGAGGCGTCAGCTCGTCGATCGGATCGTCACGCCGGCGGCGGCCGACGAGCTGCGACACAACGGCCGGATCGAGCGCCGATCCGCCTTCCGCAACGCGACGCACCGCGGCCGCGAACTCGTCCACGTCCGAGACGCGGTCTTTCAGCAGGTAGCCGACGCCCTCTGCGTTCTCGCCAAGCAGCTCCATCGCGTAGGCGGGCTCGACGTACTGGGAGAGGACGAGCACACCCGTGTCGGGCCAGCGCTCGCGAATCTGTTTCGCCGCGCGCAGGCCCTCGTCCGTCTGCGTCGGCGGCATCCGGATGTCGATCAGGGCGACGTCTGGCTTGTGCATGCCGACGTGCCGGAGGAGATCCTCCGCCGTCCCGCTCTGGGCGACGATCTCGAAACCGGCATCCTCGAGCAGCCGTGCAATCCCCTCGCGGAGGAGAACGGAGTCGTCGGCGAGCACTACGCGCACGCCGCGAAATCCCTTCCGCGCGGAGCTGAGCGGTGGAAAGCGCGAAGGCAGGCCGGGGATCTTGAGCTGGAAGAGCCGCTCTGGCTCCTCGAGGCCGGCCAATTCGTGCTCACCCAGATCGGCGAGCTCGTGCGACGCGTCGAGTGCGTCGCGAGTTCGCTGGGAGAGCAAGACCTGGCCGCCGCTGCCCGCCTGAGCGATCCGGGCTGCGAGATGGACATCCAATCCGAAGTATGTGCCCTCGCGGATCGTCGGCTCCCCCGTGTGGAGCCCCATGCGGACGCGCAGCTCGACGCCGTCGGGCCAAGGATGAGCCGCGAACGCGCGCTGGGCCTTGGAGACCGCGTCGGCTGCCCGGCGGGCGTCCTCGAAGACGACGAAGAACTCATCGCCGCGATGGTCGATGACCTGTCCGGCGCAGCTCTCCACCGCTTCGCGGAAGAGCCGCCGGTGATCGTCGAGCACGAGCGCGTAACCGTCGCCCAGGGCTCGGACGAGCTTCGTCGAGCCTTCGACATCCGTGAAGACGAGTGTGACTGTTCCATGGGGAAGATTGGGTGTCAGAGCCTACTCCAGTGGGATCTCGGCCCGGACGCGGGTTCCCGCGCCGGGAGGGCTGTCGATGGAAAGCTTGCCGTTCAGAGACGCGACGCGGTCGGCCAACCCGCGCAGCCCGGAGCCGCGGCCTGGATCCGCCCCGCCGACACCGTCGTCGGCGACCTCGACGCGCGCACATCCGTTTCCCTGCTCCACCGTCACCTTGACCAAAGAAGCCTGCGCGTACTTCGTCACGTTCGCAAGGGCTTCCGAGACGACGTAGTAGGCCGCCGCCTCCACCGGGGCCGGCAGGGTCACGTGCGGCCCATCGATCTCGACGGGTAGGGGAGCGCGAGCGGCGAGCGACTCGAGCGCCGCCTCGAGTCCCCGGTCGGTGAGCACCGCCGGATGGATCCCGCGGGCGAGCTCACGCAGCTCCTCCAATGCCCGCGCCAGTTCCTCTCGTGAGGCCTCGAGCACCTCCTGCGCACCGGCGGGGTTCTTCTCGAGCTGAGCCTGCGCCAGCCGCAGGGAGAGGGAGACAGAGACGAGCCGCTGCTGCGCACCGTCGTGAAGGTTCCGCTCCAGCTTCCTGCGCGCGTCGTCGCCCGCAGCGACGATCCGCTGCCGCGACGCCTCGAGCTCCTGCTGCTGCTGCTTTCGCTCCGTGATCTCGCGGACGATCATCAGGAACTCCTTGTCGCCACTCGGCGCGAACCGTCCTTCGTAGTGACGTGTCGTATCCTCGAAGTCGAGGGCGTACTCGATCACGTTGGGCTTTCCGGCGAGAGCAGCCCGTCCCGCCGTGAGCACGCGGTCGGCGAGCTCCCTCGGCAGGCGATCCCAGAGCGTCTTGCCGACGACCACGTCCTCGATGAGATCACGTGGATTCGGCGCGTTGTAGGAGAGATACGTCCCTTCGTCGGAGATGCGGAACATTAGGTCGGGCATGGCCTGCAGGAGGGCGAAGTAGCGCTGGGCGCGGGCCCGGACCTCGACCAGCAGCTTGTCGCGCTCGAGCGCGATGCGCGCCGCGTTCGCGATCGCCTCCAGCAGCTCCGGCTCCTCGAGTAGCGCCGCGTCGTGGACGATGGCGGCGACCGGGTCGTCCGCGTAGTCGAGCCGGGTGACCACGCGCTCCCGTGTGTCGGCCGGCAACTCGAAGCGATTGCCGTCAATGTCGACGTAGTGCCCGCCTTCCTCGTACCAGTACGCGACCTGCGCCGTTTCGTCGCGGAGCGCGTGCCTCAGGCCTTCCTGCACCTCGCCCGGGCTCGCCCGCTCGGGGACGGAGCTGAAGATCGTGTCTAGCCCGGCGCCTCGCGCGATCGTCGTACCGAGCAGTCCCGCGAGGAAGAGGAACGGCACCGCAGTGAACGTTGCTATGAGCGCGACGCTCACCAGCGTGTTGCCGAAGCCCGAGAACGGCGTCACGATGAAGCCGATCGCCAGCAGGACGACACTCAGGCCTCCGGCGAGGTAGACCGGGCGAAGAATGCGGCGGAGCGTCTGCGTTGCGCGTCGCCAGCGGCCGACGAGGAGCACGAACGCGGCGACGAACAGAATCACCGAGGCCGTCGTCCAGAAGGCCGTCTGCGCCGTATGCGCGGCGTGGTTGTGCGAGACGAAGACGAGGTTGTCCGGGCAGGCGTGCGGCTTGCACGTGTGCCGCACCGGGAACATGGAATCGAGAAGCGGCGCGACGAAAGCCGTCACGTAACCTGCGATCACGAGCGCTCGTGCTCGGCGGCTGATCAACTCGCCGCTCGGGTAGGCCAGCAGGAGATGGATGAACACGGCGATGAACAGGCTTCCGAAGAGCGCGCCGAGCGTGAACGGAACGGAGTAGTTCGCCTCGCCGAGACTCCCGATGAAGACGCCGAAACCAACCGCGACCATCAGCATCCCGGTGCGATTCGTCGGGCGCCGCGACCAGCCGATCAGGCCCGCAAAGATGAACGACCAACTGACGAACAGTAAGAGTGCAGTGGCGAGAGCAGGGTGCTCCTCGTGGTCACTCGTGACCGCGAGCGCAACTGCGATCGCACCCGCCACGAGCGCAGCCGGCCCGAAGTAGAGCCACGGCCGTCGTGCGAGGGTCACGCGATGAGAAGAGCCGCGATCGCGGCTCCTGACAGATCAGCCTTCGGGACGAAGCCGTTGGCGCCGCAGATCTGGATGCAGCTGCCGTAGTCGGCACTGTCTCGGCTCGACGTGAGGACGACCGCGGGGGGGTCGGCGAGCTCGCGCAGCTGCTCGGCAACCTGAAAGCCGTCCATGTCCGGAAGCTGCACGTCGAGGAGAACGAGGTCGGGCCTGAGCTCTTTCACGGCCCGCAGGGCCGCGGCCCCGTTCTCGGCTTCGCCCACGATCTCGTACCCCTCCGCCTCCAGGAGCTCTCGGGCACTGGCCCGGAAGCTGGGGTGGTCGTCGACGATGAGGACTGTCATGCCCATAGTCTCGTCCGTTGGCCCGCTTTGCCGAATACGGTTACCCACACTCTTTTCTAGGCGCTCGCACTAGCCTTCTTGCGTCGCTTCCGCCCTGCGGAAGGCTCCGAAGCTGCCGGAATCTCCACCTTGAAGATCGAGCCGCGATCGCCGTTGGGCTCGACCCAGATCCTCCCATGCACGCGGCGAACGAGCTCGCGGGAGATATAGAGGCCCAGGCCGGTGCCCCCGATTCCCCCGGTCATGTCGGGGTCGAGGCGGTAGAACTTCTCGAAGATCCGGCTCTGCTCGCCCGGTGGAATGCCGAGCCCCTCGTCGGCGACGGTGAAGCGCACGTACTCGCCCGCAGCCTCCACGCGGACCTGCACGTCGCCGCCGGCGGGTGAGTACTTGACCGCATTGTCGATGAGGTTCGTCAGCACCTGCCGGAGCTGGCCTTCGTCCGCGGCGACCCGCGGAACGTCCTCCTGGCCGGGCTCGAGACTGACCCGTGTTCCTTCCGGAAGGTGCGTGCGGGCGGCATCGAGAACGCCGGCCGCGATGGCGTGCGCATCGCAAGGCGCGACACGGATCTCGAGCCGGCCGGCGTCGAGCTGGCTGACAAGCAGGAGGTCGTTCACGATGTCGGCCAGGCGGGTGGACTCTTCGACTATGACCTCGAGAAGCTTGCGGTGCATGGTCTCCTCGAGCTCGAGATCGTCGCGCGCGAGGGTCAGCGCAGAGCCGTAGATCGCGGCGAGTGGCGTGCGCAGCTCATGGGACACCGTCGAGACGAGGTCCTGTCGAATCTGCTCGAGCGCGCGCTCCTCGGTGAGGTCGCGGAACGCGTACACCGTTCCTTCGTCGAAGCCCACGCCGGAGATCGAGAGCCAGCGCTCGTCGCCACCGAGCTCCAGGGGGAAGGTCGTTGCCGACGCCGGCCCGGGTGCGCCCGCCACCGAGACGCGTGCTGCGAGATCCTGCCAGCCCGGCAGCACCTCGTCGGCCCGCCGGCCCACCACCTCGCCGCGCGTCAGCTTGGTGATCGCCTCCGCCGCCCGGTTCCAGAGGCGGACGACCCCTTCGCTGTCGACGAGGAACACCCCGTCGGCGACCGTTTCGAGCACGCGTGCAGCCTGGGCGCGCTCTTCGGCCTCGCGGTAGAGCTGCGCGTTCTCGATCGCGGTCGAAGCCCTGCGTGCGAGCTCCTCGGCCAGGGCGAGGTCGGCCGGTCCGTAGCGCCGGCCGGATTCCGCCACGACGAACGAGATCACGCCCAACGTGCGCCCACGGGCCACGAGCGGCACGCCCATGTAGCTCTGGAAGCCCAGCTCGCGAACCAGCCCCAGATGGAGGTCGTCGACCGCGAGCTCGGACAGCCTTTCCTCGGAGATCTCCGCGATGAGCTCGCTCTCGCCGGTGCGCAGGACGAGCGGCGGGCCCTGCGCGGCTTCGGGATCCTCGGGATAGCGGCGGCTGAGCTCGAGTGCGAGCTCGATCTTGCGCTCGTCGACGTGTTCGACGGCGAGCGTGCGCAGCTTTCCGTCCTCGACGATGTCCACGCGCGCCCAATCGGCGATGCGAGGCACGGCCATCTTCGCGAGTGCCGCCAGGGTGGTGCGGTAGTCGAGCGAGCTGCCGAGGGTCGCACCGGCCTCGACGAGGAACTGCTGCGCCTCCTCGGCGCTCTTGCGGTCTTCGATGTCGGTGTTCGAGCCGAACCACTTCACGATCTCGCCGCTCCGATTGCGCATCGGGACCGCGCGGGTCAGGTGCCAGCGGTAGGACTCGTCCGCCGCGCGGCGGAGACGAAGCTCGTTTTCGTAAGGGCTGCCGGTGTCCAGCGCCTGCTGCCAGAGCTGTATCGTGCGCGGAAGGTCGTCGGGATGGGTGACGTCGGTCCAGCCGGCGGCAACGCGCTCGGAGAACGACGTGTCGAAGTAGTCGAGCACGCGCTGGTTCACATAGTCGAGCTCGCCGTTCGGCGTCGCTGTCCAGATCTGGTCGGGCTGCGCTTCCGCAAGGAAGCGGTAGCGCTCCTCGCTCTCGCGCCGGAGCTCCGCGAGCTCCTGCTCCTTCAACTGCTCCGCCTGTTGCCGGAGTTGTTCGGTCTTCTCGTGCAACTCGACGAACACGGCAACCTTCGAGCGAAGCACCTCAGGGCTGAAGGGCTTGAAGACGTAGTCGACCGCACCCGCCGAGTAGCCGCGGAAGACGTGCTCTTCGTCCTTGGAGATCGCGGTGACGAAGATGATCGGGATGTGCTTCGTGCGCTCGCGCTGCTTGATCAGCCTCGCCGTCTCGAAGCCGTCGAGAACGGGCATCTGGACATCGAGCAGGATGATCGCGACGTCGTGCTGCAGCAGCTGACGCAGCGCCTCTTCGCCGGAGTGGGCGTAGAGGAGCTTCTGCTCGAGCGGCTCCAGGATGGCCTCGAGGGCGAGCAGGTTCTCGGGACGGTCGTCGACGAGCAGGATGTTGGTCATGAGGTCTCAGCCGCTTCCTTGACAGCTGCAGGATTGACCCACAGGCCATAGACGAACTTGCCGATCGCGTCCAGCGGGAGGATCGCGTCGGCCACCGTCGCGGCGATGGCCGCATCCGGCATCGTGCGGCGGGCCGCGCCGAGCGGATCCTGGATCAGCGCCACACCGCCGACCTTCTTGATTCTGGCCAGGCCGTGAGCGCCGTCGTCGTTGGCGCCGGTGAGGATGATCCCGATCACGCCTGCGCCGTAGGCGTGTGCGGCGGTCTCGAACAGCACGTCGATCGAGGGCCGTGCGAATCTGATGCGCTCGTCGACCGAAAGCGCGAAGGACCCCCTCTCGACCAACAGGTGGTAGTTCGGCGGCGCGATGTAGACGTAACCCGGCTCGATCGCCATCTTGTCCTCGACGTCGAGCACAGTTCGGTCGGTCTGCGCCGCCAGCAGCTCTGCGAGCGTTCCCTCTTGCGAGTCGGGATGACGGTGTTGTGCGATCGCGATCGGCAGGTCGAGCTCGGCGGGGAGGTCGGCGAGCACCTGGCCGACGGCCTTGAGCCCGCCCCACGATGCACCGATGCACACGAGGTCGTACGTCAGTCGACCTTTCTGTAGAGCTTCTCGCTCGGGTCCAGCTCCTCGTAGCCCGTCTCGTGCGGACTGAAGCGGATCGACTCCTTGCGGCCGAGCCCGAGCACGCCGAACGTGACCAGGCTCTCGAAGAAGAGCCGGTGCACGCGGTCCTGCAGGGTGCGATCGAAGTAGATCATCACGTTGCGGCAGATGATCACATTGAACTCGTTGAACGAGTGATCCGACACGAGGTTGTGCTGGGCAAAGACGACGTTCTCGATCAGGGAGCGCTGGAACTGTGCCCCGTCGTACTTCGCGAGGTAGTACTCGGAGAAGGCCCGCGTCCCGCCCGCGTTGATGTAGTTCTGCGTGTACTCGCGCATCTTGTCGAGCGGGAACACGCCCGAGCGCGCCCGTTCGAGGACGGACTCGTTGATGTCCGTCGCGTAGATGCGCGTACGGTCGTAGACCTGCTCCTCCTGGAGCAGGATCGCCAGCGAATAGACCTCCTCGCCGGTGGAGCAGCCTGCCACCCAGATCCGAGTGAACGGATACGTCCGGAGGGCCGGAACGACTTTCTCCCGAAATGCGACGTAGAAGCCAGGGTCACGGAACATCGCGGTCACGTTGATCGAGAGGTCGAGCAGGAGACGCTCCATGCAGGCCGGGTCGTGCAGGAGCTTGTCCTGCAAGGCCGAGATCGTATGGAGCCCTTCCGCGAAGACGCGCCGCCAGACGCGGCGCCTCAGCGACGCCGGGGCGTACTCACGGAAGTCGAAGCCGTATTGCCGGAAGACTCCCTCGAGCAGGAGAGAGAGCTCGATGTCCTCGAGGTCGTCCTGAGCCGGCGGGTGCTTGCTCGTATCCGCCGGCTCCTGTGACGCACCAACTGACATCTAGTGCCCATGCCGGCAATGCTTGCCGGCTTCTGGCCCGCGATCACACGGCGCCAGAGTCCACCCTCGCCCTTGCCAAGGCAACCAGCCTTGGCCGCGGTCGAGTGCGGCCTCTGGCTTGGTGCTCGCGACCCAGAATCTCGACAGCATCACCGGCATGGGCACTCTCTACTTGTACAACCAGACTCGCATCAGCGAAAGCAGCTGGTCGGTGTCGACCGGCTTCGCGATGTAGTCCGAGGCCCCCGAGGCGATCGACTTCTCTCGGTCGCCCTTCATCGCCTTCGCGGTGAGCGAGATGATCGGCAGCCGCTTGAACGAGTCCTCGGAGCGGATGGCCCGCATCGTCTCGTAGCCGTCAATGCCGGGCATCATGATGTCCATCAGGACGAGATCGACGTCAGGATTGCGATGCAGGAGCTCGATGCCGTCCTTCCCGTTCTCGGCGTAGAGCACCTCCATGCCGTGGGACTCGAGCACGCTGGTGAGGGCGAAGACATTCCGGACGTCGTCGTCGACGATGAGGATCTTCCTCTGCTTGAGCACCTCGTCGGCGGAGTGCAACTGCTCCAGCATCCTCCGCTTCTCCTTCGGCAGCTTCCGCTCGACGCGATGGAGGAAGAGCGACGTCTCGTCGAGCAGTCGCTCCGGCGAGCTGGCGTCTTTGACGACGATCGACTCGGCGAACTTCTTCAGCTCGGTCTCCTCGCCGCGTGTCAGCTCCTTGCCCGTGTAGACGATCACCGGGATCGACGAGTGACGCTCGTCCTCCTTGAGCTTCTCGAGCAGCGAGAACCCGCCCATGTCGGGAAGCTTGAGGTCGAGCACCATGCAGTCGAACCGCTCCAGGTCGAGCGCCTCGAGCGCGGCTTCGCCTGAGCCGACCGCGGTCACTTCGACGCCTTCGTCGCTGCCGATCAACTCGACCACCGCGTCCCGCTGCGACTCGTCGTCCTCGACCACGAGCAGCCGTCTGAGGCCGCGGTCGATGAAGCTGCGGATCTCGCCGAAGGTGTCCTCGAGCCCTTCCTTCGAGATCGGCTTCTGGAGGAATGCGACCGCGCCCGCCTTGAGGGCGTTCTGCCGTCCGTCGCCCGCGGAGACGATGTGGACGGGGATGTGACGCGTCTCCGGATGATGCTTCAGGCGATCGAGCACGTCCCACCCGTCCATCACCGGCAGCTTCATGTCGAGGATGATCGCGTCGGGCTTGAACTCGTGTGCGAGCGCAAGGCCCGAGTCGCCGCGGACCGCGACGATCCCCTTGAAGCCGCGCTCGCGCGCGACCTCGAGCTCTGTGCGGGCGAGAGCGGGGTCGTCCTCGACGATCAGCACGACGCGGTCGCCGTCCTGGATGTCGTCGCGATCGTCGCGGACGTCACTCGGCAGGAGCAGCGCCGGGTCGAGCTCCGGCTGATCGTCATGATCCGCCGCCGGCAGCCCGCCTCGGTTGCCCTCGCTCGGCAGGACGACGGCCGCCTCGAGCGGGATGGAGGCATGCGGATGCTCGACAGGGTCGTACGTGGCCGGCAGAAACAGCGTGAACGTGCTGCCCTTGCCGACTTCGCTCCCTACGTGGATCTCCCCGCCGAGAAGGCGTGCGATCTCCCGGCTGATCGAGAGGCCGAGGCCGGTGCCGCCGTAACGACGGCTCGTCGTCCCGTCGGCCTGTTGGAAGGCCTCGAAGATCAGGCGCAGCTTGTCGTGCGCGATGCCGACGCCGGTGTCCTCGACCGTGAACTCGAGCACTGCCTCGGCGCGAGACAGCGATTCGCTGGCGAACTGGTGTCCCTCTGCCAGGCCCATCCGCAGGTTGACCCCGCCCGACTGGGTGAACTTGAACGCATTCGAGAGGAGGTTCTTGATCACCTGCTGCAGCCGCTGCTCGTCGGTCTCGATCGTCGGCGGCACGTTCGCGCCGTGCACCTCGATCTCGAAGTCGAGGCTCTTGTCTTCCGCGACAGGCCTGAACGAACGCTCGACGAAGTCGCGCAGGTCGGAGAGCTTGACGTCGCCGACGTTGACGTCCATCCGTCCTGCCTCGACTTTCGAGAGGTCGAGGATGTCGTTGATCAGGTCGAGCAGGTCGGAACCTGCGCCGTAGATCGTGTTCGCGAACTCGATCTGCTTCTCGTTCAGGTTCGTGTCAGGGTTCTCTCCGAGCAGCTTTGCGAGGATCAGCAACGAGTTCAGCGGCGTGCGCAGCTCGTGTGACATGTTGGCGAGGAACTCGGACTTGTAGCGCGACGAGAGGGAGAGCTGCTCGGCCTTCTCCTCGAGCGCCGCGCGGGCGAGTTCGATCTCGCGGTTCTTGATCTCGATGCGGCGGTTCTGCTCCTCGAGCAGCTGTGCCTTCTCTTCCAACTCCTCGTTCGTCTGCTGCAGCTCCTCCTGCTGCGTTTGCAGCAGCTCCTCCGACGCCTTGAGGGACGCGGCCTGTTCCTCGAGCTCCTTGTTCGTTTGCTGGAGCTCTTCCTGCTGGGCCTGCAGCTCTTCGGACTGGCTCTGCAACTCCTGCGTCAGGCCCTGTGACTGGGACAGCAGCTCCTCCGTCCGCATGTTCGCCCCGATCGTGTTGAGCACGACGCCGATCGTCTCGGACAGCTGCTCGAGGAACGCTTGCTGGACGTTGGTGAAGCGTTGGAATGAAGCGAGCTCGATCACCGCCAGCACCTGCTCCTCGAAGAGGACGGGAAGGACGATCAGGTTGATCGGCAGTCCCTCGCCGAGGCCCGAGCTGATGCGGACGTAGTCCTCCGGCGCCTGCGTGACCAGGATCGGCTTCAGCTCGAGTGCCGCCTGTCCGACGAGGGCCTCGCCGATCTTGAACTTGTTGGGAACGTTCTTGCGCTGCTTGTAGCCGTAGGTCGAGATCAGCCGCAGCTCGAAGTCGTCGCCTTCGCCGTCCGGCGACTCCATCATGAAGAACGCGCCGTGCTGGGCGCCGACGAGCGGCGTCAGCTCGGACATGATCAGGCGCGAGACAGTCTCGAGGTCGCGCTCGCCCTGGAGCAGCCCGGTGAAGCGCGCCATGTTCGAGTTCAGCCAGTCCTGCTCCGAGTTCTTGCGTGTGGTCTCGGCGAGGTTGTCGATCATCTGGTTGATCGTGTCCTTCAGCTCTGCGACTTCGCCTTCGGCCTCGACCGCGATCGAGCGCGTCAGGTCGCCCTTCGTCACGGCCTGAGAGACCTCCGAGATGGCGCGCAGCTGTGTCGTCAGCGTGCCGGCGAGCTGGTTCACGTTGTCGGTGAGGCCCTTCCATACGCCGGAGACGCCTTCGACCTGTGCCTGGACGCCGAGCTTTCCTTCGGTGCCAACCTCCTTCGCGACGCGGGTCACCTCTGCGGCGAAGGTCGACAACTGGTCGACCATGGTGTTGATCGTGTTCTTGAGCTCGAGGATCTCGCCGCGCGCGTCGACCGTGATCTTGCTCGAGAGCTCGCCCTTCGCGACCGCCGTCGTCACGTCGGCGATGTTGCGCACCTGGTTGGTTAGGTTGTCGGCCAGCGTGTTGACGTTGTCCGTCAGGTCCTTCCACGTGCCAGATACGCCCTTGACCTTGGCCTGACCGCCGAGCTTGCCCTCGGTACCCACCTCGCGGGCGACGCGCGTGACCTCGTCCGCGAAGGACGAGAGCTGGTCGACCATCGTATTGATGGTGTTCTTCAGCTGGAGGATCTCGCCCTTGACGTTGACCGTGATCTTCTTGCTCAGGTCGCCGGTGGCGACAGCCGTCGTGACCTCGGCGATGTTGCGCACCTGGGTGGTGAGGTTGTCCGCGAGCGTGTTGACGTTGTCCGTCAGGTCCTTCCACGTGCCGCTGACGCCTTCGACGTTCGCCTGACCGCCGAGCCGGCCCTCGGTGCCGACCTCCTTTGCGACTCGCGTCACCTCTGCGGCGAACGAGCGCAGCTGGTCGACCATCGTGTTGATCGTCTCCTTCAGCTCGAGGACCTCGCCGCGTGCGTCGACGGTGATCTTCTTGCTCAGGTCGCCGGTCGCCACCGCGGTGGTGACCTCGGCGATGTTGCGCACCTGATCGGTGAGGTTCGACGCCATCCCGTTCACGCTCCGCGTGAGCTGGCGCCACGTGCCGGAGACGTCCTCCACCTCGGCCTGGCCGCCCAGGCGGCCTTCGGTGCCCACCTCGGTCGCGACCCGTGTGACCTCGTCCGCGAACGAGCGCAGCTGGTCGACCATCGTGTTGATGGTGTTCTTGAGCTCGAGCACCTCGCCCTTGACGTCGACGGTGATCTTCTTGCCGAGGTCGCCGTTCGCAACCGCCGTCGTCACCTCGGCGATGTTGCGCACCTGGGTGGTGAGGTTGTTCGCCATGAAGTTCACGTTGTCCGTGAGCGCCTTCCAGGTACCGGAGACGCCGGGCACATCGGCCTGGCCGCCCAGGATCCCTTCGGTGCCCACCTCCTTTGCGACCCGCGTCACTTCGTCCGCGAAGGCGGACAGCTGGTCGACCATGGTGTTGATCGTGTTCTTCAGCTCGAGGATCTCGCCGCGCGCGTCGACCGTGATCTTGCGCGAGAGATCGCCCTTCGCGACCGCGGTCGTCACGTCGGCTATGTTGCGCACCTGATTCGTGAGGTTGTCGGCGAGTTGGTTCACGTTGTTCGTCAGCTCGCGCCACGTCCCGCTCACGCCCTTGACCTCGGCCTGTCCGCCGAGGCGCCCTTCCGTGCCCACTTCCTTCGCCACGCGGGTGACCTCGTCCGCGAACGACGAGAGCTGGTCGACCATGGTGTTGATCGTGTTCTTGAGGCGGAGGACCTCGCCCTTCACCTCCACCGTGATCTTGCGTGAGAGATCGCCCTTCGCGACTGCGGTGGTCACGTCGGCGATGTTGCGAACCTGATCCGTTAGGTTCGCGGCCATCCCGTTCACGCTGTCGGTCAGCGCCTTCCACGTCCCGGCGACGCCCGGTACCTCGGCCTGGCCGCCGAGCTTGCCCTCGGTTCCCACCTGGCGCGCCACGGTCGTCACCTGCTCCGCGAAGACGCGCAACGTGTCGATCATGGAGTTGATCGTGTCGGCGAGCGCAGCGACCTCGCCCTTCGCCTCGATCGTGAACTTCTGGTTCAGGTTGCCGTCCGCAACCGCGGTGACCACCTTCGCGATACCGCGCACCTGAGTCGTCAGGTTCGTCGCCATGAAGTTGACGTTGTCGGTCAGGTCCTTCCACGTCCCGCTGACGCCCTTGACGGTCGCCTGTCCACCGAGCTTCCCTTCCGTGCCCACTTCGCGCGCGACGCGCGTGACCTCGTCTGCGAACGAGCGCAGCTGGTCGACCATCGTGTTGATGGTGTTCTTGAGCTCGAGCACCTCGCCCTTGACGTCGACGGTGATCTTCTTGCTCAGGTCGCCGTTCGCGACGGCTGTCGTCACATCGGCGATGTTGCGCACCTGGGTGGTGAGGTTGTTCGCCATGAAGTTGACGTTGTCCGTAAGGTCACGCCAGATTCCCGAGACGTCCTTGACGCGCGCCTGCCCTCCGAGGATCCCTTCCGTGCCGACCTCGCGCGCGACGCGGGTGACCTCCGACGCGAACGAGCTGAGCTGGTCCAGCATCGTGTTCACGGTCGTGCCGATGCGGAGGAACTCGCCGCGCACGGGCTGTCCCTCGATCTTGAGCGACATCTTCTGCGACAAGTCGCCTTCCGCAACCGCGTCGAGAACGCGCGAGACCTCGATGGTCGGACGCACCAGATCGTCGATCATCGAGTTGACCGAGCTGATCGACTCGGCCCAGCTTCCCTTCGCGTTCTTCAACTGCGCGCGTTCGGTCATCCGGCCCTCGCGCCCGATGACCCTGCTCACGCGACTCAGCTCGTTGGTCAGGCCCTCGCGCCTCTCCGCCAAGCCGTTGAACGCCTTCGCCACGTCGCCCATGACACCGGTCTTCTGTGCGGACAGCCGCACGCCCATCTCTCCGTCCCTCGCTGAGCGGAGAGCCTCGAGCAGCTCCTGCAGGTCCTTCTTCCTGATCTCCACCGTCGCGTTGTCCTCTGCGCGGCGGTTCATTGCGGGCGTGCTGCGTTTCTGCGCCCTCCGTTCCCGGGTCTTGGGGTCTGGTGCAGCCACAGGTGCTCCTTTGTGCGAGGGATGGTCCGCCGAATGACCGTTGGGCGACGCGTCTGCCGGCTATGTCCGAGGGCTTTCGCCCTCGGGGGCGAAAATCTTACTCGCGCGCGTGAGAATTGCCTGGAATTCGAGTGCCTGAGCCAGATCGGCCCAGAGCTCATCCACGGGCTAAGGCGTCGACACCGACCTAGAGGTCGTGCGGCCGTCTGAGGGTTCTAGTCGGCAACGGCCCCGTCGAGCGCCTGCACCAGATCGTTCCAGAGGTCATCGACCGGTTCTAACCCGACGCTGAGACGCAGCAGGCCCGGCGGGACACGGTCGCCCTCCCAGCGGGCCCTGGCCTCGAGGAGGGAGTGCACGCCGCCCAGGCTGGTGGCGTTGGTGATCAGGCGGAGGGACGTCTCCACGTGGCGCGCCTCGAGGGCGCCGGCGACGTCGAACGAGAGCAGGCCGCCGAAGCCGGGGTAGCGCACGGTCTCGACCGCGGGATGGTCTTTCAGGCGCCTCGCCAGCTCGCCGGCGGACTCTGTCTGGCGGCGGACTCGCGGCTCGAGCGTCTCGAGCCCGCGCAGGAGGAGCGCGCATGGATCGGGTGCGGCGACGATGCCGGAACGGGTGCGGAACTCCTTCAGGCGCCCGGCATCCTCGGCCCGCTTGCAGACGACTGCGCCGAGCAGGACGTCGTCGTGGCCGCCCAAGTACTTCGTCGCGCTATGCAGGACGAAGTCGGCGCCGTGCTCCAGTGGCCGCAGATGAATCGGTGTCGCGGCGGTGGCGTCGACGACGACGATGGCCGGGTGTGCAGCCGCGGCCTCGAGATCGGGCATCGTCAGGAAGGGATTCGACGGCGCTTCGAGCCAGAGGAGGTCGACGCCGCCGGGCGGCGGGCCGGTCTGGTCGAACTCGACGACCTCCAGGCCCCAGCGCTCGAGCTCGCGGAGGATGACGCCCGTCCCGAAGTACGCGCCCTCGGCCAGTGCAATCGTGTCGCCGGAAGAGAGGAAGGTGAGCACAAGCGCCGTCGTCGCGCCGGCACCGGATGAGAAAAGCAGTGCTTGCCCGCCGTCGAGCTCACCGACGCGGCGTTCCGCTTCGACGCCTGTGGGGTGGCCGTAGCGCTGGTAGATGAACTCGCCGGGCTCGCCGTCCTTGTAAGGCCAGGTCGTGGAGCGGTCGAGCACGAGGTGACCTTAACGGCCGCGTTTTGCCGCCGCTTTGCCCGGCCTTGGCTGCTGCCGCCGATGCTGCGGTGACCACGACCTGGAGGACACGATGACAGCCCGCATTCTCGGTTTCGCTCTTCTCTTCATCCTCGCGCTTGCACCTTCTGCCCTGGCGGCCCAGGAGCAGGCAACCTGGCACCGCCTAGCGGCGGCCCCGATCGCTCCCGATTTCAACTACCGCACGAGTGTCTGGACCGGCAAGGAGATGCTCGTGTTCGGACGCGACCAGCAGACCGCCCTCGACTCGAGCGGGAATCCGTACGCGACATCGCGCGTGAACGTCGCAGCGGCGTACAACCCTCGCAGCGACACGTGGCGCAGCCTCGATCCGCCGCGCGCCACGAGCGGATTCATGGACCTCAGCTCCGTCTGGACCGGCAAGGAGATGCTCGTCTGGGGTCAGGGGACGCGCGAGGCCTTCAATCCGGTCACGAACACGTGGCGAGGGCTGCCGGGCTCGCGCCTGCTGTCGATTCACGACGGCTTCGGCGCCGTGGTGTGGACAGGTCGCGAGCTGATCGGTTGGGGTGGCGGCTGCTGCGGCGACGCCTTCTCCGATGGAGTCGCCTACAGCGCGGCGAAGAACACCTGGCGTGCGCTGCCACGTGCGCCGCTTGCGGGCAGCCAGCATCCGTTGAGTGTCTGGACGGGTCGCCGCATGATCGTCATCTCCGGTGCGCGGGCTGCCTCATACGAACCGGCGACGAGTAGCTGGAAGCGCATCGCGCAGCCGCCCGCCGCTCGGGGCAACGGAACGGCCGTCTGGGACGGGCGGGAAATGCTCGTCTTCGGCGGGACGCGCAACGGCTTCGCCTACAGCCCGCGGAGCGACAGCTGGCGTGCCCTTCCCCTCGTGCCCGTAGGGCGGGTCGGAGACGTGGCCGTCTGGACCGGCAAGCTCCTGCTCTTGTGGGGCGGGAATCGCGGGGGCGCGGCGTACGATCCGAGCTCGAACCGCTGGTCGGTTTACTCGAGTGGCCCCCTTCCGGTACGGCTCGACCCGAGCGCAGTCTGGACGGGCCGCTCGTTGATCGTCTGGGGTGGCCTCAGGACCAAGACGTGGGGTCACTACGACTCCTCAGGTGCCGTGTTCACGCCCGCCGGCTAGAACTCGTTCGCGTTCCACACTCGTCGGTCGAAGCTTTTCGCAAGCGGGTCGAAGACGACGAGGAACCGCCGCTTCAGGGCCGTTGCGCGCGCGTCCGCCGCGCGCGCTGCGGCCGGCGGGTGTCCGCCGCGTGGACAGGCGGTACGAGTGCGGAGCCAGTCACGGTAGATCCAGTCCGCCTTGATGGAGGCGTGAGTTGCTTT
>Ga0307299_10000137_pt1 | contig 23113 bp, 21 predicted proteins | sample ER_DNA_159_FD_194466 | JGI IMG/M metagenome (GOLD analysis project Ga0307299, IMG submission 194466) | Bulk soil microbial communities from the East River watershed near Crested Butte, Colorado, United States - ER_DNA_159 | ecosystem: Environmental > Terrestrial > Soil > Floodplain | place... | reverse complement strand
GACACCCGGCGTGACGGACGACGGCGCGCTCCAGATGCCGTGGACTCGGCCACGTCGGCCTCCGTACGTATCGTGACCGGATGCCCTCTGCTCGGGTCCTGACGAAGCGCTCGCTGAACCGAGCCTTGCTCGAGCGCCAGCTGCTCCTGCGGCGTCGACGGGTGCCGGTGCTCGAGGCGGTGGAGCGGCTCGTCGCGCTCCAGTCGCAGGTGCCGCGCGATCCGTACGTCGCGCTCTGGTCGCGGCTCGAGCCGTTCAGAGCCGAGACGTTGTCCGACGCGCTGGAGGAGCGCCGCGTCGTCAGGATGACCCTGCTCCGCGGGACGCTGCACCTCGTGACGGCGCGAGACGCGATCGGCCTCCGCGCGCTCGTCCAGCCGGCGATCGAGGGCGTGATCTACGGCTCGAGTCCGCTGCGCACGGCCGTCGGCAGCGTCGACATGGACGAGCTGTTCACGGCGCTGCGAACCTGGCTCGAGGAGCGTCCGCGCACGCGCGCCGAGCTCGTGAAGGAGATCGCGGCGCGATGGCCGGACGCCGACGCCGACTCGCTCGGTTACGCGATGTACGCGCTGCCGACGGTGCAGGTGACGCCGCGAGGACTGTGGCGACGGAGCGGTCGCTCCGCCTTCACCACGGTGGAGGCGTGGCTCGGCGCGTCTCCGGACCCCGCGGCCGACGTCGAGACGCTCGTGCTGCGGTACCTCGCGTCCTTCGGACCGGCGACGCCCGCCGACGCCCAGTACTGGTCGGGCGTGCCCGCCCTGGGCGAGGTCTTCGAGCGGCTCCGGCCTCGGCTCCGCACCGTCCGAGACGAGGACGGCCGCGAGCTCTTCGACGTCCCCCGCGCGCCGCTCCCCGACCCGGACGTCCCGGCGCCGGTCCGCTTCCTCCCCGAGTACGACAACGTGGGGATCGGCCACAAGGACCGGACCCGGATCGTCCCCGAGGGCATCCCGCGATGGACCGACGTCGGCTGGGGGTCGGTGCTCGTCGACGGGATGGGAGCCGCCCGGTGGCGGCTGTTCGAGACGAAGGCGGACGGGCGGCTGCGCATCGAACCGTTCCGGCGCCTGACGCGCGAGGAGCGCGTCGACACCCAGGACGAGGCCTGGCGGCTCGCGACCTTCCTCGCGCCCGAGACGGACGTGCACGTCGAACTCAGGGCGCGCGCCGCGATGTCATCGGGGTGAGGTGCGGCCGTTCGCGGGATTTGCGACCAGCAGAGCGGAGAAGGCTCCACCCCCCGGGCTCAGCGGGCGAATCGGCGGTCGGGCACGAACCACATCAGCGCGACCAACACCCAGAGCGCGTACGAGATCCACGGGCTCACGAACGCGAGGGGCACCGCCGTCGCGTAGATCACGAGTGACGCGTACCCCTTGACGTCCGAGCCGATCCCCCGTGCCACGGCCGAGTCAGGTCCGTTCGCACGGATCAGCGCACGGACGAGCAGGGTGTAGGCGAAGCCGGCCACGAGCGCCACCACGCCGTACGCCGCCGCGGGCAGCGGATATCTGTACTCCTCGCTCAACCACTCCGTCAGCACCGGGATGAGCGAGAGCCAGAACAGGAGGAACAGGTTCGTCCACATGACGGCTCCGCTGATCCGATCCGCGGCGCGGAGGAGGTGGTGGTGGTTGTTCCAGTAGATCGCCACGAAGGTGAAGCTGAGCGCGTACGCGATCAGCCCCGGCAGCAGATCATCCCCCACGTCCGCGAGCGTGTGCCCCTGCGGAGCCCGCAGTTCCAGGGCCATGATGGTGATGATCACCGCGAACACCGCGTCGGAGAACGCCTCCAGGCGCTCCGAGCCGAGCTCGATCAGGCCGCGCCGACCCGCCATCCCGCCGATGATAGGAGCCTGATGCCACGCGGGCGAGGGAGAGCTAGTTTCCGTATTGGAGCGTCTCTGGGCTTTCGAGCAAGAGCACGACCGCGCGCCGCTCGGCGACCGGTCGGTGTTCGATGCCTCGTGGAACGACGACGATGTCGCCCGCCCAGAGCTCGACGGCGTCGCGATCCTGGAGCTCGATCCGCAGGGCTCCCTCCCAGCACAGGAACAGCTCGTCCTCGTCGTGGTGGTGCCAGGGGAACTCGCCCTCGACCGCCGCGATCCGGACGATCGCGTCGTTCACGGTGACGAGGTCCCTCGGCTCGAACGGCCGGTCCAGCCCGCTCACCGCCTCGGGGATCGAGATCGGCGCTGCCGCACGCTCGTGTTCATCTCACGCTCCTCCATGGCTCATACGCCTCAGACCGGGTACTGGTCGTGAGCCTCCTGGAGCTCGGCGTCGGGCGACTCGCCCCTCGCGCGCATCTCGTTGAGGGTACGCAGGTACCGGTCGAAGCCTCCCGGCGCGTGGAGGTTCAGGAACCTCGCGGTCCCGCCGATCGCGACCGGGAACGCATGGACAGCGCCGCGCGGGGCAACCACGAGCGTGCCGGCGCTCGCGCGGACCGAGTCCCCCTCGATCCGGAACTCGAGCTCGCCCTCGAGGACGTAGAACGCGTCCGAGTGGTTCGCGTGGTAGTGCGGCTCTCCCGGCTCGCTCCCGGGCTCGAGCGTGTACTCGCTCACCATCAGGTCGTCGAACGCCGCGAGCAGCGCCGCGCTCCCGAGCTGCTCGGCGCCGTCCCGGCTCTGGATGTGCACGTCCATAGGCTCTTCCTCCCGAACTCCAGGGTGGTCAGACGTCGAGCAGCGGCGCCACCCGCTCGCCGAAGAGCTCGAGCTGCTCGATCGGATCTCCTACCGGCCACAGGAACAGCCGCTGGACCCCGGCCTCGGCGTAGCGGGTGAGACGCTCCGCGCACGCCTCCGCCGACGCGACCAGCAGCCGTTCGCCGAGCTCCTCGGTCGCTCGCCCGAGCGTGGGCGCCACCCACTCCTCCAGGACATGGCGGACGCGCGCCGGGTCGTCCTCGACTCGGAAGAACATGGTGGCGAGGGCGTTCGGGAACGTCTCGGGATCCTTGCCGTGCATCGGCAGCTGTCGGCGCAGCCGATCCCACGACCCCACGAACCCCTCGGGGGTGGTGTTGTAGGCGGAGGCGATCCAGCCGTCCCCGAGCCGGGCCACCCGTCGGAGCCCGGCGTCGGAGCCCCAGCTCCCGACCCAGATCGGCGGGCCACCGTCCTGGGCGGGCGGAGGTTCGAGGCGGATGCCCCGGGTCGAGTAGAACGTGCCCTCGAACGGCTCGCCGTCCGGATGCCACAGCGCCCGGAGCGCGCCGATCGCCTCCTCGAAGCGCGGCCAGCGCTCGTCCCACGCCAGCCCCGCGGCCTCGTAGTCGGGCGCGTAGGAGCCCGGCCCGACGCCGACGACCAGGCGGCCCCCGGAGAGCAGGTCGATCGCTCCGAGCGACTTCGCCAGCGCGATGGGCCCGCGGACCACGGCGAGCGCGATCGTGGTCGCGAGCGTCATGTCCCCGGTCGCCGAAACCACCGACGCGAGCGCGGTCGGCCCGTCCAGCCACGGCCGGCGGTGCTGGACGTGATCGTTCACCGACACGGCCGTGAAGCCGAGCCGTTGGGCCGTTTCCACGTACGCGATCAGCGAGGGGGTCTCGGGTTCGGACTCGCTCCACTGAAGGACCGGGAGATGCACCCCGAGATCCATCGTGTGGCTCGGCCGCGTCGGGCGTTCGGTCGTATCCGGGATCGCGCTCACCTGCCCAACCTCAACCCATCGGGGGTGAGTCCACCCCGGACGTGTTCCCGGCGAGGGCGAGCCGGTCGAGGAACCGGCGCCATCCGGCGGCGTGCGTCGCGGTCCTGCTCGGCGGGAGGCCGCGATGGACGAGCTCGACCCGGGTCCCGCCCGCTTCCTTCGAGAACCGCACCTCGACCGTGCTCGAGCCGGGCGGGAGCTCGTCGGATCCGGCGAAGCCCCAGGTGAACACCACTCGGTTCGGCGGATCCAGCTCTCGGTAGCGCCCGCGCACGGGTGTCCCCTCGATGTCCATCGTGAACACCCCATCGGGTCGGGCATCGAGCATCGCGAATTCCCCCATCCACCGGATCATCGCCTCGGCCTCGGTGAAGTACGCGTACACCTCGTCCGGCTCGGCCTCGACGAACACCGAGGCCGTGACGGGCTCAGCTTCCACGCTTCCTCGATCGGACCTCGGACCGCAGGCGCTCCAGGCTTTCGGGCCAGAACTCGGCCATGAACCCTCGGACCGACTCGAAGCCCTCGGGACGGACCACGTACAGACGGCGCTGGCCCTCGGGCTTCATGGCCACCAGGCCGGCATCCCTCAGGACCTGCAGGTGTTGGGACACGGCCTGCTGGCTGATGTCGAAGTGGGCCGCGATCTCGTTCACCGAGCGGGGCCGGTCCCGGACCAGCAGCAGCATCGCACGGCGACGCGGCTCGGCCAGGGCTGCGAACGCGGCCTCCGAACCCATGTCCGGAAGATATCAAGCCTTGCCTTGTACAAGTGTTTACTTGTAGACTCGACAGGTCGGTACGAGAGGAGGAGGCATGAGCGCCGACGTTCGAGAGATCGTGACCGAGTACGTCCATGCGGTCGGGGACCGCCGGTTCGATCGGTTCGAGGAGCTGCTGCATCCAGAGGTCGAGTTCGGCGGGACGACGGTGGCCGAGCTGCGGGGAGCGTCGGTCGTCGCCGAGGGATACCGAAGGCTCGGACCGATCGTCCTTCGGAACGACATCAAGGAGCTCGTCGTCGACGGCGACCGGGCGGCGGTGCTGTACGACTTCGTGACCGATACCGAGGCCAAGGCGGTGCTCACCGCCGAGTTCCTCACCATCGAGGACGGATCGATCCGCTCGATCACACTGCTCTTCGACTGGCGCGTCTGGCCGACGGTGCTCGAGGAGCTGCAGCGGCGCACCCCGCCCGGCTGACCTCGGCCCTACGCGCTCACGCGGGGGATAACCCGACGCCGAACACGCCTGGTGGCGGGATTGGGCCTGCGCTGCACGGGTCCTAGCCTGCCACCATGGATACCTCGATGACCCTCCCGCCCCCTCCGGTCCAGGTCCCCGCCGCGAACCCGCTGGTCCGCGCGCTCCGCGCGCCGTTCGAGGCTCGGACGTGGAAGGAGACGATCCACCTCCTGCTCAACATGCCGTTCGGCATCGCGACGTTCACGATCATCGTGACCGGCTTCGCGTTGGGCTTCGGCATGCTGATCACGCTCGTCGGGATCCCGATCCTGATCGGGATGCTCTACGTGTCGCGCGCGATGGGCACGGTCGAGCGCGTTCGCGCGGGGCTGCTGCTCGACCTCGACGTGCCGAGTCCGTACCGGCCCGACCCGCCGCGGGACAAGTGGTGGCGCCCGTTCGTCTCGCGCGCGACCGACCCCGCGACGTGGACCGAGATTGTCTACCACCTGCTCTTGCTGCCGGTCGGCGCCATCACGTTCGCCGTGACCCTCACGTTCTGGACGACCGCGCTGGCGCTCCTGTTCCTTCCGGCCTATGCGTGGGCGCTGCCCGAGAACGCCCAGGTCGTCGACTCGTGGGTGCGCCTCACCTTCGATAGCGCGCCGAACGTGGTCGGGGTCGGCCTGCCCGGCGACGGTTGGGTGATCGACACGCCCGTGGAGTACGCGCTCGTCTCGCTGATCGGGTTCGCCCTGGTGCTGCTCACGCCGTGGGTTGTCCGGGGGCTCGCGACCGGGAACCGGTACCTCGTCCGCGGGATGCTCGGACGCGACATGACCGCTCGGGTGCAGGAGCTGACCGCGTCGCGTTCGGCGGCCGTGGATCTCGCCGCCGAGGACCGACGCCGGATCGAGCGCGACCTGCACGACGGCGTGCAGCAGCGCCTGGTCTCGCTGGCGATGGACCTGGGGCGCGCGAAGGAGAAGCTCGACACCGATCCGGGTCGCGCGAAGGAACTCGTGGACGATGCGCACGAGGAGGCCAAGCGCGCGATCACCGAGGTGCGCGACCTCGCCCGCGGCATCCACCCGGCCGTGCTCACCGATCGGGGGCTCGACGCCGCGCTCTCGGCGCTCGCGGCCCGGTCGCCGATGCCGGTCGAGGTCAGCGTCGACATCGCGAAGCGGCCGCCCGCCTCGACCGAGGCCGCCGCCTACTTCGTCGTCTCCGAAGCCCTCGCCAACGTCGCGAAGCACTCGAAGGCGACCAAGGCGAACGTCACCGTGCGGCGAGCGGACGACGGCTGGCTCACGATCCAGGTCCAGGACGACGGCGTGGGCGGCGCGTCGATGGTCGAGGGTTCGGGGCTCGCGGGGCTGCGCGATCGCGTCGGGGCGCTGGACGGCGAGCTGCACCTGCTCTCGCCCGAGGGCGGTCCCACCGTCCTGATGGTGGAGATCCCGTGCGTGTCGTGATCGCCGAGGACGGCGTCCTGCTCCGAGAGGGGCTCGGCCGCCTGCTAGCCGACGAGGGTCACGAGGTCGTCGGCTCGGTGGAGGACGCGCTCGGCCTGGTCGAGGCCGTCGAACGCGGGCGGCCGGACGTCTGCGTCGTCGACGTCCGGATGCCGCCGACGTTCACCGACGAGGGCCTGCGGGCGGCGATCGAGATCCGCGAGCGCTGGCCCGGCACGCCCGTGCTCGTGCTCTCGCAGTACGTGGAGGAGCGTTACGCGACCGAGCTGCTCTCGGACGAGTCGGGCGCCGTCGGGTATCTGCTCAAGCAGCGCGTGGCCGACGTGCGCGACTTCCTGGACGCGCTCGAGCGCGTGGCCGGCGGCGGCACCGCCCTCGACCCGGAGGTGGTCGCGCAGCTCCTGGCGCGCGCGCGCCGCCACCCGCAGGACGAGCTCACGCCGCGCGAGCGCGAGGTCCTCGGGCTGATGGCCGAGGGTCTGTCGAACGCCGGGATCGCCGGCCGCTTGGTCGTGACCGAGGGCGCGGTCGAGAAGCACGTGACGAGCATCTTCACCAAGCTCGGTCTCGAACCCGCCGAGACCGATCATCGCCGCGTCCTCGCGGTGCTGCAGTACCTCGAAGATCGCTGACGGGCGAGGATCGGAAGGCGGACGCGAAGCATGCGGAAGGTCGCGTGGGGCATCGGCATCGTGCTGGGGCTCTTCTTCCTGATCCGCGCGATCGCGGAGCTGGTCGTGATCGACTTCTCCGACCCGGCCACCTACCGGGACGACTGGGGTGGGCCGAGCCTGGTCGGCGTCCTGCTGGTCCACTGCGGACCGGGACTGGTGGCCGCGGCCCTCGCGGCCGTCGTGTTCGTCCGCCGTTCGAGACGCCGGCGCCCCCTCGGGACGGGCTCGAGGAGATCGGCGACCTGATGGAGTGCTTCTCGTTCTGAGGTTCTGGGGCCGGGACTCAGGCGGTACGGCCGGGTCGATCGCCCCCCGCCGCGATCTCGTGGAGCACGGCGGCCCGGACGCGCTCGCGATCGGCGCCGCGCGCCGACAGGATCCTCGCCGCCGAGCACGTGTCGTCCCGCACCAGTCCGAGCAGCAGGTGCTCGGTCCCGATCGATCGGTGCCCGAGGTGGATCGCCTCGCGGAGCGCGAGCTCGAGCGCCTTCTTCGACCCCGCCGTGAGCGGAACGTGTCCCGACCAAGAGCGGCCGCCCGCCGTGGCGGCTCGCTCGAGCGCGCCCGGGCCGAAGGTGTCCTCGACCGTCCTTCGCACCTCGTCCAGGTCGATGCCGACGCTTCGGAGCGCGTCCGCGTCCTGGTCGGAGAAGGCCGATCGGTCTCGATCGACTCTCCGGACGTCCTCACGCACGTCGGGCTCGCCGACCCCGAGCGCATCGAGCGCTCGCGCGCCCGCCGTGTCCGGCGCACCGAGGATGCCCAGCAGAACGTGCTGCGTCGCGATATTCGGACGGCCAAGCTGGCGTGCCTCCTCTTGGGCGAGCGTGACGACCGATCTCGCCTGTGTGGTGAAGCGCTCGAACACCGCTACCTCCTCCGCGCGAGGAGGCGACCCCTCGCGTGCTTCTTGTGCACGGCCTGGCGGCTGACGCCGAGCTCGTCGGCGATCTCCTGCCACGACCATCCGCGGCCGCGTGCGTTCCGCACCTGGAGCGCCTCGAGCCGCTCGACGAGCTTGCGGAGCGCGGCGACGGATCGGAGCCCGATCCTCGGATCCTGGTCTCCCGCGGCTCCCGCGAGCTTCGTGGCCTGGCTCATGGGTGTCAATGTACGTTGACATCTACATCGTGTCAACCTTGATTGACGATCCGCGCGCGATCTCATACGACCGATCGGCTGGGGTTCGGGCTAGGGGCTCGAGCCCGGAGGATCCCCGATCCGCGCTCGCATGCTTCCGGTCGAGGGGACGAAGTAGTAGGCGCCGGTGAGCGGACGCGTGAAGCGCGTGAGCGCGTCGCGGGTGCCGGTGGTGAGACCGGCCATGCTCTCGAGCATCGCCGAGAGCCGTCGCTGTTCTCGGGCGAACCCGACGAACATCGTCCCGTGGTCGGTGACCGTTCCGTACGGCATGTTGCGCCGGAAGATCTCGCCGAACCGCTCCTGGTCCGTGCTCCCGACGTGCGATTCATCCGGCAGGTCCTCGAACTCGACGCTGTCGAGCTTCGTGCGTCCCATCACGCGCTCCTGCTCCCCGACCGAGAGCGATTCCCAGGCCGTGGCGTCGTGCTCCCACTTCTGGAGGAGCAGGATCGTTCCGCCCGCTCCGGGGCTGCCTTCGGGTATAAGGGCGACCTCGGGCGCATCGATCAGCGTGGGGTTCTTGGTCCCGTCGATGAAGCCGGTGAGGTCCAGGTCGTACCGGTACGACCAGCTCGACGTCTCCTCCGCGACCGACGCTCGATCGCGGAGCGATGCGATCGCCGCTCGCGCCGTGTCGAAGATCACGTCGTAGGCGCTCCCCGACAACCACAGGACGGCATCGTGTTGCGTGGCCGGCATCACGAAGCCGTCGACGCCGACGACGTCCTCGTTGAACCCCTCGACGTCCGGGGGGGCATCATCGGGCGCAACCTCCCGCCAGAGCTCGGGCCGGAACCCGGCCACCAGGTTGACGCCGCCCATCGTGGTCCACGGCTCGCGCAGGGACGAGATCGCATCGACGAGGTCCCGCCCACGTTGCCCCGCAAGCGCATCGAACTCGAGGTACGCGTGGGACGACGTACCGAGCGCGAAGATCCCGCCCTGCGGCGTGCTCATGCCGGGACCGTACCGCGGCTCACGCCCGCTGCACACCCGGGCGTTCGACGGTCCCTACGCGATCCGCGCGATGAGCCCCCGCAGGAGTACGAACGCGATGGCACCGCCCACGCCCGCCAGGGCGACGATCAGGTAACGACGCGTCGCCGGCGCGGGTCCTTCTCGAAGAACAAGGGGAGCGCGAGACCGCCGAGGAGGAGCGCGAGCATGACGCCGAGGTCGATGAGGCGATAGGTCTCGGCCACGAGGTTCCAGTGCCAGACCCGGCGGTCGATCGCGAGGAAGATCGCCTCGGCCACCACCATCGACGAAGGTGCCGCCACCGCGATCACCGGTGGTCGTTCGGGATCCGACGAGATCGCCGCGCCGCTCCACCCCATGACCGGCCCGGCCACCACCGCGATCATCGTCCACACGAGGTTCACCTCGCCCACGACGTAGCCGCGGAGCGCTCCCACCAGGTAGTACACGGCCACCCCCACCACGAGCGTCAGGGCTCCGGCGGCCGCCCCCCGCCTCGGCGACGTCGTGAGGCGGCCGACGAAGAAGGCCGCGAGCCCCCACGGCGCGGCGATGTTCCCGAGGATCCCGAAGAGCCGACCGCCGATGATCCCGTCCGCGAGCACCGAGAAGGTTCCGAGCCCCGCGCCGACCACGACCGAAAGCAGCCACTGACGGCGGCTCGAGCCCATCGATCTTTCCTCCTTACAGGCTCGCGAGCGACCCATCGTCCCATCATGGGCTGCATGGCTCCGTCCCCGGATCGACGGTCCGGGAGCGGGACGCCGTGACCGCCCTGAACGCGTTCGAGGAGCCGCCCGAACGTTCGGTTCGTGCTCGCGCCGGTGATTCGCCTTCCGCCAGACGCCGAGTTCGTGGCACCATCGAGCGCATGGGCGGGACTGAGACGCCGTCGGCGACGCTCGACGAGGCTCGGGCGGCAGTCGCCGAACGTTCGTGGGAGCGTGCGCACGAGTTGTTCGCGGCCGTGGCCGCCGAGCGTCCCCTGGAGGCGGAGGACCTCGAGCGCTTCGCGAAGGCCGCGTTCTGGATCGGCGCCGCGGACGGAGCGATCTCGATCCGCGAGTCCGCGTACGAAGCGTTCCTCGCGCGCGGCGACAACGCTCGAGCGGCACTGTGCGCGCTCACGCTGCAGCGCCAGCATGCCGCGATGCTCCAGGACTCGGTAGCGGCGGCGTGGCTGACGCAGGCCGAGTGGCTGCTCGCGGGAGCGCCCGAGTCCGCGGCCCATGGCTACCTGGCGATCGCGCACGCCGACTCGGCGCGGGCTCGCGGGGATACCGTCGCGGCGCTCGCGCAGGTCGAGCGCGCCCGGGATCTCGCCGACCGGTCGACCGATCGCAACCTCCCAGCGTGGGCCCGCATGCGGCGGGGGATGTTCCTCGTGGACTCGGGCCGCGTGGACGAGGGACGGCCGCTGTTGGAGGAGGTCGCTGCCGCCGCGGCCGGCGGCGAGCTCGGCACGTTCACCACGGGGGCGGTCCTGAGCAACGTGGTGAGCACGTACCGCGACCTCGGCGATTACCGCCGGGGCGGCGCGTGGTCGAACACCGCGATGCGGTGGTCCGAGCGGCAGCGCCTCACCGGCTTCCCGGGCATCGCTCGCGTGAACCGGAGTGCCATCCTGCGCATGCTCGGCCAGTTGCGCCAGGCCGAGGAAGAAGCCCGAGAGGCCTGGCGGGAGCTGAGGGACTTCAGCCCCGCCTATGCGGCGGCCGCACAGCACGAGGTGGGCGAGGCACACTTACGGCTGGGTGACCTCGCCGCAGCGGACGAGGCCTTCCGGCAGGCCCGCGAACTGGGCGAGGATCCGCAGCCCGGTCTCGCGCTGCTCCAGCTCGCGCAGGGCGACCTCGACGTTGCCGCGTCGTCGATCCGCCGGAGCCTGGAGGTGGCCGCCTTCGACCGCTTCGCCCGGGCCCGGATGCTGCCGGCGCAGGCCGGGATCGCCAAGGCGGCGGGCGACGCGCAAACGGCCCGGGCCGCACGCGACGAGCTCGCCGAGATCGCCGATCAGATCGGGTCCCCCGCGATCAGAGCGGCGAGCGAGTGGACGACCGGCATCACCGCGCACCTCGAGGAGGATCACGTCCGAGCGGCCGAGCACCTCGCCAAGGCTCGGAAGCTATGGAACGAGGTTGGCGCCTCGTACGAGTCGGCGTCGGTGGCGCTCGCCCTCGCCGAGGTGCAGCTCGCCGTTGGGAACAACGAGGCCGCGGCGGCCGAGCTCGACGCGGCGCGGGCGGCGTTCGAGCGGCTGGGGGCACATCGGGACGCGCGGCGAGCCGAGGAGCTCCGCGCGAGGGCCACCGGGCACGTCGGCGCATCCGCACGCGCGGAGCGCACGTTCCTGTTCACGGACATCGTCGGCTCGACCGCGTTGATCGAGGTGATCGGTGACGAGGCGTGGAACGACCTCCGCCGCTGGCACAACGAGACGCTCCGCTCGTCGTTCGACGATCACGACGGCGAGGAGATCGATCACGCCGGCGACGGGTTCTTCGTCGCCTTCCGCGACGCCGAACGCGGCGTCGCCTGCGCGGTGCAGATCCAGCGCCGGCTCGCCGAGCATCGTCGCTCCCACGGGTTTGCGCCGCAGGTGCGGATGGGCCTGCACGCCACGACGGCCACACGGGACGAGAGCGGGTATACCGGGCTCGGCGTGCACACGGCATCGAGGATCGGCTCGCTCGCGGGGGCCGGGGAGATCCTCGCGAGCGCCGAGACGCTGGCAGGCGCGCCCGACGCGCGAGCCTCGGAACGGCGGACCGTCCAGCTAAAGGGGATCGTCGACCCGGTCGACGTGGTCTCGATCGAGTGGCAGCCGTCGTCGACGGGCTGACCCCCCTGCCGTGGGGCGTTGACCTGATCGCCCGACTACCCGAGAATCGACGTTTCCGCAGGTCATCGGCTCGGCGGCGACGAGAGGCCCGAGAGTGTCGCAAGAGGAACCCGATGTCAGGGACGGCTCGGTGAACGTGAACGATCGTGTCGACGCCCCGTCGCCGAACGGCGGGGCGAGAGACCCCGAGCGGTTGCCGCCGTTCGTCCGGCCCGCGGCCGACTTCGTGGCCAGGATCCGCGCTACCCTCCACACGAAGCTCCTGGCCGGCTTCCTGGTGATCGCCGTACTTCTAGTGGGGATGGGGATCACGAGCATCCTCGTCATCCGCGAGATGAACCAGGAGGCCCACCAGCTCGTCAGCCTGCAGGAGCAGACCGACATCGCCCGGCAGGCGATCTACGCCGTCACCTCGCAGAGCCACTTCCGTGCGATGGCCCTCATCACCAAGGACGACACCTACAACGACAAGATCGCGGCGGCCAAGCAGGACTTCCTCGACGACCTGGACGCCCTGGCCGCGATGGGTGAGCCGAGCATTGACCTAGCGGTCGACGAGATGCGTTCGGTCAACGAGCGCTACGCCGCCGCCGGCGACGAGGTGCTCGCCCTCTACAACGCCGGCCAGTTCGACCGCGCGCTCGACCTCCACATCTCCGCCGAGCACGCGATCTCCCACGAGCTCGAGGACGAGCTGAACCAGCTGATCGCCTCGATGGAGGCTCGGATCGGCGTGGCGTCGGACTCGCTGGCATCGCTCCACCGGTTCCTGCTGATCGCGGTCGGGATCTTCTCGGGCGTGAGCCTGCTGATCGCGCTCGGTCTGGGGGCGGCCCTGTCCTGGTCGGTCATCCGCCCGGTCCGCAAGATGGACCTCGCGCTGGCGCGGATCGCCGACGGCGACTTCGCCCAGAAGATCGACGTGCCCAACCGCGACGAGTTCGGCCGGCTGACCACGAACCTCAACCGGACCAGCAGACAGCTCGCGACGCTGTACCACGACCTCGAGGAGCTGAACCAGAACCTCGAGAAGACGGTGGAGGATCAGCTCGGCCAACTCCGACGCGCGGAGCAGCTCCGCCGCTACCTCGCACCGCAGGTCGCCGACGCCGTACTCAGCGGCGGCGCGCCCGTCTCGCTGACCTCGACGCGCCGGAACCTGAGCATCCTGGTCGCCAACATCCGGGGGTTCACGTCCATGTCCGAGGGCATGGAGCCCGAGGAGGTGATCGACGGGCTCAACCAGCACTTCGGGGTGATGACCGACGTGGTGTTCCGCCACGGCGGGACGCTCGACAAGTACATCGGCGACGGGATCCTCGCCTTCTTCGGCGACCCGATCCCGTTCGAGGACCACGCAGAACGAGCCGTCGTGACCGCGCTAGAGATGCGCCAGCGGCTCCGCGGCCTCCGCACCCGGTGGTCGTCGGAGCGCGATGGCGGATTGGACGTCGGGATCGGCGTCGCCACCGGGTACGTGACGGTCGGGAACATCGGCTCGGACACACGGACCGAGTACACCGTGATTGGGAACCACGTGAAGCTGGCGTCGCACCTCGCGCAGATGGCGGGCCAGGATCAGATCTTGGTCTCGGAGAAGACGCTCGTCTCGTCCGCGATCAGGGAGCGGGTCGACGCCACCACGCTGGATCCGATCCAGGTTGAGGGCTTCCGCCACGTTGTGAAGATCGTCGAGGTTAACGACGTGCCCGCACCCCTCCGCCGCCGACTGTAACGAAACGGCGCGCTCAGGCGGTGCGGCCAGGCCGGTCGACGCCTCGTGCTGCAGCCGTGCCGTCGAACAGTCGCACGTCCCGCACCAGACGAAGCAAGAGGTGCTCGGTCCCGATGGACCGGTGGACGCGATGCAGGCCTCGCGGAGCGCCAGCTCGAGCGGCTTCTTCCAGCGGGCCGTGAGGGGCATGTGACCGGCTCCGAAACCACGACGGTCCGACGGGCCTCGCTCGAGCGCGCCGGGCGCGAAGGCCTCGGCCCTGCGCCGGACCTCGTGGGTCGACGCCCCAGATCGACAGCTACACGCATGCCCGGCGACCGGTCAGGCTGCCATGGAGATCTCCGGTGTCGCTCCGCTACGCTCCCGCTCGATCAGTCGCCGGACCACGTACCTGGCATCTCGCGGGACGCCGGGGATCACGCACGACGCCGAGGAGTACTGGAAGAACAGGCCGACGAAGTACAGACCCGGCTCGGACTCCACCACGCCCCGCTCGTGCATGAGCTCGCCGTCCTCGCCGAAGATCGGGAGATCGATCCACGACAGGTCGTGACGGAAGCCGGTGCACCAGATGACGTTGGCGACGTCGAGGACGCGCCCGTCCTCGAGCGTCGGCATGCCCCCTGTGACGCCCACGGTCTTCGGGACCCGTTCGACGCCGGCGGCCAGGATCTGCTTCGGCTTGACGCGGATCAGCATGTCGCCCTTGGACCCCTGCTTCACCTTCGCCTTGCGTCCGATCGAGGTCCTGACCGTCAGGACGTGGACCCCGACGAACCTGATGATCCGGAACACCACGTTGCGGGCGACCCATGTGTCGATGCTCACCGGCACGTGCCCCCGATCGGGGCCCGAGAGCCACGTTCGGTGCGAGCCCGCGACGTCGAGCGAGATGTCGGCACCGGAGTTGCCCGCCCCGACCACCAGGACCCCACCATCGCGGAGCTGCGTCGGGTTACGGTAGTCGCTCGAGTGCATCTGGACGATCGCCGGGTCGAGCTCGCGGCTGAACACGGGGATCCGTGGGTCACGGTTGGCTCCCGATGCGACGATCACGTGGTCGGCCTCGAGCCGAGCGTCGGCGAGGGAGACGACGTATCGATCCCCTTCCCGGGAGATCCGCTCCACCTGGACCCCGGTCCGCACGGGCAGGTCGAACCTGCCGGCGTAGGTCTCGAGGGAGTCGGCCATCTGCTCCCTCGAGGGGTACGGCGCGCTCCTCTTCGGGAACCGCCAGCCCGGCAGCTTGACGGCCCAGGACGGGGTGAAGAGCTGGAGCGAGTCGTAGCGCGTGCGCCAGGACCCTCCGATGCGGTCGTTCGAGTCCACGATCACGAACGACCGGCCCGCCTCCTTCAGGTGGTAGCCGGCGGACAGGCCCGCCTGCCCGGCCCCCACGATCACCGTGTCGAACCGCTCCGAACCGCTGCCGTCCATCGCTTGCCTCCTCGTGCTCGCCGTCGACCGAACCGTAGGCGGGACCTGGGGTGCGGCTCATCGCTCGAACCAGCCAACCTGAGGAGAGGGCCTCGTGGTGAGGAATCACCACGAGGCGGCCGCTCAGGCCAGGCCGTGCTCGTAGGCGAACGCGGTCGCGGCTGCGCGCGAGGCGACGCCGAGCTTCACGAACATGTTCTGGAGATGGCGGGCGACGGTGTGCTCGCTGATCACGAGCTCGACGGCGATGTCCCGGTTCGTCTTGCCCGAGGCGACGAGGCGGAGCACCTCGGCCTCGCGAGCGGTCAGCCCGCGCGGCAGTTCCTTCGGCCCACCGAGCAGATCCGAGGCCGCGGCGGCGTCCCCGGCGGCCCCCAGGCGCTCGAACGCGGCCAGGGCCGTCCGGAGCTCGAACCGCGCGCCGTCCTCGTCGCCGGCGGCGCGCAACGCGAGCCCGTACGCCATCCGGGCGCGAGCCCCCTCGTAGGGCAGCCGGAGTTCCTGCCACAGGGCACCGGCCCGCCGCAGGCTCGTCATGGCGGCGGGCACGTCGCCCTCGGCGAGCAGGAGCGACCCGCGGACGGTCGCGGCGGACGCCACCAGCACCGGGGCGTTCGAGTCGCGGGCGATCGCGTCGAGCTCGTCCGCGGCGCTCCTCCCGGCGTCCGGGTCGGCGGCCGCGAGCGCGGCGTCGGCGAACGCCCACAGCAGGCGGGTCCGATGCAGCCGCCCGCCGGAGGTCCCCGTGATCGCGACGCGCAGCGCCGCGACCGCGGCCTCCACCTTGCCCTGCGCGAGCCGGAGCAGGGCCAGCCCGGGCTGGGGCTCGAACCCGAGCTCGTGCGCACGCTCGAACGCCGCCTCGGCGCCGGCGAGATCGCCGAGGCGCCGGCGTACGTCGCCGGTCTCGTACAGCGCCTCACCGGCGAGCGCCGAGTTGAAGCTCACCAGCTCCTCGGAGGCCCTGACCGCCTCGGCCTCGGCCTGCGGCCAGTCGCCCCGGAGGCTCGCGAGCTGAGCGCGGTTGATCCGGCACATGCCCGGAAAAGGGGACTCGGGCGGGATCGACTCGGCCCACGCCCGCGCGGCCTCGCCCCAGTCGCCGGCGCGCCGGACGTCGGCGAGCTCGAGGCACGCCCCGATGACGCTGCAGTAGATGGCGCCGGTGAAGAAGTCGCTCAGCTCGCCGGCCACCACCGAGGTCATCGCCTCGTCGAGCAGGGCCACCCCCTCGGAGACGTGCCCTTGCTCGATCAGGATCAGGCCCTGGGTGTGGATCGCCATCCCCAGGAGCTCACGGTCGCCGAAGCGCTGGGCGATCTCGGTGGCACGCTCGGCCAGCGGCAGCGCCGTCTCCGGGTCGCCGCTGAACAACAGGACCGTCGCCTCGAGGAGCGCTGCGAAGCCGAGCTCGACGCAGTCGGGCAGGCTCTTCGCGTGCCTCTGGGTGCGCGCGAACCACCCGGCGCCGACCGCCGGCTCGTCCCGGAGGAAGTGCTCCATGCACAGCCGCGCAGACATCCACCCGGCGCGACGATCGTTGCCCGCCTCGGCGTAGCCGGTGTACGCCTTCTGGCGTGCCGCGATCGACTCCTCGATCCGGCCGGTCCACCACGCCGCGTCGGCGAACCGCTCGCGATCCTCGGGACGTTCGAGCGGCTCGAGGGCGAGGAACAGGTCGTACGCCTCGGACCACGATCCCCGTTCCACCGCGTCTCGCGCGCGATCGATGTCCACGATGCTCTCGGTCAGGCCAGCCTCCTCCGTATCGAACGCGGTGCGCCGGAAGCCGGAACAGCCTAGCCCCAACCATCGAACGCGGGGCCGCCGCACGGCCGGCACCTGACTCAGCCCAGATCGAGCGTGTCCCGTTCGGGGTGCTTCAGCCACACGGCCGAGCCCGCCGCCACCGGCGCGAGGAGCAGCACCACCATCGCGGAGAGGCTCGCCTTGGCACCCCAGTCCGTGAGGCCGACGGCCAGGCTCAGGAGCGCGCAGACGGGCAGGGCGATCTCGGCAGTGCGATAGAGCTCGGGGTGGGTGCGCCGGAGCTCGAGGGTCCAGGCGATGAGCGCGTTCGAGAGCATCGCCGCCGCGAGCGAGCCCACCAGGAGCCAGCGCACCGCATCCGGCAGGGGCCGACCCGCGTGCTCGACGGTGTTGAGGACCGCCGCACCGCCCGCGGCGATCGCGACCACCGGCGGGAAGTGCAGGTTGAGCCAGACCTGGGTCCTCCTCGGGACCGGAGCGCGGTACGAGACGAGGTCGAAGTAGATCCACCACAGACCGATGGCGACCACCACCCCCAACAGGCCGATCACGATGCCCCCGGCCTCGAGCTGCTGGACGTCGGCCATGCCGGTCACCGCCCCCACGATGACCTCACCGAGGACGATGATCACGAACAGCCCCATCCGTTCGATCAGGGACGGCGTCGTCGAGATGCGCGCGTCGCGCCCCTGAGTCGCTGGCGGCTTCCACCTGTACATGCCGATCGCCCAGCCCGCCACCTGGGCGACCAAGGCGATCGCCCACAGCCAGTACCGCAGGGGCCCGTCGAACGCGACGCTGACGACGAACAGGACGGCAGCGACGAGGTACCCGGCCGAGTACGGGAACGACCCGGGCCGGTGATGAGGGTCGTGCAGACCCGTGCGGAACCACAGGATCACCAGGATCATGGTGTTCGCCGCGTAGGCGAGCGCGAACCCGGTCGAGCCCTCCCCGGGGATGTCCCCGATGAACACGGCCATGACCGCGACCGCGAGCATCTGGCCGAACGTGAAGACGCGGACGCTCAGATCGTTCGTCGTGTGGAGGTCGTGGTACAGGGTGCCGTTCAGCCACGAGGACCAGACCGCATAGAAGAGGAAGACGAACCAGCCGACCCCGGACCACGACGGATGCGCCGAGAGGCGGTGGGCGAGCTGCGAGATGACGACGACGAAGACCAGGTCGAAGAACAGCTCGAGGAAGGTCACCCGCCGGTCGGTCGCCCGGTCCTCGTAGCGACCCGGCGGCTGCCACAGGCGCCGGAAGGTGGACGGCTCCGCCATGGGCTCGAATCTAGCTCGCTCCGGCGGCCGAGGATACGGCGCAACGCCTTCGAGATGCCGAGCCTGGAGCACCTCGGGGCCACGATTGCCGACGCCCCCGGGGACGTGGAACACTCCCTCGCCGCCCGAAGCGGGCTCCTTGCCTCCCGGGCGAGCGGGATGTGAGGAGGAGAGCGGATGCAGCGCCGAACCGGCGGGCACGTCCTCGTCGTCGACGACGACACCCTGAACCGACGGCTCGTGACGGCGACGCTCGCCCGGGAGGGGCTCCGGACCACCTCGGCGAGCGACGGGACCGAGGCGCTCGAGGCCATCCGCGACGATCCGCCCGACGTGATCCTGCTCGACATCGAGATGCCCGGGATGGACGGGTTCGAGGTCCTCGAGCGCATCAAGTCTGACGAGAGGCTCCGGCACCTCCCCGTGATCATGATCTCGGGCCTGGACGACACGGAGAGCGTGGTCCGCTGCCTCGAGATCGGCGCCGACGATTTCCTGCCCAAGCCGTTCGACGCCGCGATCCTGCGTGCCCGCATCAACGCCGGGCTCAGCCGGAAGGCGCTCCACGATCTCGAGCACGAGCGGGTCCGCGACATCTTCATGCGGTTCCTGCCCGAGCCGATGGTGGACGAGGTGCTCGCGAGGACGGACGGCGACGCGCGGATCCATCCGGAGCTGCTGACGGGCACGGTCCTGTTCGGGGACCTCCGCGGGTTCACGAGCTTCGCGGAGGGCCGTCCCGTCGACGAGGTCATCGAGGCGATCAACACGTACCTCACGCTGATGACCGACGCGGTCCTCGATCACGGCGGCACGCTCGTCGACTACATGGGCGACGGCATCATGGCCGCGTTCGGCGCCCCGGTCGCAAACGAGGAGCACGCCGACCTCGCACTCGCGGCCGCGCGCGCGATGGCGGGCGAGCAGCTGGCGACGTTCAACGCGTGGCTGAGCTCAACCGGCGTCGAGGAGCCGCTCAGGATGGGGATCGGGATCAACTCCGGACCGGTGCTGTCCGGCAGCGTCGGCTCCCCGCGCCGCCTGGACTACGCGGTGATCGGCGACACGACGAACACCGCGTCGCGGATCGAGGCGATGACGAAGGACCTCGATCACACCGTGTTGTTCTCGGAGCAGACGAGGAACGCCCTCAGCGAGCTGCCGGAGGACGCGGTCGCGCTCGGCGAGTTCGAGATCCGGGGGCGTAGCGTGGGCATCGAGCTCTGGGCGCTCGACGTCGAGGAGCCTGCATGACTCAGCTCGACGACGAGATCCGCGCGCTCCGCGACCGCGTCTCGGAGCTCGAGAGCTTCGAGGGCGACCGCGACCGCGCCGAGCGCGTGCAATCCGCTCTCTACCGGATCGCCGAGACCGCGAGCGCCGCCCAGGACATGCAGGCGTTCTACGCCGAGATGCATCGCATCGTCGCCGAGCTGATGTACGCGGACAACTTCTACATCGTCCTGTACGACGAGGAACGGCAGGCGATGAACTGGCCCTTCTACGTCGACACGGTGGGCGAGGGGTGGCCCGACCCCAACGTCTGGGAGACCATGGGCACGGGTGACGCTCGAGGGATCACCGCGTACCTCCTCCGGTCGGATCGCTCCCTTTTGCTGAGGCTCGCCGATATCGACGAGCTCGTTCGCCGGGGCGAGGTCGACATGATCGGGGTCCCCTCGGTCACCTGGCTCGGCGTCCCGTTGCGGGCGGAGGGCCGGACCGTCGGCGCCATGGTCGTCCAGAGCTTCCGGGACGACGTCCACCACACCGAGCAGGACGAGGAGCTGCTGACGTTCGTCGCGAACCACGTCGGAGCGGCCCTCAGCCGCGCCAGGGCGATCGAGGAAACGCGGCAGCGCAACGCAGAGCTCTCGCTCATCAACGACGTCCAGCGCGGCCTCGCGGAGAACCTCGAGATGCAGGCGATGTACGACCTGGTCGGCGACCGCCTGCAGGAGATCTTCGACGCGCAGGTCGTCGACATCGGCATCCTGGACGAGTCCGCGGGCCTCATCCACTTCCCGTACACGATCGAGAAGGGGGTTCGGTTCTCCGATGAGCCGATGGGCATGATCGGCTTCCGCAAGCGAGCGCTCGAGACGAGAGAGCCCCTACTCTTCGAGGTCATCACCCCGGAGCTCCTTGCCGAATACGATCAGCCGGCGGTGATCCAGGGTGAGCCGGCGAAGTCGTCCGTGTTCGTGCCGCTGGTGGTCGCCGGCCGGGCGACCGGGGTCATCTCGCTTCAGAACGTCGACCGCGAGCACGCGTTCAGCGACGCCGACGTCCGCCTGCTGACGACGCTGGCCGGCAGCCTGAGCGTCGCGCTCGAGAACGCCCGGCTGTTCGAAGAGACCCGCCAGCGCAACGCCGAGCTCGCGCTCATCAACGACGTGCAGCGCGGCCTGGCCGAGAACCTCGACATGCAATCGATGTACGACCTCGTCGGCGACCGCATCCGCGAGATCTTCGACGCTCAGGTGGTGAACATCGGCACCGTCGATCGCGAGGCGGGACTGCTGCGATTCCCGTACGGGATCGAGCGCAGGGTCCATTACGCGAACGAGCCGATCGGGCTGGCGGCTTCCGGTCTGACGCTCCAGGTCCTCGAGACGCGCGAGCCGCTCGTGATCAACGAGAGGTTCGCCGAACGGTTGGAGACGGAATTCGGCGGTGCGCCGATGATCGGATCGGGCGAGGTGCCCATGTCGGCCGTCTACGTTCCGCTCGTTCTAGGTGGCGAGGCGACCGGGCGGATCTCGCTGCAGAACCTCGACCGGGAGCACGCCTTCAGCGAGGCCGACGTCCGTCTCCTCACGACGATCGCGGGCAGCTTGAGCGTCGCGCTCGAGAACGCTCGACTGTTCGAGGAGACGAGGCAGCGCAACGCCGAGCTCGCGCTGATCAACGACGTCCAGCGTGGCCTCGCCGAGAACCTCGAGATGCAGACGATGTACGACCTGGTCGGGGACCGGCTCCGTGACATCTTCGACGCGCAGGTGGTCAGTATCGCCGTGCTCGACCAGGCCAACGATCTCGTCAGTTTCCCCTACATCATCGAGAAGGGAGAACGATTCACCGTCGACCCGATGGTGCCCGCCGGGTTCCGCAAACACGTGCTGGAAACACGGGAAACGCTCTTGTTCGACGTCATCACTCCGGAGCTCCTCGCCGACTACGGGCAAGCCGAGGTGCTCGTGGGGGAACGGCCCAAGTCGTCGGTGTGGGTACCCCTGGTCGTCGCGGGCAGGGCGACCGGCGTGATCTCACTCCAGAACGTGGAGAAGGAGCGCGCGTTCAGTGAGGCGGATCTGCGCCTGCTCGCGACGCTCGCAGGGAGCCTGAGCGTCGCGCTCGAGAACGCCCGGCTGTTCGAGGAGACGAGGCAGCGCAACGCCGAGCTCGCGCTCATCAACGACGTCCAGCGCGGCCTGGCCGAGAACGTCGAGATGCAGGCGATGTACGACCTGGTCGGAGATCGTCTCCGGGAGATCTTCGACGCGCAGTCCGTCGATCTCGGGGTGCTGGACCGGGAGACCGGCCTGATCAACTTCCCCTACGCCATCACGCGCGGTGTCCGCGACCCGCTAGAAACGCTGGAGCCGAGCGGTCTGACGGCCCACGTCATGCGCACGCGCGAGCCACTCCTGATCAACGAGGCGATGATGGACCGTACCGCGGAGATCGGCGGCCCGGTGCAGACACGGGCGGGTGGTCACCCGAAGTCGTTGCTGTTCGTGCCGCTGATCGTCGGCGGGGACGTAACCGGACGGATCTCGCTGCAGAACCTCGATCGCGAGCACGCGTTCACCGAGAGCGACGTTCGGCTCCTCACAACGCTCGCGGGGAGCCTGAGTGTCGCGCTCGAGAACGCGCGGCTGTTCGAGGAGACCCGGCAGCGGGCGGCCGAGCTCGCGATCGTGAACAACGTCGGGCAAGCGCTCGCCGAGCAGCTCGACCTCGATGCGCTGATCGAGGCGCTCGGCGACCAGCTCCGCGAGGTCTTCGCCGCCGACCTCGTCTACGTGGCGCTGCACGACGGGCAGACCGACATGATCGAGTTCGCGTACTACAGCGAGGCGGGCGAACGCCGTGCGAACCCGCCGTTGCGGTACGGCGAGGGGCTGACCTCGAGGATCCTGCAGACGCGCGAGCCGATGCTCCTGAACCAGGCGACGGCGTTCGAGGAGGTCGGCGTCCAGGCGGTCGGCACGCCCGCCAAGTCCTACCTGGGGGTCCCGATCGTCGCCGGCACCGACGCGATCGGCGTCATCAGCGTTCAGAGCACCCTCCAGGCCGGCCGGTTCGGGGAGGCCGACTCGCGACTGCTGACCACGATCGCGGCGAACGTCGGGATCGCGATCCAGAACGCGCGGCTCTATCAGGAGACCCGACGCCGGGCGAGCGAGATGGCGGCCCTCGCCGTGCTGGGGCGGGAGGTAGGTGGTCTCCTCGAGCTTGACCCGATCCTAGGCCGGATGGCGGAGCGGGCGAAGGAGTTGCTCGACGCCGACACGAGCGCCGTGTTCCTGCAGGAAGCGGAGGGGGAGCGCCTCGTCCCCGCCGTCGCCCTCGGCGAGCTCGCCGAGCTCATCCTGCAGGACACGATCACGTCGGGCGAGGGGATCATCGGGGATCTGGCCGATCGCGGCGCCGCCGAGGTGGTGAACGACGTCGCTCACGACCCCCGCGCGGTGTTGATCCCTGGCGAGGAACAACAGGAGGAGGAGCGGCTCATGGCCACACCCCTGCTCGCGCGGGGCCGGGTCATCGGGATGATGGCCGTGTGGCGGATGGGACCCACCAGCCCGTTCACCGACGACGACCTCAACTTCCTCATCGGCCTGTCGCAGCAGGCGGCGATCGCGATCGAGAACGCCCGCCTGTTCGCCGAGGTGAGGGAGGCGC
>Ga0307299_10000132_pt1 | contig 23567 bp, 18 predicted proteins | sample ER_DNA_159_FD_194466 | JGI IMG/M metagenome (GOLD analysis project Ga0307299, IMG submission 194466) | Bulk soil microbial communities from the East River watershed near Crested Butte, Colorado, United States - ER_DNA_159 | ecosystem: Environmental > Terrestrial > Soil > Floodplain | place... | reverse complement strand
GCCCCGGCCGCAGTGCGACCGGTCGAACTGCGGGTGGGCTTGCAGGCCATGTCGCAGTTCTTCGCGGACGACGCGAACCAGGTAGCCGTGCCCGCCTACCGTCTTGTCACGTTGACGCTGGGGACGGCGGATCCGTTCTCGATCGGCGGCGGGCTTGGGGTGCGCGGGTTCGTGACTGTGAACAATCTGTTCGACCGCGCCTACATCGCGTCGGCGTTCCTCAATCCGGACGTCGTCGCGGGCGAAGCGGTGGCGTTCGAGCCTGGGCTGCCGCGACACGTCGTCGTCGGGGTCACGCTAACGACGCGGTAGTCGCTTCGTCGAGCAGGGTCCAAATCCGATCGGCCCACTCCCGGTGCTCCGGCTTCATGAGTACCGAGCGTAGGCAGGTGAGTGTCGGCCGGTCCTTGTCCATGCGGCCCAGATCGAAGAACTCGACCGGCAGCTCCGCCAGAGCGAGATGCAGGTGGCGGTGTGCCGCCGCCTCGAACAGGCGGCGAGCGCGCGCCGATGCTTCGCTGACCCGCGCGGCACGAGGCGCCCAGACGAGGATGTCCAGCTCCGGCGGCGCCGCCGTAACGAAGCGCCGATCCCCTTTCACCCGTTCGTACAGCGTCAGTGCCGCCTTGCGGCCGGCGGCGAGACCGCGCGCGAACTCGCCGTCCGCCACGAGGGGGAGGAGCCGCTGCGTGGCCCACAGGGCGACCGCCGCGGCGCCGGGCCGCGAGCACTCCAGACTGATCTCACCCAAATGCAACTGCGTCGAGCTGAAGTACGTGTAGGGAGAATCGTGTTTGTAGAAGCGCCCCACGTCGGGATCGCGGAACAGCACGCAGCCACAGCCGTAAGGCTGTAACCCGTGCTTGTGTGGGTCGATGACGATCGAATCGACGTCGCGGAGACGCTCGTAGGTCCGCCGCGTCTCGGCCGAGAGGTTGGCCGCGAGGCCGAAGTAGCCGCCGTAGGCGGCGTCGGCGTGGAGACGGAACTTGAAGCGCTCCCGCAGCTCGAGGATCGCCGGCAGGGGATCGACGGAGCCCGTTGCGGTGGTGCCGATCGTGGCCACGACGGTGCCTACGTCGCCCCCCCCGGTGACCAGGCGTTGCTCCAGCGCCGCGGGGTCGAGCCGCCCGCGCCAGTCGCAGGGGATCGCAGTGAATTCGAGGCCCAGCACCCCGCTAATCCGTTGATGCGTATAGTGCGCCTGGGTCGACGCGACGATGACCTTCCCCGGATGAAGCCGTCCCGCGACCCACAGGGCCTCGAGGTTCGCGACGGTGCCGCCGCTCGTGAGGTGGCCGAGGTGTCCGTCCCACCCCACCATCCGCGCGATCTCCGCGACGGCCTCCTTCTCCATCGCCGAGCTGGCCCGTCCACCGTCGAGCGCGTGGTTGTTGGGGTTGATCCATTGGGCGAGCGCATACGCGAGACGCGCGACCGGGTGGGGTGGCTTCATCATCTGGCCGGCGTACAGCGGATGGAAGTACGGGTAGTTGTCCTTTAGGCGCTCGGCGACCTCGGTCAGAATCGCCCTCACCCCTTGATCCCCTCTCCCCGTTGGGGAGAGGGGAAATGTCTCATCGAGATCAGGGAGGTCCGCGAAGCCGGCGCGGAGGCGCTCGAGGGCGGACCCGAGCGGGTCGGTCAAGACTCCGGCTCGTGTCCGAGCGCTTGCAGGTAGGTCCGATCCCACGCCGCGGGGATGCTCTCGCGCGGCGAGTACGGACCCGGCACATAGGCGCGCGAACTCACGCCGAGCTGGCTGCGCTCGCAGATGTTCCAATCCTGCCGGTTGGTTTTGTCCCAAAACTCTTCGGCGTCCTGGATGTTGTATCCCGGCGCGCTGGGCGCGTCGGGGTGCACCATCCACTCGCACACGACGCGAGACTCGAGCGGGGCCTTCGGCCACACGGTGTAGAACACGGCGTAGTCCGGATGCAGGCTCAGCATCATCGTGGGGAACAGCGCGTAGTAGAACGCGCGATGTTGGTCTTCCGTGGAGAGCGTACCCAACGGCAGGGCGCAGGCGCGCCCGCTGATCGTCGCGCTCTCGTGCGGCGCCTTGATCTCCATGTAGCCCCCGAGGAACGGGCCTTCTACCAAGTCATTTGCGCCGCTCGTGTAAGGAAGCTTGGTCGAGAGCTCCGGATGAATCGTGGGGCAGTGCAAGCACTCGTTGTAATTCTGGAGAATCAGTTTCCAGTTCGCGCGCACCTCATACTCGATCCGCCGCACGGTGCGCAACGCCGGCAGGTTGTACCGCGCGAACCGCCCCGCGAGCGGGCCGAAGGTTGTCGCGAGCGGCTCGGCGGTGGGGTCCAGGTTGAGGAAGAGAAACCCCTCCCACTCGGCCAGCGCGACAGTGTGCAACGGATAGGACTTCTTGTCGAATCCTTCGACTTCATGCATGTGGGGCGCACCGAGCAGCCGGCCATCCAAGGCGTACGTCCACGCGTGATAGGGACACTGGATCGTCTCGGAGAGGCGCCCGCGCTCGGCCTCGCACAGCCTCGTCCCACGGTGACGGCAGACATTGTAGAACGCGCGCCGCTCACCCGACTGGTCGCGCAGCACGATGATGCTCTCGCCCGCGATCTCCACCAGCATGTAGTCGCCGGGCGCGGCCAGGGCGTTGCCCCGGCCGACACAGATCCAGCGATGACGGAAAACCCGCTCGTGCTCGTCGGCGAAAACCTCGGGGGCCGTGTAGTAGCGCCCGGGCAGCGTCCGCGCGCCCTGGCGATAACTGTCGGTCGTCTTGAGGAAGCTCGACATGCTCACTTGTCCTTGAGGATGACCCGAGCCGCGTTGCGGCCCGCCGCTCCCGCGATCCCACCGCCCGGGTGCGTCCCCGGACCGCAGAGATACAGACCGTGGATGGGCGTGCGGTAGCGGCTCCAACCCGGCACCGGCCGCATGAACAGAATCTGATCGAGGGTGAGCTCCCCGTGGTAGTGGTGGCCCGACTGCGGCTCGAGGCTCACCTGGCCGGCAGCCACCCCCAAGGCGGCGGCGACGCTCGTGATCAGGGTCTGATCGATCGTGACCGCGTACTGCACGTGCAGGTCCAGGCGGCTGTCGGTGGCAACGGCCTCGACGTAGGGACGCCCCGACGTCCGCCCGTACTTGGCGTCGTCGTGGGCCCGTTCCAGGTGGTCCAGCGACGGCGCCAGGCAGAGTGTCTTGAAGTCGGCGGGGCGCTCGAGCTTCACGGTACCGCGCGCCACGATGCTGCGGCTCTTGATGTTGTCCACGGCGCGCACGAACTCGGCATCGAGCTGCGGTTTCAGGGGCTCGAACGTGGCCCGCGGATCGGCGCTCGACACGACGAGCGGCGCGGAGAGCTCCTCGCTGCCCAGGCGAACGCCGGTGGCGCGGCCCCCGGCCGCGATCACGGCAGCTTCGGCGCCCCCCCCCCTCCCCCCCCACCGCACTTCCAGGCCGGGCATCGCGGTAAGCGCCCGCGTGATGTTTGACCGGGGCGGGCGGAACACGCCCGCCGGACTTCCCACGTGATGGTGCAGGAAGTTGAAGGCGGTCCCACCGGCGCGGGGGCCCTGCCGCAGGTGCCAGACGCCCGCCGCGCCGAGCACACCCTTGAGCGCGTCGTTCTCGAACCAGTCGTCCAGCAGCTCGGCGACCGACATCGGGAGGATGCGCAGCAGGTCGATCACGGTCTGCTTGCCAAGGCGCCGGACGTGGAGGCCGAGGCCCGCCATGCGCAGTAGCTCACCGATTTCGCGCGTCTCGACGTCCGGCGCGGGCTGCACGTACAACGCCTCGAGCACGCCCGCGAGACGCCGCATGCGGCCGCAGAACTCGGGCCACTTTGCAGCGTCGGCGGGGCTCAGCTTACGAATCGCCTCGGTCGACTTGGCGAGGTCCCGCCACAACTCGAGCTTGCCACCGCCTGCCAGGGGCGCGGTGATCCACGGATCCCGCTGGTCGGTCTCGAGCGCCGGCGCGCGAAGCCCCAAGTCGCGAAGGACGTGAGGAGGCACCCACCCGATGTCCGGGCGCTGCTCAGGTGTCGTCCGCGGGTCGACGACCAGCACGCGGCGCCCGGCGCGCGCCAGAGAATGAGCGGCGACGAGGCCATTCACATCCGCGCCGATCACGATCGCGTCCCAACGCGGAGCCGCGCTCACGCGCCGTCTCCGAGCATCGCGAGTGCTGCCAGACGGCCCGACGCGCCCATGATGCCGCCACCCGGGTGGGTCCCGGCCCCGCACTGATAGTAGCCGCGCACGGGAGTCCGGAACTTGGCCCACCCGGCGGCGGGGCGCAGGAAGAACAGCTGGTGCAGCGCCAGCTCGCCCTGGAAGATGTTTCCCTCCGACAGGCCCGTGATCCGCTCGATGTCGGCGGGCGTGATCACCTGGCGGTGCAGGATGTGCGACTTGAGTCCGGGCGCGAAGCTCTCGATCGTGTTGACCACGGCGTCGCCAAAGGCCTCGCGCTTCGCATCGTTCCAGCCGCCGTTCAGGTGGTACGGTGCGTACTGCACGAACACCGACATGACGTGTTTCCCGGGCGGCGCCATGCCGGGGTCGATCATCGAGGGAAACACGATGTCCATGTATGGCCGGCGCGAGAACTCGCCGTACTTCGCGTCGTCATACGCGCGCTCGACGTACTCGAGGCTGGGACTGATGGAGAATGCGCCGCGATGCTGCCGTCCGACACCGGGCATGCACGTGAAGCTCGGCAGCGCGTCGAGTGCGAGATTCACCTTGCCCGAGGAGCCGCGGAACTTGAACCGCTTGATGTCGGAGACGAACTCGCCGGGCAATTCCCGCTCCTCCAGTAGCTGGAGGAACGTGCGCCGCGGGTCGAGCCCCGACACGACAGCCTTCGCCGAGATCTCGTCGCCATTCTCGAGCGCGACGCCGATGGCGCGGCCGCCCTTGACGAGCACCCGGGCCACGGGTGCGTCGCAGCGGATCTCGGCGCCGAACCCCCGCGCCGCCGAAGCGATCGCTTCGCTCACGGCGCCCGTGCCGCCCTTGGCGAATCCCCAGGCGCGGAACACGCCGTCGAGCTCGCCCATGTAATGATGCAGCAAGACGTACGCCGTTCCCGGCGAGCGCGGCCCGAGGAACGTGCCGATGATTCCGCTCGCCGACTTCGTGGCCTTTAAGACGTCGGTCTCGAACCACTCGTCGAGAAAATCCGCTGAGCTCATCGTCATCAACTTGACGAGGGCGTGCAGGCGCTCAGCGCCGAGTCCACGGAAATGGCGGCCCAGGCGCAGCAGCGCCAGCAAGTCGCGCGGGTCGAACGAGGTCGGATCGGGCGGCACGATGCCGAGGATCGGGCGGACGGCGTGCGCCATGTGGTGCATCAGCTTGCCGTACTCGTCGTAGGCCTCGGCGTCGCGCGGCGAGTGGCGATACAACTCGTGCCGCGTTTCGTCGTGATCGCCCCACGCCGCCAGGTAATCGCCGTTCTCCATCGGTGTGACGGTGCTCTCGAGCGGCAGGATGTGGAGCCCGTGCCGCGGCAGGTCGAGGTCGCGAATGATCTCGGGACGCAGCAGGCTCACGACGTAGGAGAACATCGTGAACTTGAAGCCGGGGAAGATCTCCTCGGTGACCGCCGCCCCGCCCACGCGCGGCCGCTTTTCGAGCACCACGACTTTTTTCCCGGCGCGTGCCAGGTAGGCCGCGGTGACGAGGCCGTTGTGCCCGCCGCCGATGACGATCGCGTCGTAGGTACTCGGCATCAGGCGCGTTTCCGATCGGGGTTGAAAAAGGGCAGCTTGGTCACGCGCGCGGCGGCGCGCTTGCGGTGGTGCTCCACCGTGATCTCCATCTCGACGGCCGTTCCGGGCGTGCCGAACGTCCCTTCGAGATGCGCGAGGGCTATGTATTGCTTGAGGAGCGGCGACCACCCGCCGCTCGTCGCGTACCCAACCTGTCGCCCTCCACTATACACGGGCACGCTGGTGCGCCACGCCTGCGTCGGGAGCCGAGGTGGGAGCCCCACTTCCGCGTACAGCCGCTCGAGCGATTCCCAGTCGACGGCGAGGCCCGTGAACTGCCAGGCCGGTCCGCGCGCCTTCTCCTGGACGAGCGCCGGCTTGCCGTTGAACGATGCCTTGCCGAGGGCGACGGTCCAGCCGAGGCCCAGCTCGAACGGGGACGACTTCTGCGCCTCGATGAGCGCGTGTCGCGAGGAGAAGTAGTCGACTTCGATGAGGATCAATCCTGCCTCGATGCGCGCGACGTCGAGTGCCAGCATTCCGGCGGGAGTGATCCCGTACGGGGTCCCAATCTCGATCAGCGCGTCCCACAGCGGCAGCGCCTGCGCCGCATCGACCCAAATCTCGTAGCCGAGGTCGCCGGTGTAGCCGGTGCGGGAGATCGTGACGGGGGTGCCGCGGATCTTCGCGTCGGTGAGGTGGAAGTACTTGAGCCCCGCGAGGTCGCGCTGCGCGGCGATCTGGAGAATGGCGCGCGCGTTCGGACCTTGCAGCGACAACGCGGCGGTCTGTTCGGACACCTCTGCGATCGCCACCTCGAGTCCGGCGGCGTTCAAGTGCAACCACCGCAGGTTGGGATCGGCGGACGTCATCCGGTAGGTCCGTTCGGCCAGCACGGAGATCGTGCCGTCGTCGAGCTGCTTGCCTTCGGCGTCGCACCACGGCGTGTACAGCACCTGCCCGACTTTGGCTTTGCCGACGTCGCGCGTCACGACGCGGTCGAGCAGGCGAGCGGCGTCCCGCCCCGTGATCATGTACTTGTAGAGGGGCGACACGTCGAACAGGGCCGCGGCACTGCGGATCGCGTGGTACTCGCGGTCGTGCGACAGCTCGTAGGCGCTGGCGACGACGTAGCCGGCCCAGCGCCGCCAGGCCTGGCCCTCCGAGAGCGCGGCGGTGCGTTGGTGAAACGGGGTCTGGCGCAGGCTCACGTCGGGCTCGTTTCGGCCGGCGCGAACACGACCAGCACCCGCAGGTCTTGAGTGATGGAATGAAAGCGATGCTCCACGCCCGGCGGCACGTACACAATGCTGCCGGACTGCACTGGGCGGTCCTCGGCCCCGACGCGGATCATGCCTCGCCCGCTCGTCACGCAGTAGATCTCGTCCTCTCGATGCGGCTCTTGGGGATCGGTCTCACCCGCGCGTAACACGTACACGCCCGCCGACAAAGCTGGGACGCGCAGGAACTCGAGGTAGCGCTCGGCGGGGCGGAGGTTTGCGATTTCGTAGGTGTCCATCGGCGCGGAAATCTATATGTTGCCTCGATGGCGCGCCTCCACCTGATCGAGATTCACGACCAGCCCTGGTGCCCGACCTCGCTGCGCGACGCCCTGACCGATTTCCTGCAGTTCACCATCAACCTCGGCGGGACATACGACGCCGTGGTGCCAATACTGCGGGACGCCATCGCCCGCGCGCGTGCCACCAGGGTGGTGGACCTCTGCTCCGGCGCGGGCGGTCCGTGGCGCACGTGGTTGGGCGAACCCCGGGGCATGGCCCCGGGGTTCGCGGGCCCGGTCGTCCTGACCGACAAGTATCCGAACCGTCTCGCCCAATCGGGCCTGTTGCCCTTTCACCCGGTGCCGGTCGATGCGACTGCCGTCCCGTCCGACCTCAAGGGCTTTCGCACCCTCTTCACCTCGTTCCATCATTTCCGGCCGGCCGACGCGCGCGCGATCCTCGCCGACGCGGTGCGCCAGGGGCAGGGGATCGGTGTTTTTGAAATCTCGCGGCGGGCGCCGCGCGAAATCGCGGTCATCGCGCTGACGTGGCTGGCCGTGCTCGCGTTCGTGCCGTTCATCCGGCCGTTTCGGTGGTCGCGACTGGCGTGGACCTATCTACCGCCGGTGCTCCCGCTGGTCGGTCTCTTCGATGGGATCGTCTCGTGTCTGCGCACCTATTCACCGCCCGAGCTGCGAGAGCTGTTGCGCGGGCTCGACACTTACGATTGGCAGATCGGCGAAACGCACAGCCGTTGGTCGCCGCTCGTGGTGACCTATCTAGTGGGGGTGCCGAAGCACTGATACGTTAGACGCCATGATTCCCCTTTTGCTGCTGCTCGTCGTACAAACGCCCGCCGCCCCGCCCGCCCCCAAACTACCGGCACCCGACGCGGGAGCATTCCGTGTTCTGATCATTCCGGACATGGAAGGGATGGGCAGCGCGGTGGACATCCACGAGGTCATCGCGTGGAACGAGGGGGAGCAGTATCGGACCCTCACGAGCGATGACTACTGGCAGCGCTTCCGCGGCCTGTTGACGCAAGAGGTCAACGCCGCGATTGCCGGGGCGCGCACCGGCGGCGCGCGCTCGTTCGTGGTGAACGAGGGCCACGGCGGAAACATGTTCGCCAACGTGCTGCCCTGGGACCTGGACACCGCGGCGATACTGGTGCGCGGTTTTCCTAAGCCGCTCGTGATGATCACCGGCATCGACTCCACGGTCGGCACGCTGATCTTCACCGGCGCGCACGCCGGCGCGGGGAAGCCCGGAGTGCTGTCGCACAATTTCGCCTTCGACGCGTTCACGGTGAACGGCACGACGCTCAACGAAGTGGGCATCAACGCGCTGATCGCGTCCGAGTACGGCGTCGCCGTGTCGATGGTGTCCGGCGACGACGAGCTGATCCGCGAAACGCGCGCGATTCTGGGGAACGACTTCGTCGGGATCGTGACGAAGTACGCGGTGGGCCGCATGGCGGCCATCACCTTCAGTCCCACCCGCGTGCGCCGCATGCTACAGGATTCCGCGGCCGTGGCGGTGCGCCGGGCGATGAGCGGCGCCTTCAAGCCCTATCGCCTGCCGAAGCCGTACCGCGTGGAATTCACCTTGCGGCGATCCTATCCTGACATGGTCGTACAGGGCGTGGACTCGCTGCACTGGCAGGGGCTCGAGAAGACCGGAGACCGCTCGTATCGGCTCGTCACCTCCGATGCCCGCCAGATGGGGTATCTGCTCGATGCCATCGAGCGCGTGGTGCTGCATTGATCGCGCTCCTCGCCGCTGCCCTGTTGCAGCAGCCGCAACAGTCCCCTCAGGCGCCGCCGCGTGATTCGACGCCTCCAGAGGCTTACTACGGGGTGACCGAGTGGCGCGAAGCGCGCGCCAAGCTCGAGCCCCTGATGGACCGGCGAGGCTTCACCGTCTACATCATCGGCGACATGGAGGGCCTGGCCGCCGCGGTGCGGAACGGCACGGAAATGCGGCCGGTCCCTCGCGGCGGCGGGCAGGATCACGAGCGGTTTCGCGCCGAGCTCACCGATGAGATCAACGCCGTCATCGCCGGCGCGCGCGCGGCGGGCGCGACCCAGTTCGTCGTGAACGAGGGACACGGCGGGACGCTGTTCCGCAACGCGCTGCTCGAGCGCCTCGATTCTGAAGCGATCCTGATTCGCGGCTACCCCAAACCGATCGTGATGTCCACCGGCCTCAATCCCCAGGTGGACGCCATCTTCATCGTCGGCGCTCACGCCAACGCCGGGACGCCGGGGATCATCTCGCATTCGTTCGCATTCGACTCGTTCACCGTGAACGGCCGAGTGCTGAACGAAGCCGGCATTGCGGCGTTCATCGGCGGAGAGATGGGTGTGCCCCTCGTCCTCGCGTCGGGGGACCAGGTGTTGACGGCCGAAACCCGCGAGATGCTGGGGCCGATCGAGACCGTGACGACGAAGCTCGCGATGAGCCGGAGCGCGGGGGCCGGCTACGCGCCCGCGCACGTGCACGGCGAGCTCCAGGCCGCGGCGATGCGCGCGGTGCGGCGCGTCAAGACGGGTGAGCTGAAGCCGCTCCGCCTGTCCCGGCCCTACCAGGTGAGGTTCTGCATGCGCGCGACCTATGACCCGTGGTTCGTCGGCCAGGTCCGCGCACTGAAGGGTCTCCGCGCCGATGGCGGCGATCGCTGCTTCGCCTACACGACGCCGTCGGCCGAAGACGTTGGCGACTTGCTGAACCGGATTGAGTGGATCGTCCTGAAGCCCTAGAAGGAGGGATTATGCGCCGCCTGATTCCGCTGTTCGCGCTGCTCCTCGCTCCCGCAGCTGCCGGAGCGCAGGAAACGGCATCCGACACCCTGCTCACGGTCAATCACTACCTCGACTGGGAGACGGTCAACGATCCCCAGATCTCGCCCGACGGATCGCAGATCCTCTACACGCGCCGCTGGGTCAACAAGGTCGAGGACCGCTGGGACTCGGCGCTGTGGATCATGAACGCCGACGGCTCTCACAATCGTTTCCTCGCGAAGGGCTCGAACGCCAGGTGGTCGCCCGACGGCAGTCGCATCGCCTACTTCGCCGATGGCGAGCCGAAAGGGACGCAGCTGTTCGTCCGCTGGATGGACGCCGAGGGCGCGACGTCCCAGGTGACGCGCGTGACGGAGACCCCCGGGAACCTGAGCTGGGCTCCCGACGGCCGCTCGCTCGCCTTTACGATGCTCGTCAAGAACGAGCCGAGTTGGAAGATCAGCATGCCCGCGGCGCCCGAGGGAGCGAAGTGGACTCCTGCGCCGCGCATGGTGGACCGGCTGCACTATCGCCGCGACCGCACCGGGTTCATCGAGCAGGGCACCACGCACATCTTCCTCGTGCCCGCGGAGGGTGGCACGCCGCGGCAGATGACGAGCGGCGACTTCGGCGTCAGCGAGCTGGGCGCCGGGCTCAACTATGCCTGGACGCCCGACGGCCGCACGATCGTGTTCGACGGTCTGCGCGAAGCCGACGCCGACTACCGCTACCGCGAGTCGTACATCTACACGCTCAATGTCGCCACGGGCGTCATCAAGCCGCTGTTCACGACCAAGGGCATGTGGACGAGCCCCGAAGTCTCCCCCGACGGACGCACGGTGGCGTTCACGGGCCGCGAGTACGGCACCTGGTCGTACAAGGCGAACGAGGTGTGGGTCGTCGGGATCGACGGGGCCGGCATGCGCGCGCTCACGACCTACGATCGCGATCCCGGCGGTCTGGAGTGGGCGCCCGACGGAACAGGCATCTACTTCGTGCTGGCGGAGACGGGGACGAGCAACGTCTACTTCGCGGCCCTGCGCGGCGGTCCACGCAAGGTGACTGAGGGGTCGCAGATGCTGTCGCTTGCGTCCATCGCCCGCGACCTGACGGGCGTGGGGACGCTGTCCGACCCCGACGAGCCCGGCGACATCGTGCGCTTCAGCCTCCGCAAGCCGCAACCGATCACGCGGCTGACGAGCGTCAACGCCGACGTGCTGGCGGGGATTCGTCTCGGACGCGTGGAAGAGGTGTGGTACACGTCGAGCGGGGGGGCGCGCATCGAGGGGTGGATCGTCAAGCCGCCGAATTTCGATCCGGCGAAGAAGTACCCCCTGATCATGGAGATTCACGGCGGACCGCACGGCATGTACAACGTGGGGTTCAGCTATCAACTGCAGAACTTCGCCGCCAACGGGTACGTGGTGCTCTACACCAACCCGCGCGGCAGCACGGGGTACGGTAGCGCTTTCGGGAACGCGATCGAGCGCGCCTATCCCAGCGTGGACTACGACGACCTGATGGCCGGCGTGGACACCGTCGTCGGACGCGGGTACATCGACACGCAACGGATGTACGTGGGCGGGTGCAGCGGGGGCGGCGTGCTCTCGAGCTGGGTGATCGGCCACACGACGCGCTTCGCGGGGGCCGCGGTGCGGTGCCCCGTGATCGACTGGATGAGCATGGCAGGCCAGACCGACATTCCGCTCTTCACCTACGGCTTCTTCGATGCGCCCTTCTGGGAGAAGCCGGAGCAATGGCTCAAGCAGTCATCGCTGATGTATGTCGGCCACGTGAAGACGCCGACCCTGCTGATGACCGGCGAGCTGGACCTGCGCACGCCGATGCCGCAGACCGAAGAGTACTACTCAGCGCTGAAGATGCTCAAGGTGCCCGTCGTGATGCTGCGCTTCAGCGGCGAGTACCACGGCACGGGCTCCAAGCCGTCCAACTTCATTCGCACCCAGCTCTACATGATGAGCTGGTACCAGCAGCACCGGCTGGGCGAGACGACGGCGGCCGCGAGCGACGGCACGAAGTAGGCTTAGGCGCGGGGGCGGAGCAGGACGCCCGCCCCCGCCGCGCTCGCTCCCCCCGCAGCGGCCGGCGCGGTGCCGTGGCTCTGGCACTTCGCGTACACGAACCGTCCGATCGCGTTCAGCGACCCGAGGTTCTGCTCGACGATTTCCTCGTCGGCGATCTTGAAAGCAAAGGCGGTCTGCAGGAACTCGACGAGCTCGATGACGCCGATCGAGTCGATCACACCGCTGCCAAGCAGCGGGTCGTCGTCGCCGAACTTCCAATCGGGACGCATGTACAGAAAGTTCTCGCGCACCCAGGTGCGCGTGCGGTCGACGATCTCGGTTTGCGTGTGCGAACCCAGCTGGCTCATATCAACTCCCGATCAAGCGCCGATCGGCGCGCTGTAGGTTTCCGGAACGTGCTCGTGCACGTCCACCGCCGCTGCTCCCAAGAATTCCCGCTGCCACAATTCGGTCGAGAGGATCGCGACCAAGGCCTGGCCCTCGCGCACGCCCGTGGCCTGTCCCGTCCGGCAGCGCCGCACCAACCCGGCGACGGCGGCGGGATCGAACACCCCGCTGTGCTTGAGGCTCGCGTGGTCGAGCAGCTCGGCGACGTACTCGGGAGGATCCCCCCCGAAAAATGCCGGCACATCGGGGGCGCGGTACGGCTGCTTGGTGCGCTGCGCCGCGCTCGTGGGCAACAGGTCCGCCGCCCAGCGGCGCAGGATGTTTTTCTCGTGCAGGCCGCGCAGCTTGCTGCGGTCGGGGAGCGCGGCGGCGAACTCGAAGAGCCGGTGATCGAGATAGGGGACCCGCGCCTCGACGCCGTGCGCCATCGCCATGCGGTCGCCCTGGGAGGCGAGGAGGTAGGGCGACAGGAGCGTCACCATCTCGAGGTACGCGGCGCGCGCGAGCGTAGACCAGCGGGCGAACGCCGGGGGCAGGGCATCGCGCAGCTCCCCGAGCGCGTCGAAGCCGCTCAGGCCGGCGCGGAAGTCGTCCGAATAGAACTCCTTGATCCACGCCGTGAGCCGGAAGCGCGGCATGTGCGAGAACAGCGGGTCGTCGGGGGACCCGGCACCGAGAAAGAAGCGCCGCCAGAACTCCCCCGCGCGCGTGCCCGGCGCGAGGTACGGGTAGAGCCGGTCGAACAGGCGCGGCCGCGAGGCCGACTCCGGCTGCCGCAGACAGAACTGCCGGACCACCGTCTCCTTGAACAGGTCATAGCCGTAGAACAGCTCGTCCGCGCCCTCGCCCGAGAGCACGACCTTGATGCCCCGCTCCCGCGCGAGACGCGACAGGAGATAGAGGGGCGCGGGGGCGGTCCGCACCAGCGGCGTTTCGGTGTGCCGGATCACGTCGGGGAAGACGCGCGCGATGTCCGCGGGACCGATGTGCTGGACGGCGTGACGGCTGCGCACGGCGGCCGCGACAGCCTGTTGGTGCGCGCTTTCGTCAAACCGCGGATCGGCGAACGCGACCGAGAACGTGCGCAGCTCCGCGCTCGATTCCCGGCTTGCGAGTGCGCAGACCGCGCTCGAATCGAGCCCGCCGCTCAGGTAGCCGCCCACGGGCACGTCGGCGAGGAGGCGGTGCCGCACGCCCGAGCGCATCAGCTCATCGAGCTGCTCGATTGCGTCGGGCTGCTCCGCGGCAGGGCTTTCAAAATCGAGCGCATACCAGCGGCGGATCGTGAGGCGTCCGTCGCGCCAGCGCGCGCAGCAGCCGGGCTCGAGCGACCGGATTCCCTGGAAGGGCGTGCGCGGCGGCCGCGCCGCCCAGAAGGTGAAGACTTCGTCCAATCCCGCGGGATCGAGCGCGCGGGGCAGCTCGCCGCTCGCGAACAGCGCTTTCACCTCGGACCCGAAGTAGAGGTCGCCGCCCCGCTCCGCGTGGTACAAGGGGAGGATGCCGAACCGATCGCGGGCGAGGAAGAGCGATCCGTCCCGCCGGTCGTAGATCGCAAAGGCGAACTGGCCGTTGAGGCGGTCGAGCATCGCCTCGCCCCACTCGGCGTAGCCGTGGAGCAGGACCTCAGTGTCGCTGCGGGTCCGGAAGGCGTGGCCGCGGGCCGCGAGCTCGTGTTTCAGCTCGGGGAAATTGAAGATCTCGCCGTTGTAGACGACGATGAGCGAGCCGTCGCCGTTGGCCATCGGCTGCGCCCCGCCCGCGAGGTCGATGATGCTGAGCCGCGCGTGCGCCAGGCCGACCCGCTCATCCGCGTGCAGACCCAAGCCGTCGGGACCGCGGTGCCGGAGCACCGCGGCCATGCGCTCGAGGATCCCCGGCGCCACGCCGCGCGCCTCGCGCCGGGCGATTCCCGCGAACCCGCACATCAGTCGGTGTCCAACACCCGCTCGACGAGCAACGGTGCCGCGTGCTGGTACACGGTGGCGCCGCGCTTGCGGTCGATTTCACGGTAGGCGCGCTCCACCTGTTCGGGTGTGAGTCCCAGCTCGCTGGCCGCTTCGGCAGGGCTGCGCCCGGCGTTTCGCTCCTGCAGCGCCAAGTCGAGCTCGGCAAACGGCAGGGAAAAGAAGAATTCCTCCTGCGTCTGCGGCAGCGAATAGGTATCGGTGGTGGGCGTGCGGCTGCGGATTCCGGCCGGCACGCCGAGGTGCTCCGCGATCTGGTAGACCTGGCTCTTGTAGAGGTGGGCGATCGGCTTCACGTCGGCGAGCCCATCGCCGCCTTTCACGAAGAACCCCAGCTCATACTCCAGGCGGTTCGGCGTCCCCACCACGGCGTAGTGCAGCCGGTCGGCGTGGTAGTCCTCGAGCATCTTGCGGACGCGCTGCTTGAAATTCGTGGCCGCCACGATCTCTCGGAACTCGCGCGCCGGCAGCCGGACCTTCCGGACATCCTGGTCCGGCGGTTGGATCGCGAGATACGCGACGCTTAAGCGGTCGGAGTCGAGCCCCCCGTTTTCGGCGAGCAGCTTGCAACGCCAACCGTCGCCGTATTCGGGCACGATGCGGCGGATGGCCGCGTCGCGCCGCGCGTAGCAGCCCGAGGCCGTCAGTGCGGGCGAGATGTCCTCGACGAGCAGCTCGATGCCGAGCTGCATTGCCAGCTCCTTCGCGAGCGCCAGACTCTCCCGGTCCGACTCGCGCTCGGGGAGCGCCAAACCGACCACCCGCTTCTTACCGACGGCTTGCACCGCGAGCGCCGCGCACACGGAGCTGTCGATGCCGCCGCTCATCGCGACGACCAGCCCGGAGCGCCGCAGCACGGTGCCAACCTGTTCACGCAGGGCCTCGGCGATCGCCTGGGTCGCCCGGGCCGGATCGAGCCGCAGTTGCTCGGGAATCGCTACGGTCACACCATCCCCCTCGTCGGTGAATGCCGACGAACGTGCAAGGTTCGAGCCTCAAGGGGAGTGTTGCGCGTCCGCAACGACGGGGCCGTGGTATGGTCGTTGCTGCGTCGTGATTCGGATCGACACCCGGGGCGACTCGATGGACATGAATTGCAACGCCGCGCTGCTCGTGTGGCGCACGGCCCACAGGGGCGGTGCCCGCCCGGCGATCGTGGAGCGCGACGTGGTCACGGACTACGCGGGACTGGTCCGGCGCGCCAGCGCCGTCGCCGAGGCGCTCGCCGCGGCGGGCGCGGGGCCGGGCAGCCCAGTCGCGATCTTCCTCGAGCGCGGCTGCGACGCCGCGGCGGCGTTCTTCGGCACCCTCGCGATGGGCGGGATCGCTGTGTTCATCAACGAGGGTCTGCGGCCGCGCCAGATCGATCACATCCTTGGGCACTCCGGCGCGCGCCACCTGATTACCACCGCGGAGCTCCTGGTGCGCCAACCGCGGGGTCTGCAAGGCGATCCGCACGTCATCGACGTCGCCACCCTTCCGGTCCCGGTGGACGATGGGCGAATCCCAGTCACCCGGCTCGGCAACGACGTCGCCCAGATCATCTACACGTCCGGCTCGACGGGTCAGCCTAAGGGCGTGACCGTCTCGCACGCGAACCTCGACGCGGCGGCTCACGCGGTCGTAGGGTACCTGGGGATCAGCGGTTCCGACCGCATCGCCAGCCTACTGCCGTTCAGTTTCGTGTACGGTCTGAGTCAGCTGCTCTGTGCGGTGACCGCCGGCGCCGCGCTGGTGGTCGAGCGGTCTCCCTTGCCCCAGCAAGCCATCGCCACGGTGCGCGACCAGGACGTGACGGTCCTCGCCGCGGTACCGGCCCTGTGGATGCGCCTGCTCGCGACGGGCGGGCTCCGCGACGCGCTGCTCCCCGTACTTCGCGTGATGACGAACGCCGGTGGGCACCTGCCTCTCGAGGCGGTGCGCGGCCTGCGCGCGGCCCAACCGCACGTGCGCCTCTTTCTCATGTACGGGTTGACTGAGGCGCTGCGCTGCACCTACCTGCCGCCCGAAGAGGTCGACCGGCGGCCCGACTCGATTGGCCGCGCGATTCCCGGCGCCGAGATCTACGTCGTGCGGGACGACGGGACGCCGGCCGCGCCCGACGAAGTCGGCGAGCTGGTGCACCGGGGCCCAACCGTCACGTTGGGGTACTGGAAGGACCCGCAGCTCACGGCGCGCGTGTTCCGTCCCAACCCCCTGCGCCCGGAGGGTGCGCCAGATGCGGAGCGCGTGGTGCACTCGGGCGACTTGGTGCGGCGCGACGCCGACGGCTTCCTGTATTTCGTCAGCCGCAAAGATCGAATCATCAAGACGATGGGATTCCGCGTCGGTCCCGACGAGGTCGCGGACGTCCTCTATGCCTCTGGAGAAGTGGCGGAGGCTGCCGTGATGGGCGAGCCCGACCCGATGTGGGGGGAGCGCATCGTGGCGCACGTCGTGCTCGCGGCGGAGGGATCGCTCGAGCGGCTGAAGATCTATTGCGGGCGGGAACTGCCCCGGCATCTCCAGCCCGCCCGCATCGAGGTGCGCGACGCGATGCCGCTGTTGCCGAGCGGCAAGCACGACGTCGCGGCCCTCTCCTCGATTTCTGTCAGGGCGTGACGATGAGGACCTTGATGTCGTTGCCCAAATTGGCGTCGGCGTTCACGTAGCCGATGCCATTGGGGAACTGCCGGATGTAGGCGAGCACCTCGGCGTCGGACGCCCGCTCGGGCGGCGCCACGCCGCGGCCCGCGAATGTTTGCTGCTGCCAATAAGTCTGCACCGACGCGATCGTGCGGCGGTGTACCTGCTTGGTGAAGGTGCGCCGCACCGGCGAGTTGGCGGGCTGGTCCACCGGCAGCACCGGCTTGCGGTCATCCCAGAGCACGACCTTGCGCAGGAAAATTTGGGATGCCTGTTCGCGCGTGAGGCGCGCGACCGGGTTCGTGACATGCACGACGACGCGATAGGACACGTCTTGCTGCGCGATGCACGGGGTCGCGAGGCCCAGCAGCAGGGCCAGCGCGCCCCAGGACGGGCGTGACATGGCCCCGAATATACGAGGGGGCTAGGGGCGGCGCAGTGTGCGCTCGAACACCGCCTGGGCGCGGGGGTCGTCACTTTCCGCGAGGCGCCGGATGGCCTCCGCTCGGACTTCGCGGTGCGCGTGCGACTGGGCGGCTTCGATCAACACCGGGATCCCCGCGCCGCCTTCCATGTCGCCCAGCGTCTCGAGCACCTCGGAATACACGTCTTCGGGAGCGTCGCCGGCCAGGATCTCCTTGAGCAGGGTGAGCGTCGCCGCAGTCGTCGCGGCCTCCCCGTAGGTCTCGATCGCTTCGCGCCGCACGTCCACGTCGGGGTGGGTCCGGGCGATCCGCGCCACGCGCTCCAGGGCGCGGGCGTCATGCAGCTCGCCCAAGGTTTCCACCGCTTCTCGCGCGACATCGGGATCACCAACCGACCGCGCCACCCCATCCAGGATGTCGATCACGCTGTCGGTGCGGCTGCCGCTCTCACCGAGCGTCTCGATGGCTTCCCGCCGCACGTCGCTGACGGGGTGGCTCCGCGCGAATTCGACGAGCAACGCGTAGGCGCGGTCGTCATGAATCTGGCCGAGCGTTTCGACCGCCTCCCGCTGCACGTCGGGGTCGGCGTCGCGCCGCGCGATCTGCGCCAGCACGTCGAGCGCCTGGGCCGGCGTGGCGGTCTGCGCGATCGTCTCGATGGCCTCGCGCCGCACGTCCGCTTCGGGGTGCGTGCGGGCGATGTTGATCACCCCCGGGAGGCCAAGCTCGCCGATCTCGCCCAATGTCTCGACCGCCTCGCGCTGCACGTCGACGCTGCGGTCGTTCTGTGCCACTCCCAGGAGCAGGCGCACCGTTTCGGCCGTCGGCGCCTTCTCGCCGAGGGTCTCGACGGCCTCCCGGCGCACGTCGGTGTTGGGGTGCGTCCGCATGATCTCGGTGAGTGCGGCGATTCCGGCGCTGCCGCCCAAGTCGCCGATCGTCTCGACGGCTTCGCGTTGCACGTCTGGGTCGGGATCACCGACGGCGATCGCCTGCAGGGCGGTGAGCGCCTCGGCCGTCGGCATCGCCTCGCCTAGCGTCTCGACTGCCTCGCGCCGGACATCGGAGCGGGGATGGGTCCGCGCGAGCTCGAGGACGGCGCTCACGCCGCGTCCGCCCGAGAGCTCGCCGAGCGTCTCGACGGCTGCGCGCTGCACATCCTCGTTGCGGTCGCTGCGCGCGATGGCCACCAACGTAGCTAACGCCTGCGGGTCGTCCTTGTGGGCGAGCCCCTCGACGGCTTCGCGCCGGGTTTCCGGGTCGTCCGCCGTCCGGGCGACGGCGATCGCGGAGTCGGTCGCGGCGGGGAGGGTGTTGTCACCCAGCGCTTCCGCTGCTTCACGTCGCACGTCCTGCGCGCGGTCGGAGCGCGCCGCGCGGGCGAGCGCCCGCACCGCTGCTGCTTGGGGATGGAATCCGAGCCACTCGGCGGCCTGCGCGCGCACGTCCGTCGCCTCGGTACCCGTCAGCCACTTGGTGAGGAGCGGCACCACGAGGTCGCTCGACCCATGGATGCCGGCCGCGGCGACGAGATCGGCTTTCAAGTCCGCCGGGGCGGTGGTGGCGAACAGCCCCTCGACGATCGGCAGGCTCTGCGTGTCGTTGGCCCCACCGAGCCACAAGAGGGCCCCGCCGTCGAAGTCGATAGGCAGGTAGGCGCTGGCGACGTGGACGCGCACCAGCGTCGGCCGTCCGGCCTGGTCGTTGCGGTACCCGAAGAGCAGGGCGATGTCGTCGGCGTCGGCGGTTCCGACGAGGGGCGCGAGCCGCACTCCCCGGAACACCAGCCCTTGAAAGTCGCCGAACAACCGTCCGCGCAGTCTGATGTCTGGCCCGACCACATCCATCTCGCGATCGACGTAGACCGCGTGCTCGAGCCACTCCGGCTGCCGCACCGTATACCCGATCCAGAACGTGCGGCGGCCGAGCTTGCGCGCCTCGGCCCGCGCCCACTCCCAGCGTTGGGCCAGCGGCTGCGTCGCGTCGGGGTGGCGCACCACGGTGTCGGGAGCCGTCCGCGATGTGTCGGCTGGCACGCCGAGATCAGTCGGCGCCGGCGCGCCCGCGAGCCGCGCTCCGCCCGCACTCGCGAGCGCGACGGTCACGGCGATCATTCCCACCGCCCAGCGCGGGAAGAACTCCGTGTGCGTCGTGGCCGGAGCGACGAGCCGGCGAATCCGATGCACGAGCGAGCCCCCCCCTCCCGAGCCGGTTGCGGCGAGGGCCAAACGCGGCGCGCCGCGCAGGCGCTCCATGTCGAGCAACGCCGACGCGTAGAAGTGGGCGTCGCCGCAGACCGCGACCACCAGGTCGTCGCAACAGTGCTCGCGCTCGTCGCGCACACGCCGCGACACCCACCAGACGGCGGGGTGATAGAAGAGGAGCGTCTCGATGACCGACTGCGCGAGGTTCGCGAGATAGTCGTGGCGGCGCACGTGTGCCAGCTCGTGCGCGAGGAGTACCTCGAGCTGCTGCGGCGTGAGTCCCGTGAGCGCACTCGCCGGCACGAGAATCACCGGTCTGAGCCACCCGATCACCGCGGGCACCTCGACGAGCGCCGACTCGAACAGATGGACCGGCCGGCTGACCCGCAGCCGTGCCGCGAGACGGGCCAGCGTCTCCAGCCACGCAGCGGGGGGTGGCTGCGTCCCCTCCGTGCGCAGCCGACGCGCCGCCGTCCATCCGCGCGTGAGACGTACCGAGAAGACCAAGACGCCGGCGACCCACAAAGCGACGAGGAAGGGCAGGGCGGACTCGAGTGCGTCACGCAGGCGAGGGGCGCTGGCCCACCGTGGCGCGTTCGTCGCCGCGGGAATCGGTGCGGCGTCCGTCGCCGCGACGGGAAGCGTGTGCTGGCCGGGTTCGATCCGCACGAGCGGGAGCGCATCCACTGCCGCGGTCGTCGCCCCGCCTGCTGGCAGGGGCGTGGCGTTCGAGCCGGGGTCGTACAACCGCAGCGTCGTCACCATGGGGAGCATCACCATCGCGATGAGCGCCATCGCCGACAGCCCATAGCGCACGCGAGACCAACGCGAGGGCGTGAGCGCGAGCAGCACGGCCAGCAGCACCGCTACCGCCGCGCCCTGCCAGATGAAGTGCACGAGGGCCCAGCCCAGCGCGTACGTGGCGTTCATCGAGTGTCTCCCTTGAGCTCGTCGAGGAGCTGGCGGATCTGCGCGAGCTCGGCGGGGCTCGCGGGGGTGGTGGAGAGTGCTTGCAGGACGAGCGCGAGCGACGACCCGCCGAACGCCCGGTCTATCAGGTCGGACACCAAGCGTCCGCGCGTCGTTGCTTCAGACGCCGCGGCGGCGTAGACGTGCGTCCGCGCCGATACGTCCCGGGTGACCAGGCCCTTTTCCGTCATGATCTGGAGCAGCTTCAGAACCGTCGTGTAGCCGACGGGCTCCGCCCCGCCCTCGCGCAGGGCGGTGTGCACTGCGCGAACGGTACTGGGGCCGTGCTGCCAGAGCACGCGCAGGATCGCGAGTTCGGCATTCGTGGGGCGGGCGACGGCGTCGGGCTTGGTCATAGCCCACGTTATACGAAGGTCTTCGTATTGTCAATACGATGGCTTTCGTAGGCTACGGAGTGGCAGCCCGCTCCACGTCGGCCCAGTTGGCCACGCCGCCCTGCCCCCCCGCCACACGGTCCACCGCGATCCCGCGGGCGCGCACCAGCGCGACGAGCTCCGCGCTCCCGACCGGCGCGAGGGTAGGCCCCGGCGACAGCACGTCGCTCACGAACAGCAGGCGCGCGGCCGGGACGTAGGCGGCGAGCATCCCCTGGACGTGCACAGTCGGCAGCCGGTAGATGACGATGCGCCCATCCCCGGTGCCCAACACCAGGCTATCCTCCACGGCGGTAATCGCCGGCGGGCGAACGCGCGCCGGCCCGAGGCGGCGGGCCAGCTCGTCGGGGCTCACCGTTTTCCTGGCCGCCGCGATTCCCCGCACGAACGCCGCGTTGCTCGTCTGCGTGACGACCGGTACGCCGGCGGCGAGCACGGCGCGCAGCCCGCCGGAATGATCCCAGTGATGATGCGTGTTCACGACGAGGCCGACCGGCTTGGCCGGGAAGCGCGCGCGCAGCGTGTCCAGCACCGCCTGCATCCGCGCCGCTCCCAGCGGCGCCTCGACCACGACGAGACGCGTGGCCTGCTCGACGACGAGCGAGTGGTGGCTTCCCCCTTCGGCGCGCCACAGGCCTGGCGCGAGCTCGACGAGTGTCACGACGACGGGCGGTGGCGTGGCACTACTGCGCTCCGCGCGGGCGGCGATTGAATCGGGGATGACGAACAACGAGTCTGGCGTCTCGGGGTTGATCGTCACCGCTGTAGCCACCGAATGGAATTGCAGACGACCGTTCCAGAAGCGATCGAACTGGTAGGGGTTCAGCACGCCCCCGCCCGCGTTTTGCCACCGCGTGAGCCAGATCTCGGTCCGCCGATCGCCGAGGACGGGATCGTCAGTCAGCGTTTCCATGACAATCGGCAATCCGCTGGTCCGATCGAAAAACAGGTTCACGGTGTCCGGCCCGGCCGCGTATCGCACGCCGTCGTGCGGCCGACCCCGGAACGTCCGCGTGGGGAGCGGTGAGAGCGCGGCGGCGTTATCGAGCCCGGCCAGCAGCAGACGATCGGGGTAGCGCCGCACGTCCGTCCCGAACCCCGCGACCGCAGCCGGCGCCATGGGCGCCGGCCGTCCATCGGTTTCGACCAACCCGATGCCGCCGGCGGTGACTCGGCGCAGCTTGTTCACCGCGCCGGCCACGTTGCGAGTCTCGATCGTGTTGACTACGCGGCCGCCAACGTAATCCGCGACGGTTCGACCATAGCTCAGGGTGGCCCGGGCAGGCGACTCAGGAGTCTCCTCTTGGCCGAGTGCGAAGGTGGCCGCGTAGAACTCGACGGCCAGGGCGCGCATGCCGCGCAGCGCCTGCTCGCCGCCCATCGCGGCGACGGCGCGGGCGACGACCTCTCTTGGAGCAGGGGCGCGGGACGCCTGGGCCGCGACCGGTCCGGCGGCGAGCGCAAGCGTGCAAGTGAGATACCACGTCGGTTTCATCGTGCAGGTCCTCCGATTCACGGTGTGCGGTCCGCGGCAACCAGCGCGAGTCGATCCCCGCGCGGGCTCACGGCGAGCCGGGTGATACCCTCGAGTCCCAGGGACGTGAAGTCCGCCACTTCCTCCCAATCCGATCCACGCGACGGACTCCATTGATAGAGCTTCGAGCCCTTGGCCATGAGCAGGACTCCGGCCGGTGTCCAGGCATACTGATCCACGCCCGCCAGCGTGCGGATCAGCGGACGTATCTGCAGCGTCGCGAGATCGATCTCGGCGACGGCCCACGCACTATCGGGAGGCGCTCCCTTCTGCACGAAGCTGATCGCCGGGCGGTCGCCCGGGATGCGCTGCACGCCGCGTCCGATGTCACGGGCCACGGGGGTGGCTTGCCCGGTGCGCAGGTCGGCGATTTGCAGCGTCGCGGGCTGGCCGAGGACGAACAACGCCAGCGTATGCGCGTCGCCCCACGCGTGATACCCGACCGGCTTCACGCCGGCCAGCACGAGCGCAGGGTGCGCGCCGTCCCAATCGAAGCGCCACAGCCGCTGCGTCGAGTCGGCTTCGACGCGGACCACGGAGAACCCGGAGCCGTCGGGTAGGGGCGTGGCGGAGTACTCGCTCTCGGGCGTCGTCTTCGTCAATTGCACGGTGCGTCCGGCGGCGATGTCGTAGCGCCAGATGTCGGTCTGACCGCCCAAGGCCGACGTGTACAGGACGCCGCGGCCATCTGGGGTGAAGAACGGTTGATTGTCGTAGCCCGCTCGGTGTGTGACGTTCACGGGCGTACCCACCTCGACGCGGTCGCCCGCGCTCTTTCCCCGGGCCTGCAGCTCGGCGAGAAAGATGTCCGTGCCGGGGGGCGCCTGGCCGCCCGCCACGGAGATCGCGACGAACGCGAGCCCCGCGAGTGCGGACGCCGATCGCTTGGCCAATTCCTGATCCCGCAGCTCGCGCCGCAGGACCTTGAGCACCGTGGATTTCGGGATCTCGGGGCGGAATTCGATGTCGCGGGGCACCTTGAACGGCGCGAGGTTCTCGCGACAGAACGCGATCAACTCCTCGGGTG
>Ga0307299_10000130_pt1 | contig 23663 bp, 50 predicted proteins | sample ER_DNA_159_FD_194466 | JGI IMG/M metagenome (GOLD analysis project Ga0307299, IMG submission 194466) | Bulk soil microbial communities from the East River watershed near Crested Butte, Colorado, United States - ER_DNA_159 | ecosystem: Environmental > Terrestrial > Soil > Floodplain | place... | reverse complement strand
GCGCAGCACGTTCTTCGACCTCTCGCCGGTGCCGACGGGCTCGGGCGGAGGAGGAGGGAGCGGGCCGGTCGGAGGCGAGGGCGGCTCGGTCGCCCGCAGCTCGGACAACCGCGCGCGCATTTCGTCGGTGTTGGGCCATGCCGGCGCGGTCTGCATTCCTTAGACCTCGCCAGCATCCAGGCGCCGCATCATCTCGCCACTTAGGGCATCGCGCATTCGTTGCAGGTCGGCGAGCGCGTCGGTTTTGCCTTGCTCGTGCGCCATGCCGATCTGCTCGTCCGCAAGGTCCTGACGGCGTCGAATCTCAGCGGTGCTAAGAGTGCGGAAAAACTCGTCGGCCTCAACGTCGGTTTTGTCAGTCCACTGGCGCATAGTGGCGCTCCAAGTAGTAAGGGTGGTTCATCAAGAACAGGACCCTGACGCGGCACGCGAAAGGCATAGCCGCGTAGCTAGCGTCAATACCCTGCATGTCCGCGAGGATGTTGTAGAAGGTGCGGCAGGCGTTTCCGAACGAGCGCGGCGCCGCGATCCACCGCGCCATGTAGATGTAGCAGGGCTGCGGTTCAAGCGGCGCGGGAGAGGCAAGCGCGGCGAAGCCTTGTTCACCGTTCGGGATCGTCTGCAAGTCCATCGACGTGCAGTTGGCCGGTGAGCCCATGTGCGCGGTCGCCACGTCGTAGGCGAAGCGCATCGACGGCGAGGGCGGGTTGGCCGCGGCCGTCGCCGGCAGAGCCAGCGCGAGGAGGACAGGGATCAGGGCGCGCTTCACGATGACACCGCCGGCCCGTGGCGCTTGACGAGGGCGCCGCAGTCGTAGTAGGCGTGCGTTTCCTCATCATCCACGATCTCCGTCGAGCCCTGCATAGGACCCTGACTGACGATGTTGAACAGATTGCCCTGCTCATCCTCGAACAAGGCACCGTTCTCCAGGCCGTCGAGCCTGACGGTGCCCTCGGGGTTCTCGCCGGTGTCACCGTCGGGGCGGAATGGCGTTAGTTCGACCTCGCCGAATCGCGGACCATCATCGTCGTCGATCTGCTGTGCTTCGGCGTCGCCGACGAACTGGAAGTCAGCATCGGGAAGCTCGGCAGGCTTGCGGCCTTTCATCAAGCCCTCGACGAACTCCTCAGCCTCGTCGGCGTCGATTGCGGTCACTCGCACTGGTACGTAGTAGACGGGCATCAGTCCTCGCCTCCCTTGTCGAATTCCTCTACCAGCTCCTCCACCTTGAGACTTGCCTCGTCGGCGGTCTCGAACGTGTCGGTGGTGATTGCGCCACCGTCGGCGACGTAGAGAATGAACGGGCCGATCTGTACCGCGCGACCATCCAGGGTACGCACGTCGTCGTCGGCCTCTTGGTTCATCCAAATCTGATTGAGCGCAGCGGCGAGAATGCGGTCCTCGGCGCCGGCGAACTTCTCCTGCTCGGCGGAGTCGTCGAGATTGGAGGGGTCGCCTTGGCCCAGCATCGTCTTCGCCTGCGCAATGACGCGGGCGCGGGGCTGCTGCGAAACGACCAGCGCGCCCAGCCGGGACTCAACAAGCACCGCAAGCCAGCGCAGAGTTCCGGGGTCATCGTGGTCGGCGGCGGCGAGGGCGAACCCAAGCTCGCGATCCTGCTGCTCCAGAGTCAGGCTGCCGACGCGCTCCAGCATGTCGGCCCGCGCCCAGATGCCCAGCATGTGCGGTTCGTCGTAGCCGCTTCCATAAGGCACGGCGTTGAGCTTGTTTTCACCGCAGACAGGACACTGCTGGGTTCGCTGTGGTCTGCGTACGCTTACGCCGCAGTGCGCACAGTCGAAGATGCGTTTCACTTCGGCGTTGTCAGACATCGCGAACCTCCAGGTATTCGACGCGGGCCTCGTCACCGTCGAAGGTGGGGCGCAGCGTTTCGCCACCACCACCGTTCACGGCTTCCTTGCAAGCGTTGACCAGCTCGGCCGCGTCGTCGGTAATGCCGAAGGTGTGCTCGACGGCGGGGACGTTGCGGTAAAGCTCGGTGCGCTCGCCGTCGAAGGTGAGCGCCAGGACCTTGAGCGGCTCAGTGGTCGGCTCGGGCTCGGCGGCCGCGGCTTTCACCTGAGCGTAGAACTGCGGGCGCCAGTCGTCCTCGATGGACCGCTCGACCTCGAAGGCCAGCGCGAGGAAGGCGTCGCGCGCCTCGATGGCCTCTGGGCTCGTGGGCTCGATGATCTCGGGGAAGCGCTGAGCCGAACCATCGACGCTGAGCCAGCCGCCGGAGTGGCCCTCTTGGCTGACGCCGCCGAAGCCGTAGCGCTTGGCCGCCTCGTCCGCCCAGCGCCAGAACTCCGCCTGCACGCCTTGGTAGACCGCTTCGCCCTGCTCGCTGCTCATCTCGTCGAGAGCATCGCGCACGTCCTGCGGGTACTGGCTGAAGATCGTGTCGTCCTTCACGTTCACCGCCCAACCCTCGCCCTTCACGTTGACGATGATCGTATGGTCGGTTCCGTCGGTTACTCGAAGATCGGTGCCGCGAAAGTACTCATTCGGCTGCGTATCGAAGGTGTATTGCGTGTTCGCCATGTGTATCGCCTCGCTGTTGCGTTTCGCCTCGTGCTGTGATACAGCGCGGGGGTAACTAAGTCCAGCGTTTGTAGCGCTGCCCTTCCGCGGTTCTGAGAAGCGCGGCAAAGATCATCTCCGGGTAATCGCCGATGGAATCCGCGTGGATGATCTTCACGTGTGTGCCGTCGGCGTCGATGATGCGAATGTATGCGCCATCGTGTAAGGCGAAGCCGGGCTGACCCGCGGGGGTCCGCAGGGCACGGCCGTTCGCCAACTTGATCTCGACCTCTTCACCGTAGTCGGGATCGTTCACGATGTCGCGGCCGGCGCGCAGTTCAGCCTCGTCCTTGGTAATGGCCTCGTCGGGCCGGAAGTAGTCGCCGCAGCGGTGGCAGAATCGCATATTCGAGCCGTTGACCGCAGGGTGAAGGGTCACGTCTCCGCAGCATGGGGAGTAGTGCGAGCCGTGCTGCTCAGAGATCGGCTGCGGTGCTTTCACGCGCGGCTGTTTTTGTTCGGCCATACGACGCATCTCCAGTTCTGTTCCGCATTCCAAAGCCAAGTAGCACCGCTACCGATAGAAGCGACTAAGGCAAGCCGCGGATTCGGCAGCTCCAGCCGTGCGCCAAGTTACCGCGTCCCCCGACGAATCCGCGACCTTGGCCGCGAATCCGCCGGGAGCCCAACGGCTGTCATGGCGAACAAATTGGAGGCGAAGCGTTGGCCGGTCTCTATATATGCTGCATGTCTCGGCTTCGCTTGGCTTCCGCTTCGCAGGGTTAACCGATGCCCGGTAACTGTGACATGCGGCAGGCGCCTAGAACATACGTCCAAACCGATTGACATTTACCAATGGGCGGTAGATACTGCTCGTGTCATGGAGTCCACCAATGGAGGCGACACAATGAGCACCCTAGTAAAAGACAACGCCGCGCGAGAAGCTGAGGACGCGGCGAGCCACGGTTATCAAGGTCGCGACGGCCGCGGCGCGGAGCTGCTTAAGGCTTGCGCTCGCGCCGTAAGGATCGCAGCCGGACAGGTAGAGCGCGCTCACGCAGTACCTGCGGTCTCGGCTGACGAGCGCGCCGAATACACGGCCGATCTCGTGGCGCGGATCGTCGGCGAGCACGGCGGCGCAATCCCGAACGCTGCCGACCTCGCCGCGTCGTATCTCGTGAAGCGGGCGGGCGGAATCATCCTCAATGACCACCAGCGCCGGACGGTCGGATTCGTCGATACTCACGAGCCCGGCCGGGACGGCGGCGCCGCTGAGGCCGGCCGGGATGATCGGCTGACCGGGCCGCTAGAGCTGACCGCCGACGTGCTCGCCATCGCTGAGAGACTGGAACTCTCAGAGACCGCAACGCGCGCGTTGGCCGCGGCGATGATTCCGGCCACGCGCGAGGAATGGGCGGAGTTTTACGGCTACGGCTCCGGCAAGGCTTTTCACGTAATCGCTTGGCGCGGCCGGGCGGAGCTGGTCGCGATCGGCGAGGACTCGATACGCGGCGCGCTCGCAGAGATTGAAGGTGAGCGCCGATGACTACCGCCACGCGACACAAGCTAGACACCATCGGCGACATTGAACGCAAGAACTCCGCAGCCGGCCAACATTTTTTCGATGCGGACACGTTGCGATTCTTCTCGTCACGTATACAGGATGCGGTAATAGCGCATCGCTACTTTGTGACGAGCGAGAAGCCGCCGCACAGTGAACGGCGCTCAACGATCCGTTGCATTATGGACGATGGGAGCTGTGAAACCGTCGGCGAGTTTCTCCAGTTTGGCGCTCCAGCGCAGGCATTCCGCGCACTGGAAAAAGCGCTCGCAGCCGGTATCGAGGTTAGGCACGATCCTTACCCGGACGTGACGAATCCTGATTCGGCCGACGGTTTCAACTGGCGCGCATATGTCGGCGAGCTGCCGATAGGTCCGCGCACCGATAAAGCCACGGCCGAAGATCAGGCGCGGCAGGGCGCGGAGCCCGGCTATTGCTATCCCGGCCATGCCCAGGCGCGCGAAGACAAAATGATCGCTGAGGCGCGCGAGCGTGGCGCCGATGCGGCGAAAGCGGCGGCCAGTTGGGTAACCGACGGGAATAGCGACATAGACGAGCGCCGCCGCGTGCTCGCCATGATGCGCAATGGCGACCCTGCCGCCGACGACTACCTACCGCGGGAACCCGACCTAAGCGGCGAGTTTGCCGACGATCTCACGCCGCGCACGCTGCTAATCGAGATCAGCGGCGACGATTACGAATCCCTGAGCCATGCCGAGCAAGAGCGACTAGAGCAAGAGCTATCGGAAGCATTCGAGGATGGGGTACGTGAGACGTTTACCGCTACGTGCGAAGCGGAGCTGATTCGGTTTTGTTACAACGATCCCGTCAACTGTCCCGGCCATACGGATGATGTCGATTGTGAGGACGATCCGCAGAATCCTTGCCGCGCGTGCTGGGAAGCTGGGGAGGAGAACTCAAAATGAGACCTGACGATCTAGTCGGATACACGTATCGGGCCGCGAACTATTGCGGCGAGCACATAATCCCGGCGCTAGTAGCGGTCGGCGACGTGGCGGCGCCGGCTGCGCTTGGCAACGTCGAGCAATACGGATTGGAGGCGACGCTCGACGAACTCGCCGATGCGCAGGCAATCGACCGGGAAAACGAATCGAGTTTCGATTCTGGCGACTTCCCAAAGGTCCTGCTGCGCAGCTCGGCGGAACCGTATACCGGGCCGGCCGAAGATCAATCCAGCCGCTGCGATAACTGCGGCGTGGTGCTGGCCGACGCCGAGCCGATCCCGTGGCGGGCCGCTGCCGATCTACGGGGGGAGATCGACGCTTTCCTACGCGGCTACATGGAATGCGCCGTATGGGCGAGTAACGATCCCGATACGGAAGCGCCGCTAGACGACAAATACAGCACCGCCGATATAGACGCGGCATTGCAAAGCACCATGCGGCAGGAATGCGCCGCATTCGTCCGGGCTCAATACGACGACCTCCGCCTAGCTGGGGAGCTGACCGGCCGGGATTGGGCATCGCTAGGGCATGATCTCTGGCTAACCCGCAATGGGCACGGCGCCGGCTATTGGGATCGGTATATGGAGGCGCCCAAAGCCAAGCGGGAGCAGGCCGAGCAGGTAGGGAAGCGGCTTAGTGAAGCCGCAAAGCAGATAGGCGAACGTGACCTAATGCCCGATGGGGGACACCTAGTCTCCATGCAGTAGCACCACGTGGCGCTACGTGTAGCAGCGTAGCGCCACGTGTATCACCCTCATACATACGTCGATACTGATTGACGTATGTATATAGGTGGGCGATACTGCGTGTATCGAGTCCACCACTAATCGAGGCGCGAATGAATGCACTACGAATAGCCGCAATCCTCATAGTCCTATGGCTGCTGGTATCGCTTGCATATGGCGCGGTCTCGCCGAATGCAGCGCATCAAGCGCAGCGCAACGCGATAGAAGCCACGCAGCGCTAAAGGTATCGGCGGAGGCGCCGATAAACAGACTATGAGAAGCCAGCCATATAGCGGCCCGCCACCTAGCGACCCGCGGGCATACGCAGGATTGACCGCACGCCGCCGAGCTGCTGGCTTGCCGGTCGGCGCGAGCCCGAAAATTGCCAGCGCCACGGCTCCGCCGGTCGCTACAGCCAACCGCAAATAGGCCGGCTGGCGCCGGCCCACGTGGCGCGCAGGCTTTCCCATATCCGGCGGCGCGCGGAGATCATCCCTTGACTCAGCCGTAGGGGAGACAGAGAGACCGGAGCGGACAGACCTGGAATAGGCTCAGCGTGGCTGAGCGCACGCCTCTAGCCGTGTCTGAGCTTCGCCACGTCGCCGCCGACTACGCCTCATCGGCACTCTGACTTTCTGGATTCACTGCTGATGTTTCGGAATCACGATGCCGCTTGCGAGCTGCTTACGCCTGACGAGTCACGAGCTGACGCCTACGGCTCGCCTTAGTCCCTTTGAGACTGACGAGCGACCCCCCCGTTAATTTCCGCATATCCACGCAGCGTCAAAATGACACCATCGGACCCACACTCACGCTAGGCTGGAAAAAATAGAGATCAGAAATTACAAATGACCGCCAGGGGAGACACGTCGCTCAACCTTGGACACGTCACACCCCCTCCAGACCCCTCCATATCCCCGAAAATTCCCCCCCCCTTCCTCATTTCACAGCATCTACTGATGCTGCATCCTCCTCGACTCCCAGCCAACCCTGAAAGAAAAGTGCGCGCCCGGATTTCGGACGCTGCTGGTTCTCCCCAGCCGCTGTTCAGGGTCGAGCGGGGCTGGGTGGAGAAAAAGGTGCGGGCCTGGGTGTAGGCTTCGGGCATGGCGACCGTCACCGACGACTGCTATTCGTGCGGCGAGGGGATGCCCCAGGGCGAGTGCCCAAAATCCGAGCGGCCCTGCGGGCACCATTGCAACTGCTCCTGGGTCCACGATCACTGCCACTGGTGCGGCAAGGAGTTCGGCTGCGAAGACGCGCCCTCCGGCAAGTAGATCGAGCGCTTCGCGCAAGTAGCGGGATCGTTCCGCCGCGCGCCGCCGGGCCTGGGTAGACTGGCCCGGTGAACGACGCCGAGAAGGCCCAGGTCTGCCGCGACGCCGCCAGCACCGCGACGACCCCCGTCGTCCAGGCCGCCTTCGAGGAGGCCGCGGAGTACTTCGAGGCCCGCGAGACCGATGGCGAGCGCTGCCACGACTGCGGCGGACCCGTCGATCTCGTCTGGTGGTGCCACGACGACCTGCTCTGGGAAGTGGTGACCGGCGAGGTCAAGCCTGCGGGTAGTCGCGAATCGGCCGCCGGCATCCTCTGCATCTCGTGCTTCGATCGCAAGGCTCGCGAGGTCTGCCCCTGGATCGAATGGGCGCCGGTCAACCTCCGCCATCTGCTCGACAAAGAGGTTCAGGAGGAGGCGGCGCGCAAGCGATGGGACCTCGCCGGCGAGCACGAGGGCACGTCGATGGAGGAGATTCGCGAGCGCCACGGCACCGAGCCGGGCACCTTGGAGGAGTTCGAGGCCGAGCACGGGCCGGTGCAGCCGCCCGACGGTGAGGGCTGATGTTCGGCCTGCGCGTCTACCGCGCCACCTTCTTCCCGACGACGATGGCGCCCTGCCTCGCCGACCGGATGCAGGAGCTGCTGGCGGAGAAGCGCTCGATCGCGGCAGCGATCCTTGATCCTCCCGCCGAGCCCGAGCCAGCCCCCTCGGCCGGGATCGACCAGTGGTCACTGGTGCAGCGCCGCGGCCCGATGCTCTCCCGCGTGCTGAGGACGTGGCCGGCGTGAACTACCCCAACCTCGATCAGCTCGACACCGAAACGCGGGTGCTGCTGGCACTGGACCTGCTCGACCGCGGCGATCCTCTGCACTCGACGACGCGGGAAGTCACCGAGGCGTGCGGTCTCTCTCGGAGCACGACGCTGATCTACTTGATGGGCCTGCGATCGCGCGGCTTCGTCGTCGGCGATCGCGGCAAGCGCTGGTCGTTCCGCTGCACCGAGAAAGGCACTCGCCGAGCCAAGGGCATCCGGTCGCTCAAGCCGCGACAGCGGCTCATCTTCGCCACCTTCCGCCGCGTCGGCGAAGGCCACTACAAGAGCATCGCGGAGGCGGCAGGGCTCGACGCGAACGGTGTCTCGCAGTCGCTGGGCTCGCTGCAAGACCGCGAGCTGATCACCCCCGCCTACAACTCGGGTCGGTACGGGTGGGTGTACGCGGCGTGATCTCCTACGTGCTGCTGCTGCGCCCCGGCGGCGAGACGAAGTGGGTCTCGTCCCCGACGCATGTGGGCATTCGGCCCGAGAACGACTTCACGCTGTTGCAGGTGCTGAACATGTACCCCAACATCACCACGAAGGCGCGTGCGAACGGCAGCGAGTGCATACTCTTCGGCCCGCTGGAGGGCGAGCCCGAGCTGAACTGGTTCATCTTCTCCGGCGAGGCGCTGGCCTGGGAGCCGATGTACGAGGACCCCGAGCCCTTCATCTCGATCGCCGCCCACTTCCACGACGAGTACGAGGCCGCCGCGGCGCAGAAAGGGTGGGAGACCCAGGAGCGCAGCCGCGTCGCCTTCGACGAACTCCCGCCCGAGAACCGCGAGACGATGGTGGCGACGGTGCGGGCGCTGTTCGAGCGCAAGCTGATCGCGCCGGGGGCGAACCTGTGAGCGATCGCGTCCTCACCTACGACGCCGGCAAGCTGCACTTCGCCTGGCTGATCACGTCGCGCACGATCGAGATGTACGAGCTGAACGAGGCCGGACGGCCCGAGCGCCGGATCGGGTTCCTCAACACCGACACCGAACGGGGTGTTGTCGAGTTCGAGCAGGAGGCGTTTGAGGCGCACTGCAACTGGTTCCTCGAAAACGCCGCCACGGCCGAGATCAGGGTCGAGCCGGAGATACCCCCTCCCGGTGACGGGGCATGAATGACACCATGAAACTCGATCAGGGCGCTGTTCAGACCGCCGTCGAAGACGCTGGCGCCGATTTTGATCAGGCGCTCTACGAGGGCTACCGCGGCCGTGGGATGGAGACCGAGACCTGGGGTCTGCGACTCGCCGACGAGGTTCAGATCGACACCTTCTTCGCGGAGCTGGCCGAATTCGACGCTGGTGTGTCGAAAGACCTGATGCTGCGCGCCCGCCGCGACAGCCTCGGCCGAGGGCTGATCGTCTACTTCCCCGGCGTGGAGCTGGTGCTGCGTTGATTCTCACCACCGTCGTCTCGCTCGCCGGCGGACTGGTCGGCGGCTTCTTCATGGCGATGTGGCTCCGCGGCCGCGCGCTCGACAACGAGATTCGCGTCGCCTACGTCCTTGCCACCGCCCAGACGGAGCTGGGCGGCTTCGACATCATCGAGCAGGCCAAGGTCGGGTCCGGCAGCGTATACCCAATCCTCGCCCGGTTCGAGTACCTCGGCATGGTCACCAGCCGCTGGGGTGAAGCGAACGGGCGTAAACGGCGCTTCTATCGCTGGAGCGCTGGTCCGTTGCAGATACCGGAGAAAGGGTCACAGTGAGAATCGTGCGCGGCTGCCTGCTCGCCGCAGCGATCGGCTCGGCCCTCGGCACCGGCGCCGCCCCCACCGTCGAGCTGGTCTTCTACGGGCTGGTGCTGACCGTCTTGTTCCTGGTCGCCTTCATCTTCGTCGCCCAGCCGCGCCGCGGCGCTCTCTCGGCCGAACGCACTCCCACGCGGCCGCCGGCGCCGCCCCGGCTCGTCCCGATCGGCGGTTGCCGCGACTGCGGCGCTTCCATCGGCGCCGAGCACCGCGACTGCTGCCCGATGTGCCACGCGGGTCCAGGGCCAACCCCCTTCGTCACCGAGAGCGACTGCCGTCACCTGACCGCCGGCGACATGGGGATGGGATGAACCTGACCCGCGGGCAGAAGGTGGGCTCCGTCCTCGGCGTAGGGGTGTTGGCGCTCGCGGTTGCGCTGACGGCGACCCAGGAAAGCGTCTGGGCGGCCGCGGTGTTCGTGATGGGCCTGCTGCTGGTCACGATCCTCGTCGCCGGCCTAGTCGAGAAATCGAACGAGCCGCTGCGCGAACGTCTCGAAACCCGGATCGAGATGCTCCTCAAGCACGCCTGCTGCGGCTGCGGACACAAGCTGGAGCGTCACCGCAGCCCGCAGTCGGCCGACGGTCTGGGGTGTCTGGACTGCAACTGCCAAGCGGTCCACCGCCTTGATGAAGCCCAGGTCGAGCCCTACCTGGGGAAGTGATGGAGCGCCTCCGCCACGAGACCGGGTTGCAGCTCATCGCCCTGCTGGCGATCGCCTTCGTCGCGGTCCAGTGGGGCAGTCGCGATGTGCGCTTCGGCGTGGTGATCCTCTTCGTCGCGTTCGTGGCATTCCTCGCCGGCAACCGCCGGACCCGCGCGAAGGTCTCCCAGCGGGACGCCGCCTGGATCGCGTCTCTAGGTGGTCGAGAGCGCGAGCTGCGCACGGCGGCGGCCTCGATCGAGCATGACGACATCGAGCAGGCGGTGGACTATGAACGCCGCGCCAACGCCGTGCAGCAGGCCCACTACGCGGCCCTCGACACGGTAAGGGGTAGGGCGTGACCGAGCTGATCGACGACTACTTGATGCGCTTCGCCGACGGCCCGATGGCGACTCGACACAACATCGAGAACGCCGCAGGCGCCTCGGGGACCGTTACGGTGAAATCCACGGTCTTCTCCTGGCCGCTGCCTGATCGGCTTGGTGTGCTGACGGTCCCCGGCGCCGCCAACGTCGCGTTCTGGGACGCCGACGACGTGGCCGAGGCGGGGCTGCCGGAGGGGATCACCGACTCGCCCCACGCGCTCGTCTACGTGAAGCGCTCCGAGAGCGAGATTCCGCCCGAGAAGGCCGCCAAGATGTCCCACGTGGTGATCGGCGCCGAATACGAGCTGGAGGAGTCCAAATGACCGTTTGCACCAAGCCGCCGCCGGGCTGGCGCTGCACTCGCGAGGAGGGCCACGACGGTCCCTGCGCCGCGGAGCCCTTGACCTGCGGCAAGACCGAGGGCTGGTGCGAGGATTGCCCCAACCGGCCCTCCGAGGGGTTCGAGCTAGAGGATGAAGGTCTTCACCCGGCGACGATCCCCTACGTCTGCTTGGTGTTCTCTCTGGCCGGAGCCGTGGCGGCCGCGGCCATCAACGACCTCCGACTCGGGCTCGTCTTCCTGATCATCGCCGTGGCCTTCGCTGCCCTGGGAAACGAGCTTCGTGGCTGAGGCGCTCCAGCGGATCAAGGCTGTCATCGGCGTCGCCCGGCGCCTGGAGGCCGAGGTCGCCCCTAGCTGCAAGGCTGGGCTGCCGAACGACATCGCGCGCGCCCAGGGTGAATCTCAGGTCGCCGAGCACCTGCGCGAGCTGCTCGAAGAACCGATCCCCTTCGACATGCTCGACCACACCGATCTTCACTACGGGCTGATCCTCGACGAGGAGCGCACCGTTCAGCGCGGCTCCCTCGCCGGCGAACAGGTCGTCATCGTCGGCGTCCGCCGCGATCGCCGCCCCCCGGCCGCCCTCTGCGTCGGCGACGACGGGGTGCTGGTGGAGATCAAGGTCATGGACCTGGAGGGGCAGTGCGGGCTCTGCGCGCGCCGGCTCGACCCCAACGCCCAGAAAGGTGACCCGGCCCTCGACTGCGGCGGCGACTGCAACGGCTGCATGGCCGAGATCGAGAACCGCCCGCTGTGAGCGTGATGGGCGACCTCGACCGCGCCCGCGAGGAAACGCTGCCGGCGCTGCGAGCTGAGGCCGGCCTGCCGCCCGAGGATCAGGACGACGAAGGTGGCTATGACGAGGAGCGCACTGCCTACGTGGAAGTTCTGGAGAACACCATCGTTGGTATGAAAATGGCGCTCAACATGCGACGGTGAAACTCAAGCTCCACAACAGCGTCTACTGGCGCGGGTTGTTGCCCGGCCTCTGGCTCTCGTGGTCGGAGACGGAACTCGCTGTCGTCATCTACATCGACGGGCCGGCCGATCGTTACCCGACCTCCTCGATCCTCTCCCTCGAAGCCGTCTTCGAGATTCCCGAGCGGGTCGAACGCTGGCTCCTGCCGCGCTACGAAGACTGGCAGCGGACCCGGAGCTGGATCACCTAAGCCCGAGTGGCGGAATGGCATACGCGGCGCCCTTAAAAGGCGAGCAGTACTGCGGGTTCGAGTCCCGCCTCGGGCATCTTTCAACGTAAACTGCGGGGTCTCTTCCCACAGGCGCGCGCGTATCTGGCTAGGATCGCCGCCGTGAAAGTGACCCACATCCGAACCGAGGAAGTCGGCGGACACCAGCACATCTCCGAGGTCAGGTTGGAGAACGGCCGGACGATGAGCGCAGCCGACATGATCGCCGCGATCGACCACGGCGACAAGTACTCGATGATCGTGCCCGAGGGCAAGCTCAACGCCGGCGCGCACATGGCGATCACCATCGAGACCTGCGCCGACTGCATCGACCGCGTGCTCGTCGCCAAGCATCCCGCGCGCCTCCACCGGGGCGGCTACTGATGGCGCGCATCGAGATCATCGTCGAGGACGCCGAGCAGGAGGGAGAGGATGGTGTCACCGTAAGGATCGAGAGCACCGACCCGGCGATGCCGATCAAGGACGGCACGATCGACCCCGAGGCCGCGACCAAGAGCCAGCTTTTCGCCTTCGCGATGCTCGTCGAGACGGTGGGCGTGACCGAGACGAACCTAATGATCAAAACCGAGGAGTCCGGTGGCTGACCCGCTCAACAGCACCCTGCCTCCCGGCCGCCACGGGCTCCCCAGGGAGTTCGTCGAGTCCAACCAGCGCACTCGGCTGATCGGCGGCTTCACCCACTCGCTCCAGACGCGCGGCTACGTCAGGACGACGATCGCCAACATCGCTGCCTGCGCGTCGATCTCCCGGCGCACGTTCTACGAACACTTCGATGGCAAAGAGGCGATCGCCAACTGCCTGCTGGTGAAAGAGCTGGCGAAGTCGATCCCGATGAACTCCGGGCTCGGCGTGTACGCGATCGAGACGCTGGTGCGCGAGCCCGCCGAGGCCGAGCGGTCGATCCAGATCATGGAGGACATGCTCGCGCGTGTGAGAAACCTCGACCACCCGACCGAGCCCCAGCCGCTCCAGTCAATGAGGTCGGCGCCGGTTGGCAAGGCCCGGCCGCGGCTCGCCGACAGCTTCATCGCCGCCAGCCAACGCGACCGCCTGGTCCTGGCGACGGCCAAGGTGATCGTCGCCAGGCGCTACCTCGACGTGCGGGTCTCGGACATCGTGAGCGAGGGCGGCGTCGCCCGCAACACCTTCTACGAACGGTTCGAAAACAAGGAAGAGGCGGCGCGCCGGATGATCAGGTCCGTCTCCGACGAACTGGCCGAACACATCCAGGGGCTCAGCTTCGAGATCGGCACGGGGATCGTCGTCGTCGAGCTGGTGGCGCCGCTGATCGCCGAAGACCGCGTGGCGCTGATGCGGAAGGTGGACGGCGTGGTCGAGGTCCTCGGGCTGCTGCGATCGGCGCTGGAGGAGTGATGGACCGGGAGAAGGCGATCATGCTGCTGATGCACATCGACAACCGCGCCGAGACGAAGCTCGAACAGGTGTGGAAGTACGGCAGGAAAGAGTGCGGCACGTTCTATCGCGTCACGTGTCGTCTGCGCCACTTGTCGATCGAGACCGTCGAGGAAATCGTCGCGATCGCCAAGCACTACGAGGTCGGCATCTGCTTCGGCCACGAGGGTCCATCCGAACCCCGCCTGGAGCTGACGTAGAGCGCGCGAAGCTCATCGAGTTCCCGTCTCACCACCGTCGCGCCCTCAGACAGAAGCTCGACATCGACGGGAAGGTGACCTTCAAGAACGGCGCGGTCGTCGAGCGCGAAGGCGAGGTCGAGTATCGCGTCACCTGGCCCAGCGGCCGCTCGCAGTACGTAAACGAATGGTCCTGGGATGCCCTGCACCGCGCCTACCACTTGGCGATGTGCGGGCCTCCGCCTCCGCCCCCGCCCCCGCGGCCGAGGAAGCGGCAGCCGTCAGGAGATGGCAGCAAATTCGGGGAAGAACCTCCCTTCTAGTGCCTAGTTTCTACTTTCTATCTGGTAGGTTCGAGCCGAGTCTGACCCCCGCGCCGTTGGACCCAACAGCAACGGGCGACGCTCGGCTCTGTCTCCCCGGCGAGCCGCAAGGCGCCGTCGGGGAGGCATCCAAACCATGACCTCCACCCTGATCGAAGCCGGCCGCCACACCGTCGTCCCCGACGACGTGGAGTGCAACGTCAAGCTCCGCTTCGGCTCCTTCTGCTCGATCGCCTCCGGGCTGATCGTCGTCTCCGGCCAGCACCCCGCCGTCGATGTTCCCGAGGCGATCTCGAACTTCCCGTTCAACGAGTGGGGTTGGGGCGTTTACCCACCCAGCCGGCTCGACGGCGAGGTCCTCGTCGGCGACGACGTGTGGATCGGCCAGGACGTGACGATCATGGACGGCGTTGAGGTCGGCGCCGGCGCGATCCTCGGCGCCGGGTCCGTCGTCGTCAACTCGGTCCCGGCCTACACCCTCGTCGCCGGCAACCCCGCGCGGGTGCGCAAGAAGCGGTTCAGCGATGAACAGATCGCCCAGCTTCTCGACGTGGCCTGGTGGGACTGGCCCGACGCCGAGATCAGGCGCTGCCTCCCAGACATGGCCGACGTGGCGGTCTTCCTCAGCAAGCACTTCGTCCCGGTCGAGGATCGCGTCGTCGATGTCTTCCACGAGGCTGATACCCCGGCTCGGTGATGAGGCCGTGAACTTCTCCCGCTGGATCGACATCTGGCTCCCTTCGCTCGAAGGTGGGCTGGAGCTGCAAGAGGTCACCCCCGAGGACCGCTTCGCCTTCCTCGTGCGCGACATCGGCCTGCCGCGGCACCGCGCGCTGGGCAACTTCTTCCGAGACAAGAAGGTGCTGGTGCTGGTGCCGCCGATGATGCTGAGGATGGCCGAGCAGGAATTCTTCGCCGGCGGCGCCACGGCTCGGGCTCGGAGCATCTACAAAGCCAGCAAGAGCCGCCCCGATCGGTTTACCACCGACATCGACGCCGTGGTCATCGACTGCGTGTTCAGTGACAAAACCGTGTTGTTCCTCGGGCTCCAGAAGCTGGTCGAAGAGTTCGACGGCCCGGTCGTGACGATGGGGCACTTCCGCCTGGACTCGCTCTCGAAGCCGCCGAAAGAGACCAACACCGCGCTCAAGCTGCTCGGCAAACCGCCGGCCAAGGTCGTCTGGTTCCCGCCGCTCAACCCCCAACTCCTGCGAGACGCCTTCGGCGGCGGCCGCTTCTCTGCGGAGGTTGCGAGGATTATCGGAACCGGACGCTCCGGCGGCTGATACCTTCGCGGACGGCGCGCGCCAGGCTGTCTCCCTGGCAGCCATAGGGCGCCGGCACCGCCACCCCTGCCGCGGGCCGGCGCCCCCTAACTTCACCATGAACAAGCTCTTTCACATCAAGAACGACAAAGGCGAGTACTACATCGGCACCGCCGAACGCAAAGCGATCTTCGGTCGCTTCGACTCGCGAGCCAAGTTCTCCCAGGAGTCCGCCGACCAGCGCGTGAAAGGGCTGCGAAGCGGCGGGGGTAAGTTCGAGATCGTCCCAGAGGATGCTGGCCGATCGGCTCACTGACGAGCAGCTCCTCTCCGCTCGCAAGATGTGGAGCAAAGGGCTCTCGCTCATCGACATCGCGGACGCGCTCGGGAAGGACACGAGCGGGCAGAAGGTCGGCATCTACCACCTGAGCCCCTGGTTGTACTCGGGCTCGATGCGCCAGGCGATGCAGGAGCTGACCGGCTTGTCGCAGCTTCGGAAGGAAGGGTGCCCGGCGCCGGCGTTCAACGCCGTAGTGCCGGGCTGGCGAGCTAGGCTTGGCTGGTGACCAAGATCGTCGAACCGAAGGTGCGGCCGCGCCAGCGCGCAGGACCAGGCCAGGCCGCGATCTACCAGCAGCTTCTCGACGCCGGCGAGCTGGAGGTTCAGGAGTTCGCCGAGGGTGAGTCGAGGACGGTGAAACGGGAAGGGCACATGGGCATCACGATCGTCGGCGGCTTCATCTGGCCCACGTGGTCTCGGTCGCGCCGCGTCTACGAGATCGAGCCCTACAACCCGAGCCAGGTCACCGGCGCCGACTTGCTGCGCGGCCAAGAGCTTGCGGCGGAGCACGGCTGGTGCTGAGGAAGCTCGTCAGACGGAGCCTGCTGGTGCTGACCTTTCTGGCCGGTGTGGAGTGGGGGCGAATGCGTACTGAGCGACAAGAAAGGTGGGGCAAGTGAGCGAGACGGGCGAGGTCAACGGCTGGCAGTGCGAGCGCTGCGAACAGACCACCTACTGCATCCATGTCGATGACGGTGTGACGCCTTTCTACCTCGGCTGCCGCGTGACCGAGGGCTGCGAGGGCATGGGGAAATCCATGTTCTATCCCAGCGGCCCGGTCCCCGACTATGCGCTCGACAAGATCGGCTGGGAGTGGTACATGCCCGACGACGAAGAGAAGAAGGGCATCGTCGATAAGGGCGTACTGGAGCACGTCTCGATGGGTGGTCTCCTAATACGCGAGCTAACCGACGCCGGGCGCGAGCAGATCAAAGTTCACCTTGGCTGACGAAACTCCACGCGAGGCCGTGCAGGACGCGCTCGGCGACTTCCTGCGCGAGGGCGAGATCATCACGGGCTGGGTCGTCGTCGCCGAGGTCGCTGACGCTAGCGGCACCCACCTGATCCACCGCGCCGGCGGCGGCCCGGAGGGCAACGACCCGCCGATGCTCTGGGCCGCGATCGGGATGTTGCGCTCCGGCGAGTTGATGGCCGAGCAGCAGCTCGCGGGGCTGAACAAGGACCCCGAGTGATGGTCGAGGCTCTGACCACCGGGCGCCTCAGCGTCTTCCAGGCGATGATGGACGACGCGAAGGGCGACCGGCTCGCAATCGACGCCCTGCTCGCCACCGCGGCCGGGGAAGACCTGCCGGGCGCGATCGCTCGGCTCGAAGAGTTACAGGCCAACATCCCCCCGCGCAAAGACGGCCGGGTGCGCGAGACCAGAATCTGGAACGATCTCGTCGCGCGGGTGGGCGAGATGCTCGACCTGGCGATCCATGACCTCAAACAGCTACAGGAGAAGGAAGAGTCACCGTAACTTTTTGTCACGGTGCAAAACCGTGAAATTTGCAGGAACATCTCTCTCTCTCTCTCTCTCTCTCTCTCTCTCTCTCTGCCGTTACCCCCGTATGGTGCTTCGAGCATGACCACGTACCGAAACGGAGACTGAGATATGGCTGATCTACGGCTTCCCAGCCGCGTCGAGGAGGCGCTGTCGGAGATCGCGGGCGACCCCACGATGAACGACGGGATGGAAGCAGTGATGGAGCGAGTGGTGGAGTTCGAGAGCCGGATGGCGGCGAAGCTGACCGGCGTCTTCCTCAACCCGCTCGCGCTCGCGCGCTACGATGAGGTTCTGGACGAGCTGTGGGCGAACGGCAGCACCCCGACCGAGGCGTCGGAGATCGTCATCGGCAGCGGGCTCCACGCGGCGATCTACTGCGCCGTGCGCGTCCGCCAGGGCTTCCCCAAGCCGCTCGTCATCGAGGCCAGCCCGCGCGCGGGAGGCGCCTTCGCTACCACCCGCCTGCCCTCGCTGTTCCTGAACAGCCGAAACCGGCCCGGCCGGCTCGGCATCCCAGGCCGCGAAGAGGCGCTGAACGTGATCCCGGCCGCGCCGGTGCAGCCCGCCGACCTCTCCGGCGCCGAGTACCAGACCAACACGGCGCTGGCCTTCTCGATCCGCGCCTCGCTGGCGCTCAACGCGCGCATCGTCTGCGGCCGCAAGGTGATCACGGCCGACGCGAGCGGCGTGGTGCTCGACGACGGGCGCCGGGTCAAGGCCACCCGCGTCATCTGGGCCACCGGGCTCGGCGAGCCCAGCCTGCCGCCCGAGGCCGACGGCGAGCGCGTGATCCACTACATGGACTTCCTCGCGATGCTCGACCGCCCGTTCCCGTTCCAGGGACTGCGCCGCGTCGCGGTGGTCGGCGCCGGCGACTCCGGCAAGACGGCGATCGAGGCGCTGATCGGCCAGGGTCCCTCGACCCGCTGGTCGGTGCCGTCGCTCGACTACGTGGAGAAGATCGACTGGTACGGCGTCGAACGGCGCTGCTGCTCCAAGAAGGGCTGGGAGGCCAACAACCGCTCCCGCTACGCCGGCATCGGCCGGGCGCTGCCGCTCGAAGCCGACGAGGAGGGCGAGTTGCTGACTCCGAGCCGGGTGACGCCGATCAACGGCCGCGCCGAGACGCTCAGCGTCGGGTTCGGCGGCGCCTCGATCAACGGGGTCACCTACGACCTCGTGGTCTGGGCCGGCGGCTTCGACGCGATGGACATCGAGGGCATGGTCGAGTACAGCACCGGCGGCCGCGCAGTCGCCAGGATGAGCCAGCCCAACGTCTTCGTCGTCGGTCCCGCGGCGCAGCTCCCGCCGGTCGAGGAATGTGACGAGCTTGGCACCGTGGCGGAGAACTCGGCCGCGCTGTTCCGCTACGCCGATCGCACCGCCGTCTTCGCTGCCCACCTTCCACAGTTCGCACTGCCAGCAGAGCCCGATCCGCCACCGCCCCCGAGCATCACCAGCGTCACGATGCAGGGTGAACCGAACCAGTTCCCAGGAGAAATGCGTTAGGTGGCCGCCCCGAGCGCTATGGTCGGTGCCGCGGAAGCGATGCTCGCTAAAGGTGTCGCAGGTGCCGAGGCTTGGGTCCGCGATCAGCACGACGCAGCCGCTGCTGAGCTGAGACCCCTGATCCTCGGCATCGCGCGCGAGATGGGCGCCAGTCCGTTCGAAACGGGTGGAACGGTGAAAACCGTCGCCTTCGGGATGGCGGTTGTCGAGTCGATGGTGAGGCGCGGCAAGTCGGAGTATCGGTGCCCACACTCACACACCCGGACGCCGCCGCCGATGATCGCTGACCTCGGCGTCGGCATGATCGCCTGTCTACCTTGCGCGGAGAAATACAACCTCTCTCCAGACGATGACGGCAAGTGTGATCTCTGCGATGCGCCGAGTGTGTTGTTCCGCGAGTTCTGGCTCCAGCTCGGGCCGGTGCTCGTCCACGGTGACCTCTGCGCGGAGTGCGAGCCGTGGCTCGAACCCACCTGAAAGCCGCGTTCCTCGCGATCGGCGGCGCGCTCGCAGTCCAATGGGGTGTGCTCTGGGCGATCGGTCTTCCTCTACCTGCTGCTGTTGGGCTGCTCGCCGACGCCGCAACTATGGTGGCCGTGTGGAAGCTCCTCTGACCGTCGAGCAGGAACTCCAAGAGGCGATCGAGTCCTACCGGGACTTCATCGGCCGCGGCGGCAACCGCGGCTCCCAGGCGGGCCGCCAGCGGCGCCAGCGCATCTCTTCGCTGATCGTCGAGACGAAGGATGCGCAGTTCAAGGATGAGCGCATATCTTTCGCGGACGAAGAAAAGGCACTCGCCGATGTCGAGGTTTTCGGATAGTGCCGCATTTTCCGACTTAGGTGACGTGCAGCGCGAACGGTGACGTGATACTTTCTCGGCTACTCGTCAGCCGGTAGCGGGTGAACATGTGGCGCCGCGGCCGGCCGACGAGTCCAACTTCGACGAAGGAGCAGGGATGGCAGAGCAGGATCAGGTGCCGGTCTACGATCGCGACAACCTCCCCAAGGAGTTCGAGGTCGCCGGCGGCGCGAGCTGGGGGGAGTTCACGCTGATCGAGGCGTTGCAGGCGATCAGGATCGAGGGTCCGTTCGAGGTCCGCCTGCCGCTCAACCACGCGCTCCGCGACAGCCTCGGCGTCCTCCAGATGCCCGACGGCGGCTGGGTGGCGATCGACTCCAACGGCGACCCCTTCCCGATCTCCACTGCGCAGTTCGACGCGATCTACCGCGCCACCGAGGGCGCCGTCACCGCCAAGCCGATCGACATGATCAGCGACGAGGCGCTGGCCGCCGCGGTCGAGGAGCGCTTCGGCGCCTGGCTGGAAATCGAGGACATCCAGAACATCCTCCAGCTCGCCGACAGCACCATCGACGCCGGCGTGTTGGAGGAACGGGGCACGCTCGGCAAACTCCGGGCGATCGGCGGCGGCGAGTAATGGCCCGCTGCATCGTCTGCCGCAACGAGGAGGGTCCGCACACCCGCAGCGTGTCGCGCTCCTACGGCGGCGACGGCGGGATGGTCGCCATCCGGGTCGGCTACTGCGGCGATCGCGCTGAGTGCGGCGAGGCGGCCGCGGTGAGCCTGATAGAGCTGCTCGCAGCGCCGTTCATCGCCGCCGACGTGCGCCGCGACGGTGTGCGGAGCATCGAGGACATCGCGGAGCCCCAGGGATGAACGACGGCAAGAGCCTCCTGACGCCCAGCAACGCGCAGACGGTGATGCAGTCGCTCGCCGCCGGCCAGGGGGAGACCGGCTTCTCCGAGCGCGAGCTGGGGGAAGTCCTCAAGGAGGTCGAGCGCATGAAGCTGATGGGCGGCCTCTACGATCTCGTCGTCGCCGGCGAAATGGAGATCAGGATCGAGGGCGGCGAGGTCACCTACCTCACCCGCCCAGGCGCCCCGATCTTGCAGGACGACGCCGTAGCGCCGTGACCGTGCTGGAGTTGCTCGCGGCCGGCGTGCTGGGCTACACGGTCGAGGAGGATGACGAGCTTTACATCCCGGTCATCATGGCTGTGGAAGAGGGCTCCGGCGACGTGGGGCGCTACCTCGACGCCCTGCCGAAGGACCGCACCGTCAAGGTGCCCGAAGTCGCGAGCGAGCGCCTGCGCGGGATGCTGGAACGGCGAGGATTTAATCCTACCCCGGAGTTTGCCGAGGAATTCGGCGAAACGGTCGAGGTCTTCGTACGATGGGCGGCGTGAAGGCGCCTTGCGCGAAGTGCGGCCAGATGAGCGAGTTCTCCCGCAAATCGGAGATGCTCCGCTGGGTCTACTGCACCCGCTGCAAGCTCTACACGGTGCCGAAACTTCGGCTTGTAACCAGTGACGAGTCACACTGACCTGCCGCAATTTACGGCTTTTGCCTCACACACACCTTCACCGTCACAGATATAGTCGAGAAATGGAGTCCACCCCATGAAGGTACGCATCAGCGACCAGAACGGCGACGTGATCCAAGAGATCGAGGATGACGACGCCGAGACCTGCGAGCAGCACGCGGCGGAAGCTGTCGGCGAAGAACTCGCCAACCAGCACTTCGCCCGGATGATCGTGGACGTGATCGAGCGATGAGCCAGGCCCAGATGCAGGCACGAGAGGAGGTCCTGGCGGCCGCGCACCGGCTGTTCTCCGGCAGGATCGACGACCGCGGCCCTGGCCCGAACGACGACGCCGAGGCCGAGTACTCGGAGGACATGCTGCTCGCGGCCGCGGGGAAACTGGTCCGCGCCAAGCTGATCGACGGGCTCGCGGAGGGCGAGGAGCCGATCAGCCGCGAGGAGGAGCTGCTCCGGCGCCTCGCCAACGCCTACTCGACCAGAGCTGGCCTGGTGAAAATCCTCGACGAGGACGCGCTCGACAAGCTCCCCGACGACGGGCCGCTCTCCGTCCTCCCCAGCTTCCTCTCTGCGCTCGACCACGCCCTTGCGGGCACGCCTGGCTGCCTGGAGCCCGCCGACTGGCAGCTCTCACGCCGCGCCAACGCGATCGCCTACCTCAACGACACCCGCTCCGTCGCCGAGCTGCCGCCCGAGGCCGGCCAGGACCGCAAGATCGTCGGCGTCTGCCCGATGGGCTGCGGCGAGACCCTCTTCCTCGGCGACGGCGGCCACATCACCTGCTCCTACGTCGGCTGCCCGGACCCCACGGCCGCCGGCGGGCTCCTGACCCAGGCGGCGTCGGCGCAGCGCACCGAGGAAGCCGTCACCAGCGCCTCAGAGCGCTTCAAGCTGGAGGCCGAGCTGGATGCGATGCGCAAGAACGTCTCCGTCCTCCTGCGCTCCCTCAAGGGCCAGTGGTGGCTCGACGCGGCGATCGCCTATCAAGTACTCCATCGGATGGTCAACCCTCCCGCAGAGACCGAGGAAACCGCCGCCGACACGCCTGGTGGTTCCACGTGAAACGGTATAGTCACATAGCGGCTCGGTTCGACGGGGTGGACTCCAGAGAACCGGGCCGCGTTAGTGTGAAAGTGACACACTGATGGAATTGCGACCGCTCACTGCACGCGAGGCGCTGTGGTTGATCCGCTACGAACTGGCGCAACCCATCCTCGACTCGGAGACTTCTCAACGGCTCGATCGAATTGCAGCACAGGGTCTCGATCTGTCACAGCTAGAGAACTTCACGCTGAGCGACCAGCTTGCCGACCGACTCGCGGAGGCACACGCCCTCCTGGGTCAGCTCCAGCACGTCGAGCTGCCGTCACCGGCGCAGGGACTCAACCTCCGCGGCTCGATCGCAGAGGCGCTGGCGCTGCCCCCCGACCTTGAGGCGATGGTAGACCGACGAATCCGACTGGAGAGACGATGAGCGACGAGATCAAGGCGAGCCCGAACCAGGCGTACGCACTTTCCCTGGCCGTCTACGGCGCTTACCGCGCAGGGTGGAACGGTGAAATTCGGAAACGCTCGACTCGACCCTTCCTCAAGCCGAGCGAACGGTTCTTCCGCGACCGCTCGGACTCCGGCGCCATGATGCGCGGGCCACGGACCCGAGGTGGCGGCTTCCTCGTTTCACCGCAGACGTTCCAGTCGCTGGTGACCAAGGGCTTCGTGGACGGCGGCACCGGCAAGCTGACGATGCCGGGCATCATCGCCGGCGAGGAACGCTATGAGAAAGACCACGGCCGCACCGCCGAGCAGGGCGCCAGCGCGCACATGCTCGAAGACCAGGCCAAGGAGCAGGCGATCCAAGACAAGATCACCCGCGCCAAACACCTGTTCCGCGGCTTGAAGGTGAGTAGGAAAGTCGGCGGATCGAGGAAGGTCTCCGACAGCATCGGCCGCAACGGGCTCCCCAACAACTTCTTCTGGCTCGATGACCTGATCTCCGTCGGCGAGGAAATCGAGAAGCTGCGCTGATGGATGTAGTCGCCACCGTGCCGAAGCCGCGGTGGGAGGAATGGCTGACCGAGGGCGACCTCGCCGACGGCACGCCGAACCCGCAGCAGTGGGAGGAGCTGAGCGAGTACGGCATGACCTTCGGCGGAGGGCTCAGCGTTCCAGATGCCGAGCCGGGGGACCGACTCTACATCGTCGCCCACGGCAAGCTGCGCGGCTATTCGCCCATCACCGAAATCGACACGGAGAACCCTGAGCGGTTCGGTGGAAAACCGGGCGGCTTCGCGATCGTTCGACGTGGTGGTGCCGTCGCCGTCACCGTGGGACTGGAGATCAGGGGCTTCCAGGGCTGGCGGTATAGGTGGTGGAACCAGGCGGCAGAGGTTCCGTTTCCAGATTGGAAACAGTCCTGAGCAGGCATTTTCACGGTGAAGCTGTTACCCCTGTCCGGTGAGTAGCGTATGAATGCGCGACTCAACCACCGAAAGGGGTCACATGACCAGCGCAGTCGATAAATCGAGGGCGGCTCTAAGGGACGCTCTCGACGTTGCAGAAGATCAAGTCGAGCGCGTGAAGAACGCAATGATCGC
>Ga0307299_10000127_pt1 | contig 23858 bp, 28 predicted proteins | sample ER_DNA_159_FD_194466 | JGI IMG/M metagenome (GOLD analysis project Ga0307299, IMG submission 194466) | Bulk soil microbial communities from the East River watershed near Crested Butte, Colorado, United States - ER_DNA_159 | ecosystem: Environmental > Terrestrial > Soil > Floodplain | place... | reverse complement strand
CACCGTCGACCGGTTGTTCGGCGCCATCAATCCGCTGGGTCGCATTGTCCGCATCGGTGGCGACCCGTTCAAGATTCTGGGGGTGTGGCAACGCCCGACGAATATTTTCGAGGTGCCGGGGGCGCCGGAAATCTCGGGCGTCATGCCGTTCGAGACCGCGCGCCGCAGTTTCAACATCGACGAGTGGAACGGCCTCATCATTCTCGTGAAGCCGAAGGCCGAGGTCGGCGTCAGCCGGGCGATGGATGCGACCACCGTGACGTTGCGGCGCATGCGGGGACTGCGCGCCGGCGATCCCAACACGTTCGACCTGCTCACGTCGGACCAGGTCTTGGGTATCTTCGACAGCCTGACCTTCGCGTTCTTCTTCGTGATGCTGGTGTTGTCCAGCATCGCGTTGATGGTGGGAGGCATCGGCGTGATGGCGATCATGATGGTGTCGGTCACGAGCCGAACCCGCGAGATCGGCCTCCGCAAGGCGTTGGGGGCGACGCGGAAAGCCATCCTGTGGCAGTTCCTGGTCGAAGCGGCCACGCTGACGCTGCTCGGAGGCATCATCGGGATCTTGCTGGGGCTGGGCCTCGGCGAGGTACTGAAGTGGTTGCTGTCGTTCAACACGACGGTGCCCGTAGTTCCGGCGCTGATCGCCACGGCGGCATCGATCCTGGTCGGCTTGGTATTCGGCATCGCGCCGGCCGCGCGGGCGGCGAAACTGGATCCGGTGGAGGCGCTTCGGTATGAGTGATCAGGTCGACCTGCTTGCCATCGCGGCCCATCGCGACGACGTCGAGCTCACGTGCGGCGGTACGCTCGCGAAGGCCGCGCGCGCCGGCCATCGCGTCGGCATCGTCGACCTGACGCAGGGCGAGTCGGGCACCCGTGGCGACGCGGCGACCCGCGCCGCGGAGGCGGCGCGCGCGGCGGCGGCGCTGGGCGTGCACCTCCGCCTGAACGCCGGCATGCCCGATGCCCACCTGACGAATGATGAGGCGTCGAGAGCGACAGTCGTCGAGCTGATACGTCGGACAAGACCGAGAGTCGTGATCCTGCCCTACCCTGTCGGCCGCCATCCCGACCACCGCATCGCGTCGGAGCTGGGACGCGACGCGTGCTACCTCGCCGGCCTCGCTAAATACGGTGGCGCCGGCGACGCGCACCGACCGTTCAAGGTGCTCTACGCGCTCGCGTACCGCGAAGACCCCGTGAAGCCGTCGTTTGTGGTGGACATCTCCGACAGTTTCGAGGCGAAGATGCAGGCGATCCGCTGCTACGCATCGCAGTTCGACGGCGCGAAGGCGGCGGGGGAGATCTTCCCCACCGGGCAGGACCTGTACGAGCTGATCCGCGTGCAATCGGCCCACTACGGGTCGCTGATCCGGCGACCGTACGGCGAGCCGTTCTTTACCCACGAGACGCTCGCGGTGGACGACGTGCTGGAGCTTGGCGTCCAGTCCCTGTAGTTGGTAGATTTGCCACCTCATGACCAAGCGCGCCGTGTATCTCGACAACGCCGCCACCACGCCGGTGCGGCCCGAGGTCCTGGAGGCGATGCTCCCCTACCTGGGGAGCGACGCCTTCGGCAATCCGTCGTCCGCGCACCGCTTCGGGCGGGCAGCGCGGGCGGGCATCGAGGCCGCGAAGCGCCAGGTCGCCGAGGCCGTTGGGGCCGAGCCAAATCAGGTGGTGTTTACGTCGGGCGGCACGGAGGCCGACAACCTGGCGATCATCGGCGCGGCGCTGGCGGCCAAGGACCGCGGCGGGCCGTTCCGCGTGGCGGTGTCCGCGACGGAGCACAAGGCGGCGCTCGCCGCCGCGCACGCCGTGAAGCACCTGGGGGGCGACGAGGTCATCCTGCCGGTGACGGCCTCCGGGATCGTGGAGGAAGCTGCCCTCGACGCCGCGCTGGCCCGCGGAGTAGCGCTCGTCAGCGTCATGTGGGTCAACAACGAGGTGGGCACGGTCCAGCCGGTGGCGCGCATCGCGCAGCGATGTCGCGACGCCGGCGTCCTGTTCCACACTGACGCCGTCCAGGCGTTCGGCAAGCTCCCCGTATCGCTGCGCGATGTCTCCTGCACTCTCCTCACCCTCTCCGGCCACAAGATCGGCGCGCCCAAGGGCATCGGCGCATTGATCGTGCGCGACCGCAAGGCGGTCGAAGCGATCATCCACGGCGGCGGCCAGCAGTTCGGCATCCGGCCCGGCACGGAGAACGTGCCGGGGATCATCGCGCTGGGCGCGGCGGCGGAGCTCGCGGTGCGCGAGCAGGCCGCGCTCGCGCCGCGTCTCGCGGCGCTGCGCGACGACCTCGAGCGCCGCCTGCTCGCGATCGTGCCCGACGCCGTGATTCACGGCTGGCACACGGAGCGCGCGCCCCACGTCTCGAACGCGTCGATCCCCGGGACGGACAGCGAGGCGCTGCTGATGCACCTCGATCTCGCCGGGATCGCCTGCTCCTCCGGCTCGGCGTGCAGTACCGGCGCCGTCGAGGCGTCGCACGTGCTCACGGCGATGGGGGTGCCGCGCGAGCTGGGCGTCGCAGCGCTGCGGTTCTCGTTCGGCAAGGACAGCACCGCCCTCGATGTGGACGCCGTCGCGCAGGCGCTCCCCAAGGTCGTCGAGAAGGTGCGCTCGCTCTCGGCCGTCCTGCACCGATGAGGGCGCGGGTCTTGGCGGCGATGTCGGGTGGGGTGGACAGCTCCGTGGCCGCGGCGCTGCTCGTCGAGCAGGGCTACGACGTAATCGGCGCGACGATGAAGCTGTTCTGCTACGGCGACTCGGTGCCCGACCGCCCCTGCTGCTCGCTCGATTCCATCACCGACGCGAAGGTCGTCGCCCACAAGCTGGGGATCCCGCACTACGTCCTGAACCTCGAGGATCGGTTCGGACACGACGTGATCGACAACTTCGTGGCCGAGTACGCGCGCGGACGCACGCCGATCCCGTGCGTGCGCTGCAACTCGTTCACCAAGTTCCGGGATTTTCTGCACCACGCCGATGCGCTCGACTGCGCCTACATCGCGACGGGACACTACGCGATCGCCGACGGCGGCGCGCTGTACCGCGGAAAGGATCCGCTAAAGGATCAGTCGTATTTCCTGTGGGGCATCGACCGCAGCGTCGTCGCGCGCATGCTCACGCCGGTCGGGACGAGCACCAAGCGCGAGACGCGGGCGGCGGCGCGGCAGCTCGGCCTCGTCACCGCGGACAAGCCGGAGTCGGTCGAGATCTGTTTCGTACCGGACGACGACTACGTCACCGTGCTGGAGCAGCGTCTTCCCGCGGATGCGCCGGCGCTCGTACCCGGCCCGCTCGTCACCACGGGTGGCGCGGTGATCGGCGAGCACGCGGGATTCGCACGCTACACGGTCGGCCAGCGCAAGGGACTTCCCGGCGGCTTCGGCGAGCCGATGTACGTGGTGGCGATCCGCCCCGAGACCCGCGAAGTCGTGATCGGCCGCGGCGCGGAGTTGTTCGGACACGAAGTGTCCCTGGAAGAGGTCAACTGGCTGGCCGATCCCCCCCCCCTCGGCCCCGGTGACCCCGTGTGGGTACAGTGCCGCTATCGCGCACGCGCGGTACCCGGCACGGTGGTTGCATTCGCACACGACCGCCTCGCGCTCCGCCTCGCGGAGCCGGTGAGGGCGATCACACCGGGACAGTCGGGCGTCCTCTATGATTCGGACGACCGGGTCCTCGGCGGTGGCCTCATCGCCTGAGGTAGGCTTCTCTGGAGGTCACAATGCGATCGTTCCTTCGTGCCGGGCTCCTGCTCGGCTTTGTCGTCGCAGCCTGTAAAGACTCTGTGGGTCCCGGTGACTTCACCGATCCCGTCGCGGTCTCGACCGACATGCAGGCGGTGGACAGCGTGTTCACCTCTGACGTCTACCGCAGCTTCGGCGTCGCGAGCCTCGAGCTCGGCTCCGCGGCGACCGGCGTTGCGCCGCTCAAGCCGGCGGCGACGCTCCTGGGCAGCACCATGCCCACGCTCGACAAGGGTACGGGACGCCCCCTCCTGATCGGTGCGCTGCAGGGTCAGCGTCTGCAGCAGCTCCGTCCGGCAATGAGCGTCGCGAGTGCCCAGGGCCGCATCATCCCGGACTCGGTGTACGGTCGCGTGTTCCAGTGGGACGCCGCGCTCGACGAGTACACGTGGCAGGACTCGGTCGTGCCGGGCCTGAACGGCGTGCGCTTCATTCTCTATCAGGTGGATGAATTCAACACCGTCATCGAGCCGACCGTCGACGTGGGCACGCTCGACGTCATCGACGAGAGCACGGTCAATCAGCTGCAGCTGCACATCCTCGTGAAGGGCCTCGGCGGTACCCCGACGTACCTCGATTACACAGCCTCGATCTCGGTCTCGATCTCGGCGGCGGACACGTCGGTAGTCGTCAACGCTATCGGGTCCATCTCGAATGGCCTCGTCGCCGGCAACAAGACGCTCACGTTCGACGAGACCGTTCGCGTCACCAACGAACCACGCTTCACCGCCAATGCCACGTTCACGCTCAATAACCCGGCGCGCACGTTCACGTTTAGCGAGTCGGCGTTTGTAAGCGGCCAGAGCTTGATCATCACCGGAGACTTCCGCTTCGTCCGGCCGGGCGAGACTGTTCAGTTCTACGCGCGGATCGCGTTCGACACGACGATCACGGTCGACGCCGCGGTGCGTGTGAACGGTCGAACGGTAGCCACGCTCCACGCAGATGACAGCAACCCGGGGGAGTGGGTCGATGCGGGTGGCGAGCCCCTGACCGCGGAAGACGTCGAGGCCCTTGAAGCACTGGAGACCTCCTCTCAGGGCTTCCAGGACGCGGTGCACTCGCTGTTCCTGCCGATCGAAACCTTCTTCGGCGGCTGAACCGAGCCCCCCGCCCGGCTCTGGCCAGGCGGGGGGTTTTGCCGTATTAGGTAGGGATGACCACTCGACGCGACTTTGTCCGCTCCCTCGTCGCCGCGACCGCCACGGTCCCGGCCCTCAGGAACGACGCGCTGGCGCGTGTCGCCGGCGCCAACCACGGGGCGCTGGGCCGATCCCCCGACGACGTCGCGCAGGACGAAGACTACTGGCAGACGATCCAGCAGGCGTTCGACATCGACCGCGCCCTCATCAACTTGAACAACGGCGGGGTGGCCCCCAGCCCGCGCGTGGTACAGAAGGCACTGGAGCACTACCTCACCGTCTCTAATCAAGCCCCGGCGATCACGATGTGGGGATGGATCGAGCCCGAGATTGAAGCGGTGCGGCGGCGGCTCGCCGCGAACTTCGGCTGCGACCCCGAAGAGATGGCCATCACGCGCAATGCCAGTGAAGCGCTGGAAATCGTGCAGCTCGGCCTCGCCTTGGAGCGCGGCGACGAAATCCTGACGACGACGCAGGACTACCCACGCATGATCACGACCTGGAAGCAGCGCGAGCGCCGCGACGGCATCGTCCTGAAACAGATCACCTTCCCCGTCCCTCCGCCGTCGCAGGACGATCTCGCGAACCGCATCGAACAAGCGATCACGCCGCGCACTAAGGTGATCCACATCTGTCACATCACGAACTTGACGGGACAGATCTTTCCCGTGAAGAAGATCTGCCAGATGGGCCGGGCGCGGGGCATCGAGGTCATCGTAGATGGCGCGCACGCGTACGCGCACTTCCCGTTCACGCGCGACGAGCTGGACTGCGACTACTACGGGACGAGCCTGCACAAGTGGTTGACGGCGCCGATCGGCACGGGCTTCCTGTACGTGCGCCGGTCCAAGATTGAAAAGATCTGGCCGATGATGGCGGCCCCACCGGAGATGAATGCCAACATTCGGAAGTTCGAGGAGATCGGGACGCATCCCGCGGCGAATCACAACGCTATCGCCGAGGCGCTGACGTTCTATGAAAGCATCGGCGCGGCGCGCAAGGCGGCGCGGCTCCGGTTCCTGCGGGACCGCTGGGCCAAGCGGCTCGAGCGCGTCCCCGGCGTCAAGATTCTCACGCCGTACGACCCGGCGCAGTCATGCGGCCTGGCCTCGTTCACGCCCGGCCAGCTCGACGTGGGCAAGGTCACGGGCTACCTCTTCGAAAAGCACCGCATCATCGTGACCGCGATCGCGCATCCGGAGTTCAACTGTCTGCGGATCACGCCGAACGTGTACACGACACTGGGCGAGATCGATCGCTTCGGTGACGCGATGGAGAACCTGCTCCGAAACGGGATTCCCGCATGAAGCCGACGATTCTGCCCCTCCTCGTCCTCGCCCTCGCCGCCTGCGGCGGCGACAGCAAAGACAAGCAGGCCGTGAACCGCGACACCCTCACCGAGCGCCAAAAGGACAGCATCCTCGCCAATTCGCGGATCCCCGGGGCGAGCGGTGTGAAGCGTGCCATGACGGCCGCCGACTCGACGAGCGCCGGCGCGCGCCGCGCCGATTCGGTGGCCGCGGACACCACAGACCGGTGAACCCGTACGGTCTCGCCGTGGCGGCGCTCGCCGTCGCCGCGTGCGGGCCACCCAACCCCTGCGCGGGCACCCAATTCCGCCGCCTGGAGCGGTTCTCGCGCCCCTACGTGGGCGAATGGGTCGTGGCACACGGGGACACGCTCACGTTCCCCGACGCTCCTGAGATGAGCGATCGATTCCGGCTGGGAGCCGTGACGCTCGACACCCTGACCGTCGTCGTGCGCCGGGATTGCCTGCTGCGCGGCCGCATCGTCTTCAGAAAGCCGCGCGCCGAGACGCTCGCGGTGACGTGGTTCGGGCAGCCGGAACAAGCGATCGTCAACGGCTGGCCCGCCGACCTCGGGCCCTTCGCCGGACTGTCGCTCGCCTGGTGGGGTCCCGACTCGCTCAAGGGGTCGGTGTTGTTCGACTCCCGGCTCGGCGTGCGAGTGCGCCCTGGCGTGACGGCACAATTCGTGGCCGGGCGGTTATCTTCCCATCCATGAAAGGCTTCTTCTTCCGCCTCCTGATCACCGCCTTCGGCCTCTGGGCCGCGGCGACGATCGTCCCCGGCGTGACGATCACCGGTTGGCAGGCCCTGCTCGTCTCTGCGCTGCTCCTCGGGATCGTCAACGCAGTGATCCGCCCCGTCATTCTGATCCTCACGCTGCCGCTGACCGTGCTGACGCTCGGCCTCTTCATCTTTGTGGTGAACGGTATCTCGCTCGGCATCGTGGCCTGGGTCGTACCGGGGTTCCAACTCGCCGGGTTGCTCTCGGCAACGCTGGGTGCCTGCGTCGTGGGGCTCACCAGCTGGTTTGCGTCGGCGTTCGTGGGCGGCTCGGGCCGGATCGAGCGGATTCGTCGGGTCGAGGTCAGCGGGCGCCAGATCGAGTGAAGGCCGAAACTCCCGCGCTGCTGCTCCACCTCGACGTGGTGGAGCGGAATCTCACGCACATGGCGGAACGAGCTAGGCGTCTCGGCGTCGCTTTGCGCCCGCATATCAAGACCCACAAGAGCGTCGAGCTGGCCAAACGGCAGCTCGCCCTCGGCGCCCGCGGCCTCACCGTCTCGACGCTGTTCGAGGCCGAGGCGTTCGCGCGCGCGGGGTTCACGGACCTCACTTGGGCGTTTCCGCTCGATCCCACGCACATCCCCCACGTCCGGCGCATCGCGGAGCGAGCCACGCTACGAGTGCTCGTGGACGACCTCGGCACCGCCAAGGCGCTCTCAGGCACGGGATTGCACGTGTGGCTCAAGGTCGACTGCGGCTACCACCGCGCGGGCGTGGACCCTGCGTCGCAATACGCCCTCGAGGTAGCGCGCGCGCTGGGGGCGGAACGCGGCCTGACCTTCGACGGGATCCTGAGTCACTCGGGGCATGCGTATCGCACGCGCAACAAGGCCGAGGCAGCCCAGGTCGCCGAGCAGGAGCGTCAGGTGATGGTCTGGTTCGCCGATCTGCTGCGCAAGGACGGACTGCCGGTCCGCGGCGTCAGTGTCGGCTCGACGCCGGCGATGGCGGCTGTTGAGGATCTCACCGGCGTGACCGAAGCCCGCCCGGGCAACTACATCTTCTACGACCGCACGATGGTGCTGATCGGCTGCTGCGCACCCACGGACGTGGGCGTGACGGTGTTGGCAAGCGTGGTGTCGCACCAGCCCGGCGCGTCGCATTTCGTGGTCGACGCCGGGGCGCTGTCGCTCTCCAAGGATCTGGGGCCGACGCACCTCGACGTCCCGCCCGCGATGGGCGAAGTCCTCGGGGCTCCGCACCTGACCGTCGCGTCGGTGTCGCAGGAGCACGGCATCATCCGAGCGGCTGCCCCCGCAGCGATCGAAGGGAAGTTCAAGGTCGGGGACCAGTTGGAGATCGTCCCCAATCATTCGTGTTTGACGATGGCCCATTTCGACGAATACGCGGTCGTGAATGGCGGCGAGGTCACGGATCGCTGGAAGATCGAGCGGGGCCGGTAGTGACCATTCCCTGGCAGGCGTGGTTCGCGCTCTGCTGGGCGGTGATCGGTCCACCCCTGCTCGTGTACGCGGCCATGCGGGTTGGCCGCGGCAAGATTCCCTTGCACGCCGCCCTGATGATCGGCGCGGCCCTCGTGACCGTCGCCGTGCTGGTCTCGTTCGAGTTCGTGGTGCAGCCGAGCGCGCGGCGCCCGGCCCTCACCGCTTTGCCGCTCTTCAAGATCCACCTCGCATTCGCGACCACGGCGCTCACGGGGATCGTGTGGCAGCTCACCAGCCGCGCCGTGCCCCGCTTGCGCGCCCTGCACCGCCACACCGGTCCGTATATTGTTCTCGTCTGGTGCCTCGCCCTGGTCACCGGGATTTACAACTTCGTCTTCCTCTATGTGATGGGCGGCCCATGAGAGTCTTGCTGCGCCATTCCCTCATCGCGCTCCTGCCGTTCGTTTTCGGCGTGGGGGCAGGCTGGGGCTTCGCGTTCTATCAGAAGTACGCGCACAATACCTGCGGGCGGCTCGTGGGGCCGGTGTTCGCGCCGAAGTGTCACTGGATCCAGCTCGAGTACCAAATCGGCTTTATGATGGCAGGCACGGCGCTGGGTTGTGTCGTCGCAGCCACACTCGGTTTGTGGCTGGAACTTCGGCGCCGCCGCGCCGTACAACCGTCGGACCCGAACCAAGGAGGGCCTGGATGAAAACGAAAAGGATGCTCCCCATAGCCATGGTACTGGGCCTCGCGAGCGGACTCGCCGCGCAGGATACGACCGCCGCGCCTCCAGCGGCGGCGGCGCCGAGCGCCGTGACCGTCGAAGCCGTGTTGGCGCGGAGCGTGGTGGATAGGGCGCCGCAGGATACAGGTTTCGCGTTCCCCCCCGACGTCGGCGCGCTGGTGCTCTGGATGCGTGCGACCGGCGGCGATGGTCAGACGCTCAACCACGTCTGGTTCCACGGTGACACCGAGGTGGGAAACGTGCCCCTCACGATCGGCGGGTCGCCGTGGCGGACCTGGAGCCGCAAGACGATCCCAGCGGACGCGACCGGCGCGTGGCATGTGGAAATCAGGGATGCGGCCGGGACGGTGCTGAAGAGGATAGACTTTACCGTCGGACAGTAGACGGACAGTGAGCCGGTTAGTCGGTTAGCGCGGCACGTCTAGCCGACTAACCGACTAACCGACTAGCTTTTCCCCACCATGGATCTCGTTCCGCAGGTCGTCGCCAATCTGGAAGTCGAAGAGGGTCAGGCCGAGAAGGGCGTTGGCGCGATTCTGATGGCGCTGCGCATGGTCGTGGACAAGCCCACTTTCGAGAAGGTCAAGACGGCCGTTCCGAACCACGAGAGCTACATGGGGCGCGCGCTGATGAGCACCGCGCGCACCGGTGAAATGATCGGGGTCATGGGCCCCGCCGCCCTGATGGCCGGGCTGTCGGCCGCCGGATTCAAGAAGGACGACGTTCCCCGCCTGGGCCGCATCGTCACCGAGTTCCTGCGGCCCACCCTCGGCAACGACACGATCGAGCGGTTCCTCGACGGAGCTCCCGCCCTCAAGGGGTGAGTGCCATCCACGCGGCGAGCGCCGCCGCCTTCTCCTCCGCACGCCAAGGGCCGTCGACATCCTTGCCGAGCTCCGCGACACGGGGCCTGAGCCGCGCCGCGGTGACGTACAACTCTTTCTCGACCATCACGCGCACCGGCACGCGGCCCTTGCGAAGCCCCTCTTCGACGACGCGGCGAAATAGCCGGCCCTCCTCGGCGTGCGCGCGGATGTGATCGTTCGGGATGCGCCTGGGATCGATGACGCTGCCCACGACGATCCCCGCGCCACGCACTCGATGGCCGGCGGCGCGGTATTCGGCGATGAGCTTCGCGACCGAGCGCTGCGAGAATCGCTCGACCGCCTTGATGAGACGCTTCACGTCATGGGCGGCGCGCGCGTCGTGCGTGCCGAGCCCGGCGTGATAGGGCTGCCGCGCCTCCGGATCATCCGGGTCGGCGAGGAGCGTCACCCGGCGGTCAAGGACGCGGGGTGCCTTGGCAGGACCGACCAGCAGCACGGTGGTGGCCCAGCCGGACTTGATGCGGAACCCGAGGGTGCACGTCGGCGCGGGCATCAGATCCCCAGGGCGCGGATCAACCACGCTGTGACCAGCACGCCACCCAGGAGCAATCCTCCGCACAACGCCACGACGCCGCCGGCGAGCAGCGCCACGAACACCCGGTCGCTTTTCCCCGCCGCGGCCGGCTCAAGAGCGTGGCGCTCGAGCAGGACTACGTTCTTGAGGTTCGCCTTCCAGACGATGTCGAAGACGTCGCCGAGGACCGGCACCGCCCCGATCAGGGCGTCGATCGCGATGTTGGAGGCGATGCGTGCCAACGTCGCACGCGGAGCGCCGAGGCGAATGGCCTCGACAAAGATCCAGGCGGCAAGCAGGGCGCCGGCGGCGTCCCCGAGGCCCGGGACGAGGCCGAGCACGGGGTCGAGGCCGATGCGGACGGACGTCCCGGGTATCGCGATTCCCGCGTCCAACCAGAACGCGAAGCGGCGCAGCCTCGCTAGTTGGACCGCGCCTCTCGATCGAACACGATCACCTTTCCCGACAGCAGGAGTTGAGAACCTCCGTACTCGCCTCCCGTGCCGACCCTGGTCAACGATCCAGCGCCGAGCAGCACCGCATCACCGCCGAGCCGCGCGGCTTCCTTCACAAGGCGCCTCCTCGCGCCATCCTGCGAGCCCAGAACCGGGTCGGACCGCACGGACACGAGTGCGATGACCGTGTAGCGCTGCTGCGGCTCCTGCGCGATCACCTGTACCGAGTCCGGGCGCGTTTGGGGGCGGAGCGTCGAATCGAGCCGCAACACGTCGGCGCTGGTGCTGCAACCGATGGTGGCGAGAACAAAGGCGAGGGGAACTACGCGAGACAGGAACATGGGACCTCCCTGTGGATACGTGGAGCATAACCTGGCCCCCGCGCGTCTGCCCAGCCCCCTTTTCCGAGAGCCGAGTACGGCGCAGCTTAGAGTATCCTTCCCCTTCTGAGCCGTGCCCACTGGCCGCCCGACGCCTACCGCCGGGCGGAGCTGCCGGAGCGGGTGCTGCAATTCGGCACCGGCATGCTGCTGCGCGCCCTGTGCGCGGCGTCCGTCGACGCCGCCAACCGCGCGGGCGCGTTCAACGGCCGAATCGTAGTCGTGCAAAGCACGCCGCAGGGGAACGCGCGGGCCATCAACACCCAAGACGGCCTGTTCACGCTGGTGGAACGCGGCTTGCAGGACGGCGCCCCCGTCGAGCGAACCCGTCTGATCGGATCGATCGCGCGCGCGCTCATCGCGGACACCGAGTGGGACGCGGTGCGCGAGGTCGCCGCGCGCCCGGAACTCCAGGTGATCGTGAGCAACGTGACCGAAGCTGCCTTCCGGCTGGAGTCGGGCTTCCCCGGTCGCTTGACGGACGTGCTGCGCGCCCGGTTCGAGCGTCTGCCAGACGGCCCGCCCCTGTTCGTTATCCCGACCGAGCTGGTTCCCGACAATGGACCGCGGCTCGCCGCCATGGTGGATGAGGTGGCGCAGGAAGGAGCGCGCAGCGACGAATTCCGCGCATGGCGCTCGGCCCGCGTCCGGTTTTGCGCTTCGCTGGTTGATCGCATTACGACCGGCGCTCCGCCCCCCGACCAGCGTGCAGCCCTCGAAGCCAGCCTGGGATACGCGGATGCGCTGCTCACCGTGGCGGAGCCGTACTCCTTCTGGGCGATTGAGACCGATCCCCTTGCGCTGCGGACCGCGTTCCCGATCGACCTGGCCCCCGAGTCGGTCGTCTTCGCGCCCGACATCGGGTTCTACGAAGAGCGTAAGCTTCGGCTCCTGAACGCGACCCATACGGCGATGGCGCCACTCGCGCTCCTCGCCGGAGTGCGGACCGTGCGCGAGGCGGTCGAGCATCCGCGGCTGGGCGCGTTCTTGCGGCGGACGCTGTTCGAGGAGATCATCCCCGCCACGGACCTGCCCGCCGACGCGGCCCAGCAGTTCGCTCAGTCGGTCGTCGAGCGCTTCCGGAACCCGTGGCTCGATCACGAGTGGCGCGTGATCCTGACGAATCAGGAGACCAAAATGCGGATTCGCGTCGAGCCGCTCGTCGTCGCCTTCGTGCAGCGGCGGGGGCGCGCGCCGGAAGGCCTCGCGCTCGCCTGCGCCGCGCACCTCGCAGCCCTGCGCGTGGGCGTCGAGACGCTCGCGGAGGCATCGCGGCTCCCGGCCTTCGTCGCGGCCACGGCGCGCTGGATGCGCGTGCTCGAGCGCGAGGGCGTCCAGGGAGCGCTCGCGCATGACTGAGTCCTGTCTATGGAGATGACGTTCCGGTGGTTCGGCGCCGCCGACCCCATCCCGCTCGCTCACATTCGGCAGATCCCCGGCGTGAAGGGTGTGGTGAGTGCACTGTACGACGTGCCGGTGGGGAGCGCCTGGCCCCGGGCAGGGCTCGAGCAGCTCGGCGCGGACATCGACGCCGCCGGCCTCAAGCTCGCAGTCGTCGAGAGCATCCCCGTACACGAGGACATCAAGCTCGGCCGGCCCACGCGCGACCGGCTGATCGCGAATTACTGCGACAGCGTGCGCGTGATGGGTGAGCTAGGCATTCCGGTGCTGTGCTACAACTTCATGCCGGTGTTCGATTGGATGCGCACCGATCTCGCCATGCCCCTGCCCGATGGCTCGACCGCCCTCGCTTACGACGACCGCGCCCTCGCCCGCGTGGATCTTGCGCGCGGCACGGGCGACTTGCCCGGCTGGGCGGCGGCCTATGGGGCCGGCGAGCTGCGGGCGCTCCTCGCCGCGTACCGCGACGTGGATGCCGACCGGCTGTGGGACCATCTCGGCTACTTCCTCGAGCGCGTGGTCCCGGTGGCCGAGGAGTCGGGAGTCCGGATGGCGATCCACCCCGACGACCCGCCCTGGCCCATCTTCGGGCTGCCGCGGATTATCTGCCGCGCTTCGGACCTCGAGCGACTGGTGGCCCTGGTCGACCGTCCGGCGAACGGCGTGACCTTCTGTACCGGCTCGCTCGGCGCGCGGCCCGACAACGACCTCCCGGCCATGGTGCGCCGCCTCGGGTCGCTCGGTCGCATCCATTTCGCTCACTGCCGCAACGTGCGCGTCACGGGCGAGCGGCAGTTCCACGAGACGCCGCATCCCTCGGCCTGCGGCGGGGTGAACCTGGGGGAGGTGCTGCGCGCCCTCCGCGTCACGGGGTTCGCCGGTCCGATGCGTCCCGATCACGGCCGCATGATCTGGGGCGAGCGCGGCCGCCCAGGATACGGGCTGTACGATCGCGCCCTGGGCGCGATGTACCTGCAGGGACTGTGGGAGGGACTGCAGGCGTGACGACGGCCTCGCTGCGCCTCCCCCGCTCACCGGCGATCCGCTCCACGGTCGCCCGGCTGGGGCCCGCGCTCGCCCTGGTGCTCGTGATCGCCGTGTTCGCGCTGCTCACGGACGCCCCGGCGCGTTATCTCTCGCCGTTCAATCTCCGCATCGTCCTCACGCAGACGGTGATCGTCGCGCTGGGCGCGATCGGGATGACGTTGATCATCATCAGCGGCGGGATCGATCTGTCCGTCGGCGCGACGATCGCACTCACCGGCGTGGTGGCCGCGCTCGCGATCGGCGCCGGCTGGCCGCCTTCGCTGGCCGTCGTCGCCGCGGTGCTCGCCGGCGGCGGCGTCGGGCTGGGCAACGGCCTGCTCATCACGGGGCTGCGAGTCGTCCCGTTCATCGCGACGTTGGGCATGCTCGGCATCGCGCGCGGCATTGCGAAGTGGCTGGCGCACGAGCAGACGGTCAACGTGCCGTCCACGTGGGTGAACGATCTGCTCGTGACATTCCCGCGCCACGCCTGGATGGTGCTTCCGCCTGGCGTGTGGATCGCGTTGGCTCTGGCCGTGCTCACCGCGACCGTGCTGCGCCGCACGGTCTTCGGTCGGCGCGTGTTCGCGCTCGGGTCGAACGAGGTGGCGGCGCGCGCCTGTGGCATCGCGACCGAACGGCTCAAACTCGCGATCTATGGGTCGGCGGGCCTGTTCTTCGGGCTCGCGGGGGTGATGCAGCTCTCGCGGCTGCGGCAGGGCGATCCCACCGTCGCGATCGGCACGGAGCTGGATGTCATCGCGGCGGTGGTGATCGGCGGCGGGAGCCTGCAGGGAGGCGAGGGGAGCATGTTCGGATCCGTGGTCGGTGCGTTGATCATGGCCTTCCTGCGGAATGGCTGCCAGCAGATGGGGTGGCCGAATTACATCCAGGAGATCATCATCGGCGCGATCATCGTGCTTGCCGTCGCGCTCGACCGGCTGCGGGCCGGCTGGAGCACACCGTGATCGTGGACGCCCACGTGCACTTCTGGGATCCCGCCGCGCTCCACTATCCCTGGCTCGACGAGATCCCGCCGCTCGACCGGGCGTTTCTCCCGGCCGACTACCGGGGGGCGACGGGCGCGACGCCGATCGGACAGATCGTCTTCGTGGAAGCGAATTGCCGGCCGAGCGAGACCCATCGTGAGGTCGCGCTGATCGCGCGGCTCGCGGAGGAGGATCCGCGCATCGCGGGTATCGTCGCATACGCCGATCTTGCCGACATGAAGGGTCTCCGCGCGACGCTTGACGCCCTGGTGCGAAGCCCACGGGTGAAGGGCATTCGCCACAACATCCAAGGGCAGCCCGCCGCGTTCTCTGTGCAACGGGCATTCGTGGACGGCGTGCGCGAGGTCGGGCGTCGAGGACTCAGCTTCGATCTGTGCGTGACACACGATCAATTGCGCGAGGTCGTGCAGCTCGTGCGCCAATGCCCCCAGACGCGCTTCGTGCTCGACCATTGCGGCAAACCGCCCATTCGCGCCGGGACTGCCGCGCGGTGGCGCGAGCACGTCGCCGCGCTCGCCGCGCACGACAACGTCTCGTGCAAACTCTCTGGCCTCCTGACCGAGGCGGCGCCAGAAGGCCGGACCCACGAGAACCTCGTTCCCTACGCCGATTGGGTGATGCGCTGTTTCGGCTCGGAGCGCCTCATGTACGGCAGCGATTGGCCGGTGCTGACGTTGGCGGGCAGTTACTGCGACTGGTACCGGTTCACGCAGGCATTCACGGCAACGTGGAGTGCCACGGAGCGTGACCGCTTCTACGGAGGCAATGCCATCCGCGTGTACCGCTTGTGACCGCGCTCGACGGCAAGATCGCGATCGTGACCGGAGGCGGCTCGGGCATCGGGCAGGCGATCGCACGGCGATTTGCGGAGGCGGGAGCACGGGTCGCGGTGGTGGACATTGCCGCAGGGGCCGCGTTCCCCTGCGATGTGAGCAGGCAACCCGACGTGCTCCGGACGTTCCAGACGATCGTGCAGCAGCTCGGGGCGCCGGACATTCTGGTGAACAGCGCCGGCGTCGCGCACGTGGGCAATGTCGAGCAAACTTCCGAGCAGGACTTCGACCGCCTGTACGCCGTGAACGTCAAGGGCGTCTACAACTGCATGAAGGCGGCCGTCTCTACAATGAAGGACCGCGGCGGCGCGATCCTCAATCTGGCCTCGGTGGCGTCGACGGTCGGCCTTGCGGACCGGTTCGCCTACTCGATGACCAAGGGCGCGGTGTTGACGATGACGTACTCGGTGGCACGCGACTACGTGGCGCACAAGATCCGCTGCAACGCGATATCGCCGGGTCGCGTCCACACGCCGTTCGTCGACGGCTTTCTGGCCAAGAACTATCCGGGCCGGGAGCGCGAAATGTTCGAAGAGCTGTCCCGCACCCAGCCGATCGGCCGGATGGGCAAGCCGGAGGAGATCGCCGAGTTGGCCTTGTTCCTCTGCTCAGACGCCGCGGCGTTCATCACGGGCAGCAACTATGCCATCGACGGCGGCTTCGTCACCCTCAAGATGTGACCCATGAAACTCATTCGATTCGGCGAACCGAGTAAGGAACGGCCCGGGTTGATCCTGCCCGATGGCCGACGCGTCGACGTTTCCGGGTTCGGCGCGGACTACGACGAAGCGTTCTTCGGATCGGGCGGCCTGGGCCGGCTGGCCGGATGGCTCGCGAAGGACGGGCGCTCGGCACCGGCGGTGCGGGACGAGGTCCGGCTGGGACCCCCACTCTGCCGCCCGAGCAAGATCGTGTGCATCGGCCTCAACTATCGCGATCACGCCCGGGAAACCGGGCAGGCGCTCCCGGCAGAGCCCGTTCTCTTCTTCAAGGCGACCACCGCGTTGAGCGGGCCCAACGACGACGTCATCATCCCGAAGGGCAGCACCAAGACCGACTGGGAAGTCGAGCTGGCGGTCGTCGTCGGCCGCCGGGCCAGCTACGTGGAGCGGGACGCCGTGCTCGCCGGGGGGCACGTGGCGGGCTACGTGCTGCACAACGACTATTCGGAGCGGGCCTTCCAGCTCGAGCGCGGTGGGCAGTGGGTGAAGGGCAAGAGCTGCGACACGTTCGCGCCCCTGGGACCGTTTCTGGCCACGCCGGACGAAATCCCGGACGTGCACGACCTGGGCATGTGGCTCAAGGTGAACGGGAAGACCCAGCAGTCCGGCTCGACGAAGGAGCTCGTCTTCGACGTGCCGGCCCTCGTCAGTTACATCAGCCAATTCATGACGCTCCTCCCCGGGGACGTCATCTCGACGGGGACGCCGGCCGGCGTGGGACTGGGCCAGAAGCCTCCACGCTTCCTCGCCCCGGGCGACGTCGTGGAGCTCGGCATCGAGGGACTCGGCTCATCGCAGCAGCGGCTCCGTGCCTACCCTTAAGGAAGGGCGCCTCGCCGGCAAAGCGGCCGTCATCACCGGCGCCGCGAGCGGCATCGGCCGAGCCAGCGCCGTGCGCTTCGCCGCCGAGGGGGCGCGCCTCGTCCTCGCCGACCTCGAGGAGCCGGACGTCGGTACGTCGACGGACGCGGTCTTCGTGCGCACGGACGTTTCGCGGCGCCAGGACAACGAGCGGATGCTTGACCTGTGCGTCGAGCGCTACGGCCGCATCGACATCCTGTTCTGCAACGCCGGTGTGACCCTGCCCAAGCTCCTGCCGGATAGCACCGACGCGGAAATCGATCGGGTGCTGGACGTGAATGTGAACGGCCCGATGTACGCGGCGCGGCACGCCATCCCGATCATGCTCCGCCAGGAGGGGGGCGGCACGATCCTGTTCACCGCCAGCAAGACGGGCCTCGTCGCCCAACCCGATTCGCCGGTGTACTGCGCGACCAAGGGCGCGGTGGTGATGTTGGCCAAGGCGCTGGCGCTCGACTACGCCCGGCGCGGGATCCGGGTGAACGCCCTCTGTCCCGGTATCATCGACACCCCCATGCTGCGCCGCTTTGTGGACGCGATGCCCGACCCGCAGGCGGCCTGGTCGGCGCACGCGTCGGCGCAGCCGATGGGGCGCCTGGGAACGCCGGAAGAGTGCGCCGCGGCCGCGCTGTGGCTCGTCTCGAGCGACGCGTCGTTCGTCACCGGAGTCGCGCTGCCGGTCGACGGCGGCTTCACGGCGATGTGAGCCGATGTCGACGACGATCACCGGGGTCGACACGCTCGACATCCGTTTCCCCACGTCGCGCGAGCGCGACGGGTCCGACGCCATGAATCCGGACCCGGACTACTCGGCGGCGTACGTCATCCTCCGGACGGACCATCCGGCTGGCCTCGAGGGGCACGGCCTCACGTTCACGATCGGCCGAGGCAATGAGCTGTGCGTCGCCGCGGTGCGGGCGCTCGCACCCCTCGTCCGGGGACTGACCCTCGAGGACATCAAGGCCGACATGGCACGTTTTTGGCGGCGCCTGACGGGTGACTCCCAGCTCCGTTGGGTGGGACCCGAAAAGGGCGTCCTCCACCTGGCGACGGCCGCGGTCGTCAACGCCGTATGGGATCTCTACGCCAAAGCGGAAGGCAAGCCGCTCTGGCAGGTGCTCGCGGGGTTCTCTCCCGAGGAGCTGGTCCAGTGCATCGACTTCCGCTACCTGACCGACGCGCTGACGCGACAGGAGGCGCTCGACATCCTGCGGCGGCACGAGCCCACGCGCGGCGAGCGAGAGGCGGAGATGCGCGCCCGAGGCTACCCCGCCTACACGACGTCGGCGGGATGGCTCGGCTATCCCGACGACAAGATTCGCCGGTTGTGCCGCGAGGGCGTGCGGCAGGGCTGGTCGCACTTCAAGATCAAGGTGGGTCGGGACCTGCAGGACGATCTGCGGCGCGCGGCGATCGTCCGCGCCGAAATCGGCCCAGACCGGAAGCTCATGCTCGATGCCAATCAGGTGTGGGACGTAGGCGAGGCGATCGCGAACATGCGGGAGCTGGCGCGGTTCGATCCGTGGTGGATCGAGGAGCCGACCAGCCCGGACGACATCCTCGGGCACGCCGCCATCGCGAAGGCCGTCGCCCCCATCGGCGTCGCCACCGGGGAGCAGTGCCACAACCGCGTCATGTTCAAGCAGCTGATGCAGGCCGGCGCGATTCGGTTCTGTCAGATCGATAGTTGCCGGTTGGGCGGGGTCAACGAGGTCCTGGCCGTGCTCCTCCTCGCCGCCAAGTTCGGCATCCCCGTGTGCCCGCACGCGGGCGGGGTCGGTCTGTGCGAGTATGTCCAGCACCTCGCGATCTTCGACTACATCTGCGTGAGTGCGTCGCTCGAGGACCGCGTGGTCGAGTACGTGGATCATTTGCACGAGCACTTCGTCGATCCGGTGGTGATCCGGGGCGGCCGCTACATGCCGCCCACGGCGCCCGGCTACAGCATCACGATGCGGCCGGAGACGCTCGTGACGTACGCTTATCACGGAGACAATCCATGAACGTCCCGCGCGCCCTCGTCGTCACGCTGCTGCTGGTGTCCGCGCCCGGTCGAGCGCCGGCCCAGGACTTCACCCAGGAACCCCCCGCGCAGCGTGACGCCCGCATGGCCTGGTGGCGGGACGCCCAGTTCGGGATGTTCATCCACTGGGGAGCCTACGCGGTCCCCGCCGGCACTTACAACGGCGAGCGCATCGCCGGGATCGGCGAGTGGATCATGAGCCGGGGCCACATCCCGATCGGGCAATACGAGGAGTACGTGCACCGCTTCAACCCGGTCCAATTCAACGCCGACGAATGGGTCCGCATCGCCAAGGACGCCGGGATGAAGTACATCATCATCACGTCCAAGCACCACGACGGCTTCGCCATCTTCGACTCAAAAGTGTCGACCTACGACATCATCGACGCGACACCCTATCAACGCGACGCTATCAAGGCGCTCTCGGAGGCGGCGCACCGCGCGGGGCTCAAGTTCGGGGTCTACTACTCGATCATGGATTGGCACCATCCCGATGCGCAGGGGCCGAACTTCCCCGACTATAACTCGCGCACGTGGAGCAATCCGAATTTCGGCCGTTACGTCGACGCCTACATGAAACCCCAGCTCAAGGAGCTGCTGACCCAGTATCCCTTCATCGACGTCCTGTGGTTCGACGGCGAGTGGGTGGCGGACTGGAATGACGATCGCGGACGGGATCTGTACAACTTTGTCCGTGGAATCCGGCCGGGCCTGATCGTCAACAATCGCGTGGGGCATACCCGCCAAGGCCTCTCCGGGCTCAATCAGCAGGGCCAGGTCGGCCTCGGCGACTTCGGGACGCCGGAGCAGCGCGTGCCCCCGGAGGGGCTGCCAGGCGTCGATTGGGAAACGTGCATGACGATGAACGACACCTGGGGCTACAAATCGTACGACGATGACTGGAAGGACACGCGCACGCTGCTCCGGACGCTCATCGACGTCGCGTCGAAGGGCGGCAACTTCCTGTTGAACGTCGGACCCACGGCCGAGGGACTGATTCCCCAGCCGATCGTATGGCGGCTGCACGAGATGGGCGATTGGATGCGCGTCAACGGGGAGGCGATCTACGGGACGACGGTGAGCCCGTATGGGATGCCGGAATGGGGTCGCTACACCGGCAAGCGCGGCAGAGCCTACGCCATCGTATTCGACTGGCCGAAGGACGGGCGCCTCCCGCTGACGGGCGTGAAGGATCGGCCGCTGCGCGCGTACCTCATCACCGACGGGAAGCCCATCGCCGTCGAGTCAACCGAGTCGGGGTTCGTGGTGCAGCTGCCCAAGGTGCCCCTCAGCAGCATTGCCTCGGTGCTCGTGCTCGAAACAGCGAGTCAGGGCGCTCAATGATCGCTGCGGTGCTCGAGGCACCGAGCCGGATCGAGGTTCGGGAGGTCGCCTGTGAACGACCGGGGACGCGCGACGTCCTCGTGCGCGTCAGGGCGGTCGGGCTCTGCGGCACGGACTTCCACATCGCCGCCGGCCACGCCAACTACCACCGCGACGCGCGGGGACGCCCCGTACCCCTCGCCGACGCACCGCAAATCCTCGGGCACGAGATCGCGGGCGTGGTGGACGCCGTGGGGACGGACGTGCGTGACCTCGCCGCCGGCGACCGGGTCGTGGTCGACCAAGGGCGCACCTGTGTGAGCGAAGCGCGCTCGCCCGTGTGCGAATACTGCGCCAGCGGTGACTCGCATCAATGCGAGTTCTACCGCGAGCACGGCATCACCGGGCTGCCGGGCGGACTGGCCGAGTACGTGACGATCCCGGCCGTGAACGCCGTGCGCGTCACCTCCGACCTGGAGCCGGCCGTCCTCGCCCTCACCGAGCCGCTTGGCTGCGTCGTGCATTCATCGCGCGTGCTGCTCCGCACTCCCGCCCGGTATTCGTTGCAGAACGCCCCAGGCGAGCGGCCCCGGTGCGCCGTGATCCTCGGCGCCGGCCCAGGCGGTCTCCTGTGGGTGCAGTATCTCCGGACCGCACTGGCCTTCGATGGCCTGCTGCTCGTTGCCGAGCCCAACGCCAAGAAGCGAGCCCTCGCTGAGCAGTTCGGCGCGGAGACGATCGACGCAGGGACCGAGGCGGAGGTTGTGGAGGTTGTGCAGGAGAAAACGCACGGCCGCCGCGCCGAGCTGCTGATCGAAGCCACCGGATCGGGCCCGGCGTTCGCCGCGATTCCCGGCCTCATTCGTAAGCAGGCGACGGTGCTGATGTATGGACACGGTCACGCGGGCGTGGACTTGAGCGTATTGAACGCGCTGCAGTTCCTCGAGCCTACCCTGCTCTCCCCCGTCGGCGCGTCGGGGGGACACGAGGCCGACGGCCGGCCGTCCACGTACGTGCGGGCGCTGCGGCTGATCGAACATGGGCAGGTGGACGTCGCCTCGTTGATCACGCATCGCTACACGTCGCTCGAGACGGTGGCCCGCGCTTTCGCCGGGGAGCACAAGGCGCCGGGGTATGTGAAGGGGGTATGCGCGTTTCCCTCTTCGTGACCTGCCTCGCCGACCAGATTTGGCCGTCGGCGGCGGTGGGCGCGGTGCAGGTGCTGCGGCGCGTGGGCTGCTCCGTGGAGTTCGACGAGCGCCAGACGTGCTGCGGCCAGCCGGCGTTCAACACGGGGTACCGCCCAGAGGCCCGCGTGCTCGCTCAGCGGTTCATCGAGATCTTCGAGTCGAGCGGTGCCGAAGCGATCGTCAGTCCCTCGGGATCGTGCACCGCCATGGTGCACCACTACGAGCAGCTGTTCGAAGATGCCGAGTGGCGCGAGCGAGGGCGGCGCCTCGCCGCCCGGACCCACGAGCTGAGTTCGTTCCTCGTCAATCAATTGGGCGTGGACGACGTCGGGGCGAGCTTTACGGGCCGCCTCGCCTGGCACGACGCCTGTCATGGCTTGCGCGACTTGGGGATCAAAAGCGAACCGCGCCGCCTGTTGCGCCACGTGCGCGGCGTCGAGCTGGTCGAGCTCCCGAATGCCGAGTCGTGCTGCGGCTTTGGCGGCACCTTCTCCGTGAAGCACCCCGAGATCTCGGTGGCAATGCTCGACGAGAAGATCGAGGCGATCGAGCGGGCCGGAGTCGACGCCGTGGTCTCGGGGGACGCGAGCTGTCTCATGCAGATCGGCGGCCGGCTCTCGCGCCGGGGCTCCTCCGTCCGCGCCCTGCACCTGGCGGACATCCTGGCGTCCACCGCATGACGTTTGACAGTGGCGTGCGCGCAGCGCTGGGCGACGTGCAGCTGCGCGGTGCCCTGCGTCAGGCCACGACGCTCTTCGGCGAGCGGCGGCAAACCGCACTCGCCTCGGTCACGGACTGGGAGGGGACGCGCGAACGGGCCCGGGCGATCAAGGACGACACGCTCCTGCATCTCGACCGGTACCTGGAGCAGTTCACGGCGAACGCCGAGCGCGCCGGCGCCCAGTTGCACTGGGCGCGAGACGGAGGCGAGGCGTGCGAGATCATCGGCCGGCTTGCCGAGGCAGCGGGCGCGCGTACCGTCGTCAAGAGCAAGAGCATGGCGACCGAGGAGATTCACCTCAATGCCGCGCTCGCGCGTCGCGGCATCGAGCCGATCGAGACCGACCTGGGTGAGTACATCATCCAACTCGCCGCCGAGGCGCCCTCCCACATCGTGGTGCCGGCGATCCACAAGACCAAAGGCCAGATCGCCGCGCTGTTCGCGGAGAAACTCGGCATCGCGCCCTCGGACGATGCCGCGGTGTTGACGGCCGCGGCGCGGCAGGCGCTGCGCCGTCGTTTCGCCGAGGCGGAGGTCGGGATCAGCGGCGTCAATTTCGCCGTGGCCGAGACGGGCACGATCCTGATTCTCGAGAACGAGGGGAACGCGCGGCTCACGACCAGCCTCCCGGGCACGCACATCGCGCTGATGGGGATCGAGAAAGTGATCCCACGGTTCGCCGATCTCGAGGTGTTTCTGCAGCTGCTGCCGCGATCGGGGACGGGCCAGGTGCTGACCGCCTACCAGTCGTTGCTGACGGGCGTCAAGCGCCGCCCGGACGGCGAGGGGCCCGACGAGCTGCACATCGTGCTGCTCGACAACGGCCGCTCCCGTATGCTGGCCGCGCCGGTCACGCGGCAGACCCTGGCGTGCATTCGCTGCGGTGCCTGTCTCAATGCCTGCCCCGTCTACCGGCAGATCGGCGGCCACGCCTACCGGTCTGTCTATCCCGGTCCCATCGGCGCGATCTTGACGCCGCAGCTGATCGGGATCGAGCGGACTGCGCACCTCCCCTACGCCTCGAGCCTGTGCGGTGCGTGCCGCGATGTCTGCCCCGTGAAGATCGACATCCCGGCGGTGCTGCTCCACCTGCGCGCGCAGGTGATCGAGCGGCGCGCGGGCAAGGCACGCTGGGTCGAGCGCCTCGTGTTTCGCGCCTACGCCGCGGTGATGGAGCGGCCGCGGCTGTACGAGTGGGCGATGCGCGTGGCGCGCGTGCTGCGCGTGACGCCACCGCTCCGGGCCTGGACTAAGTGGCGCGATCTGCGGCCCCTTGCGCCGCGGAGCTTCCGCGAGGAGTGGCGGGCGGGCCTCTCAAAAGCAGGTCCTTCGCTCGCGCGCGTTCCGCGCGCTCGCTCAGGATGACAGCTCCGCACATTGAGG
>Ga0307299_10000121_pt1 | contig 24313 bp, 22 predicted proteins | sample ER_DNA_159_FD_194466 | JGI IMG/M metagenome (GOLD analysis project Ga0307299, IMG submission 194466) | Bulk soil microbial communities from the East River watershed near Crested Butte, Colorado, United States - ER_DNA_159 | ecosystem: Environmental > Terrestrial > Soil > Floodplain | place... | reverse complement strand
GCGAGGGCGTTGGCATCGAGTCCGCCGGTCATGGTGCGGCCGCTGCCCCGCCCCGTGGTGTTGTGCGACCGCGCCAGGCGGGTGAGGGAGTCGAGGACGATGACTACGTCGCGGCCCAGCTCCACCTGACGGCGCGCGTGCTCGAACACCATGTCGGCCGCGGCCACGTGCCGTTCGTGCGGCAGGTCAAAGCTCGACGCGACCACCTCGCCCCGCCCCCAATCGATCATTTCGCTGACTTCCTCCGGCCGCTCGTCCACGAGCAGGATGAGGAGAATCGCGGCCGGGTGGTTCTCCGCCACCGACTCGGCGAGTGCCTGCAACATCACGGTTTTCCCCGCCTTCGGCGGCGACACGAGCAGCGCGCGCTGGCCGAATCCGAAGGGACAGATGAGATCGACGACGCGCTGCGTCTCCGCGGTCCGGGGGCTCGACGCCTTCGGGGTCTCGAGGGTGAGGGGACGGCTGGGATGCACGGCGCCGAGTTTCGCGAAATCGGGGCGGGCATCGAGCCCCTGCGGTGGCTGGCCGTTGACGCTCGTCACGCGGCCGTTCTCGAGCACGACCAAGTCTCCGCGCCGCAAGCCCGGAAGGTTGACGGAGGGATCGCCCTTGGCGGGCAAATAGCTGTTGGCCGCGAGTCGAAGACAGCCGCCCTTCTGGGCGGGGTCGTACCAGCCGACGATTTGAGGCAGAGAAGACACCGAGAGTGGGACCACCCAATATGCCACAATCCCGCCCCGGACTGAAGCCCGGGTAGGGACGCCACGGGCTTATATTTGTGCCCGCATGCGCCAAGACCACATCCGCAACTTTTGCATCGTGGCCCACATCGACCACGGGAAGTCCACCCTGGCCGACCGGCTGATCGAGCTGACGGGCACGCTCGATAAGCGCCTGATGCGCGAACAGGTCCTCGACACGATGGACCTGGAGCGTGAGCGCGGGATCACGATCAAGCTGAACGCCGTGCGGATGAGCTACCATGCCAAGAATGGGCAGCTGTACGAACTCAACCTGATCGACACGCCGGGGCACGTGGACTTCACCTACGAGGTGTCGCGCTCCCTCGTCGCGTGCGAGGGTGCGATTCTCGTCGTGGACGCCTCTCAGGGGATCCAGGCGCAGACGCTGTCGAACCTGTTGCTGGCCATGGACGCCGGGCTCGAGATCATTCCGGTCCTGAACAAGATCGACCTACCCGGCGCCGAGCCCGACAAGCGGGCTCAAGAGATTCACGATCTGATCGGGACGAAGCCAGACGAGATCCTCCGCATTTCCGCCAAAGAGGGGACAGGTGTGCCGGCGTTGCTCGAGGCGGTAGTACAGCGCGTGCCTCCGCCCAGAGGCAATCACGAGGCCCCGCTCCGTGCCCTCATCTTCGACTCCTACTTCGATCGTTACCGCGGCGCGATCCCCAGCATCCGGGTCGTGGACGGCGTGATCGCCCCCGGGATGAAGATCGCGTTCGGGGCGCACAAGGACGACGTGTACGAAGTGGACGAGGTCGGCTACCTCCAGCTGGGCCACAAGCCCGCCGAGCAGCTCGAAGCGGGCGAAGTCGGCTACTTCGTCGCCAACGTCCGCGGTGTGCGGGAGACGCGCCCGGGGGACACGGTGTTCGACGCGGAGCACCGGGATGTGGAGCTCCTTCCCGGATACCGCGACATCCAGTCCATGGTATTCGCCGGCCTGTACCCGACCAACCCGGAGCAATACGAAGACCTGCGCGACTCGCTGGCGAAACTGCAGCTCAACGACTCCTCGCTGCACTACCAGCCGGAGACCTCGGTCGCCCTCGGGTTCGGGTTTCGCTGCGGATTCCTGGGGCTCTTGCACATGGAGATCGTGCGCGAGCGCCTGGAGCGGGAGTTCGATCTCGATCTGATCAGCACCGTCCCCAGCGTGGAGTACCACGTGCATCGGACCGACGGCACGATGGAGCTGGTCGAGAATCCGAGCCTCATGCCCCACGGCTCGACCGTCGACCGCGTGGAGGAGCCGTACGTGAAGGCGCGGATCTTCGTGCCGGCCGACTACATCGGCGGCGTCATGAACCTGGGTCAGGAGCGGCGCGGCGTGTATCAGGGGATGCATTACCTCGACCCGACGCGCGTCGAATTCCACTGGGAGTTTCCGCTCGCCGAGATCATCCTGGACTTCTACGACAAACTGAAGACGATCTCGCGCGGCTACGCGTCGCTCGATTACGAATTCCTCGCCTACCGGCGATCGGAGCTGGTGAAGCTCGACATGCTCCTCAATGGCGACGCGGTGGATGCGTTCAGCGTCATCATCCACCAGGACAAAGCGTATGAGTGGGGCCGCAAGATCGCCGAGAAACTCAAGGAGCTAATTCCTCGCCAGCTGTTCGAGGTCGTGATTCAGGCCGCGATCGGCACGAAGGTGATCGCGCGCGAGACCGTGCGACCGCTCCGCAAGGACGTGACCGCCAAGTGCTACGGCGGCGACGTCACACGCAAGCGCAAGCTGCTGGAGAAGCAGAAGGCAGGGAAGAAGCGGATGAAGCAGGTCGGCTCGGTCGAGATCCCGCAGGAAGCCTTCCTGGCGGTCCTTCAGGTTGAGTAGTCTCGTCATCCAGACGGCGTTCCTGGGGGACGTCGTGCTCACGACTCCACTGCTCGCCGCGCTGGCCGCGCGGCACGGGCCCGTGGACGTCGTGACGACGCCCGCCGCGGCGTCGCTCGTGGAAACGCACCCGGCGGTCCGGCGCGTCGTGCCCTACGACAAGCGGGGGCGGGACCGCGGGTGGGCGGGCCTGCGAGATCTTGGGCGCCGGCTGCGCGCCGAGGGCTACGAGCGTGCCTATCTCCCCCACCGCTCGCTGCGGACCGCCGCCCTGGCCTTCCTGGCGCGGATCCCGGCGCGGATCGGGTTTCACGACGGTTGGCCCTTCTTCTATACAGAGGTCCGCCGGCGGCCCGCGGAGGGCCACGAAGTAGACCGGCTCCTGGCCCTCGCGAAGGAGCCCGCCGCCGCCTATGCTCCCTCCCTCCATCCCACGCCCGACGACGAACGGGTCGCCGGGGCGGTGCTGAGCGCCGCGGGAGTCGAGGAAGGGGCGGCGTTTATCGTGGTCGCCCCCGGGTCGATCTGGGGCAGCAAGCGCTGGCCGTACTTCGGGGAGCTGGCCGGCCGGCTGGCGGCGCAGGTCCCTGTCGTGGTGGTGGGCGGCCCGGACGACGCTGGCTTGGGCGAGCAGATCGTCAGGGCGGTAGAGGGCGGTACAGGGCGGTCGAAGGCGGTAAACGTCTGCGGGAAACTGACGCTACGGCAGTCGGCAGCACTGATTGGCCGGGCGCGGGTCCTCGTGACGAACGACAGCGCCCCGCTGCATGTCGCGACCGCGATGGGGACGCCGATCGTCGCGGTGTTCGGGCCGACGCTTCCTGAGTTCGGGTTCGGCCCCATCAGGCCGGGGGACGTGGCACTGGGCGTGGCGGGGCTCGACTGCCGGCCCTGCTCGCGACACGGGCCGCCACGTTGCCCGTTGGGCCATCACCGCTGCATGCGCGACCTCGGACCAGAGGTCGTCGCCGCAGCCATCGATGAGATTAGGGAGCTTAGGGAGATGGGAGAGGCTAGTGCGTCACATCGTCGGGATTGACCTCGGGGGCACGAACATCGTGGTCGGCACGGTAGCCGAGGACGGCTCCGAGCTGGTCGGTCTCGTGTCCGAACCCACGCTCCCCGACCAAGGTGGGGACGCGGTCATCGCGCGCATCGTGAAGTTGGCGCGAGCCTCGATTGCCGCCGCGGGCGGCCGGGAGATCGTGGGGGTGGGCATCGGTTCGCCCGGGCCGCTCGACACCAAGACGGGGGTCGTGATCCTGACCCCGAACCTCGGCTGGATCAACATGCCGCTGCGCGACCGCGTCGCCGATGGGCTCAAGCTGCCGACGGTGCTCGACAACGATGCCAACTGCGCGATCTACGGCGAATGGTGGCGCGGGGCGGCGCGTGGCGTGGACCACGTCATCGGCCTCACCATCGGAACAGGCATCGGGGGCGGCATCATCCTGGGCGGCGAGATCTATCACGGCGCCTCGGACGTGGCCGGCGAAATCGGCCACATGACCATCGACGCGAACGGCCGGCTCTGCAAATGCGGCAACCACGGGTGCCTCGAGGCCTACGCCTCGGGGCCCGCGATCGCGGCCCGCGCCGTGGAGGGCATTGAAGCGGGAGCGACGACGGGCTTGCCGCAGTATGTCGGCGGCGATCTGACGCGCATCACCGCGCAAGTCGTGTATGAGGCGGCGCACGACGGCGACGCGTATGCGCTGGAGGTCGTGCGCGAGACCGCCAAGCTGCTCGGGGCTGGCGTGGCGAGCCTCGTCAACATCTTCAATCCCAATGTCGTGGTGATCTGCGGCGGCGTCACGCTCGCGGGGGACAAGCTGTTCGGGCCCCTGATTGATGAGGTGCACCACCGGGCGTTCAAGCCGGCGTGGGAGGTGTGTCGCATCCTGCCCGGTGCGCTGACCGGTACCGCGGGCGTGTATGGCGCCGCCGCCGTCTTCATGAAGCGGACGTGGGGGGCCTGCTGAAGCGTCTGGGCGTGATCGGTTCCATGGTGTGGGACACGATCTACGGCCGTGACCCAGCGCAGCCGGCTGTGGAGGAGTGGGGCGGAATTTCCTACGCGCTGGCCGCCGTCGACGCCGTCCTGCCCGATGATTGGGAGCTCGTTCCCCTGATCAAGGTGGGCCGCGACCTCGCGCCGCAAGCAAATCGTTTTCTCTCCGGCTTACGGCGCACGGCTCACGGCGCACGCTTTATCGAGGTCCCCGAGGCCAATAACCGTGTGACGCTGCGGTACGCGTCCGCCGAGCGTCGCTCCGAGCAGATGCGCGGCGGGGTCCCGCCCTGGACCTGGCCGGAGCTCGGGCCCATGGTCCGGGATCTCGACGCGCTGTATGTGAACTTCATCTCTGGGTTCGAGCTGAGCCTCGAGACGGCCCGACTGCTGCGGCGGGGCTTCCCCCGCTTCATTTATGCCGACCTGCACAGCCTGTTTCTCGGGAAGGAGCCCGACGGGACCCGAGTCCCGCAGCCCCTGCCCCAGGCGCCGGCGTGGTTCGGCTGCTTCGACGCGGTTCAGCTGAATGAGGACGAGATGCGGGAGCTCGGCGACGATCCGCTGGCAACCGCAGCCGCCGCGCTCGGCCAGGGATGCCAGACGCTGTGCGTGACGCTCGGCAGCCGTGGCGCCGCGTACTTCACCGGCAACCCCGTCCGAACGGCTCGCATTCCGCCCGACGACGCGGCCCCGCTCGAGGGCGACCCGACCGGGTGCGGCGACGTATTCGGCGGCGCGGTCGCGGCGAGCTTGGTGGGGGGCGCGACCCTCGAGGATGCCCTGCGCGAGGGCACGCGGCTCGCCGGGCGAAACCTCGCCCACCGGGGCGCCACCGGCCTGCGGGATCACCTGCTCGGCCGCTTGTCCGCGGTATGACCCGCCTCGTCGAGGTGCCCGCCCAGTTCGACGACCGCTCGTTCGACCAATTCGCGGCCGCGTACGCGCAGGCGGCGGCGGATGGCGAGCGCCTGCTGTTCGACGCCCACGCGGCCGAATGGGCCTCACCCTACGGTCTGGTCGGCCTGCTGGCGGCGGGAGAGGCGGCCGGGCGGCGCGAGGGAGGGGCTGGGGGCCGCGAGCGGCCGCTGCTCACCGTTCCCTCGAGCGCCGAAGTGGTGAGCTACTGGGCACGGGCTGGGTTCTTCCGCGAGGCAGCGGACTTGTTCGAGGTGCACGGCAAGGTCCCGAAGACCAAACCGGCAACCGAGAGCGAGGTATTGCTGCCGGTGACGCCGGTCCGCGCCGCGGAGGACGTGCACGCCGTGGTGAGCACGATTCAGCAGCGTGCGTCGGCGATCCTGGCGAAGGAATTGGGGCTCGATCCGAAGGCGACGATGGGATTCGCTATGGCGCTTTCGGAGGCATGTCAGAATATTGTAGAGCACGCGGGGTCGGGTGGCTGGGTGGCGGTGCAGGCGTACCACTGGCGGCGCAAACTCGCGCGCCGGGTGGTGGTGATCGCCGTCGCAGACGCGGGTGTCGGGTTTCGCCATTCTCTGGAGCCGAGCCAGGCCAAGCGATTTGGCGATCGGTGGGGCGACGCGGCGGCGCTCGAGGCCGCGCTGATCCAGGGGGTGAGCCGGTTCCGCGACCCGGGCCGGGGCCAGGGACTCGCCGGCATTCGGCGCTACCTGGCGCGATGGGAGGGCAAGATCGCGATTCGCAGCGGAACCGCCCGAATCGCCATCGTGCCCCGGTGGGACGACGACGTCCCGCTCAGGGACGGCTTGCCGGCGTTTCCAGGCTCACAGGTGCTTCTCATCATTCCGGAGCAGGGGTCCGCACAGGCGTGATTCAACACATAAAAGTTCACGAGGTCCTGCAACAGTCGGTGGCGGGGTTCTACGCCGATCTGGTGACGCGTCCCACCGGGCGCGCCGTGCGCGAGAGCATCGAGCGGGCGCTGCCCGCGGGCACGATCGCCGTGATGGACTTCACCGGCGTCGGCTGCCTCGACTACTCCTGCGCCGACGAGATCGTGGCGAAGCTGGTGCGCGAGAAGGTGCGCGTGCTGCTGCTGCGCGGCACGAGCGACGCGCACCGCGATGCGATCGAGCCCGTCCTCTTGGGACACGGCCTGGCGGCGGTGTGCGAGCGGCCGGACGGCACGCTCCACGTGATCGGCGCGCGCGAGCCCGCGGCGGCGCTGCTCGACGAGCTGGTGGCGCAGCAGGTCGCGGCGCGGACCCCGGGCGGGGCGATCGCGCTCACCGCCGCGTGAGGCAGCGGGGTCTGGCGTGAAGCGGCGCCGCCTCGGTCTCGCGACCCGCGCCATCCACGGCGACCCCAAGGTCCGGGCCGATTGGACGGCCGTCGCGCCGCCCCTGTTTCAAAGCAGCACGTTCACCAACCCCATCGGCTCGACGTCCGAAGTCCTCTACAGTCGCTACGGCAACAATCCCAACCAGGTAGACATCGGCCGCCGGCTGGCGCTGCTGGAAGGCGCTGAGGCGGCCTTGTTCGTGGCGAGCGGCATGGGCGCCGCGGCCCTCGCCCACCTCGCCGTGCTGCGGCCCGGAGACCATCTCCTCTCGAGCGAGTGGATCTACGGCGGCGTGCACCGGCTCTTCACGCAGGAGTTCGGGCGGCTCGGCATCGACGTCTCGTTCGTCAATCCGACGCACTCCCGCTCTTGGAAGACGGCGATGAAGAAGACGACGCGCGCCGTCTTCCTCGAAACGCCCACCAATCCGCTGATGCGGGTGATCGACCTCGAGCCGATCGCCACGCTCTGCAAGGCGGAGGGCCTGGCGCTGATTGTGGATTCGACCTTCGCGTCGCCGGTGAACTTTCGGCCCCTCGAGCACGGCGCGGACATCGTCATCCACTCCGCCACGAAATACTTGAACGGCCACACCGACGTGATTGCCGGTGCGGTGGTGGGCACGGAGCAGGTGGTGGAAGAGGTGCGCAAGCTGATGCAGGTGTGGGGGCAGGCGTTGGACCCGTTCGCGGCCTGGCTGATCGACCGCGGACTCAAGACGTTGGCGGTGCGCGTGGCGCGCCACAACGAGGTCGGCCTCGCCGTGGCCCAGTGGTGCGACACCCAGGACGGCTTTACCCAGGTCCACTACCCGGGCCTACCGCAGCATCCCGACCACGAGGTGGCCACGCGCGTGCTCTTGGGAGGGGGGGGCGGCTACGGCGGGATGCTCGGGCTGGAGCTCAAGGGCGGCGTACGCGCCGCCGAGCGGTTCCTGCGGGCGCTCACCATCGCCGCGCACGCCCCGAGCCTCGGCGGCACCGAGACGCTCGTGTCCGAGCCGCGCCTCACCTCGCACGCCGGGTTCACCCCGGCGCAGCGGGCCCAGGCTGGCATTCCCGACGGCTTTCTGAGATTTTCCCTGGGATTGGAGGATCCCGATGATCTCATCGCGGACTTCGCCCAGGCCCTGGCGCGCCTGTAAGTGATCAAGTTCACGAACGTCTTCAAGGCCTTCCCCAAAGGCGGCCTGGCGCTCAAGGACGTCTCCTTCCACATCGCCAAAGGTGAGTTCGCGTTCCTCACCGGGCATTCGGGTGCGGGAAAGTCCACCGTCTTGAAACTGATCTACGCCGACGAGCGCCCCACGTCAGGAGAGGTGCGCGTGTCCGGGTATTCGGTCACGGAGATGCGGCCGCGCGAAGTACCGCTGCTGCGCCGCCGGCTGGGCATCGTGTTCCAGGATTTCCGCCTGCTCGAAGACCGCACCGCCGAGGAAAACGTCGCCTTCGCGCTCGAGGTCACGGGCGCTCGTCGCTCGACGATCGCGGCACGGGTGATGCGCGTGCTCACGCAGGTGGGGCTCGCCGCCAAGGCGCAGGCCTATCCGCGCGAGCTGTCGGGAGGCGAGCAGCAGCGCGTGGCGATCGCCCGCGCCCTGGTGAACGAGCCCACCGTGCTGCTCGCCGACGAGCCCACCGGCAATCTCGACGAGCGGGCCACTCGCGGCGTGTTCCAGCTGCTGCGTGACATCAATGCGAGCGGCACCGCCGTGGTGATGGCGACTCACGACTTGGATCTCGTGCGCCAGGCGCCGTACCGCGTGATCGAGCTGCAGGAAGGCGCGCTCGTGTACGACTCGGCGGTGGACGAGCCGCGCGACCAGGCGGCTGCGCCATGAACCTCGTCGTGCGGGAATCCCTGCTGGCCTTCAAGCGCGCGCCGCTCCTGTCGGCGCTATCGGTCACGACGATCGCGTTCTCGCTCTTCGTGTTGGGACTCTTCGGTCTCGTCGCGGTGAACCTGCAGGATGCGCTGCGCAGCGTCGCGGAGCGGGTCGAGGTGGTGGCGTACCTGCTCCCCGGCACGCCAATCGAGGCGACCGCGATCGGCCTCAAGGACATCGAGGCGTTCCCCGAGGTCCAAACGGCAACATACGTGTCCGAGGATCAAGCCTTGGGGCGGGCTCGCGCCGAGCTGGTCGAGTTCCGGGACGTGTTGCGCGAGCTCGAGCGCAATCCCCTGCCCGCCTCCATCGAGGTCAAGCTGAAGCCGACGTTCCGCGACGCCGATCACGTGACCGCGGTGGCGGAGCGCCTGCGCAGCTTCGGGTTCGTGGACGACGTGCGCTTCGGGCGCGACTGGGTCGAGAAGCTCGACCGGCTGCGCCAGCTCGCCGCGGCCGTGGGGATCGTGGTCGGTGCCGCGTTCGCGGTCGTGGCGATCATCATCATCGGCACGACGATCCGGATGGCGGTGCTGCAGCGCAGCCGCGAGATCGCCATCATGCGCCTCGTGGGCGCGACCGACGGGTTCATCCGGCGTCCGTTCCTGCTGCAAGGCGCGATCAAGGGACTGCTGGGCGGCGCGGTGGCGGTGGGTCTGTCGTTCGCGGCGTACGCGCTGATCGACCGCTATCTGATCCAGGCGGCGTTCTTCACTAGCGAGCAGGCGGCGGCGATCGTCGGATTCGGCGCGCTCATCGGGCTGTTGGGAAGCGCGACGAGCGTCGGCCGGCATTTGAAGAGAGTATGAAGCGTCTGTTGTGGCTGCTCGTCGTGCTGGCGGCGCCGGCGGCCGCGCAACGCCCGACCTACCAGCAACAGATGCAAGACAATCAGCGCCGCCTCGAGGGGATCCGCCGCGAGCGGTCCGAGGTCGAGCAGGAGCTGGCCCGGCTACGCACCGCCGCACACTCACTCTCCGACGAACTGGCGAACATCGACCGCCAGAAGCAAAGCACCAATCGCATCGTCAACGAGTTGGACCGCCAGATCGCCGGACTGGGCGGCCAAATCGACCAGATCACGGTGGACTTGCTGCTGGCGCAGGATGCGCTGCTCGAAAAGCGCGCGGTGCTGGAACGGCGCATCGTGGACATCCACAAGCGCGGCCCGCTGTACGGGTGGCAAGTGCTGCTCGCCGCCGAGAGCTTCGGCGACCTGCTGTCGCGGTACAAGTACCTCTATCTCGTGAGCCGGCAGGACCGGCTGCTCACGAACGACATGCACAAGCTGCGCGACCGCGTCGCGCGACAGCGGCAGCTCCTCGTGGACGCGCGCGAAACGCTGGCGCGGCGCCGGCGCGAGCGCACCGACGAGCTGGACCGCTATCAGGCGCTCGAGCGCGAGCGTCAGACCAATCTGCGGGAGACGCGGCGTAACACGCAGCAAGCCGAGCGGCGCTTGTCGCAGCTCGACCGCGACGAGCGCGGCCTGAACGACCGCATCGAAGCCTTGGAACGGGTGCGCCGCGAAGCGGAAGCGCGCGGCGCCACCGCCGGACCCGGCGCGATCACGACGGCCGACCTCGGCGGGCTCGACTGGCCGGTCGAAGGCGGGGGCCTCGTCATCTATCCGTTCGGCACCACCACCGGGCCGAACAACACGCGCATCCCTCGCCACGGCATCGGCATCAAGGCTCCCGTCGGGTCGGCGGTGCGTGTGGTGGCGCCGGGCACGGTCAGTCTCGCGGGCCCCCTCGGCCTGTACCTCACATCGGTCCTCGTCGATCACGGCGGCGGCTACTACACGTTCTATGCGTATTTGAACGACGCGACCGTGAAGAAAGGGGATCGCGTCGTACGCGGGCAAGTGATCGGTCATGTAGGCGGCGAGTCGAGCGACGAGGGACCACACCTCCATTTCGAAATCCGCGGGCAGGGCGGCATCGCACTCGATCCCGCAAACTGGCTGCGCCGTCCCGCCGCACGACCCGCCGCGCCCGCACGGCCGAGACGGTGACCTACCCTGTCGGCCCCGCCACCGCGATGCGCTCGGGCGCGCCCTTGGCGCGCTGCAGAGCACTCTCCACCAAGGTGAACAGATCCTCCGGCCGCAGCGCTTCGCTGTGCGGGTAAGCGACGACGCCCGCTGAGATCGCGGGCGCTTTGGCTGGCCCCAAGTCGGCAAAGGTGTGACGCGCGAACACCTGGCGCAGGCGCTCGACGAAGTGCCGGCCGCCGGCGGCGTCGGTCTCGGGGAGAATGCAGGCGAACTCGTCGCCGCCGTAGCGCGCCACGAAGTCGGGCGCGCGGATCTCCCGCTGCAGGATGGCGCCCACCTCGCCGAGCACGCGGTCGCCCGCGGGCTGGCCCAGCCGCTCATTGATCTCGCGGAGCCGGTCGATGTCCACGAGCACGAGCGAGAAGCGGAGTGAATAGCGCCGCGCGCGCTCGAACTCGTCGCGTAGCTTGCGGTCGAGTGCGTCGAGCGACGCGCAGCCTGTCATCTCGTCGGTAGCGCCGGCGTTGATCTGCCGGCGGTAGATCGCCGAGCGCCGCTCCTCGTTCTCGAGGACGCGCGCAGCAGCCTGGGCAATCGTATTCGCGAACGCGACGTCCTCGGGCCGCAGCTGCGGATCGCCCTTCTCCGTGCGGAGGAAAAAGACACCCGCCGCCCGCCCCTGCACGAACACCGGCAGCGCCACCGCCGACTGCACGTTCACCTCGATCCGCTGGTCCGACCAACGCTTGCGGATCGACGCGAAGAGCGGATGCTCGTGCACGTCGTTGATCACGACGGGCCGCTCGGTACGAATCGCCTCCTGGATCTCCGGGTAGCGCTCGAGCTCGACCCGCAGGTCGCGGATCGACGGGTTTTCGTACACGGCGACCACGCGCCCCGCTTCGTCCCCCGGGGCCGTGAGGATGAACGAGCAGTGCGAGAGGCCGAAGGCCTGCCCCACTCGCCGCACCAGTGTCTGGAAGATCTCATCGGCGCGCAGCGCGGCCGACACTTCCTGGAAGATGTCGTAGAGGAGGTCGCGGGCGCGCAGCGCCTCCTGCGCCGTGCGCAGCTCTTCACGGACGAGCAGGAGCGCGTCGAGCCGCACCCGCAGCTCCGGCAGGTGCACCGGAGCGAGGAGCACGTCGCGTGCACCGGCGAGCAGCGCCTCGGTCGCCGCCTCGGCACCGCCATCGTTCAGGAGGACGAAGATTGGGGCGCCACTGAACCCGGGCCGCATGATCAGCGCCCGGACCTGGTCGGCGAGGCCGGCCGCGCCCGGGTCGGCCGTATAGAGGACCAGATCGGGAGGGCGCCCCCCACCCGCCGCCCCGGACTCGGAGGCCTCGGTGACCTGGAACCCCCCACGCACGAGCAGCCGCTCCAACCCCTCGGGTCGGGCGGCCGCATTGCCGATCAGCAGGATTTGATGACGCACGGCGTCCGGCAAGGTCCTCCCTCTCTAGCTCTAGGGCGCGATGTGCCGGGCCAAGGTATAGTTCACCCGATGCCAGGGCAAGCACGCGGGCCCGCACCGGAGACGAGGCGCCCGCGCTGTCGCATGATCGTGAACCAGGTGGCGGACCGCGGCCTGCGCGACCGCCGCGTGCTTGCCGCGATGGCTTGGACGCCACGCGAGTGGTTCCTGCCGCCGCATCTCGCCCGGAGTGCGTATGACGACGCGCCGTTGCCGATCGGCAGCGGCCAAACGATCTCGCAGCCGTACATCGTCGCCTTGATGACGGCGTCCCTCGCCCCGCGCCGGCGCGACCGCCTCCTCGAGATCGGGACCGGCTCCGGTTACCAGACGGCGATCCTCGCCCGTCTCGCGGGCACCGTCTACACGGTCGAGCGCCTTCCCGACCTGCTCGTCGAGGCGGAGGAGCGGTTCCGCCGCCTGCGCCTCACCAACATCCAAACGCGGCTGGGCGACGGCGCCGCCGGATGGTCCGAGGAAGGGCCGTTCGATGGCATCCTCGTCACGGCCGCGGCCCCGCGTGTGCCCGATCCGCTGCTGGCGCAGCTGGCGTCTCACGGCCGGCTCGTCATCCCCCTCGGTGACCTGGTGTCCCAAGAGCTGGTCATAGTGCAACGCTCGGGGAGCGGCTTCGAGGAGCGCAGCGCGGGGGCAGTGCGCTTCGTGCCGCTGATCTCGCGCCTCGCCTTCCTGGACGAGAGTCGCGCGTGACCTGGCTCGGCGCCCACGTCTCGACCGAAGGCGGGGTGGCGGAAGCGCCCGCCCGCGGCGCCTCGATCGGCGCGACCGCGATCCAGGTCTTCACGAAGACGCCGAACCAATGGCGCGAGCCGGCGCTCGACGCCGCGGTCGTGGAGCGGTTCCGGGCAGAAGTGACGCGGCACGGCATCGGCGCGGTAGTCGCGCACGACAGTTACCTGATCAACCTCGCGTCGCCCGATGATGCGCTGCGGGCGAAGAGCATCCGGTCATTCATCGGCGAGTTGACCCGCTGCCGCACGCTGGGGATTCCCTGGGTGGTGTCGCACCCGGGGAACTACATGGACGAGCGGACGGCGGGCCTCGAGCGCAACACGCGGGGCTACGCCGAGTGTCTGGCGGCCGTGCCAGGAGACGTGGGAGTGCTGATCGAAGGGACGGCGGGCGCGGGGACCGCGCTCGGCGCGACGTTCGAGGAGCTGCGCGCTCTGCGGGACGGGTTGCCCGACGGCGCGCGCGACCGCGTGGGGTTCTGCCTCGACACGGCACACCTCCATGCAGCGGGGTATGACGTGGCCCGAGACATCGCGGGGGTGTGGGAGGAGTTCGACCGCGTGGTCGGGCTCGAGCACCTTAAGTGCTTGCATCTCAACGACTCCAAGGCGGCCCGGGGGTCGCACCTCGACCGTCACGAGTGGATCGCGGAAGGCACCATTGGCGCGAAGCCGTTCCGGTACATCATGCGCGACCCGCGGCAAGCGAACGTGATTAAGATTATCGAGACGCCGAAGCGGGACGATCCCGTGAAGCACGACCGCCGGATGTTGCGCCGGCTGCGCGCCTATGCGCGAGTCAGCGCCCGTCAGCCGGGAACCGTATGAAAGGGATGATGCGTCGACTGCAGCGTGGGACCCTCACTGTGCTCCTGGCCCTTCAAGTGCTGGGGGGCGGAGCCGTGACGCTGGCTCACGCCCGCGATGTGGTCACCGCGCCCGCCGCATTCGAGTCTCAGCACGACGCACGTTGTCGGGTGTTGCACGACGCGCTGCGCTGCGCGCTGTGCCATTACACCAGCGCTCAAGTCGTTGTCCAACGTGCGGTAGTCACGCCGCCCTCGCGTCCCGCGCGGGTGCTCGTGCCTTCCACCCGGCGCACCGTTGCCGTTTCCGCAGCCGTTCACCGCACCGCTCCCGCTCGAGCTCCACCCACTCTCCTGTCCTAACTCCGTAGCACGCGCGCTCCGCAGCTCGCGGGGTGCTACAGGCTCCGACGTACGGACAGGAGATGACCACGACATGACTCGCACATTCTATGCGGCGCTCCTCGCGGCCGCGTGCCTGGCGGCACCTGCCGCGGCGCAGCAGCCGACGCAACGCCAGGTTGACTCTCTGGCAGCGCAGCTGCGCGCGCTCCGCGCCCGGCTCGATTCGATCGTGGCAGCCCTGGGACAGCGTCCCGCGGTCGCCGCTCCCGCGCACGCCGCGCCTCCCGGAGACGACCTCGCGGCGCTGCGGGCCGCCGCGTCCGCCGCGCGCGGCGACTCGTCGCAACGGGCCGATACCACGCCGACGCAGTTCGTCGGACGTGAGCGCAACCAGGCCCAGTTGAATCCGGAAATCGGCGTGACGGGCGACGTCCGCGCGTATGGGACGACGCGCGGCGTGCAGCGCGACAACTTCGTGCCGCGCGAGTTCGAGATCGGGTTCCAGTCTGCCCTCGATCCCTATTCGCACACCAAGATCTTCGTGAGCATCGAAGACGGCGTCGCCAGTCTCGAGGAAGGCTATGCGTATTGGACCGGCATGCCCGGCCGGATCCGCATCGACGTCGGGCGGTTCCGGCAGCAGTTCGGCGAGCTGAACCGCTGGCACCTCCATGCGGTGCCCGAGACCGAGTACCCCCTGGTACTGACCAGCTATCTCGGTGAAGACGGTCTGGCCGGTACCGGCCTTTCGCTGTACCGCGCGTTCGGCGGGCTGGGCACCCACGAGCTTACCGCGCAGGTGACGCGCAGCGCGAGCGACGCGGAGCTGTTTGGCGACGGCGGCCGGCCGACGTACCTCGTGCACCTGCTCAACTTCTGGCAGCTGGGGCGCTCCGCCTACATGCAGATCGGCGGGACGGGGTTGTATGGCACGAACCCGGATTCAGCGTTGCGCACGCGGGTGGGCGGCCTCGAGTTCCGGCTGACATGGCGACCGCCACTGCGCGCGATGTACAACGAATGGACGCTGCGCGGCGAGCTGCTCGCCCTGCAAAAGGAAGTGGCGGGCGCGGGCCCGACGCGGTTGGGCGGCTACGTCAGCAGCACGTACAAACTGAACCAGCGGTTCATCGCCGGCCTACGCTACGACTACGTCGAATCGCCCGAGTTCGGTACCATCACGCGCCAAGTGATCCCCTCGCTCACGATGTGGCAGAGCGAATGGGTGTTCCTGCGCGCGCAATACCAGTGGCAGCGGGTCGCGAGCGCGACCGCCACCAACCAGATCGCCCTGCAGGCGGTCTGGGCCATCGGTCCCCACAAACACGAGACCTACTGACATGATAGCCTTCATCCAGCTCCTCGTCGGTCTAACCGCGACGACGCCCCCCCCGCCGGCGGCCGCGCCGATCAAGGTCGTCACATCACTCACGACGTACGCGTCCATCGCCCGCGAAATCGTCGGCGATCGCGGCAGCGTCAGCTCGATCGCCGTCGGCGACGAAAACCCGCACTACGTCCAGCCCAAGCCGAGCTTCGTGCCGACGTTGGCGCAGGCCGACCTGTTCGTCACCACCGGGCTCGACCTCGAATTGTGGGTCCCCGCCCTGCTCGACAAGGCCAACAACGCCAGGATCACTGAAGGGGGCCCCGGGTACGTCGCCGCCTACGCCGGCGTGCCGCTACTCGATGTGCCCGCGAGCCTGTCGCGCGCCCAGGGCGACATCCACGTCTACGGCAATCCGCACATCTGGACCGATCCGCTCAACGCGGCCATCATCGCGCGCAACATTCTCACTGGCCTGAAGCGCGTGGCACCGCAGGACGCCGACTACTTCACCGCGCGTGAGAAGGACTTCGAAGACCGGGTCTATCGGGCGTTGTTCGGCGACGAGCTCGTCAAGCTGATCGGCGGACCCGCCCTCGCCGACCTCGACCGGCAGGGGAAGCTCTTCAACTTCCTCAATCAGCAGCAGTATCAGGGCGCGCCGCTCATGACGCGTCTGGGCGGGTGGCTCAAGCAGGGCCTGCCCTTCCGCGGCAAGCTCGTGGCCTGCTATCACAAGGAGTGGGATTACTTCTCGCGCGAGTTCCAGGTGACGTGCTTCGACTACATCGAGCCGAAGCCGGGGATCCCGCCCACGCCGAGGCACGTGCAGGAAATCATCACAGCGATGCGCGACCAGCACATCCAGGTGCTCCTGTCCACGAACTACTACGACCACAATCAGGTGGTCGAAGTGGCGCAGCGGACCGGCGCCAAGGCAGTCATCGTGCCGTCGAACACGGGGGGCTCGACCGGGGTCGCCACGTACTTTGATCTCATGAACCTTTGGGTCTCGGAGCTCGCGCAGGCGTACGGCGCGACGAGCGATCCGGCCCGCTAACGGAGTCTGGAGGCGTCGTGAGCGGTCTACAGTTGATGCTGCCCCCGTTCGTGGCCTGCATGGTGCTCGTCGCCATGCTGTCCTACCTCGGCCTGCACGTGATCGCGCGCGAGGTGATCTTCGTGGACCTCTCGCTCGCGCAGATGGCCGCGTTGGGGAGCCTCTCGGCACTGCTGTTTCACGTGAGCCCCGAGTCGCCCACGACCTACGTGTTCGCGCTCCTCGCCACGGCCGTCGGCGCCTTCTTGTTCGCGCTCACCCGGACCTCCGACCGGAAAGGCCGCGTGCCGCAGGAGGCCTTCATCGGGATCGTGTACGTCGTCGCCTCGGCGGCAGCGGTGCTCGTCGCCAACAAGGTGCCGGGAGGCGGGGAGGCGGTCGAGAAGACGCTCGTCGGGAGCCTGCTATGGGTCACCTGGCCGACGATCGTGAAGCTGGCCGTGGTTTACGCAGGTCTCGGCGTGTTTCAATACGCCTTTCGGCGGCGCTTCCTGACCATCTCCTTCCACCCGGAGGAGGCCGAAGCAGCGGGGTGGAAGATCCGCTGGTGGGACTTCCTGTTCTACCTGTCGTTCGGCGTCGTCATCACCCTGGCCGTGCCGATCGCCGGCGTGCTGATGGTGTTCAGCTTCCTGGTGGTGCCCGCGGTGATCGCGAACCTGTTTACGGGGGACAAGCGACGTCTCACAGTGATCGCGTGGACCTCCGGGGCCCTCGCGTCCCTGCTCGGTCTCTGGCTATCCTACACACAGGACTTGCCCACGGGACCGCTCATCGTATGCATGTACGGACTGCTGCTCGTTGTCGCGGGACTGCTTCGCAGATTCGGGGTGGGGGACGGAGCCGCGCCGGCATGAAGGCGGCTAGGGCGGCCACCATCGTGGCGGTCGCGCTCGCCGTCTATCCGTCTAGCCGTCTACTCGCCCAGGTTTCCTTTCACGTCGCTCTCGGCGCCCGCTACAGCTCCACGTTGGTACACGACTCTGTCGTGACGCCGGTCGACCTCCGGCCCGCACTCGCCCCCGCCCTGCTCGTGTCGGTGCGCGACGAGCTGCGACCCGGGTGGTCCGCCGACGCGACGCTCGATGTGTCGCCGAGTGGGCTGCGACGTCACGAGGGCGGCGGGTCGTTCGATGCGGGGTCGTTCACGACGTTCGCGTTCACGGTGGGGCTGCGGCGCCACTTCGCGCCGGGCGTGTCGGCCCGCGTCGGCGTCGGCGGGATGCGCTACCTCGCCAGTCAGACCGGCGTGTTTCGCGAGGGGACGGGCGGCATCTTCCCGCTCGGAACTGTTGCCGCCACGTACGCAGTCGGTTGGCACCGTCTGGAGCTCGAGGCACGCTACGACATTCACAAGTTCATCACACCGGCCCTGCGGACCGAGGGATTCGGCGCGTCGCGGCCTGTGCACCGCGTGGCAGTTGTCGTTCGGATGGGCTGGGGCAGATGAAGGCGCGCGTCGCCGCAGTGTTCGCGGGGGCACTGGCCCTGGCCGCCTGTAAGGACCCGGCGATCCCGGATCGGGCCGGCGTCTACGCCTTCGCGGACACGTCCATCATCGGCGTGGATACGTCGGTCACGTTGTTCCACTGGCCCGCGAGCCGGCTGCCGGTCCGGTTTTGGGCGGACCCGCGCAGCAACATGCGGTTCCTGGTCGAGCGGGCGGTCGGCGTCTGGCAGGACCAGTTCCTATACGGCGAGCTGCAGGGCGTCGTCGTGAGTGATTCGACGGCGGCCGACGTCATCGTGCAATGGACCGACAGCGTGCCCCCCGACGTTCCTCCGGACACCATGAGCGCGCCGAACGCGTGCGGAGGGGTCACGACGTTCGATTACGACAGCACGGGGTTCGCGCTCGCGGGCCCGGTACATGTGTCGCTGACGGTCCTCACCGGCTCACCAGCGTCCGCCGGGCAGGTGCAGTCCTGCATGCGCCGGATCTCGATTCACGAGCTGGGACACTCCCTCGGCCTGCTGCGGCACAGCGTGTTCGACGAGGACATCATGTACGGCTCGCCGATCGTCGATTACCCGTCGCGGTTCGACCGGCGCAGCGTGGAGGTGCTGTACCACTCCCAACCCACGGTACAGCCCCCCCCGCCGTGACGGTTCCGTCTCAGAAACTCGTGGTCACACGCGCGACCAGTGTACGGCCCATCCCTGGATTCAACGCGTTGGTCTTGATCCGGCTCAAATAATCGGCGTAGGCCTTATTGAAGGCGTTCCGCAGCGACAGATCGATCTGGATCGTGCGGCTGCCCGCCAGCAAGCCCCAACCAGCGCCGACGTTGACGAGCGTGTAGGACGCGGACTGATAGCCCGCCCCGCCGAACGCGTCGGCATAGAACTGTGCCTCCGCCGGATCGCGCCGAGCCTGGCGCGCGTTGGTCTCGCCGCCCACCGACAGATATGCCCCGTGGCTCCCCTCGAGGCGCGCCGTGTAGGTCGCGCGGAAGGGAGGCATCTGCGGCAACGGTTGGTCAGTCGTGGTGTTCTGACCGCGCACGTAGTCGGCCGTGCCCTGGAGGTGCAGGTAGGTGGTCGGGTGGAACTGCACTGCCGCCTCGAGGCCGCTCAACCGGGCATCACCCTGGGTCACGTCGTAGATCTGGAAGCCCGACGCCGAGTCGGTGGTGCCGGTCGGGACCGTGTAGATGTAGTCCTGGATGATGTTGACGAACGTCCCCACCTCGAGCGAGAGCTGGCGGTTCTGGACGCGCAACGCGAGGTCGGTGTTGATCGACTTCTCCGTCCGCAGGTTCGGGTTGCCCCGTTCGAACGCGACCGTGCCTTCGTGCACGCCGTTCGAGTACAGGTCGAATGACGACGGCGCCCGGAATCCGCGCCCCACGTTGAACACCAAGGCGACGGGTTCCGAGATGTGATAGAGCAGCCCGAGGTTCCCCGTCACGGAATTCCAGGTCCGGGTCTGGGCGGCGAGCCCCAGCACCGTATCGCCGTCCACATCGAGGTGCCGGTAGTCGTAGCGCGCGCCGAACGACACGTTCAAGCGCTGCCCCTCGGTCTGCTCGAACGCGTAGAAGCCCAGGTTACTGCCCCGGCTGGGCGGGATGAGCGTCTCGTCCCCGAACTTGTCGAAGCTATTGCGCACTCCCGAAAACCCGATCAGACCGGCGAACCGACCGATCGTTGCGTGGTGGAAGTGCACATCGGTGAGATAGGTCTGTGACAGGAGGCCCAGCGCCACGGTGGACGTGGTGTCGTCCTCGAATTCGCGGCGCCGGCTGCGCTCGTATCCCGTGGACACCTCGAGCCGTGCGCCCCCCAGCGGGAGCGTCAGGTCCACGCGGCCGTGACTCGTTGCCATCCGCTGCGTCGGTCTCGCCGCTGGATCCTCGTCGGTGAGGGAGATCTTCTCGTTCCGCTGGGAGAACGATCCGCTCACCGAGCCCCAGCTGCCGCGGGTGCCGAGCGTAGCGTTCCCGGCGACCGCCCGGTTGCCGCTGTTCCATAGGACGTAGGCCGGCGTGCGGACGTCACCGCTCGTGCGTCCACTCAGGGACCCACGGAACCCGACGCCCCCGCTCGCCCCCTCGAGGCTCAATGCGCCGTCACCGAAGCGATTGCCGCTCCCGTAGGCCGCGCTCAAGTCGCCGTGCACGAACCCCGGCACACCGATGGCATCCGGGAGATCCTTCTGAACGACGTTGATCACGCCGCCCAACGCATCCGAGCCGTACAACACGCTGGCCGGACCACGAATCACTTCGATCCGCTCCGCCGTGGACGTCTCGACGTTGGGCGCGTGCTCGTCGCCCCACTGCTGCGTCTCGAGACGTTGACCGTCATCGAGCACCAACACGCGGTTCGACGTGAGGCCGCGGATCACCGGCTTGCCGATCCCCACGCCGGTGCTGAGGCTGTGAACGCCGGCCAAGCCCGCCAGCGTTTCACCCAAGCTGGGCGACTGCGCTTGGCGCAGCTCGTCCCCCGCGACCACACTCGTGGGCTGCGGCGAGTTGAGCGCGCTGGTGGCGTTCGCGCTGGCCGTGACCTGAATGCCGGAGAGCTCCACCACCGTCTCCCGCAGGGTCACGTCGGCGGTGATGTCGGCGCCGGAAGAGACGATGCGTCGCACCGCCGGAGCGTATCCGATGCGTTGAAAGGTGGCCGTGTAGGTACCGGCCGGGACGGCGGCGATGGTGTAATGACCGCTGCTATCGGTGGTCGTCGAACGGCGCAACTCCGGCAACGACACCTGCACGTCCGCCACCGGTACGCCTGTGGAGCTCGTCACGGTGCCCGACACCGCGCCGAGGCTCAGCAGGGCGCGCAGCAAGAAAGGGAAAAGCATTTTCGTGCTCTCCTGGTGGTATGGCGAAAGTCGCGGTCGCCGCGGGAATCGCGGCGCCGTCACTCAGGAGAGCGTGGGAGGGGCGCGGGAGTGGTGCAGCCCGCCGGCCAGAGCCGCGCGGGGGATGACGTGTGTCGCGACCGTAGGTACGCTGCGATAGCGGTCGCGGATCCTGAAAACGATCGGTCTCCCCGTCGCGAGTGGCGCGCTGAGGAAACGGTGAAAGACGCAGTCCGCCGGGTGGATGCGGACGCAGCCCGCGGTCGAGTGCGACTCGATGTGGGCCGGACCCGTCGCGGTGGTATCGAGCCGGGCGTCGGCCCAAGCCGCCGCCCCCGGCAGGGATAGCTGCAGGGCGGCGAGCAGGCACAGCGAGGCTCGAGCCTTGAACGACGTGCTCCGCATGGGCGTCATATTAACGGCTTGACAGGCCCTGTCGCCACGCCTAGCATAACCCCTTCCCCAAAAAGGACTTGTGTCCTCCGATGACGAGCCGCCGCCAGGAGGCCCTCGACTACCATTCGCAGGGCCGCCCTGGGAAGATCCAGGTCTCGCCGACCAAGCCCTTCAAGGACCAGCGCGACCTGTCCCTCGCCTACACGCCGGGGGTGGCGGAGCCGTGCCTCGAGATCGCCAAGCGACCTGAAGACGCCTACCTGTACACGGCCAAGGGCAATCTCGTGGCCGTGGTGTCGAACGGGACCGCGGTGCTGGGCCTGGGCAACATCGGCCCCCTCGCGGGGAAGCCGGTGATGGAGGGTAAGGGGATCCTGTTCAAGTCGTTTGCCGACATCGACGTGTTCGATCTCGAAGTGGCATCCGAGGATCCGCAGGACGTGATCCGTTTCTGCCAGATGCTCGAGCCGACGGTCGGGGGAATCAACCTCGAGGATATCCGCTCCCCCGATTGTTTCGTCATCGAGCAGAAGCTGCGCGAGACGCTCAGCATCCCGGTGTTCCACGACGACCAGCACGGCACCGCGATCATTTCAGGAGCGGCGCTGCTCAACGCCCTCGAGGTCGTAAACAAAGCCATCGACAAGGTGCGCGTGGTATTCTCGGGGGCCGGGGCCGCCGCGATCGCCACCGCGGCGCACTACGTGAAGCTCGGCGTGCAGCGCGAGCACATCGTGATGTGCGATCAGAAGGGCGTCATCCACACGGGACGCGAGGACCTGGACCAGTACAAGCGTCGCTTCGCGTCCGACACAAAAGCGCGGGTCATCGCGGAGGCGTTGAAGGACGCGGACGTGTTCGTCGGACTTTCCGTCGGGGGCATCATTACCGGCGACATGCTCCAGGGGATGGCCAAGAAACCGATCATCTTCGCGCTCGCCAACCCGACGCCCGAGATCATGCCCGACGAAGCGAAAGCGGCTCGGCCCGACGCCATCATCGCCACCGGCCGATCCGACTTCCCCAATCAGGTGAACAACGTCCTCGGCTTCCCCTTCATATTCCGGGGCGCGCTCGACGTGCGGGCCAAAAAGGTCAACGACGAGATGGAGATGGCGGCGACCCGCGCGCTGGCGGCGCTCGCCAAGGAAGAAGTCCCCGATTCCGTGATGCGCGCGTACGGACTCGAGCGGCTCAAGTTCGGCCCCGACTATCTGATTCCCAAGCCCTTCGACCCGCGCGTGCTCCTGTGGGTCGCGCCCGCCGTGGCGTGGGCGGCCGTGGCCTCGGGCGTTGCGGGCCGGATCATCGACGTGGAGGAGTATCGCGCCGAGCTCGAGGCCCGCCTCGGCCGCGCGCGCCAGGTGATGCGCGGCCTGATGACGCGGGCGCAGCAGGATCCGCAGCGCATCGTCTTTCCCGAGGGCGAGGAGCCCCGCATCCTGCGCGCCGCGCGCATCCTGGCCGACGAAGGGATCGCTCATCCGATCTTGCTGGGCGATCCCGACGTCATCCGCCGTCTGGCGGACGACGCCGCCGTGACGCTCGAAGACATCGAGCTGGCCAATCCTCGCACCGCCGCTGATCGGGAAGCCATGGCGCAGGAGCTGTGGCAGCGCCGCCAGCGGCGCGGCATCACGCTGCGTGAGGCGCGTGCCCATGTGCTCGACCCGATGTACTACGGCCTCTTGATGCTGCGCGCCGGACGCGCCGATGCACTCGTCGCCGGTGAGGACATGTCCTACCCGGACGCGATCCGGCCCGCGCTCGAAGTGATCGGCGCCGAGCCGGGGCGCAAGCACGTCAGCGGCATCTACATGATGATCTTCCGCCAGCAAACCTTCTTCTTCGCCGACACGACGGTGAACATCGACCCCGACGCGGAGACGCTCGCGGAGATCGCCTCGGCGACGGCGAGCTTCGTGTCGCGGCTCGGCGTCGAGCCGCGCGTCGCCATGCTGTCGTTCTCGAATTTCGGGTCCGTGAAGCACCCCGCGGCCGACAAGGTGAAGCGCGCCGTCGCGCTGCTGCACGAGCGCGAGCCGGCCCTGCAGGTGGACGGCGAGATGCAGGCCGACACGGCGGTGGTGGAGCGGATTCTGACGAAGGCGTACCCCTTCGCCAAGCTGCGCAGCGCCGCCAACGTATTGATTTTCCCAAGCTTAGACGCCGCGAACATCGCGTATAAGCTGCTCGACCGCCTGGGCGGCGCCCAGGCGATCGGGCCCATCGTGGTGGGGATGGACCGCCCGGTCCACGTCTTGCAACGCGGATCGGAAGTGCCTGAGATCGTGAATATGGCGGTCATCGCCGCCGTGGACGCCCTGGAGCATCGCCGGGGCCCGTCGGCGTGACCCTCACCGCGCCCATCATCCTCGCGCCGCGACTGACGGTGCACCGGAACCTCACGCCCCCCGAGCTCTACGAGCACGCGGTGCGGCGCGGGGAAGGTGTGATCGCCCACGACGGACCGTTCTGCGCCGTCACTGCGCCGCACACGGGCCGCAGCCCAAACGACAAGTTCTTCGTTCAGGAGCCCGGCTCGAGCGAGCGCATTTGGTGGGGCAAGGTCAACCAACCGTTGGCGCCGGAGCACTTCGACCGGCTGCACGCCGACGTGGTGGCGCACCTGAACGAGCAGGAGCTGTTCGTGCGGGACGTCTTCGCGGGCGCCGACCCGGCGTACCGCCTGCCGATTCGGTTCGTCACGCCGAACGCGTGGCACGCGCTGTTCGTCTACAACATGTTCCTGCGTCCCGGCGTCGGCGACACGCAGAGCTTCTCTCCCGGCTTCCAGGTGCTCCACGCGCCCGAACTCCACGCCGATCCGGCGGTCCATGGCACCAAGTCGGGCACGTTCGTCGTCGTGAGCTTCGCGCACAAGACGATCCTGATCGGCGGGACGCGCTATGCGGGCGAGCTGAAGAAATCGATTTTCACGATCCTCAACTACCTGCTGCCGGCCCGCGGCGTGCTCCCGATGCATTGCTCGGCCAACGTGGGCGAGGGCGGCGACGTCGCGCTCTTCTTCGGCCTCTCGGGCACCGGCAAGACGACGCTCTCCGCGGATCCGGAGCGCAAGTTG
>Ga0307299_10000117_pt1 | contig 24908 bp, 19 predicted proteins | sample ER_DNA_159_FD_194466 | JGI IMG/M metagenome (GOLD analysis project Ga0307299, IMG submission 194466) | Bulk soil microbial communities from the East River watershed near Crested Butte, Colorado, United States - ER_DNA_159 | ecosystem: Environmental > Terrestrial > Soil > Floodplain | place... | reverse complement strand
ATGGCTCACGATCATCGGCGCGGCGCGACACCGGAGCATGGACTGAGAAGGTGTCGGCGACCCGATCATGGGCTTCTACCGGCCCATCACCGCCGGCCCGCCGCGGGCGTCGCTTTGCCGTGCCTGTGCTGGGACCGTAGCCAACGAGGTTCGGAGTCTTGACATCCTCCTCGCCCCCGCTGGCTTCAGTGGGTTGTGCGCCATCAACGCCGTCGTCGATGGAGATGATCGGCGTGCCGACATTGACTGTGTCGCCCTCGTTCACCAAGAGCTCGGTGACAGTACCGGCGTACGGACTGGGAAGCTCAACCAGCGACTTGCTGGTCTCGACCTCGACCAGAATATCGTTGATCTTGATTTCGTCACCGACGCCCACTCGCCACGTGACGATGTCGGCTTCGACCAAACCCTCACCAGGATCGGGCAGCCGGAAAGTCTGCAACGCCATTACACCCCCGTCAGTAGGCCTGCGAGCGATCTACCATGTCCAGTACCCGATCAAGATCAGGAAGGTACTCCTCCTCGACCCGGCTCGGCGGATATGGCGTATCGAAGCCGGCAACCCGCAGCACGGGCGCTTCCAAGGAATAGAAGCACTGTTCGGAAATCCGGGCGGCGAGCTCGGCGCCCAGCCCAAGATTGAGTTGAGCTTCGTGGACCGTGACTACCCGACCGGTCTTTTGTACCGACTCATCGACTACCGCCATGTCGAGTGGCGACAGGGTCCGGAGGTCGATCACTTCAAGATCAGGACCTTCCTCGCTAGCCGCCTCGGCCGCATCCAGACAGGTCTTGACCATCGGTCCGTACGCGACGAGGGTGACGTCGGTGCCGGGTCGAACGACGCGCGCGGCGTGCAGCGGTGGCGGGGTTCCTGCCTCGTCGATCTCAGCCCGCTCGTGATAGCGCCGCTTAGGTTCTAGAAAGATGATCGGGTCATCTGAGGCGATGGCCTGCTGGATCATCCAGTACGCGTCTGCGGGATTGGAACATGTCACGACCTTCAGTCCCGGCGTATGGCAGAAATAGGCCTCCGGGGACTCGCTGTGGTGCTCGACCGCACCGATGCCTCCGCCATAGGGGATCCGAATCACGAGCGGCATGCGCAGCATTCCTCTTGATCGAAAATGCAGCTTGGCAACCTGGGTGACGATCTGATCGAAAGCAGGAAAGACGAATCCATCGAACTGGATCTCACACACTGGGCGATAGCCGCGCAGCGCCATGCCGATGGCGGTGCCAACGATGCCGGATTCGGCAAGGGGCGAATCGATCACTCGATGCTCGCCAAAGTCCTTCTGGAGACCTTCGGTGACCCGAAAGACTCCGCCGAGCTTGCCGACGTCCTGGCCAGCGATAACGACCTTGGGATCGGCTTCCAGAGCTCTGCGAAGGCCAGCATTGAGTGCCTTCGCCATGGTCAGCGCGGTCATCAGTGGACACCTCCGCCGTAGACAGGCTGCGGCTGTCCACTGGATGCGGGCTGAGCCTGTCCAAGCCCAGCCTCAGGGCCCGTATCCTCAAAGGTTGCGAGGTACTCGGCATACTTTGACTTCTGCTCGGCCAAATAAGGGGTCTGCTCGGCGTACACATGATCAAAAAGATCCAGCAGGTTGGGATCGGGAAGAGCCAGGCAGCGGGTTCGGAGGTCGGCCGCATAGTCGGACGCTTCGGCCTCAACGTCGGCAAAGAACCCCTCGTCGCCGCTGCCACTGCGGGTCAGATAAGCCCGAACTCGCTCAATCGGATCTTTCAGCCGCCAATGCTCGAGCTCGTCGGCGAGCCGGTATTTCGTCGGATCATCAGAGGTCGTATGGGCGCCCATGCGATAGGTGTACGCCTCGATCAAGGACGGGCCGCTGCCGCTACGGGCTCGCTCGAGTGCCGCCGTCGTAGCCGCATAGACCGCAAGCACATCATTGCCATCGACGCGTACGCCAGGAAAACCGAAGCCAGAAGCCCTGCGATATAAGGGAACTCTCGATTGCCGCTCGAAGGGTTCCGAAATCGCCCACTGGTTGTTCTGGCAGAAGAAGACGATGGGGGCGTTGTAGGAACTGGCGAAGATAAAGGCCTCATTGACGTCGCCTTCGCTGCTGGCACCGTCCCCGAAGTAGCCAATCACCGCCATATCGCGATCGGGATCGCCCGTGCCGACCAGACCGTCGCGTTCCACCGCCATGGCGTAGCCGGTGGCATGCAGGGCCTGCGCCCCAATGACGATCGTGTAGAGGTGGAAGCGGCTCTGCTGGGAATCCCAACCACCAAGATCAACTCCGCGGAACAAACCCAGCAGCTGCACAGGATCAACGCCCAGACACCAGGCCACGCCGTGCTCTCGATAGGTCGGGAAAACGTAGTCCTGCTTGCCAAGTGCCCGGCCCGAGCCGACCTGGGCAGCCTCTTGGCCCAAGCATGAGGCCCATAGCCCCAATTCGCCTTGGCGCTGCAGGGCGGTGGCCTCTGAGTCAACCCGGCGGGTCAACACCATGTCACGGTAGAAGCCTTTGATTTCTTCGTCGTCGCCGCTGAAGGAGTACTCGGGATGTTCCAGCCGCACACCCTCGGGGGTAAGCAGCTGGACCAGTTCGATCTCTCCGCTCGCACCGCTGGCGTCGCTCATTGGTGCATCCTCTCGTTACCGGATGCGGTGGTTCCGCATCGCATCGGTCCCGGTGCGGGATCACCGCGCTGGGTGGTACCACCACCCTCCGGGGCTGTGCTGCTCCGGGGGGACGCCCCCCGCGCCCCCCGAGGCGTTGGTTACTCCTGCTCGCTGCCTGTCGCGAGCGGATTTCGGCTGGCTCGGCGGCTCCTTGTGGGTGCACCTGGCCAGCCGCGCACCCCAACGTACCGCCTGCCTTCAGCAGGCGGGAAAACCACTTGTATGTCCTACTTCTTTGGCACGGGGATGCGATACAAACCCTGGAAAGTTCACTCCAGCGCCTCGAAATCCCTGCGACTCGCCGATGCAACTCACTGCGAGCGGCAACTTTTCAGTGGCTTGCTCGTGCCTCCGGCGGTCGCGTCGGTAAAGGGCCTCGGGCGCTTCTGGAGGAGACGCCACGTCGGATCTGGACTACCGTGCTGCCATGGTGCGCGCCGGCCGCATCCCCGCTGATCGACCAACTGGGCCTGCAGCTCTGGGCCAGCACCTCGCGCCGCTTGTCGCAGTCTGCGCGGGCTACTTCATGGTCATCCTGGATGTGACCATTATCAATGTCGCCGTGCCGGTCGTCGGTCGGGAACTATCAGCCTCACTGACCGGCATCCAGTGGATCACGGACGGGTACACCCTGGTCTTCGCCGGCCTTCTGCTCACCGGCGGTGCGCTGGGTGACCGGTTGGGCAACCGCCGGATCTTCTGTACCGGGATAGTTGTGTTCACCGCAGCGTCGGCCGCCTGCGGACTGGCCCCGAACACCGGGTCGCTCGTCGCGGCCCGCCTGGTGGAGGGACTGGGCGCAGCGCTGATCGTGCCAGGCTCGCTGGCTCTTCTCCAGCAGGCGTACCCCTCACCCGCTGAGCGCTCGCGTGCCTTTGGCCTGTGGGGCGCCGTGGCAGGCATCGCTGCCTCCGCCGGTCCCCTCCTGGGCGGTCTTCTGGTCACGACTGTGGGCTGGCGCTGGGTCTTTTTCATCAACTTGCCGGTCGGATGCGCCTGCCTGCTGCTGACGCTGCGCCAGGTACCCGCCTCGCCCCGCCGCACCGATCGCCCCGTGGACTGGCCAGCACAATGCGCGATCATCGCAACGGTCGCCTTCCTCATCGCTGTCCTCAACGAGGCCGGACGGCGTGGCTGGACGGACCCGCTCATTCTTGCCGGGGCTGGCCTGTGCCTGTTGTCAGCCGCCGCGTTCGTGGTGCGCGAGCGGTTGGCCCGCAACCCCGTGTTGCCCCTGCATCTGTTGCGCTCCCGCCAAATGAGCGGGGCCTCGGTCATCGGCCTTCTCTTCAACTTTGCGTTCTACGGCATGATCTTCACCGCCAGCCTCTACTTCCAGCACCACCGCGGCCTGACCGCACTGCACACCGGGATCGCCCTCTTCCCAGCGGTGGCCATGACGATGTTCGCCTCGGTCCTCTCTGGTCGACTGGCACGCCGCACCGGAGACCGCCCCTTGGTGGTCACCGGCATGCTCCTGGGAGCGGCGGGCCTCGCCGGCTGGGCTGCATCTGGGGGAGACCCGAACTACCTACTGCTCGTCGTGCCGATGATGGCGGCTGGCTTCGGCACGTCCTTCGCGCTCACCGGAACGACCACAACGGTTATGTCCGCCGTCCCGGAAAACTACTCAGGCACCGCCTCCGCGTGGTTCAACACCGCCCGGCAGGTCGGCAGCGCCGCGGGCGTCGCTCTCGGCGGTTCGCTGCTGGCCAGCGCGGCCGACTTCACGACCGGGGTACGGACCAGCATGGCCGTCGGCGCGCTCGCGTACCTGACGGCCGCCAGCCTCGCGCTCTTCTGCATCCCGCGGCGGCACTAGCCGTCGAAGAGACAAGTCGAAGAGGAAAAGGGAGCACCGTGAAGCCCTACATTCTGAACGACGCCTCGGCCATCGAGTACCAGCGGCTCGACCTGATGTCGAAGATCTTGGATCCGTGGACACGCGGATACCTCACCGCTCTTGGCGTCGGCAAGGGCTGGCATTGCCTTGAGCTCGGTGGCGGCAATGGCAGCATCACGGAGTGGCTGGCCTCAGAGGTCGGTGCGACGGGAAGCGTGACTGCGATCGATATCAACCCGGTGCTCCTGGAACTGGTCCCGGCGCAGAACCTGACGGTGCAGCAGATGGACCTGCGCACGGGTGAATTGCCATCGCAGTCCTACGACCTCGTCACTTGCCGCGCGCTGTTGCACCAGATCGCCGAGTACGCCCCACAGGTTATGGCGGCGGCGGTACGGCCAGGCGGATGGCTCTTGATCCAAGAGCCGGACTTCCACCTCGCACCTACCACCGAGCCGGAAGTATGGGCACGCACCTGGCAGGGCCTTATCGAGTGGGGACAGGCCAGTGGAGTCGAGTGGCTCATAGGCCGCAAGCTGCCGAGCATGGTGGCCGACCTAGGTCTCGGGCAACCGCAGGCAAAAACCGACGTGCAAAACATCCGCGGCCGCGATCGAGGGGCACTGTATTTCCAGCTGTTCTTGGCGGAGGTACGCGATCGCGTTATCGCTGCCGGGCAACTCGACGCCGCAACGATCGATGCTGCGTCGGCCTTGCTCGACGACCCGAACTACTGGACCCAGTGCTGGATGATGACGGCCGTGTGGGTACGCAAGGCGCCAACCGTCTAGCGAATGCGCAGACCGTGCTGGAAGCGCAAGATCCGGATCAAGGCGGCAGCTACCGCCTCAGGACCGGCGGCCAAGGAGACGCGAACGGTCGTACCGCCGTCCAGTCGGTCGAAGTCGGTTCCGGGCGTCAGCGCCACGCCGTGTTCCTCCAGCAGCGCCTCGCACCACGACTCCGAGTCAGGGTAGGGACCGAGCTGATCACCGATGCCGGCGTAGACGTAAAAGGCGCCATCGGCAGGGGCAACGCCGGTCCAGCCAAGATCATCGACGGCCTCCAGAACGATCGCTCGGGCGTCAGCAAAGGCTGCGACGGCGGCATCGGCCTCTCTGTAGGACTCTTCTGTGAACGCGGCGATCGCCGCGTGCTGCGCGGGCACTGGAGGGCACAGCGCGAAGTTGCCGGCTAGGGCGTCGAAAACCGACAGCAAGTCGGCCGGCACTAGGCTCCAGCCCAGCCGCCAGCCCGTCATTCCCCAGTACTTGGAGAACGAAGAGATCACAATAGCTTCGCGATCATGCTCCCAGGCGCAGCTGGCCTTGACCGTGCCGTCGGTAATGCCGTGGTAAATCTCGTCACTGACCAATCGCACTTCATGATCACCACACCAAGCCGCGAGTTCGGCCAGCCGATCACGATCGATCATGGTGCCAGTGGGATTGGCCGGAGAGGCGACCACCAGCCCGGCCAAAGGTGCGGCCGCGTGTGCCCCATCCAGCATTTCTACCGAAGGCTGAAAGCGTTCGGCCGGACCGCAAGGCAACTCGACGACCTGACATCCCAACGACGCAAGGATGTTCCGGTACGCCGGATAGCCCGGCCGGGTCAATGCCACCCGGTCACCATGATCGAAAGCCGCTAGAAAGCTGAGCAGGAACGCGCCAGATGATCCAGTGGTCAGCGCGATGTGATCTTCATCGATATCCAGCGAATACCAACGTCGGTAGTGCCCGGCAATTTCGCGCCGCAATGGCTTGATTCCGAAGGTTTCGGTGTAGCCGAGCGGCGTACGGTCGACCATGAGCTCGGCGGCCCGGCGCCGTACGTCCGCGGGTGCGCCCTGGGACGGCTCGCCGGCGCATAGCGAGATGATCTCCCGGTCTTGCGCCCGCAGCTGCGCCACCCGGTTGAGGATGCTCATGACCGCGAACGGCGGGACCGCGGCCCGACCCGATGGCTTCATGCGCTCTGCAGCCGCTTGCGGGCGCGGTAGGCGGCAACGTTGGTCCGGTTGCCGCAGTTTCCGGTGTCGCAATAGCGCTTTGAGGAGTTCTTGGAAAGATCGACTAGCACATCCTCACAGTCCTCAGCCCCACAGATCCGCAGCCGACCCAGCGCGTCAGCCCTAATCAGATCGAGGAAGGCCATAGCCGCCTCAGCGGCGATCCGATCGGCAAGCGGAGCATCTGGGCGGGTGACATGCAAGTGCCAGTCCCACTCGTCGTGGCGGGCCAGATAGGGCCGGGCGTCGGCTTCCTCCAGAATCTCGTTGACCAGCGCGGCTGCCTCATCGCGGTCCTTGATAGTCCAGAACCTGCGCAGTCGAGGTCGCAGCACGCGTACCGATTCCAGCTCTTGCGGCGTCCGGCGAATGACGCCGGAGTAGCGGTTGCGAGCTAGGTAACTGTCGAAATCAGCGAGCGTCACAAGTGTGTCGCCATCGAGGCCAACCGTGTTTACCAGGGCCGCGGCCGCGGCCAACGAAACTTCGGTGTCATGACTAAAAAGCATCTTGACTCCTGACATGTTTTGCCCTAGTGTCATTAGTGTACTCATTTTTGGTCATGACACCCAGATGACCTTTCGTGATCGGATCTGAGGAGAGTTGACGTGACAACCATTGCCCCGGAAGCAACTCGGACGATAACCGATCGCGGTTACGTCGGGGGATTTGCGTTGGCGTTCACCTCCGCATCGTGCTTCGGACTCTCTGGCTCGCTTGCCCGCTCGCTCCTGGAGGTGGGCTGGTCGCCCGCCGCCGTAGTGGCAACGCGCGTCGGTGGTGCATTCCTGATCCTTCTCATACCTTGCTTGTTCCTGCTCCGCCGGATCGGCTTGCCCACCGGCCGGCAATCGCTCCGGCTGCTCGCGTACGGGGTGGTGGCCGTTGCACTTGCCCAGTTGTGTTTTTTCAGCGCAGTGCAATACCTCTCGGTCGGTGTCGCGTTGCTGCTGGAATATCTCGCACCGGTCATGCTGATCGGCTGGCATTGGGCGCGAACCCATCGCCGTCCGGCGTGGCCAGTGCTAGGCGGCGCCGGTCTCGCGATGATCGGGCTTGCCTTCGTACTCGACCTCCGAGGTGGCTTCAGCCTTAGCCCTGTCGGCGTTGCTTGGGGCCTGGCTGCTGCGCTATGCCTCAGCGCGTACTTCCTGCTGAGTGAGGAGAAGGGGACCGATGCGCCGATCCATCCGCTGCTGCTGACTACCGCCGGGACCGGCATCGGGGCGGGCGTATTGCTGGCTGCCTCAGCCGCAGGCATCCTTCCCTTGGCCGCTTCTGGAGGTGTCACGATCTTGGCGGAGCACGCCGTCGGCTGGTGGTTGCCGGTGTTGTTGTTGATCTTGGTCAGCGCGGTGCTGGCGTACCCAAGCGGCATTGTCGCGGTGCGTCGTCTCGGCAGTTCCCTGGCCTCGTTTGTGTCGTTGACCGAGGTGATCTTCGCGGGGATCTTCGCATTCCTGCTGCTTGGCCAGCGTCCCGGGCTGACGCAGCTGCTGGGTGGCGTCCTGATCTTGGCCGGGATCGCCCTAGTGCAGCGCCCCCAGCGCCCTGTCGGCAACCTACGTTGACCCAGGTTCCTGACGGTCTTGTCTTGGGGTGGTGGAAATCAGGGTCGCCCGAAGTCGGTGACCAACCAGACCTTGCCGTGTGTGGAGTCGTTGATCACATCGATGCCCACGTCGACGAACCTCTTGTTCAGGATGTTTTCGCGGTGCCCGTCGTTGGGCGGCTTCTCGTTGTACATAGCCTTTTGCAGCGCGAGTACGCCGGACTCCGAACGGTTGCTGTTGTAGGCAATGTTTTCGCCGACGCCACTCCAGTGATATCCGGCGGCCGAGACTCGGGAACCGAGTCCTGCCTCGCCATTCAACTGGTGGCTCAGCGTATTGGCTTTGGCCATTGCCAAGTTGTGGGTATGCGCGGAGTCAACGAGCTTGCTGTTCATCTTCAAGGCCGGGAGTCCATGGTCCGCGCGTTCGGCATTCAGCTCTTTGAGCACTGCGTCGGCCCAATCAGAGCGGGTTGCATAGCTCGATGAGCCGGATGCGGACTTGCTCGGAGCGGATCTGGCTGACGGGCTCGTCTTCGTGGTCGGCGTCGGCCTCGTGCTGTGGGTCGGCTTTGCCGTCGGCGTCCGCCGCTTGGCGGTTGTCGGCTTAGTGTGGGTCGCCGCGCGGCGAGGGCTGATGCTCTGTGCAACCGGTTTTGGAGTTGCACGCGATTTCAGCTGCCGATAGCACTGGCTGTCCTTTTGATGGACGTTGCACTTGTGAGGCCGAGATCGGGGACGAGCCAGGTGCGTCCGGGTAGTGCTGCTCGAGGTGGTCGCCTTGGGCGCTGGGGATGAAGTCTCGCTTTGATAAGCCGATGGAGTCGCCGGCTCGGCAATGAGTCGGTCGTCCGGGCCTGGCGCGCCCGGGTCGCTGAGTGCCGCACCTCCGTACAGGGCGGCCCCAGCAACCGCCGCGCTTACGACGATCGCAGCGCTCGCAGAGGCGATTCGAAGTCCAATGCCGGTCACGGCGCCCTCCATCGCGTACGACGACCCCCGAGCAGGTCACGATTTGATTACGGCGCCGACAAGCCAAACACAATCCACCCGATCCGGCAAGCAGCCGACCGGCCCGCGGACACGCCGTACACTGCGCCGGTGGGGACTGAAGACGGCTCGAGCGGTCTGCTGATCGCGGGTACGTCTTCCGACGCGGGCAAGTCGCTAGTCGTTACCGGGTTGTGTCGAGCCGTGGCACGGCGCGGGATCGAAGTCGCCCCGTTCAAGGCGCAGAACATGTCGAACAACTCCTGTGTTTGTAGCGATGGTTCAGAGATCGGGCGCGCGCAATATCTGCAGGCCCAGGCTGCCGGTGTCGTTCCGGAATCGGCAATGAATCCGGTGCTGTTGAAACCCGGGTCTGATCAGCGCTCGCACATTGTGCTCCGCGGTCGGCCATATGGCACTTTGGAATCCGGGGAGTACGCCAACGGGCGCGACCACCTGGCGGCCGCGGCCTTTGCCGCCTATGACGAGCTTGCGGACCGCTTTGATGTGATCATCTGTGAAGGTGCTGGATCGCCCGCAGAGATCAACTTGCGCGGCAGCGATTACGTGAATCTCGGCCTCGCGCGGGCAAAGGGTTTGCCGGTGGTCGTGGTCGGCGATATTGATCGTGGCGGGGTCTTTGCTTCGCTCTACGGGACTGTGGCTCTGCTGGACTCCGATGATCAGGAATTGATCAAGGCTTTCTTGATCAACAAGTTTCGAGGCGATGTTGGCGTACTGCAACCGGGATTGGATGAGCTGACCCGACGGACCGGCGTGCCGTTCGCTGGGGTGCTGCCCTGGCTACCCGATGTCTGGCTGGACGCGGAGGACAGTCTTGCTGTCGGTTCCTGGCAGCGGCAGCGCGGCTCCCTGGATGCGGCGCTTCATGTCGCGGTGGTACGACTGCCGCGAATGTCGAACGCAACAGATGTGGAGGCGCTGGCGGCTGAGCCAGGAATAGAGGTGTTCATCACCACCGATGCCGGCGCCGTGGCTGCCGCCGATCTTGCGGTGCTGCCTGGTACTCGGTCCACTGTTAGTGATCTTGATTGGCTGCGTCGAACCGGACTTGCTGAGCCGTTCCACGATCGGGTCCGGCGTGGTGCGCCGGTATTGGGTATCTGCGGTGGTTATCAGATGCTGGCGCAGGCGATCGATGACTCGGTTGAGTCAGGTCGGGGGATGATCGAGGGGCTCGGCCTGCTACCGGTCAAGATCAGCTTTCAGGCTGACAAAGTGCTTCAGCGGCCGGTGGGTACCTGGTGCGGACACCAGGTTGAGGCGTACGAGATCCACCACGGGGTTGCCGAAATTGACGGTGAAACCGAGCCGTTCCTCGACGGCTGCCACCTCGACCAGGTGTGGGGCACGATGTGGCACGGAGCGTTCGAGAACGACGGCTTCCGACGGGCCTGGCTTTGCGAGATAGCTACTGCTGCTGAATCGGAATGGCGTCCCGTGCTTGCCGCGCCGACGTACGGTGCTCGACGCGAAACCATGATCAATACTCTCGCCGATGCCGTGGAGCAGTTTGTTGATCTTGACCTACTCTTGGCCGGTACCCGGGTGGCTGGCAGGCTGTGACCATTGAGGCGCTAGTGATCGGGATTGGCAGCGGGAATCCTGATCATCTGACGCGAGAAGCCGTAGCGGCTCTTAACCGCGTTGACGTCTTCCTGGTCGCCGACAAAGGCGCTGCGAAGCACGATCTGGTCAGGCTACGCGAGGAGCTCTGCCGGACGCTGATCACCCATGATCATTATCGATTCGTAGAGGTAACTGATCCCGAGCGAGGACCCGATCGGGAGCGTGACGCTGCGGAGTATCAGGCCGGCGTAGCGGCCTGGCATGATGCCCGAGCTCAGCGGTATGCCGAAGTCATTTCCGCCGAGGCCGCCGATGGCGGAACGATCGGTTTTCTGGTGTGGGGAGATCCGGCCTTCTACGACTCCACCATCCGGGTTGTCGAGTCGATCACCGACCTTGGCGTTGATCTTGAGCTCAGCGTCATTCCAGGAATCAGCAGTATTCAGCTGCTTGCAGCCCGGCACAAGATCATCTTGAATAGGATCGGCGAGCCCATCCACGTAACCACCGGCCGGCGGCTGCTTGCGGAGTACTCCCCCGCACTCGGCGATGTGGTCGTCATGCTCGATGGCGGTCTGGCGTGCTCGGGTCTGGTCGAGCGATTCGCTGATCTCAGGATCTACTGGGGTGCCCAATTGGGCCTGGAAGATGAAGCGCTGGTCTCAGGTAAGTTGACCGAGGTCCTCGGCGAGATCCGAGCCAAGCGCGCTGCTATCAGGGCAGCTCGCGGCTGGGTAATGGATACCTACCTGCTACGCCCAACCTGACTAAACCGTGTGCCAATGATCTTTATGCCTAACAAACTCAGGCGTCACTTCGGTATGCCGAATCCGTCCAGCAGGTAGCCGAGCCCGGCCTCGAAGCGCGCATCCAGATCCATGTCAAAGCCATCTGGCTCAAATGAGTCCAGAACCCCCGGAACGCCGGCAGGTCTTGATCGGCTAGTACGGCCTCCAGCGCCGGCTTCTGAACAAGGGTCCATCCCGAAAGGGGTCACAAACGACAACCACATGACGGTTTCACGCGTCGTATCTGACCACTTTCCAATCAGGCCACCGGACTGGCACCCAGCGTGACCGTGGCCACCTGCTCACTACCTGCCTGGTCGATCCAGACGATCCTGATGCGGTCGCCCGGATCATGATCAGCTAGCAGGGCCGTGACGTCTTCGGCTGAGGTGACGGCGTGGTCGCCCAACGCAGTGATCTGATCGCCCGCCTCGATGCCAGCCTCGGCCGCCGCCGTACCGCTGACGACGTCCTCAACCATTGCGCCCGAAGGCTCTTCCATGGCCGCACCCGGATAACCGAATTCAGAGGAGGAGGCATCGGTCAGTTCGACGCCCAGGAACGGCGCCGGTCCAACCTGCACTGTGCCGCTCTCCTTCCCGGACTGGATCTGTTGAACGATGCCGAGAGCGCGCTGGATCGGAGTGGCGTAGCCGTTGATCTCGGAGCCGCTGGAAGCGGCGGTGTCGATGCCGACCGCCTCACCATCGGCGTCGTACAGCGGGCCACCAGAATCCCCCGACACCACATCGGCGGTGGTTTCGATCATCCCTGTCAACGTTTCTGAGGCCACTGGCCCTTCTGCAGCTGTCGTGATCGAGGCCTTGAGCGACACGATCGTCCCCTTGGCAGCGGTAAGCGTGCCAGTGCCGCCCGCGTTGCCCACTGCGGTGACCTTGTCGCCGACGGAGGTCGCGTCGTTGTCGATCTTGATCGTGGCAAGCCCACTGGCCCCCTGCAACTGCAGCAGTGCCACGTCGGCTGTCTGATCACTCCCGACCACCGTGGCCCGATACGTCTTCCCGGTCGCGGCGACAGTGACCTTGATCGTGCTGACGCCTTCTACAACGTGGTAACTCGTGAGGACCTGGCCCGAGGCTGTCAGCACCATTCCAGTGCCCGCTCCGCTGGCATTGTCGTAGGGCAGCACCGTATTGATCAGCACGACGCCTTTGGATTGCGCTTCGGTCGCTGTACTCGACACCGGGGTGGCCTCTGAGTAGCCGGTCCGGCCCTCCCAGGGCTGCCGCCAATCGACGGCGACGCCGGAGGCGACGTCGTTGGTCGACGTTTCCGCCAAAGCGACTGATCCCGCGATAGGTAAGAAGAACGCTGCGGCGGCAACCGCCGCGACGAGAGGCGAGCGTCCGAGTCTGCGAGAGATCGACCGGCGGCGATCCGGTCGAGCCCAGGTTGGGCAACCATTGCGGTCCGATGATTCCTCCGATGTGATCATGAACCAGGCCCTCCCTCTCATGCTTGCGCCGACATGTGCCAGGACATCCCGCCAACTCATGACGCGGCTCAGAGCTACCTGTGAGGAACATGTGAGGATGGCGCAGGCGATCGAGGCGTGCGTTGATCAAGGTCGAAGATCAAGATCGACTAAACCTCGGCGAGAAGATACGCCCAGCTTCGGATAGGCCTTGTACAGGTGATAACCGACGGTGCGCGGACTAAGGAAAGTGGCCAGCTGCAGCTCCGGAAGCCCGTCACCGAAAGCGACCTCTGCCTCAGATTCCACGCCGCTGATCCGCAGCACCCGCATACCGGAAGCGTGGTGGGCCGCATAGTCCAGCAGCGCGGACATGCCGATCCCGGCCTCACCCTTGATGACGATCGTGCCGCTGCTGCCACTACGCGCGTTCGCGAGCAGCTGATCAATAACCGCCGACTCTTCCGCGCGCCCCAGCAGCACCCAGACGAATTTACTCCGAGCGCACCGGCGAGCCCGGTGCGGAAACCGGCCGCTAGGGTCACCTGCGCTGAAACGCTGGAAACCTCACCCGAGATGGCCCGAAACGGCTCAAAACGGCCACTAATGCGCAACTGAAGTGAAGTTTCCAGCGAAAGCACTGATCAGGGCGCCGCAGCAGATGCCTGTCGAGCGGCAGTGATCATGTCGGCAATGCCGTCGAGGTAGGTCGGGAAGGCGGGCCGCCAGCCGAGTTCGGCGTGAGCCTTGGCGGCCGACACCCGCATCGATGTGTCCACAGCGAAGGTAATGCCACTCGACGCACCGGTGATCACGACCGCGCCCTGCGGCCGACGGCGCGATGTCCGTGCGTGCTCGATAGTGATCGGAGTTAGCAGCTCGGCTGCCCTCACAGTTGTGCCATTGCTCTTCATGTGAATGACGCTAGGCATTCGACCGGGCGGTGCCATCTGTCAACCGACCGGTCTGCCATCTGTCAAACGTCGTTCTGTCGCAAGTGGTCAAAGACGGCATGGAACGGCCGGATCTGGTGTCGTCTTCGACCACTTGGCGGGTGAAGGTGCGCAGCATCAGCCAACATCAGCCAAATAGCATCGGAGGGTGACGCGACCGCTGCTGGAGCGTGATCGCGAGCTGGCAACCCTGGTGGATGCGGCTCGCGAAGCCGTACGCGGCGCCGGTTCCGTGGTACTGCTCCATGGCGAGGCAGGCATCGGCAAGAGCAGCCTCGTGTCAGCGATCCGACCAGAACTCCCCGACGGCACCCGGATGCTGGTTGGCTCTTGCGATGCACTCAGTACGCCGCGCACGCTTGGCCCGTTTCGAGACCTAACCGATGCGGTCGGTCCCCGCTTAGCCCAAGCACTCCAGTCGGGTGAGCGCGACCAGGTCATGGATGCTTTGCTCGATGAGCTGCGCCAGCCGCCACCGAGCGCCCTGGTCATTGAGGACGTTCACTGGGCCGACGAGGCAACAGTCGACACCTTGCGTTTCCTCGTACGCCGGATCGCTCAACTGCCAGTTGTGCTCTTGCTCACTTACCGCGACGACGAATTGTCACGCGACCAACCGCTGACCCAACTGCTGGGCGACGCATCGCACGCTGAACAGGTGCACCATCTCAGCCCACAACGCCTCACCGGGCCCGCCGTACGCCAACTCGTTGCCGGCAGCTCCTTGGACGCTGACGAGGTCTTCGCCCTGAGCGATGGAAACCCATATTTCGTCAGCGAGCTGGTCGCCTCGGCGGTTGGCTCAAACGTGCCGCCTACCGTCGTCGATGCCGTCCTGGGCCGGCTCCGCCGGCTTTCACCGGCTCACCAAGACATCGTCGAGCTGCTCGCGGTTGTGCCGTCGTCTATCGACCGGCAGCTCCTCGACGCCTTGGTCAGCGACCACTCCGCGACAGCCGCAGCGGAACAGCGCGGACTGCTTACCGTGCAACCCGGACACGTGGTCTTCCGCCATGAGCTCACTCGACGAGCCATCGTTGACGCCCTTCCGGTGGCCCGTCGCCTCGAGCTCAACGCACGGGTGCTGGCCACGATGGAAGGGCTTGACACTCGGCGGGGGATTCAAGGGGACTCGTCCTCCCTTGCTACCACCGACGCCAGCCGGCTCGTCCATCACGCCTCCGAAGCGGGCGACATAGACGCCCTCGTACGGTATGCGCCCATTGCTGCCCTAGACGCCGCCACGTCTGGCGCCCACCGGGAAGCGGCGGCCCACTACACACTCGCACTTGAACATGAGGACCGGTTCACTCCTGCAGAGCTGGCCGATCTTTTCGAGGAGTGTGCCGTCGAGCGATACACGATCGGTGCGGCCGCTGACGCGGTGCCTGCGCAGCGTCGAGCCGTCGCCTTGCGCCGTCAGCTGCCGGACCGCGAGGCACTCGGGCTGAGTCTGCGCTGGTTGTCCAGAATCATGTGGTTCAACGGGAGGCGAGCCGATGCAGACCAGGCCGCCGAGGAAGCGACTGCAGTGCTAGGAGAGGTCGGGGACGAAGGGCTCTTCGCCTTCGCACTGAGCAATCAGTCGCAGCTCGCGATGCTGGCACACCGCTCGCAGGAGGGCGCTGCCCTGGCTCGCCGGGCGATTGCGCTGGCCACGGCAGCGGGCGCTACTCCGGTGCTGTCTCACGCGCTGACCTATCTCGGACTCTGCAGGTGGGAGGGTGGCGACAGGGCCGGCTTTGATGATCTTCAAGAAGCGGTACGCGTCGCCTTGTCCATTGATGATGTTGAGGACGCCTGCCGCGCCTATGTGGGCATCGTCTGGAGTCTGTTGGATGAGTTCCGCCCAGACGATGCAGAGCCGTTCATGATCGACGCGTTGAAGCTTGCCGAAAGGGCTGAGTTCATTGGTTTTCTCGCCTATCTGCAGGCTTGCCGGGCCCGGCTGGAGCTGGCGCGCGGGCAGTGGGATGCCGCTGTCGCTGCAGCCCAGCTTGCGTTTGGGTCGCAGCCGGCGTCACGTTGCGCCGCGTTGACGGTGCTTTCCTCGGTACGAGTTCGGCGTGGTGACGCCGGGGCCGCCGAGCTCTTGGAGGAAGCGCGCCAACTCGCTGATCAGATAGACGAGCTGCAGCGGATTGGCCCAGTCGCAGCAGCCCGCAGTGAGCACGCCGCCTTGCGAGGCGATTCGACGGCAGTGATCAACATCGCTGAACCGATCTTTGCAGACGCCGTACGACTCAGGGCCCCGTACTTGCAATCGGAGCTGGCATATCGGCTGCGGAAGGCTGGGCGGGCAGTTGATCCGACTGATATTGATTATCCGTTTGCCTTGCAGGCCCGCGGCGACTGGCAGGGCGCGGCGCAAGCGTGGGCTGAGCGGGGTTGTCCGTATCATCAGGCCGCGGCCCTGGCCGACAGCTCCGACCCGGGCGCGCTGCTCGAGGCCCTGTCGATCCTGGATTCACTCGGTGCCACGCCGCTCGCCCGCCAGGTCAGAGCCAGACTGCGTGAGCTCGGGGTTCCGAACGTGCCTCGCGGGCCGACAGCTGGCACTCGGGTGAATCCCGCGGGCCTAACCGAGAGGCAGGTCGAGGTGCTGCGGCTGCTCGCTGCCGGTCTGACCAACAGCGAGATCGCGACCCAGCTCGTGCTATCGGTGCGTACGGTGGACCGCCACGTCGCCGAGATCTTGGCCAAACTCGGCGTAAGGTCCAGACGCCAAGCCAGGACCCGGGCGGAAGCCCTGGGCATCATCACTGCACATCCGTAGCAGATTGTCGGCCAATTACCCATGTCGGTGGATGGCCGGCGCCCGCAACCTAAGTAGCCCTGGCGGCCGATCTCGGTAGCGGCTGCCGATGATCTTGCCTGCCTCCCAGCCGTAGAACTGAAGGCAGCTACAGATCAACGGGAGGACATCATGATCACCAATTCAGCATCGACTAGCCACACCGGACTCCGAGTGCTGATCGCTGGCGGTGGCATCGCCGGCCTGAGCCTGGCCCGAGCTCTCAAGGACGCGGGACACCATCCCCTGGTCATCGAAGGCACTGAGTGGCCGATGACCGGCACCGCACACTACCTGCCGGCCAATGCCCTACGAGCGTTGAACGGCCTGGGCATCGGCCCAGAGGTCGCCGCTGCTGCTCACCGAATCAATCGGCAACGTGTCACTGGCAGCGGGGGTCGCACGCTAGTTGATCTTCCAGTGTCGAGCATCTGGGGAGATCTAGGCGGATGCGCCGCAATCCGTCACAGCGCGCTGCACGAGATCTTGCGCGCTGCCACTGCCGATGTTCCGATACGTCTGGGAACCACGATCGCCGCTCATCTGAGTGATCGAGCAGTAAGGCTCAGTGACGGATTAGTCGAGCACTACGACGTACTGGTTGGCGCCGATGGCGTGCATTCCGTAGTACGCACCGCCGGACTGGGCGGCGCCGAGCCGAGGCCCACCGGTCGCTGGTGCTGGCGCTTCATTGCCAATGGCTGGGACGGCGAGGACGATACCTGGCACGCCCGACTGGCACCTGGACGCAGCCTGCTCACGGTTCCATTGGGGGAACGCGCGGTTTACTGCTATGCCGACATCGCAACGGGAAACGGCCGGCCGCCCGGCGATTGGCGTCGCTACTTTGACGACTTCGGCAAGCCGATCGCCGAGTTGCTTGATCAGGCCGGGCAGGGGTACGCCGCTCAGATCATGGAAGTTGATCAGCCGTATGCGGTTCTCGGCCGAATGGTGTTGGTCGGTGACGCGGCCCATGCCATGTCCCCGTCAATGGCGCAGGGTGTTGGACTCGCAGTGGAGGATGCGCTGGTGCTGACCGAGACACTCAGCAGCCTTCCAGCGTACGAGGCGCTGGCCGCCTACGAGCAACGGCGGGCTCCACGGATCGCGTGGGTGCGTGCGCAGGCCCACCGCCGCGATAGCACCCGAGCTCTCAGCGCGGCCGTACGGGATCGGGTACTGCGGCTGACCGGGCGACGCTTGGCGGTCGCGGGCCAGCGAGCCCTGCTTGCCATGCCGTGAGAAGTCTGAATTGCTCTAGTTTCTAGGGCACTGCTCGCGCAACCAACGCTCGCAGTGCAGGTAAGTTGCTAGGGCAACTCAGCGCGAAAGGCTCCAGCATGAGCAACGCAATCATCAAGCAGCAGGGAGATTCGCCCATCGTTGCCGACAACATCTGGGAAATTCGGGTCGGCGCGGGCTCCTTCATCTTGGGTGCATTGGTCGGCACGCTGGTGACAGCCGCCATGGGACGGCTCACGGCGAAGAGTTATGCAACGCCGAAGCCGCCGACTCCACGCGGCTGGCCAATCAACTTTGCCCATCGCGGCGGGGCGAAAGTCGTACCTGAGAACACGATTGAGGGATTCCGCGAAGGCTTTGCCCTGGGCGGCGGAGTCGTGGAATGTGACGTACACGCCTCCGCAGAAGGCACCATTGTCGTCATTCATGATGCAGTCGTTGACCGGACAACCGATGGCAGCGGACCGGTCGCTGAGAAAACAGTTCCGGAATTGCAGAGTCTTGACGCCGGGTACCGCTTTAGCGATGACGGCGGTTTGACGTTCCCGTGGCGAGCTAGGGGCGTCAAGATTCCGACACTGGAAGCCCTGTACCAGGCATTCCCCGAAGCGCCATTCAATATCGAAATCAAGGGCCGGCGTTCAGGCATTGAGGAGGCGGTATTCCGCCACATCGAAGCAGCCGGGGCGATGGAACGCACTCTGGTCGTTTCGGATAGTCGCGGCACGATTTCGCGCTTCCGGAAAGTCAGCCAAGGCAAGGTCGCAACGGCTTCATCGACCGTTGAGCTGCTGATCTATTGGATCCTTCATGTGCTGCATCTTGGCGCCCTGTACGACCCGCCGTTCCAGGCATTGCAGCCTCCGGAGAAGTACAAAGGCGTTTTGCCCGTCGTAACGCGCCGATTTGTGCGCAAGGCTCACGACCGTGGCCTTCGGGTCGATGTCTGGACTATCGACGATGAACCAGCCATGCGGCGGCTGCTGAGCTTCGGCGTTGACGGCATCATGACCGACCGGCCCAACCTGTTGACCGGCGTCCTGAGCAACTCTGCGAGCTGACAATCGCGTTCAGTCGTACCTTGACGGCGGCCCGGGCTTGGAATTGACTTACCGGCAAATGACGAGCCAGGAAGGCCGCCACGCGGCGCCGCATGTGGAGCGGGAACGCGACCCACTCGGGATGATCAACGGCGAAGGGGTCATCACCGGAACTGTGGTGTCCGCTGCTGTCATAGCAGCTGCAGCCGGGCATCTAGAAGAGGCGCATCTCGTTATTGCCATTCTGGCAACCGCGTTCATCTACTGGCTGGCACACCTCCATGCGCGGACTCTGGGTGACTCCGTCAAACACCACACGCATCCTGTGGACGCACTCAAAGAGGCCCTTGCGGAGACCTGGCCAATCCTCGCTGCGGCTAGCGTGCCAGCCATCATCTTGCTCGTAATCCAACTCGTCGGCATAGAACTCCGTACCGGTGCCTGGATTGCCGTGATCGCTAGCACGGTCCTATTGACCATCTATAGCTTCCTAGCAGGCCGACGCGGCGGACTCGGCCTGGGAGGCAGCTTGGTGAGCGCTGCCATCGGCGCGTCGCTCGGACTCTTGGTAGTCCTGCTAAAGGCCAGCCTGCACTGAGGCTGGCGGCGAATCGCTGCACCCCCGCCTAGTGATTGGGTGGAGCCGTGGATCACTTCCTGCGCCCCGGTTTGCGCTTTGACGTCATCGACTCGGGACCGGCCGACGCGCCGGCGGTTGTGCTGTTGCACGGATTTCCCCAGCAACCGTCCAGCTTCGAAGCCGTCGCAAGCCGGCTCAACGCTGAAGGACTGCGAACGCTGACTCCGACGCAGCGGGGTTACACCGCCGCCGCTCGACCGGCTCGACGACGCGACTACCGGACCGAGGCCACCGCTGCTGATGTCATCGCCTTGCTCGACACGGCAGGCCTAACTCAAGCTCATCTTGTTGGTCATGATTGGGGCGGCAACCAAGCCTGGGGTGCGGCGGGCTGGTATCCGGACCGGGTTGCTTCGCTGACGGTTCTGTCGACACCGCACCCAGTGGCGTTTGTCAAGTCGTTGTGGACCAGCAAGCAGGGTTTGCTCTCCTGGTACATGGGACTTTTCCAGTTGCCTGCGCTGCCGGAATCGGTTGCCCGGCGTACATTCGCGAAATCCTTACGCGACAGCGGAGTGCCGGATGAATTTGTCGATCGCTATGCGGCGGCGATGGCCGAGCCCGGCGCCCTGACCGGGGCCCTGAACTGGTATCGCGGCATCCCCTTCTCCACGCGGCCGCCCGTGGGCCGGATCACGGTGCCGACCACATACATCTGGGGCCGGCATGACGTCGCTCTTGCCCGCGCTGCCGCCGAACTGACTGCCAACTACGTCGCGGGGCCGTATGAGGTTGTCGAGCTGGACGCCGGTCACTGGTTACCCGAAACCGAACCTGATGCGGTGGCCGACGGCATCCTGGCTCGGGTACGGGCAAGTTAGCCCAGGTGAGGCACCGGGCTCGTCTTCGTATCGCTCATGGGCGAAGAAGAACTTGATCGCTCGGCGCTGATCCATGGCCTGATACCCTTCGGCGGCCTCCTCGAGCGGGAGCTCGAGGTCGAAGACCCGGCCAGGGTTGATCGTACGGTTCCAGATCAGGTCGATCAGCTCGGGCAGGAACCGGCGCACCGGGGCGGGGCGCCGTGCAGGTGGACGTGGGAGAAGAAGATCTCCTCACGGGCAGCTGCACATCATGAGAAACGCCGACGGGCGTACATGACAACTCCACGCATCGGTGGAGTCTCCTTACATCAGACAGGTAGTTGGATCGAGCCCAGTAGCAGGTGCAGTGGGCTCGGCGTCTCCATCCAACCCGGTGAGCGGTCGTTGGGGGAGTCTCTATCCAGACGTGTACCAATAGGGCGTCCCAGCCGACGCTGCATCCGGCGTAGCGTCGATGCTGTGGACAACCGCGCCGAGGTACGCGAGTTCTTGATCTCACGGCGAGCCAAGATCACCCCGCAGCAGGCGGGCCTGCCCGAGATTGGCAGCCGCCGAGTGCCGGGCCTGCGTCGCGGGGAGGTCGCCGCCCTCGCCGGGGTCAGCATCGAGTACTACTCGAAGCTGGAACGCGGCGCTCTCGCCGGCGTCTCCGCCTCCGTCCTGGACGCGATCGCTCGCGCCCTCCAACTCGACGACGCCGAACGGGCCCACCTGTTCCACCTCGCCCATGCCGCCGACGGCACTAGCGCCGGCATGCGACCCCGCCGCCGACCCGGCAAGCGCTGGACACCCAGACCTGCCCTGCAATGGGTGCTCGACAAGTTCACCGCCCCTGCGATTATCCGCAACGGCCGCATGGACCTGCTCGCCAGTAACCACCTCGGCCGGGCCATGCATGCCACCCTCTACGACGCCGCAGGCGAGGAACCCAACTTCGCCCGCCTCACCTTCTTGAACCTCGACGCCGCCCACGACTTCTACCCCGATTGGGACGGCGCCGCCGACACTTGCGTCGCGATACTGCGTACCGAAGCTGGCCGCGATCCCCACGACAAAGACCTCCACGACCTGGTCGGTGAGCTGTCCACCCGCAGCGACGACTTCCGACGCCGCTGGAGCGCCCACAACGTCCGCTACCACGGCGCCGGCACCAAGCACTTCCACCACCACGACGTCGGCGACCTGGAACTCGCCTACGAGAGCGTCGACATGATCTCCGAGCCGGGCCTCACCCTCACCCTTTACGCCGCCGAGCCGGGCTCAGCGACCGCCCACGCCCTCGACCTCCTCGCCTCCTGGACCGCCGTCATCGACGACGCCATTGAGGACGCCCACCAACCGAGCTAAGGGAAGGTGAGCGTTCGACCGGCACCGAGTAGGTCAGTCAACCCCAACATCTTCAAGATCGCCTTCGATGTCGAGGTAGACCTGCTGCAGCTGATCGATCAACTCCGGATCCGGGTCCTGCCACAGCTCTCGATCAACAGCCTCACCGAGTTTTTCGATGATGCCGCGCAGTGCCCATGGGTTGGCGTGCTTCATGAAGTCCTGATTGTCTTTATCCAGCACATAATTCTCGGCCAGCTGCTGATACATCCAGTCCGTAACAACACCAGCAGTGGCATCGAAGCCGAAGAGATAGTCGACGGTCGCCGCCAGCTCAAATGCCCCCTTGTAGCCGTGCCGTTGCATCGCAGCGATCCAGCGTGGGTTGATCACCCGGGCCCGGAACACTCGCGCGGTCTCTTCGGTGAGTGATCGAGTCCGAACCGCATCCAGACTGGTCGAGTCGCCAACGTACGCCCTGGGATCGGCGCCAGTCAGCGCGCGTACGGTCGCCACCATCCCCCCGTGGTATTGGAAATAATCGTCGGAGTCGGCAATGTCATGCTCTCGGGTGTCCACGTTCTTGACAGCCACCGCGATTCGCCGATAGTTGGCCTCCATGTCCTCGCGTGCCGGGATCCCATCAAGATCACGACCGTACGCAAAGCCGCCCCAGGCGGAGTAGACCTCGGCAAGATCATGATCATTGCGCCAGTTGCCTGCCTCGATCAGGGGCAGCATGCCCGCTCCGTACGAGCCTGGCTTGGAGCCGAAGATTCGGGTAACCGCCCGCCGCTGATCACCGTGCGCAGCAAGATCATCTTGGGCATGCCGCCGGACGAAGTTGAGGTGCCTCGGCTCGTCAAGATCGGCCACCATTCGTACTGCATCGTCCAACATCGCCACTACGTGGGGAAATGCATCGCGGAAGAAGCCCGAGATGCGAATTGTGACGTCAATCCGGGGCCGCCCCAGCTCCTCTAGATCGATCGCCTCGAGCCCGACAACTCGTCGCGACGCCTCATCCCACACAGGCATTACGCCGAGCAGTGCCAGCACTTCAGCAATGTCATCACCACTGGTCCGCATTGCCGACGTGCCCCATACCGACAATCCAACGGACTGCGGATACTCCCCCACCTCATCGAGATGTCGTTGCAACAAGGATTCGGCCATTGCCTGGCCGGTCTGATAGGCCAGGCGCGACGGAATCGCCTTGGGATCCACGGAGTAGAAATTGCGACCGGTCGGCAGCACGTTGATCAACCCCCGCAGCGGCGAGCCGGATGGGCCGGCCGGCACATATCCGCCATCGAGGGCGTGCAAGATCGCGGTGATCTCATCACCGGTGCGGGCGAGCCTCGGTACGACCTCCCGGCAGGCAAAGCGTAATGCCGCGGCAACGGCCTCATTCTGGGCTCCGAGGGTGCGCTCCACGATTGTTGGCACCGCGTCAATGGACCAGCCGGAATTCGCAAGCGCCGTCACAAGCTCCCGGGCTTGCGCCTCAACGGCGTCTGTCTGTGTCAATGAGCCCTCTGCGAGGCCAAGAGCCGCCCGTAGTCCGGGCACTGGGCTGGCACCAGCAAAGATCTGCGGCGATCGCAGCACCGCCAACACCAAGTTGATCAGTTCATTACCCTGTGGCGCGTGTCCCAGTACATGCAGCCCATCGCGAATCTGGGCATCCTTGATCTCACACAGCCAGCCATCGACATGGAGCACAAACTCGTCGAATGCTTCCTCGTCGGGAGCCGCATCCATACCAAGATCATGATTGAGCTGCGCCGCCTGAATGAGGGTCCAGATTTCACCACGCAGCGCTGGAGCCTTCGCTGGATCCATGGCATTCACTTGGGCGTATTCATCGAGCAACTGCTCGAGCCGTGCGATATCACCGTAACTCTCCGCGCGCGCCATCGGCGGCACAAGATGATCAACAATCGTGGCGTGCGCCCGCCGCTTTGCCTGAGTTCCCTCCCCGGGGTCATTGACTAGGAATGGGTAAATCAGCGGCAGTGAGCCGATCGCCGCATCGGTCCCACAAGATGCGGACATGCCGAGATTCTTGCCAGGCAACCATTCCAGGTTGCCGTGCTTGCCGACATGGATCACCGCATGGGCACCAAACTCCTTCTCCAGCCAGCGATACACCGCCAAGTAATGATGCGAGGGTGCAAGATCAGGATCGTGATAGATCGCAATAGGGTTGTCGCCGAAGCCGCGCGGCGGCTGCACCAAGATCACCACATTGCCCGCCTGCAGGGTGGCCGCAACAATCTCGCCATCTGCGTTTCCACTGCGGTCGACGAACAGTTCACCGGGCGCTTTCCCCCAGGCATCCGTGACGGCATCCACAAGATCATCGGGCAGTTCGGTTAGCCAGCGCCGATACGTCGCCGCCGGAATGCGAACCGGCTGGCCGGATAGCTGTTCGGCCGTCAGCCACTCCGGATCCTGACCCCCTGCCGCAATCAGGGCGTGAATCAGGGCGTTTCCTGCCGTCGTATCGGGATCCTCACCCTCAACCGGATCGAGTGGACTGGTGCCCGGAATCTCACCGGGCGCCCCAAGGTCGTAGCCGACTTCCCGCATTGCCCGCAGCAGCTTGATCACCGAAACCGGAGTATCGAGTCCAACTGCGTTGCCGATCCGCGAATGCTTCGTCGGATAGGCCGAAAGAACGATGGCAATGCGCCGCTGCGCGGCCGGAATGTGTCGCAACCGAGCGTGATTGACAGCGATCTCGGCTACTCGGCGACACCGTTCATGATCAGGGACGTAGCTCGGTAGGCCATCGGCATCGGTTTCCTTGAAGGAGAACGGCACAGTGATAATCCGGCCGTCAAACTCGGGGACGGCCACCTGAGTAGCAACATCAAGTGGCGTCATGCCCTCATCCGAGGCTGCCCAGGACGCCCGATCCCAGGTAAGAGATAGCCCTTGCAGGATGGGAATATCGAGTGCAGCCAAGGCTCGTACGTCCCACGCTTCGTCATCGCCGCCGGCGGACGCGGTCGCCGGTTTCGTCCCGCCGGCCGCAAGTACGGTGGTTATCAACGCATCGCAGCTCGCCAGATACTCGAGCAAGTCTGAGGGAGCATCGCGCAAAGACGTAGCGAAGATCGGTACGCCGATTCCGCCGGCTGCATCAACGGCGTCGGCAAGCGCCTCCACGTACGCAGTGTTCCCAGCGGCGTACTGGGCGCGAT
>Ga0307299_10000108_pt1 | contig 25863 bp, 22 predicted proteins | sample ER_DNA_159_FD_194466 | JGI IMG/M metagenome (GOLD analysis project Ga0307299, IMG submission 194466) | Bulk soil microbial communities from the East River watershed near Crested Butte, Colorado, United States - ER_DNA_159 | ecosystem: Environmental > Terrestrial > Soil > Floodplain | place... | reverse complement strand
AGAGTGATCGCATGAGGCGTTACTCCACGTCGCCGGCCGAGAGCCGGACGACCAAGTTGCGGCCGGGATCGAGCGCGAACTCCTTGTAGCGGCTCAAGAAGTCGCGATAGTGGGTGTTGAGCGCGTTGCGCAGCGCGATGTCGAGGCGCATCGGGTGTCCAAACAGGTGCACCGCCCGCCCGGCGCTGATGTGGACCAGGGTGTAGCCCGATGTCGGCACGTCGAGCGGATTGAGGCGGGTCTGCCGCGCATACGACTCCACGTCGACCTCCACCACGTCGTGCCAGCCGAGCCCGACGGCGACGCGCACTGGCGGAACAAGGGGCAACGGCTGGTGCGCGGCGAGGTTGGTGCCGCGGACGCCGTCCAGCCGGGCGCGCACAAGGAGGGGCTCAACGGGCTGAGCCTCGACCGAGGCCTCCACGCCGACCAACTCGGCGTCGGCCTGGACGTGCTGGTAGACGCGCAACGAGTCCACGAACTGTGCAGTCGGCGTGATGTAGATGTAGTGCGCCAGCCGGTTCTCGTATCCCGCCAGCTCGAACCGCACTCGGCGGCCCAGCCAGTGAATCCCGATATCGACGCTCCGCCCCACCTCGGGCACGAGGGCGGAATCCCCCTGCTCGTAGCGGGCTTCGCCGATGTGTGGACCATGCGCGAACAACTCGAACAGAGTCGGCGCCCGCCACGCGCGGCCGGCGTTGGCGCTCACGGCGATGTCGGGCAGCACGTGCCACACCAGCCCCACGTCGGCCGACCAGGCGGTGTAGCGACGCTCCTGATCGCCCAGCGCGAGCGCCGTGTCGGCGTCGGCGCTCAGACGACGGGCGTCCACCCGGCCCCCGAGCAACAGGCTCACGTGGCCCACCGACAATTGCTCGAACGCAAAGGCGGCAACGGACCCGATGCGCGCGTCGGGCACGAGCGGGATGCGGCCGCTCGCGTCGTTCCCCTGGGCGACACCGGAGATGCCGAGCGTGCCGTGCACCGATCCAGAGGCGTGGTGCGCGAGCAGGTCGAGCGATGCGGTTTGCAGCAGGAGATTGAAGGTCTCGGACTCCGTCGCCGACCCGCCGCCGCCCGGCACCGTGTCGTCTGAGACCTCGATCAGCGAATGGCGCTGAAACTGGCCCTTGGCCTCGAGCCGCCACGCGCCGGTGCGCCGGTCGGCTGTGATCTGCACGCGCTCATCGGAGGCCTTCCGCTCGGGCCCACCCTCTTCGGTGGCCGAAGTATCGGGTGGCCCGTTCGCCTCGAGCAGTTTGAACTCGCCGCCGTAGTGGATCACGCGCAGCGCGACGGCGCCGCGATCGCCGTGCCAACCGATCGCAGCTTCTGCGTTCGCCGCGCCGAAGCCGGTGTTCTCGAGCTCCCCGGCGGGAGTATGGATGTTACCGGCGTAGCGCCCGACACCGGCCACGCGCCAACCCATGTTGCCCTTCGCACCCTCGGCGCGCGCGGCCCCACCCAGCTCCAGGTTGTTCGAGGCCGCGGAAAGCGTGACGCCGGTGCGCATGAACGACCGCGCCCCTCGGTCGGCGGTCGGCAACGGCTCGGAGACGACGTTGACGACGCCACCCACGGCATCCGAGCCGTACAGGACGCTGGCGGGACCACGAATCACTTCCACGCGGCGCACGAACCCGGTCTCGACCGAAGGCCCGTCTTCGTCGCTCCACGAGTAGTCCTCGAGTCGACTGCCGTTCTCGAGGACCAGGATCCGCGACCCGCTGAGCCCGCGGATGACCGGCTTGCCGACCTGCGCGCCCGTCGTCAGGGCGCGGACCCCCGGCAGGTCGGCGAGCACGTGCGCGAGGGAGACGCCTCGCACCTGACCCAGCTGATCGCCGGCGAGCGCCGCGAACGGCAGAGGCGACGCGTCCGCGGCAACTGGGGACCGCGTCGCCGTGACGGTGACGGGCTCGAGCCGGAACGGGCTTGGCACGAGCGCCTCCTCCACCGCGACAGGGCCTGCGACCACGACGTCGCGCACGGTCGGAGCGAACCCCCCGCGGCGGATGACGAGCGTGTAACGGCCCGGTGGAACGATCAGTCGGAACGCGCCGTCGGATGTGGTGAGGGTGCTGCGACCGAGCTCGGAGACTTCGACCGTGGCGAGGGGGACGGGCCGGCCGGACTGATCGTTGACATGGCCCGTCAGGGTGTCGGCCGTCTGGGCGGGGGCGGCCACGGGAACTGCGAGCAGTACCGCAAATGTGAGTGCGCGCATCGTGCCAAATACTACGCGCAGTTTGGCGACCCCGCTGCGTCAAACTCCGCTGATCGCTTCGATCGGGTCGAGCCGCGCCGCCCGCCGGGCGGGATACCAGCCGAACAGCACGCCCACGAGCAGTGCAAAGATGACGGCCAGGAAGACACCGGGGACGTTTACCGGAATTACGAACGGTTTGCCGAACTGGCGCCCGATCAGCTCGGTGACCACGGTGAGTCCGGCGCCACCCCCGATGCCCGTCACCGCCCCCAGGAACGCCAAGGTCAGCGATTCAGCGAGGAAAAGCCGCAGAATGGCGCCATCATCCGCGCCCAGCGCCTTGCGGATCCCGATTTCTCGCACGCGTTCGCGGACCGAGATGAGCAGCACGCTGAAGAGCCCGATCCCCCCGACGATCAGCGTCACGCCGGCAATCGTGAACATGACCGCGTTCCACCCGCCGAGGATGTTGTCGGCCATCGCCAGGTCGGACAGCACGTCGGCCGCTCGGTTGTCGATCTCGAAATCCTGCGTCCCACCGTGGCGTTGCCGCAACAGGGCCACGCCGCGCCGGAGCACGTCGCCGAAGTCGGCGGACGGCGCCGCGGTGACGAGCGCCTCATTGATACGGCCCTCGCCTTCTCTGTAGCGCGTGAGATACGTGTACTGGATGTAGATGCGCCGCGCCACGAACGAGAAATCGGCGGGGATGATGTCGAACTCGATGGGTGCCACGATCCCGATGACTTGGAAACGCACGCCATCGACCGTGATGGTCTGACCCACGGGTGGCCTAGTCCCGAAGAGATCCTGCACCAGTTCCGAACCCACAACCGCGACGCGCGCGCGCTTCTCGAGATCGAGGGGCCGGATGCTGCGACCGGCGGTGATGCGGTAGTTCCGCAACTCGAGATAACCGGCGTCCACGCCGTCGATACGCACCTGGCGGCGGTCGGCCGGTGCGTTCACCACGTACTCGTCGCCCCAGTCGCGCCCGTGGACTGTCTCTACGCCGGGGAGAGCTCGCAGGGCCTCGAGGTCGTTGAGTCGCAGTCCTTTGTGGCGCAACGCCGCGGCGCCGCGCGCGTCGGACCGCGGACCCTGGTCCCGCGCGATGAAGCTGCGTGACTGGCCCATCGAAATGAGGTCATCGTAGACGAGCGTCTTCATCGCCGAGGCGAGCGACGTCATGGACACGACCGACGCCGCTCCGAACACGATACCCGATAGGGTCAGCAGGGAGCGCAGCTTGTGGCCGCGGATCTCACGCAGCGCGTCGCCAATGAGCTCGAGCCACTCACCCATAGCGGAGGGCCTCCACCGGCGAGAGGCGCGCGGCGCGCAGCGCCGGGAAGATCCCGGCGAGGAGCCCGACGGTCAGGGCGGTCACGCTCGAGATGGCGGCGATAAACGGGCTCACCACGGCGGGCATCTGCATGAAATGCGCAACCACACCGGTCAGGGCCGTCCCGAGCCCCAAGCCGAGCAAGCCGCCCATCACGGTCACGACGAGCACCTCGGCGAGCACGTGCGCGAAGATCGCGCCGCCGGTCGCGCCGAGGGCCATGCGCGTGCCGAACTCTCGAACGCGCTCCACCACCGAGGCGAGGAGGATGTTCGCGATGACGATGCCGCCCGTAATGAGCGACACGACGCCGACGACGAGAAAGATGAAGTTGAACAGCAACAAGAACTGGCCCGCCTCCCCTCCCGCGCCCTGTCCCGACGTCCGGATGTCGAAGTCCTCCACGCCGTGCCGCGCGTAAAGCAGGCTCCGCACCTGCGCTTGCGCCGCTCGCGCACCGACGCTCGGTCGCGCTTTCAACGTCAAGAAGTCCAGGTGATCGACGGCGCTGTGCTGCGCGATCGCCGTGCTGATCGGTATGTACGCGCGTTCATTGCGGTACTCGAGGGCGTTGCTCTCCCAGGCGGCGAAGTAGAACTCTTCGCGCTCCATCACACCCACGACGGTGTAGTGCTTCCCGCCGATGTTCACGAGCTGGCCGAGCGCGCGGTTGGCGACACCGAACAGCGAGTCGGCGTACTTCCAGCCGAGCACGGCGACGCGCGCCTGCTGACGCACGTCGAGGTCGCTCAGGTAGCGTCCCACGAGCGGCTTGATGTCGTTGATCGCCATGTAGTCGGGCACGGTGCCGATCACCTGGCCGTCGAAGCTCGTGTTGCCGACCCGGTAGGAGAGCTGTTGCGCCCAACCGGGACTCACCGCCGCGAGCGCACCGGCCCGGTTCCGGAGGAATTGCGCGTCCTTGAACGTGAGCCGCTTTGAGGCCAGCTCCCGCGCGGCGGGATGGGCGGAGCGCTCGCGGTCCGAGACGATGATCGTGCCGCGGCCGCCGACCTCGTTCAGGAACTGCTCCGTGAGCGCGGTCTGGCCACCGAACAACGCGAGCACCGTGACGATGCTGCCCGTGCCGAGGATGAGGCCCAACAGCGAGAGCACGGTCTGGCCCCAGTGGCGCCGCGCCTCGTCGAGGCCCGTGAGGAGCGACTCCAGCAGGTTCAGACGACCCGCCCGTCGCTCATCTGAATGACGCGCTGAGCCCGCGCCGCCACGTTCGGGTCGTGGGTCACGAGCACGATCGTGTGTCCGGCCCCGTGCAGCTCCGCGAACGTCTGCAACACTTCGGCCCCGGACGCCGAATCGAGATTCCCGGTCGGCTCGTCGGCCATCAGGATCGCCGGCTCGCCGACCAACGCGCGCGCGATGGCGACGCGCTGCCGCTCGCCCCCTGACAGCTCATCGGGGCGGTGGCCGACGCGCGGCGCGAGCCCCAAGCGCTCGAGCAGGCGCAGCGCGCGCGCCCGCCGCTCGCCACGGGGCACGCCCCCACGGTACTTGAGGGGCAGCGCCACGTTCTCTTCGACGGTGAGGCGCGGCATCAGATTGAACGTCTGGAACACGAATCCGACTTTGCGGTTTCGCACCTGCGCCAGCCGCTTGCCTGACAGCCCGCTGACGTCCTCCCCGTCCAGGCGATAGGTCCCGGAGGTCGGCGTGTCGAGGCAGCCGAGGATGTGCATCAGCGTGCTCTTGCCCGAGCCCGACGGTCCTGTGATCGCGATGAATTCGCCGGCTCCCACGTCCACGTCCACGCCGCGCAGCGCCGCGACGTCCACCTGTCCCAACCGGTAGGTCTTGGCGAGCTGGCGGGCCTCTATGAGCCCCGGCATCAGCGCCGCCGCGCCGGGTTCCGCGCGCGCTCCGCCGCCGCGACGGGATCCTCGAGCGCGATCGAGTCTCCCGGCGCGAGTCCGGCGGTGAGCTCGACGTAGAAGAGATCGGACAGGCCGAGGGTCACCGCCACCGGCTGCGGGCCGCTGCCCCCGAGCTTATAGACGATCGGCTTCCCCTCCTGGAGCAGAACCGCTTCGACAGGCACGCGCATGACTTCACGGCGCACCGGGCCCGAGATGCGCACGTTGGCGGTCATCCCCGGGCGCAGCAGCTGATGGCCCCCCGTCACTTCGATCTCCACGTCGAACACGCGCACGCGCTCCTGTTGCCGCGCCGCCGGCGGCACGAGCCGCACCACGCCCTGCGCGGTGTCGCCGGGGAAGGCGTCTACCGTCAGCGCCACGTGGTCCCCGCGCTTCACCTTGCCGATGTCCACCTCGTTGATCGCGGCCTTGACGATCAGAGTCGAAAGGTCGGCGATGGTGAACAGCGCGGTCCCACCGCCGAACGCGCTCGTCCCGCCCACGACCGTCTCTCCTTCCTCCACACCGCGCGCGATGACGACGCCCGCCACCGGCGCGATGATACGCGCCCACTGGGCTCCACCGCTTCCAGAATCACCCGCGGTCACGCCCGACAGCTGCACCAGCCGCAGCTGATCGTTGGCGGTGCGCCACTGGTTGTCGGCCTGCTCGTACGCCACACGCCGCTGATCGAGGTCCGCCTGGGTGATGCCGCCGATCCCCGAGAGCGCCTGCGCACGGTCGAAGTCGCGGCGCGCGTTGTCCCGCGCGATTTGGGCGCGCGCGATCTCGCTGCGCAATTGCGCGAGGCTGTTGGCCTGCGCGATGTCGGGAAGAATGCGGGCGAGTCCCTGGCCCGGTTGCACCCGGTCGCCCTCCCGCACGTACAGCTGCTGCACCACACCGGAGATCGGCGACTTCACCACGATGCTGCGCTCGGGCTCGACTACGCCCGTCTCCTCGACGGTGACGCGCACCTCGCCGCGGTCCACGACGCCGACCTTGTACGGACGACTCGAGCCGTCATCGGCACCGGCCTTGGCGCAGGCGAGCGCGGCGAGCGAGAGAGCACCGGTCAGAACGAGCGCAGGCTTCATGGAACGGCTCCGGGTGTTGTAGGGCGGGAAGATGGTCCGCCTAGCTTGACGGGGGCTGGCCCGGTGGGGTTTCACGGTGAAATTACAGCCCCTATGAACGGTCTGCTCGGCGATTGGGCCAACCTGCTGCTGCGGTGGACGCACTTCGTTGCGGGCATCGCCTGGATCGGTAGCTCCTTCTACTTCATCTGGTTGGACCGCGCGTTGAGCCGCCCCACACTGCCCCGCCCCGGCGTCGAGGGGGACGTCTGGATGGTGCATAGCGGCGGCTTCTACCAGACCGAGAAACGCCGCCCCGGCCCCGGTGAGGTGCCGGCGGTCCTCCATTGGTTCAAGTGGGAAGCCCTGATTACCTGGATCACGGGGATCGCCCTGCTCGTGCTCATCTACTACCTGAATGAGGCATACCTCCTCGATCCAGCCGTATCGGGGATCGGACGCGGCGCCGCCATCGCGCTCGGCATCGGCCTGCTGGTGGTGGGATGGGTCGTGTACGATCTCCTCTGGCGGTCGCCGCTCGCGGAGCCGGGTGGGGGATGGATCGCCACCACGATCTCGCTCGTGCTGCTCGGCGCCGTCACGATCGCCGCGTGCCGGCTGCTCTCGGGCCGGGCCGCCTACATGCACGTGGGTGCCGTACTCGGGACCCTGATGGTCGCCAACGTATGGATGCGAATCCTGCCGGCCCAGCAAACGATGATCGACGCGACTAAGGCGGGCCGCCAACCCGATTTCACGCTGGGTGAGCGGGCTAAGCGACGCTCGGTGCACAACAGCTACATGACGTTCCCGCTGCTCTTCATCATGCTGAGCAACCACTACCCGGCGACCTACTCGAGCCCTACCAACTGGCTCGTCCTTCTCCTTCTCTTCGTCGCCGGGGCCGCGGCACGCCACGTGATGATCGGCCGTGGGTCATCGACCCGCTGGGCACTCGCTGCAGCGGTGGCCGCGCTCGCGGGGGCAGTCTTCTTGTCGGCGCCCAGAGGCGCGGCTGCCCCAATCACGGCAGCGGGCGTGGCGCCGACCTTTGCGGCGGTCCGCAGCGTCGTCGTGCAACGCTGTCTACCGTGCCACTCCCGGTTCCCGAGTGATCCCACGTTCGGTGCCGCACCGGCAGGCGTCGCGTTCGACACGCCGGAGGGCATCGCGCGCTTCGCCGAGCGAATTCGCGTGCGCGCCGTGGAAACGCAAACGATGCCGCTGGGCAACAAGACCGGCATGACGCCCGATGAGCGCGCCCTGCTGGCGCGCTGGATCGCCGCGGGCGCTCCGCTCCGCTAGGGTAATTCGATGGTGGGCAGAAAGCGCGGCGGACGGCGCGGCTTCGCTGCTTGCTCATACGCGTACGCGAGCTTCAACAGCGTCGCCTCACCCGACGCGCGCCCGATGAAGGACATTCCCACCGGCAAGCCGAACGAGTAACCCACCGGGACGCTGACGCTGGGATACCCGGCGACCGCGGCGGGGGTCGAGCTGGCGCCGAGGAAGTGGTCCCCGTTCACCAGGTCGGTGGGCCATGCGGGGCTGCCGGTCGGTGCGATGATCGCGTCCAGAGTGTGCTGCGCGAACACGGTGTCGAGGCCCTCGGTGCGCGACAGCCGGCGATCCTTCTCGAGCGCGTCCACGTACGCCTGGTCGGTGAGCGGTCCCTTCTCCTGCGCCTGAATGAGAATCTCCTGCCCGAAGTACGGCAGCTCGCGCGCCTTGTTCGCCTCGTTGAACGCGATGAGGTCCGCCAGCGTGCGGATGGGACCGCGCGGCGCCCATTCGGTGAGGTAGGCGTTCAGGTCGGTCTTGAATTCGTAGAGCAGCACGGTGAACTCAGAGTCGTCGTACTCACCCATGTGTGGAATGTCCGCCGGGTCGACGACGATCGCGCCCTGGCGCCGCAGCACGTCGATCGCGGCTTCGACGAGCGCGTCGGCCTCGGGGCTGTACCCGAAGCACTTCTTGCGCGCGACGCCGATGCGCGCGCCCTTGAGTCCGTTCAGATCGAGGCTGGCGCTGTAGTCCTTGCCGCCGAGGACGCCGAGCAGCACCGCGGCATCGGTCACGGTGCGGCACATCGGGCCGGCGGTGTCCTGACTGTGCGCGATCGGGATGATGCCGGCGCCGCCGATCAGTCCCAGGGTCGGCTTGACCCCGACGAGCGAGCACGCCGAGGACGGGCAGACGATGGAGCCATCGGTCTCGGTCCCCACGCCCACGGCGGCGAGGTTCGCGGCGATGGCGGCCCCGGTGCCGGAGCTCGAGCCGCAGGGATTGCGGTCGAGGGCGTACGGGTTCTTGGTTTGTCCACCGCGGCCGCTCCAACCGCTCGACGATTGGTTGCCGCGGAAGTTCGCCCACTCGCTCAAGTTGGTCTTGCCGAGGATCACCGCGCCCGCCGCGCGCAGCCGCTCGACGACGAGCGCGTCGCGCGGCGGCGCCACGCCGACGAGGGCGAGCGACCCCGCCGTCGTCATCATCCGGTCCGCGGTGGCGATGTTGTCCTTGATCAAGACGGGGATGCCGTGCAGCGGGCCCACCCGCCGTGCATGGCGTTCGGCGTCGAGCCGGTCGGCGATGGCGAGCGCCTCGGGATTGGTCTCGAGCACCGACTTGAGCATCGGCCCGGACCGGTCGACGGCCTCGATGCGCGCCAGGTAGGCTTCGCACAACGAGCGGGTCGTGTATCTTCCGGTGCGCAGACCCTCCTGTAGCGACGCAAGCGTCGCTTCCTCGAGCTCGAACGCCTGTGGCGTGGAAGGCCTGGGACGCCAGGCGGCGGCGGCCGCGGCTCCAGCAGCGTACTGAAGGAAGGAACGTCGGTGCATCGGGCGCTCGCAGTGAAGGTGGATAGAGGAGCGCCTAGTTTGCGCCGAGCCGTGATGGTCCGCCAGGCCGCCGCGTGATTCTCCGCACGGTCTCTAGTGCCGACTTGCGGTAGCGTGCGCGACGTGAATCTTGCTGGTACCCGAGGAGGAGAAGCGCCCGTGAGCTCCTGGGAACAAACGATTTCGCGGAGTCTCAGCGCCCTGCGGCTCGGAACCATCAGGAGCAAGATCCTGATGTTCGCGGTCCTGGCGACGCTGCTGCCTTCTCTCACCACCGCGTACATCTCCTACGTGGAGAACAAGCGCGCCCTCACCGCCAAGGCGTCGGAAGAGCTGTTGGGACTCAGCACGCAGGCGGCCCGCGAGCTGGACTTGTGGAGCAAGGAGCGGCGCTACGACCTGCGCGTGTTCTCGAGCTCGTACGAAGTCACCGAGAACCTCGAGCGGATTCCGCGCGTGAATGGCGAAGCCGTTCGATCCGGACGGGCCTATCAGCGTCTGACCGACTACGTGAATTCGGTGCGCGACCGCTTCCCGGACTACGACGAGCTGCTCGTGTTGGACACGCATGGGCACATCATTGCGTCGAGCGCCCAGCAGTCGCGTGCCATCGTGCTCCCGCCCGACTGGCAGAACCAGATGCGGGGCGACAACCTCGTGCTGAGCGCGCCGTACTGGGATTCCACGGCCGCGCGGCCCGAGATGGTCGTCGCGGTGCCCATCCGGCCCACCAGCGGCCGCCTCCTGGGCGCGATCGCCGCCAAGGTCAATCTGCGTGGCGTGGCCGACACGCTCAAACGCTTCGCGCCGGGAGAGGCCGGTCAGGTGTACGTGATGAGCGAGGACGGCCACCTCATCGTCAGCTCGCGCGGCAGCTCCGCCGACTTCATGAAGCTGCGGTACCGGCTCGAGGACACCCGCTGGCTCCTCGCTCGGGAAGGGCGCGCGGTCCAATTCGGGAGCGTCACCGGCGACCGCGTCGTGGGGAGCGTGCGGCGAGTGCCCGGACTCGACTGGATCATCGTCACGGAGATCCCGACGGCGGAGGCGTTCCGGCAGGTGGCGCGGCTCCGCAACGTCACGGCGCTCATCGTGGCGTCGCTGTTCGCCGCGGTCGGCGCGCTGGGCTACTTCCTGGGCCTGCTGATCGTCCGGCCCATCGATCGGCTCACGCAGGGGGCGGCCAAAGTGGCCGCGGGCGACCTCGACGTGGACCTGCCCGTCGTCACGGGCGGCGAGGTCGGGTATCTGACGAGCGTGTTCAACAACATGGTGGCGCGGTTGCGCGAGAGCCGGCAGGAGCTCGAGCGCCTCTCGGCCACCGATCCGCTCACGGGGCTCTTCAACCGCCGGCGGATGATGGAGGCGCTGGATCACGAGGTGCGCCGCTCGCGCCGTCTCAAGCACAGCTTCGGGGTGCTGATGGCCGACGTGGATCACTTCAAGCGGTACAACGACGCGAACGGCCATCCCGCGGGAGACGCCGTGCTCAAGAAGGTCGCCGACATCCTGAGCGAGTCCACGCGCGATGTGGATGTCGTTGCACGCTACGGCGGCGAGGAGTTCTTCGTCTTGATGCCCGAGACCGAAGGAGCGGGCGCCGCCGAAGTGGCGGACCGCGTGCGCCAGCGGTTGGCGGCGGAGAAGCTACCGGGAGGGGCCGTTACGTTGAGCTTTGGCGTGGCGGAATTCCCGGCGCACGGTGACGTCGGAGAAACCCTGATCGCCATCGCCGACGCCGCGCTCTACCAGGCAAAACGGGAAGGCCGCGATCGCGTCGTGGTGGCGCCCGGCGCGGCGGAGCGACGCCGCCGCCAATCTCGCTCCGTGTAGCTACTGCCGCCGGCCGACGAGGTTCTGATACACCCAGCCCGCCCGGCCCGAGTCGTCGGTGATGCGCACCCATTGATCCACGAACGAGTACCCGGTGAGTGGCGCGCCCCCGTCGAGGGTGAAGGACACGTCGAAGCCGCTCCCCGGCCCCGCCCGCACGTTGGACCGTGACACGGTTTGCAGCCGCAGCGGCAGCGCGAACGGCACCTCGCCCTGCCGCAGCGAACCCCGCTCGACGCTCGCCACCCGTCCCTGCCCCGCGGCCGCGGCGTCCTTCGCCTGATTCGCGAGGTACAGCGCCCCGCCATAGTTCTGCTTGTCGAACTCCGCGGTCGCGAGCTGCAGCAATTGGGCGGCCTGCCCCAGCTCGGGGACTCCCTGCGGGCTGCCGCCGGTCCGGAGCGCCTGCAGCGCAATCTCCGCCTCCGCCATTCCGGACGCCGCCTCCGCTCGTGTCGCGAGCGACTGCAGCTTGGCCATCGCGCGGACGACCTCGCGCCGTGCGTCGTCGAGCCGCGCCTGCAGCTCCTCGACCTGCGCCTCCTTCTCGAGCTGGCGCAGCTCGAGCCGCGCCACCCGGTTCTCGAGCTGCGTGTCGCGGACGACCACGGGTTGAGTCGGCCGCCGCGCCGGCACGGTGTCGCGCGGTGGCCGCGCCGGTGTGGGGGACCCGGGGCCCCACCAGCCGTGGCATGCCGAGAGGACGACCAGGCAAACGATGGGCAGGAGGCGGCGCATGGGCACATAAGTTGGCGCGCGGCGGCCTTGAAGCAAGGGCGCGCTCGTCCGTATAGTAGATCGTGCCCGATCCCTCGTCCCCCGCACCAATCCCGCTGCGCGCGCTCATCGTCGAAGACCGCGTCGCGGATGTGGAGATGATCCTGCGCGAGCTGCGCCGCGGCGGCTTCGCGCCGACCCACGAGCGCGTCGAGACCGACGAAGCGCTCCGCGCGGCGCTGGCACGCCAGGGATGGGACGTCGTGCTCAGCGACTATTACCTCCCGGCGTTCGATGCCCGTGGGGCGCTGGCCGTGTTGCAGGCGTCGGGCCACGATCTGCCGTTCATCGTCGTGTCGGGAAGCGTCGGCGAGGACACCGCCGTGGCCGCGATGCAGGCCGGCGCGACGGATTACATCATGAAAGACCGGCTGCAGCGCCTGCCGGCGGCCGTGGCGCGCGCCCTCGCCGATGCCGGCGTGCGTCGCGAGCGCACGCAGCTCCAGCGGGACCTCGCGCAGGCCCAGAAACTCGAAGCGATTGGCCGGCTCGCCGGGGGCGTCGCGCACGACTTCAACAACGTGCTCACCGCGATCCTCGGCTCGGCCGAGCTGCTCCTGCTCGACACGCCACCGGGCGCCACGGCCCGCGAGGAGGTCGAAATCATCCGCGACGCGGCCATGCGCGCGCAGGAGCTGATCCGCCAACTCCTCGCCTTCAGCGCGCGCCAGGTGCTGCAGCCGGCCGTGGTCGACTTGAACGACTTGATCAAGAACCTCGGCCGCATGCTGCGACGGCTGATCGGGGAGGACTTGGTGCTCGTTATGGACCTGGCCCGGGGCCTGGACGCCGTCCGCGTGGATCCGGGCCAGGCCGAGCAGGTGCTCGTGAACCTGGCCGTCAACGCGCGCGACGCGACGCCGGACGGCGGGCGGCTGACCATTCGTACGGCGAACGTCACGGCGTCGGACTCGGGCGACCTGCCCGGGGGGCGCTACGTGCTGATCGAGGTGTCGGACACTGGAAGTGGGATGGATGAAACCACCGTGGCGCGGGTGTTCGAGCCATTTTTCACCACCAAGGAGCGTGGCAAGGGTACGGGCCTCGGGCTGGCCACCGTGTACGGGATCGTGCGCCAGAGCGGTGGGCAGATCAGCGTGAGCAGCGCGCCGGGCGCCGGGACCACGTTCCGGATCCACTTGCCCCGCGTCGACGCGCCGGTGGACGCGTCCCGCGTCGTGCCGCCCGTCACGGCTCCCGCCGCCGGAACCGAGACCATCTTGGTCGCCGAGGACGAACAGATGGTCCGCGTGCTGATCCGCAAAGTCCTGGAGCACGCGGGGTACACGGTGCTGTTGGGCGATGGGGGGGCCGAGGCCCTACAGCTGGCCGAGCGCCACAGCGGCCCGATTCACATGCTCGTCACGGATGTCGTCATGCCGGGAATGAACGGCCCCGAGCTGGCGCGCCGGCTGCTCGAGCGGAGGCCGGAGACGAAGGTGCTCTTCCTCTCTGGATACGCGGAGGACGCGGTCGAACGCCACGGCGTGCTGGCCCCGGGGACGGCATTCATGCAGAAGCCGTTCAGCCCGAGCGCGCTGGCGCACCGTGTCCGCGAGGTGCTGGGCTAGAGCACCAGCTCCACGCCGAAGCGCAGGGTCCGCCCCGACCCGTAGAAGCGCGACGGACCGAAGAACGCGTCGTACAGCCCGTTGCCATCGCCGAAGCGGCGCTCGACGCGGGTCAGCGCGACGCAGTTGGCCGGGTTGGACCAGGCCCCGCAGCTGCTCAAGTTGATCGTGGTGCCATCCGGCTCCACAGCGCCGTTGCTGTTCGCTTCGCTGTGGAGATTGGAGTACTCGTTGGACAGCGATTGAATCCGATGCTCGGCGTTGACGACGCCGCCCGTCTCAGCGAACAGGGCGAGGGTGTTGCGGAAGTTGAGCGCGTTCCGCAGGTCGGCGTAGATCGTCCAGGCGCGACCGCCCGCCCTCACCGCCTTGGTGATGCGAAGGTCGAGGCGCTTGGTCCACGGGAGCCGCGCCGAGCCGGTTGAGATCGCCAGCGACGAGGAAGGCGCAATGGTGCCCAATCCGATGTTTGTCTGCGGGTCGTAGGCCAGGCCGCTCGTCGCACGGAGAGTGATCTGTGCGCTCAAGTCTCGGACCGCCCAGTTGCTAGGGGTCTGAACGAGCGCCATCGCGCCCACCGCGTGCGTGGCGACGTCGTGTGCGAGCAGCACCGAGTACGCACTCGAAGCAGTCAGCCAACCGCCGGCGTGCCAGTCAAGCCGTGCATCCAGGCCGACCCCGTGCGCTTCACGCGAAACGGTGAGGACGTTCACCGTGAACGTGTCACCAACGACGACCGGATCGCCGAACGGCCTGAGCCGCCCGACATACTGAGGGAGGTCCTTGTAGTACGCCGCAACGTCGAATACGAGATCACGACCCACGGCGGAGCGTACCCCGAGATCGAGTTGCGAGGCCGTTGCGAACTTCACGTCCCGGCCGAAGCTCTCATTCGTGTTGACGAAATCGAAGTCGGCGTTGGAGCTCTGAAAGTACATCGCCCAAGGGGGAGGCTCGAGGGAGCGGCCGTACCCGACGCGCAGGCTCGTGCCCGCGGAGAGCGCGTACGCCAGCCGCACCCGCGGCGACACCGCGCCCTGGCTATTGGTCTTCGTGAACACGGCCGCGACGCTGCTCTGGTACTGCGCGTCGCTCGTGTCCGCCGCGGGCGACCAGGCCGGATGGGTGTAGATGCGGCCGGGAGTCGTCGGGAACTCTCCGCCCGGCGTGATGCGATCGTACCGCAGACCGACGTCGAGCACGGCCGAACCCAGATCCAAACGGTCGCCCGCAAACACTCCGACGCGAGAGGGCCGCTCGACGAACGCGTCGAAGAACGCCTGACGGAGCAGTGATGATTGGTACGCGGACAAGTTCGTGCGATCGGCATCAACCCCGAACGTCACACGGTGTCTTGCGTCCGGGCGCCAATCGAGGGCCCAACGTCCCTGCAGCCGACGTTCGCTAATGGAGATCAGCAATCCGTCCACGCCATCCGTGGGCCACCCAGCGAGTAGGCCGTACGGATTCGAGCGATACGGCTGCCGCACCGTAAGGTCATTCCGATTTGGATACGGCACGCGCAGCCCTGAGTTCGTGCGGATGTTGCGCACCAACTGATCGCTGACCGGCAGCGGGAGCACGTCGGTCCCGGTGAAGCGAAGCGTCTCGAACGAGATCTCGAGAGAGGGCTCGCGCGTCGCCAATTCCGACTCGGCGGTGAGCGGTCCGCTGGCCTCGCGATCCATGCCGATGGACAGATTGACGTCGAGCGCGAGCGGGCCGCCGCGAAACACCCCCAGCTGCTGGCGCCAGTTCACGATCGCGATCGCCGACGACGCGCGCCCGCCGCTGTACAGCGCCGGATCCATGATCGCCTGGCCCGGGAAGAAGCGCTGCTGTCGATCGCTGCCGAGGCCGGTGATCGAAAAGCTCGATGCTCCCACGGCGCCGTACGCATACTGCACCTTGCCCTGCACCCGCCGCGCGGTGGACCAGTCCATCGGACGCTGCAGCGCCTGGCACTCGACGCCCGCGTTACTGGCCGCGGAGCACTCGCCGCTCCACTGCACGATGTTGGGGAGTGCCACAAACGCACCGCCAACGTCCACGACCGTATCGACGCCGGCCGGCACGTACGTCCGCACCGACGCCGCCCCTAAGCCCCGGTAGTTCGAGCGTTGGCCCTGGAGCGTCGCGGACAAGAAGAAGGAAAGGTTGGCGGCGATCGGCAGGGGTCCGCCGAGGCTCCCCTCGAGCCGGTTGTACCCGACACTCACACGATTCCCGAACGGCTCGTCCGAATCCCATCGGATCTGTCCCGCTAGCCGGTCGCCGCCTGCGCGGGTCACGTAGGCCACGACGCCACCGGCCGCATCCGCGACAACGGCAGGGGCCACGCCAGTCGTCAGCGACGCGTCGGCAATCGCGTTCGCGGCAAGCCCGATCCCCTGCGTCCCGAAGGTCCGGAACCGCACCGGTGCGCCGTCGATGTAGACGCTGGCTTGCCCCGGGATGCCGCCCCGAATGGACAAATCGGGTGAGGTTGTGATGCCGATGTCCCCGCTGTGCAGCACCACCCCCGGGATCAGCGTGAACGCTTGGCGGGGGTCGTCGATCGGCAGCCGTCGCAGGGCCGTCCCGGGAAAGACGCCGCCCGAGGCCAGGCTGTCGCGGGCCCTACTCGAGTCGGTTTGGGCCTGCGCGGGACGAACGGCGAGGGCGGCAACGACCGCCACGAGCCAACGACGACCTGACATGGAGCGGATCTCCGGAGGGAGCGGGATTCACGGTGTACCAAACGCCTAGAGCCGGGTGCCACCACCTGCGCCAAGTGTCATAATGTGGCGCCTGGGCCACGGTTGACATTTGTGGTACGCGGTGGCACTTTTGGGGCGAGCGAAAGGGCCACGGCAATGGTGCCGTGCGCTGAACACCAGAGACTGTCACAGGACCTGGGCTGCCGCCTAGGTCCTTTGTCGTTTCTGGATCGGCACTCTCCTCGGCAAAAGGGGCTTCATGGAAGTCACGCTGACCGAGCACGACCGTCTCGACTTTGTGTTGAAGAAGTTCCGCCGGCAGATTACCAAAGCGGGACTGTTTCAGGACATGAAGAAGAAGCGGTTTTACGAGAGTCCGGCCACTCGCCGGCGACGGAAAGACAAGGCGGCGGCACGCCGCAAGGTCAAAAACGCCCGACGTCGGGAACACTACTAAGCTAGGAGTATCATCAGTATGGCACGCATCACCGGTACCGTGAAGTGGTTCAACGACGCCAAGGGCTTCGGGTTCATCACCCCGGAGAACGGCGAAAAGGACTGCTTCGTGCATCACACCGCGATTCAGGCGGAAGGTTTCAAGTCGCTGGCCGAAGGCCAGCGGGTTGAGTTCGAAGTCGTCCAGGGCCAAAAGGGTCCGGCGGCGCAGAACGTCGTGAAGCTCTAACCACACACGGCACCTGAAGACTCCCGGCGCCGCCCCTCGGGGCGGCGCCGTTGTCGTTCTAGGGTCGCCGCCCCAACGCCCGCGCCTCGACTCGGAGCGTGAGTGTCGAGAGCTGCTCGAGCCGTTCGGCGACGGTCCCACGTGCAAAATCGTAGCGCTCGAGCGAATAGCGCAGCTGCACGTCGAGCCGGCCGCGGGAATACGCCATGCCGGCGCCGCTGCTGATCGCGAACTCCGGACGCGTGAGACCACTGACGCTCGCGAACGGATGGACAGCCACGTCCAAGAGCCCCCGCAACCCCTCGACCGCGAAGGGCACCCGCGCCGCTGCCCCCAAATACGGCGCGGTCCAGCGCTGGCGCGCGAGCGCCGTCGTGTAGCTGCGGACGCGCACGCCCGCGACCACATCGAACCAGGCACGCACCCGGAACGTGCCGTCCACCCCTAGCTCGGCGACGTCGCGCGGCAGCGTCGCGCCGGCACCGGGATGCAGTACGCCGGTGCGACCCGCCGCGGCGATCGTCCCGCGCGATCCCAGCCTCACCTTGAGACCCGCGCCGAACAGGGTCCCCGTCGAGATCTCGACGCCACCGCCCACGCTGCGATCGGCGACGCGATGCTCGGCGAACGCCATGTCACCGGTGAACGCCAGGCACCGGACCTGGGCGATCGCGGCGCGCGGGGAGACCAGGAGGGTGAGGACCGCACCGACCGCCCCGGCGGCGACGCGCCACGCGCTCAGGGACCGACTCCGGCGGCTGGTGTGGTGATGAGGACCGCCTGCGCGAGCCGATCCGCATTGCGCTGCCGAATCGCCTGATTCGCGGCCCGGCGTTCCGCCTCCCGCTGCAGGTTCGCCTGGATGTTTGCCGGAAGGTCGTGCGGCCGGTTGAGGGCGAGGAATCCCGCCGCACCAGCGATCGCGGCGATGCCGGCGACCAGCCTGGCGCCACCGCGCTCCCCGCCACCGAGTTCGCGATTCACGAGGGCGCCCGACACGAGGATGGCTCCGGCCGCGACGATCACGCCCTTCGCCAGCTCGCGGGGCGCCCCCGCTGCCCCGGCGCGCTCTCGCAGTCGTGCCCCGCGACCGAGGTCGGGCAGCGTGTCTTCGAGCGTCACGGCCTCGTGGGCGACGAGGAAAAAGATGCGGGCGGAGTCGGTGCGCGCCGATAGGCGGCTGCGCCCGACGACGGAAAGCATGTAGCGGCCGGCCGCCGCGAGGCGCTGATCGGGCGTGAGCCCGTCCCACACGACCTCCCTCGCCCCCTCGCTCTCGCCCTGGAACAGCGCGAACGAGGGAGCGGCGTCCGCCTCCAAGGCCTGCAGTCGCACCTCGAGTGCGGCACTGTGCGTCGTGGCAACGGTGAAGCGAATCCGCTCCGTCCGCACATCGACGCGGGTCGCGAGCGCGGGCCGCGCGGCAACGGCAAAAACCCGCGGTCGTGCGGCGGCGAACGCCGCCGTCTGCGCCGGCGTGAACTCCAGCGGATCAAGATCGGCGAAGGGATCGCGGGCGAGGGCGGCGGCGAAATACGACACGGCGGAGTCGCGCTGTCCCACAAGCACGAGCGACGCCGCCATGTACGTGTAGGCCTCGACGCGCTGCGCCGTCGTGACCTCGAACGCCCATTGCGGTGAGACAACCTGGCGCAGCAACGGCAGCGCCCGCTCGAGGTCGAGCCCTTCGTAGTAGGTCCGGGCACTGCGCAGCACGGCGGCGGTGCTGTCCTGCGCGGCAGCCGGTGACGGGGCCGCCAGCGACACTGCCAACGCCACGAGTCCTGCGGAGGGCGCGAGACGCCTCATGGCCCGTCGTTAACGGCGCGCAACGTGACTCGGCGCAGGTTGACGAGGGTGCCGGCCGCGACGTCCACGATCGTGTCGTAGGACGCGTAGCCGGGGGCGCGGGCCTGAATCCGCCGGGCGCCAACGGGGACCGCCTTGTCGATCACCGAGCCCACACCCGCCCGCTGTCCGTCGATCAGGATCACGGCGTCGGGTGGGGTCGTGAGGATTCGCAGCGTGCCCGCAGCGACGTGCGGGGCCGGCGGCCGACGCTGCGGGGTGGGAGCGACGGTGTCGGGGGCGGCTGCCACACCGTGGGCGGTATCGGCCTCTGCGGTGGGAGGGGCGAGGCCGCGCCGCGGCACGGCCAAGACCGCCGCCCCCAAGACGAGCGCCGCCGCCGTCGCCACGAGGCCAACGGTGCGCCGAGAGCGCCGCGGCACGGACAGCGACATGGTCGGCGCTTGGGGAAACGCGCGGATATCGCGCGTCGCCACCCGGGGGACGTCCGCGCCACGGGCCAGGGTTCGGAGTATCTCCTCGGTCTCCCGCCGGTCGCCCTCCGAAAACGGCAGCGCCTCGATCGCCTCCAGCATGTCGCGGGTGCTCGCGAACCGATCCGCGGGATCCTTTGCGAGGGCGCGATTGATCATGGCGAGGAGCTCGGCGGGCACGTCGTCCCGCGCGCCGCGGAGGTCGGGGTGCGGGGTGAACAGGTGCTGCTGGATGAAGCCCGCCAGGGTCTCGGAGTCGAAGGGCACCCGGCCCGCGAGCATCTGAAAGGCCACCACGCCGACGGAGTACTGGTCGCTCTGCGGGCCCGCCCGCTTCCCGCGGCACTGCTCCGGGCTCATGAAGGCCGGCGTGCCAATGACGGTACCGTCGACCGTCAAGTTGACGTCGGCGGAGCGGAGCGCCACGCCGAAATCCGAGACCAGTACCCGCCCGTCAGCATCGATGAGGATATTGTCGCCCTTCACGTCGCGATGGACGATGCCCCGGTCGTGCGCGTAGGCCAGCGGGCGCGTCACGGAGCGCAGCACGTGCAGCACCACGGGCACGGAGAGCGCACCGTGCGTCTCGAGAATCCGACCGAGCGAGCGCCCCTCGATGAACTTCATGGCAATGAACAGGATGTCCGCGATCTGCCCCACTCGATAGACCGGAACGATGTTGGGATGCTCGAGCTCCGCCACCATCCGCGCTTCGCGCTTGAACCGCTCCGCGGCCCGTGGGGTGATCCCGAGCTCGGCCGCGAGCACCTTGATGGCGACCGCGCGCCCCAACTCCAACTCGCGAGCGCGAAACACGACCCCCATCCCGCCCCGCGCGAGCTCCTCCGTGACCTCGAAGTCGCCCCCCAGCACCATGCGGACCCGCTCGAACAGACCGCCCTCGGGCGATTCGACGATCACCGTACCCGCTTCGGGGTCCGACACCAGCGCCCCACAGCGCCCGCAGAACCGCTGGTCCTCGGCAACCGTGGCGCCGCACTTGAAGCAGTTCATGGGCAGCGGGCGCCTGGAGGCGCGCCGCCGATGACGTGCAGCGCGATGGACGTGTCGGGGACTTCCGTGCCGGACGCGCTCGAGTGGAGCAGCTGCACGAGCAGCGAGGCCTGACCCGCCCGACAGGCAATCAAGCTGTCGCCGGTGGCATTCACCGTCACCCTCGTGGAATCGGGAATGATCGCCAAGCGCAGGTGCTGCGGCGGCAGGGGAGCACCATCGGCCGACACGGTCACAGCAGCGGGAACGACGTCACCGACACTCAGGGTGGTATCACCCAGGTAGGTGAAGGTCACCGCCCGCGGCCCGGTCGGCGCGAGGGCATCGAGAACCATGCAGCCCGCGGGGATGAGGGCGACCAACAGAACCATCCCGGCAACGGTCACGCGCACAGATGGCAGCAACGGTGTATCGCCCGTGGGTGGAGTGCAGCGCAAAATGCGTGGCGGGCCAGCGTGGGGCAAGAGGCGCCTGCCCGCTTGACACCGTCGCCATATATGTTACTGTAGGAGTAACATATGACCAGCAGCCGGTTCGTCGTCGCCGTGCACGTGCTCACACTCCTGGAGACCGAAGGAGGCCGGCCAGTGACGTCGGCGTACATCGCCGGCAGCGTCAACACCAATCCCGGCGTCATCCGCCGTCTGATTTCCATGCTCGCCCAGGCCGGGATGGTCCGGTCGCAGCTCGGCGCCGGCGGAGGAGCGATGCTGGCCAAGCCCGCCGAGAAGATCCGGCTGCTGGACATCTACCAGGCGGTCGAGTCCCCGGACGTCTTCGCGCTGCACCGCTCGCCTCCCAACCCCAAGTGCCCCGTGGGCAAGCACATTCAGCCGGCGCTCTCCTCGGTGCTCGGCCGGGCTGAGCGGGCGCTGGAGGATGAGCTGGGTGAGGTCACCGTGGCCGACGTGGCCCGTTCCGTCACCGCGCGCGCGCGCCGCTAGACCCAGCCTTCGCCGCCGTTTTCATCGCGTACAAGGCACGATCCGCCCCGCTGAGAATCGCCTCAGCGGTGCTGCCGTCGCGGGGGAAGAACGCGACCCCGAAGCTCGCCTTGATGCGCGGCGCCTCGACATCCTTCTCCAGCCGATCGGACACGCGTGCGGCCACCTGCCGGGCCGCCGTGTCGTCAGTCTCGGGAAGCACCAGCGCGAACTCATCGCCGCCGTAGCGGGCGGCGGTGTCCACGGCGCGGCAGGACATGTGCAGCACCTCGGCCAACCGGCACAGGGCGCGACTGCCGACGAGGTGGCCGTGCCGGTCGTTGATCCGCTTCAACCCGTCCACGTCGAGCAGCAGGACCGCGAACCCCCGCTGGGTCCGTTGCGAGCGGCGGATCTCGGCTTCCAGCGCGACCATCAACTGGCGGTAGTTGGCGAGACCGGTCAGCGGATCGCGCACCGCCAGGTCGCGCAGATGCCCTTCCATCCGGCGCCGCTCGGCCACCACCGAAGCCACGATCAGTTTCGTCACGGCGATGACGGCGATGAACGACTGCAGCAGCAGCAACGACTCGTTCTGCGTGGCCCGCGCGAACGGCCCGAAACCCTGCAACGTCCCACGAATGGCAATCACTGAGAGTAGGAGGATCGCCGTCGCCGTCTCGCGCGCCCCGAACCGGAACGCCGCCCACAGGAGCAGCGGAATGCACACGAATTCGAGGGGATAGTTCTTGGCCTGAGTCGGGAACATGCCGCCGAACACCAACAGACCGATGAGGATGAGACACACCAGGAGCGACCCGGCTTCAGCGGCTTGCCGACGGGTCCACTCCACGCGCGGATTCTCGGCCCACAGCAGGACCACCGGCGCGACCACGAGTGCGCCCGCCCCATCGCCCAGCCACCAAGTCAGCCAGATGCGCCCGAAGTCAGCCCAGTGCGCGAACCCGCCCAGAGTGAGACTGATCACGCCGCCGGTCGCGCTCACCATCGTGCTGACCCCGGCGGCGAGCACGGCGAAGCGGAACGCGTTCCGGGGGCGCCCGAACGCCTGGCGGCCGGCGGCGAAGCGCTGCACCAGGTAGGACCCCAAGAGGCCTTCCAGCGTGTTGCCGGCCGCGATCCCAATTGACGTGGCGACCGACCCAGCCGTGGTCACGTTGGCGAGGAAGGCGCCCGCGAAGATAACCGGCCACACCCGCGCGCCGAACATCAGGAAGGCGGCGAGGGCGATCCCGGTGGGCGGCCAGACCGCGGTCGCACTGGGGTTCACGAACGCCAGTGACAGGCCGAGTTTGGCGGCGACGAAGTAGATGACCGCCAATCCGGCCAGTGTTGCGCTCGTGTGCCACAGCCGAACCTTCTGATCCTTCTGATCCGGGTCCCGCACCACTGAAGAGGTGGTCATAGTGGTGGGAATAACGATAGACTGCCGCACGCCCCGGGCCGGGTGACCCTGGTCACGCGCTGGCCGTGTCCCCCGAAGCGTGAGCACGGGTAGTGATGCGTGGCCGCTACGCTTGGTCGGTTCACACTCCGAGCAGGCGGGCGGCGTTGCCGCCGAGGATCAACGCGCGGTCCTCCGCGGACACATCGAGCCGGCCCAGGCTCTCGCGCATCGAGCTGAGGCTCCCGATGCGGTGCGGGTAATCGCTGCCGGCGAGGATCTGCCGCGCTCCGGCGAAATCGACGGCGAGCTGGAGCGCTTTCGGGTCGAAGTTCACCGTGTCGTAGTAAAACCCCTTGAGGTACTCGCTCGGCGCGGCACGGATGTGCTCGCGGCACTCCGGGAACGCCTCGTAGCCGCGATCCAACCGCTCCGCGAGGTACGGAATCGCGCCACCGAGGTGGCCCAGCACCCAGCGAATGCGCGGGAAGCGCTCCACCACGCCGCTGAACACGAGGTGCGCCGCTGCGAGCGTGGTGTCGAACAGGAAGCCGACCAGCGGCATCAGCCAATACTCCGTCATCGCCTCGACGCCGACGGGATTCGTCGGGTGGATGTACAGCACCGCGCCGAGCCGGTTCGCGGTTTGGTACAGCGGCGTGAAGCGGGCGTCGGCGAGCGCCACGCCGTTCACATTGCCGAACAGCATCGCGCCGCGGAACCCGAGCTGCGTCACCGCCCGCTCCAGCTCCGCGGCCGAGGCCGCGGGATCGTTGAGCGGCAGCGTGGCGAGCGCGGTAAAGCGGGTTCCCCGCGCCCGAACGACCGCCGCGAACGCATCGTTCACGAGCCGCGCCAGCGCGACCGCCCGCGCCGGCGTCTCCACGTGCGTGCCCGGCGTGGTGAAGGACAGCACCTGCATGTCCACGCCTTCGCGCCTCAGCACCTCGTCGCGATACGCGATGTCGCGATGGCCCTGCACCGCTACGTTGTAGTCTCCCGGGTACCCGAGCACCGGATTGCCGTCGTCGTCGGTCCAGACCTTCACGGTCGTGGGACCCGTCCGCAACGCCTCGAGGTACTCCGGCGGATAGAAATGATTGTGGAAGTCGATGACCTTCACGACGCGTTGCTCCTTGTGAGGGCATACACGGGAAGCCCGGCGAGCACGATCAGCAGCCCGACGGCGCTGTTCGCCGGCTCGGCGACGATCTGGCTGAGGGCGACGAAGACCGCGGCACAGGCGAACAGCAGCGGCACCGCTGCCCCGCCGCGCACGCGGTAGGCGGGCGCGTACCCCGGGCGGCGCCTGAGCAGCAGTAAGCCCACGGCCATCGCCGCAAAGAAGATCCACTCCGTGTACACGACACGCGTGAACAGGGCGCGGTACGTCCCGGTGGCGACGAGGACCGCAGACCAGACGGCCTGCAGCACGATCGCCCGGTGCGGCGTCTGGAACCGGGGATGCACCGCTCCGACCCAGCGGAACAGCAAGCCGTCACGCGCGAGCGCGTAGTAGACCCGCGGGCCCACGAGCACGATGCCGCACAGCGCGCCGAAGGCCGAACCGACGACCAGGGCCGACATCAGGGCCGCGCCTCCGCCTCCCATGAAAGTGTCGGCGGCGTCGGCCGCGATTCGCTCCGAGTGCGCCACGCGGTCGAGCGGCAGGATGTACAGATAGAGGGCATTGAGCGCGACGTAGGCCGCCGTGACCGTGAGGGCACCAATCACGAGGGCGCGCGGCAGCGTGCGCTCGGGGTCCCGCGTCTCCTCCGCCGTGTACGCAACCATATGCCACCCGCCGAATGCGAAGAGGCCCGCGGAGACGGCGGCGGCGAACTTGGCCACGCTCACGTCGGCGGCGGCCTCGGGCCCGACATAGTGGGCCGGGAGATCCGCCCCGAGCCAGAACCCGACGGCCAGGAGCGCGGCGATCGCCGCCACTTTGGCGATCGTCACCGCGGCCTGGAGGCCGCTGCCGAACGCGACACCGATGTAGTTCACGGCCGAGAGGCCGAGAATCGCGGCGACCGCGACCAGACGGATCCCGGCGTCGCTCAGGGGGACGAAGTAACCGACGTACCGGGCGAAGATCACGGCCAAGGCGGCGATGATGCCCGAGTGCATGCTCCAGAACATCGCCCACGCCCACAGAAAGCCGGCGGCGGGCGAGTAGGCCTCCCGCAGAAAAGCGTACACGCCGCCGGAATCGGGCACGGCGGCGGCAAGCTCCGCGGTGATGAGCGCGCCGGCGAGGGTCAGAACGCCGGCGACGATCCACACCGCGAACACGCCGCCCACCGACGGGACGGCGCCGGTCACGACCGACGGTTGCACGAAGATCGACGCGCCGATGATCGTGCCGACGACCATCGCGGTGGCGCGAACGAGGCCAAGCGACCGCTGGAGGGGGCTCAGAGCTGCTCGTACGTGCAGCCGTGCTCCTGCGCGAGCCCGAGCAGCATCGTATGCGCCGGGATAAGTCGCACGCCGGGATTGAACCCGGCGATCAGCTCGGCACGCAAGGCCTCGGCGGGCTGGCCGGTATCGGCTGCCAGGTCGCGCACGATGTTGTTGAGCGCGTTGTTGCACTGCCAGAAGATCGTGCCGCGCGCCTGGAGCGGCTTCACGCCTACCACCTTCCCCGGCGGGGCCGGCATCGCGTCGTAGTAGATGTTGCGCCGGGCCCACTCGCCCGTCGCCGGATCCTTCAGCTCCCAGCGCCGGCCCAGCTCGTACTTGCTCCACAAGCCGTCCTGCGCGTTGATCGGAAACGCCTGCCGGGCGATGCCGACGACCGTGTTGATGTCCGGGTACGCCAGCCCGAACACCTCACGATGCGCATCGAGGTAGTTGCCGACGACATGCAGGGGGAGGCGATCCTTCAGCGCGCTGATCGCAAAGACCTGCTTATGGCGGCCCTTGAGCTGGTCGAGCCACGAGAGATCCCACGTGTCGGACCGCGGCAGCGCGAAGGACGGGCGCGTCAACGCAACACCCGAGAGTGACGCGAGGGCAGTGAGAAACGAACGACGGGGCACCATGAGAGCCTCCGGGTATGCGAGGGACGAGCCAGACCCGGAGAAGATACGGGCGGCGGGCCGGGGCACTACCCCGGACCCGCCGCCCGCAAGAACAATCTACAAGCTGCGCAGGAACCTGAGCAGCGCGAAGCGTTCGAACAGCCTCAGCCGCGCGAATCGGCTGCGCACCCCTCGGGCTTCTCCACCGTGCAGCGCGATCGCCTGCTGAATGGTTGTCGCCCGGCCGTCGTGCATGAACGCGGTCCCGAACCGCAACCCCATGAGCGGCTCGGTCCGAAAC
>Ga0307299_10000107_pt1 | contig 26243 bp, 31 predicted proteins | sample ER_DNA_159_FD_194466 | JGI IMG/M metagenome (GOLD analysis project Ga0307299, IMG submission 194466) | Bulk soil microbial communities from the East River watershed near Crested Butte, Colorado, United States - ER_DNA_159 | ecosystem: Environmental > Terrestrial > Soil > Floodplain | place... | reverse complement strand
CGGCGAGGCGGTGCTGATCGTCGAAGGCGAGGAGCGACCGCTGAAGCAGTGGGACTTCGTCCACTGCCCGCCCGAGACGAAGCATGTGATCGTCGGCGCGGGCGATACGAACTGCGTGATCGTCGCGGTCGGCGCCCGCGACAAGTCGGTCGGCCCGAACTGGGGCGGCTACACCGTCGACGAGGCGGCGAAGCGCCACGACGCGAGTGTCTTCGAGGACACGACCAAGCCCGACGAGGCGTACGCACGCTTCCCGAAGCGCGAGCCGTCCGCCTACCGAGAGGGCTGGCTTCCCGACTAGCGCCAGGTGACGCCCGAGGCGTCGATGTTCTGCGTCAGGCGCTTCGGGTCGGTGCCGTCGGGCCGCACCGTGTAGACGTCGAAGGTCGCGCCGCCGGCGGGACGGGCGGTCACGGCCACGCGCGTGCCATCGGGTGACCAGGCGATCGAGCCGACCTCGGCGAACGGGAGCTGCACCTTCTGCGTGCCGCTCCCGGTCACGATCCCGAGCAGTGACGGGCCGTCGATGTAAGCGAGCCGCCCGTCGCCGGACCACGCGACCCCGTGCAGCGCCTGCTGTGTCGCGTCGGCGACCTGCTTCCGGTCGCTTCCGTCGGGGCGGGCCGTCCAGAGCGACACGGGGTTCGTCCCGACGTCGACGTACGCGATGCGGGTCGGCCCCCAGGCGCCGCTCTCGCCCTCGACGTGCAGGCTCTTGGACGTGAAGTCGGCCACGGCGCTGACGAACAGCCCGGGCGGCGTCGTGAAGTTCGTTCGCGTGAACAGGATCCGTGTCCCGTCGGGCGACCAGCTCGGCCCACTGTCCGAGTTCTCCGAGGAGCCGGTGAGGAAGCGCTCGTGCGATCCGTCGGCGTCAACGATCCGGAGCGAGCCGGGGCAGCCCCTGCAGCTCTGGCCCGTGTCGTCGAAGCGCGTGAAGGCGAGGTGGGCCTTGTCCGGCGACCAGGCCGGAGCGACCTCGTTCTTCTCCGTGTGTGTCAGCCTCGTGAGGCCGGTGCCCTCGGGCGAGACTGCGTAGAGCGCGTTGGGCGGCTCGGCGCAGTAGCTCTGGTAGACGAGCGACTTGCGGCCGGGGACGAACTGGAGCGAGAGGTAGTCGACTGCGGCCGAGGGCGGGCCGTCGTTGCGGCAGCCGGGGACGTACCCGTAGATGCGCGAGCTGCTGCCGTCGACGGCGTTGACTCGGAGCGCGAAGCGGGACCCGCTCTTCGTCCACGTGACGTAGGACCGGCCGTCGGGCGAGCGGGGCAGGAAGTAGTTGATCGTCGCCTTGAAGGTCTTGCCGGTCGTCGTGTCGATGCCCACGGTGCGCGGGTAGGAGCTCACGACGACGCGGTGGGCGCCGGCCCAGACGATCCCCGCTCGGCGGTGACCGAGGCCCGGGATCTCCTTGCGCAGCAGCACGCGCCCTGAGCCGCTTCGCACCTCGAGCTGTCCGCCGAGGAGGCTGGCGATGCGCCTCCCGTTAGGCGACCAGGACGCGCTGCGGCCCTTGAAGGCGAAGCGCGGCCGGCCCTGTTCGTCGTAGACGCGGTTCACGTTGTGGGACGCCACCGCGAACAGGCCGCGAGCCGACCAGCCGGCGATGCTCTCGTAGTACGGCACGCGCCAGGCGATCCCGCCCGTCGCCCTGAAGGCCCGCACCTCGAGCTTCCTACGCGTGCCCGCGGCGACCGTGACGAGCCGGCTGTCCGGCGACCATGCGGCGTCGCGGAGAGACCCGACTCCCGCGACGACGGGCGCCCGCCCGGGTCCTACGATCGCGAGCTTGGTGTAGCCGTTGCCCCAGAGGGCTGCCAGCGCCCGGCTGTTGGGCGCCCAGGCGAGCTGGGCGGACAGAGCGGTCGTGCTGGAACCGATCTTCGGCGCGGCGAGGCGCTGCAGGCCCGAGCCGTCGATGCCGACGACGTAGATCCCGCCCTCGCCGCCCCGGTTGCTGACGAAGGCGACGAGCTTGCCGTTCGGAGAGACCTTGGGCACCGAATCCGCGAACGGGCTGTTGCTGAGATCGACCGAGTGGCCGTCGAAGTCGAGACGGTAGATCTCGTACGAGCGGGTGGCCGCGTTGTCGGCGGCGAACACGATCGCGGGTGTCCCCGACGCGGCCGTCGAGCCCGCGCCGCCGCAGCCGACAGCCGCCGCCGCGACGAGCGAAGCGGCGGCCCCGCCTGCCAGTGCGAACCGGCCGGGCATGTGCGAATCGTAACGCTAGATGTGGGCGAGGACGCCCGCGAGCGGCCGCGGGATCGCCGCGAGGTCGAGCGCCTCGACGAGGAAGCGGGCGTAGCGGATCTTGCGGCGGCCGCCGCTGCCCATGAAGCGGCGCAGCTGCTCGTCGGTCGGCCGCGCGTGCCACGCAGGCTGCTTCTGCAGCGTGCGGAACGGGCCGAGGTCGCCGTTGGCCTCGATCACCTGCAGCACCGTGTCGGCGCCGAGCGCGCGGATCAGCTCGTCCTCGAGATCGGCCTCGCAGACGAAGAAGCCGAGGCGCTCGAGCTCGGCGCGCGAGAGGTCGGAGCCGAGCCCGGCCTGCTCGAGCCCGCGGCGGAACTCGCGCTCCTCGGCCGCGTCGCAGAGGCCCGCCAGTCTGAGGTCGAGCCCGTCTGGCCCGAACCGTTCGAGGTAGCGGCCGACCGCCTGGGCGCCGCCGATCGGGACGACGGAGACTCCCTCGGCGCCGAGGTCCCTGCCGTGGCGCTCGGCGAGCGCCTCCACCGCGGCCTGGTCGCTCACTCCCTCGACGAGCACGACCGCCGGGGCCGCGGTCTTGGGGCGCCCGCTCATCGCGCGGACGCTAGCAATCCGCTACGCGGCTTCTGCGGCGCGCTCGAGCTCGTCGATCTGGATCTTCCCCATGTTCAGCATCGCGGCCATGACCCGCTGCGCCTTCTCAGGGTCGGGATCGCCGAGCAGCTCCGGCAGGGCCTTGGGGATGATCTGCCACGAGAGGCCGAACTTGTCCTTCAGCCAGCCGCACGGGCCTTCCTCGCCGCCCTCGGAGAGCTTGCTCCAGTACTCGTCGACCTCGTCCTGGTCCTTGCAGCTGACCTGGAACGAGACCGCCTCGTTGAAGGTGAAGTCGGGTCCGCCGTTCAGGGCGACGAACTCCTGCCCGTCCAGCTCGAAGCTGACGGTCATGACAGTTCCCTCGTCCCTCGGCCCGGCCGAGCCGTAGCGGGAGATGTCCTTGATCTTCGAGTTAGGGACGATCGACGTGTAGAAGTTGGCCGCATCCTCCCCTTCCGTGTCGAACCACAGGCATGGAGTGAGCTTCTGCATGGCGTCCTTTCCGTCGTGAATGGCCTCTCGTTCTCTTCGACGGCCATGAGGATCGAAACTCATCTATAACCGGAGCCGGTGGGCCCGGTCCCCATGATCCCGGAAACGCGGTATGCGAAGAGCGGCGACGTCCACATCGCCTACCAGGTGGTCGGTGAGGGCCCGATCGATCTCGTGTTCGTTCCCGGCTGGATCACGCATCTCGACCTCGGCTGGGACGACCCTGCCGAGGCGGCTTTCCGCCGGCGGCTCGCCTCGTTCGCGCGCCTGATCCTGTTCGACAAGCGCGGAACTGGGCTCTCCGACCGGGTGCCCGTCGACCAGCTGCCGATCTTCGAGGAACGGATGGACGACGTTCGCGCGGTGATGGACGCCGTCGGCTCGGAGCGGGCTGCGTTGATGGGAGCGTCGGAAGGCGGCGCGCTGAGCGCGCTCTTCGCGGCCACCTATCCCGAGCGAACCGCGGCCCTCGTCCTCTACGGCTCGTTCGCGCGCGCCGGCTCGTACCTCATGACCGAAGACGAGCTCGAGGCCCGCCTGCACACGCTCGAGCGCGACTGGCCGGATGCGATGGACCCGGCGGTCCCCGCCCCGAGCGAAGCGGGGAACGAGGACTACAAGCGACGCTGGCGGACGTTCATGCGCCAGGCTGCGAGCCCAGGCGCCGCGATCGCGCTGCTGCGGATGAACAGCCAGATCGACGTGCGCGCGATCCTGCCGACGATCAACGTGCCGACGCTCGTCCTCTTCCGGCGCGACGCGCGCTTCGGCCACGGCGCCGCCGCCTGGCGCGACGCGGGCGAAGACCTGATCACGCCGGGCGAGGAGGCGCGCTACCTGACGGAGCACATTCCGGGCGCGCGCCTGGTCGAGCTACCCGGTGCCGACCACCTGCCCTGGGTCGGCGAGAGCGAGCCTCTGCTCGGCGAGGTCGCGGAGTTCCTGACCGGCGTGCGGCACGCGCCCGATCCCGACCGCGTGCTCGCCACGATCCTCTTCACCGACATCGTCGGCTCGACCGCGCTCGCCTCCGAGCTCGGAGACAGGAAGTGGCGCGACCTGGTCGGCCGCCACAACGCGCTCGTGAGGCGCCAGCTCGAGCGGTTCCGGGGAGAGGAGCTCGACACCGCGGGCGACGGGTTCGTGGCCTCGTTCGACGGGCCGGCGCGCGGCATCCGGTGCGCGCAGGCGATCGCCGAGTCCGTCACCGGCCTCGGCCTCTCGATCCGGGCCGGGCTCCACACCGGCGAGTGCGAGGTCTCGGAGGGCAAGCTCGCCGGCATCGCCGTGCACATCGCCGCCCGCATCTCGGCCCTGGCTCAGGCGGACGAAGTCCTGGTCTCGAGCACGGTGAAGGACCTGGTCGTCGGCTCGAGTGTCACCTTCGCCGAGCGCGGCGCGCACGAGCTGAAGGGCGTTCCCGGCGAGTGGAGCCTCTTCGCGGTAGAGAGCGCGGGCGAGGCTTAACGTTGGAAGGCGGACAAGTCGGCCTCCGTCTTGTAGGGACACTCAGACGAAAGGACTGAAGATGGCGTACGAGGAGTTGAAGGAACGGCAAAGCGTGATGTGGGGCACGGGGCCCTACCAGCGGATCACCGAGACGCTGACGGACATCCACGAGCTGGTCGTCGACCGGCTCGCGCCCGAGTCGGGCGACCGCTGGCTCGACCTCGCCTGCGGCACCGGCGCCATGTCCGAGCGCGCGGCTGCGGCCGGGGCGAGCGTGACCGGGATCGATCTGGCGCCCGTCCTGATCGAGACCGCGAAGGAGCGCGCCTCGAAGCTCGGGCTCGAGATCGACTACGCCGTCGGCGACGCCGAGAAACTGGACCTCCCGGACGGGAGCTTCGACAAGGTCTCCTCGACCTGCGGAATCATGTTCGCGCCCGACCACGAGGCGGCCGCGGGCGAGCTCGCGCGGGTCACCGCCCCCGGCGGGCGGATCGTGCTCGCCAACTGGACCCCGACGGGCGGCCTCGCGAAGATGTTCACGGTGATGGCGCCGTACATGGCGGCCCCGCCGCCGAGCAGCCCGTTCGACTGGGGCGACGAGAAGCGCGTGCGCGAACTGCTGGGCGATTCGTTCGAGCTGGAGCTCGAGGAGCACACCTCGACCCTGCGCACCGCCTCCGCCGAGGAGTACTGGGAGCTCTTCTCGACGAGCTACGGCCCGACGAAGACACTGGCCGACTCGCTCGGCGAGCGGCGTGAGGACCTGCACCGCGACTGGGTCGAGTTCTTCGAGACGAACTACAGCTCGAACGGCGAGATCGCGCACCCGCGCGAGTACCTGCTCGTCGCCGGGATCCGCCGCTAGCGGATGTCGAAACAGCAGCGGAAGGGAGAGGCCTTTCGGGCCCTGCATGAGGACGGGCCGTTCGTGATCCCCAACCCGTGGGACGCGGGATCGGCTCGCGTGCTCGAGGCGCTTGGCTTCACGGCGCTCGCCACGACGAGCTCAGGGTTCGCCTTCACGCTCGGCCGGCTTGACGGGAAGGTGACGCTGGACGAAGTGGCCAAGCACGTGGCCGCGCTCGATGTGGCGACAGAGCTGCCGGTCGCGGTCGACCTGGAGAACGGCTACGGCGCCGGCCCCGAGAGCGCCGCGCGTGCGATCGAGCGCGCGGCCGAGGCCGGGGCGGTGGGCGGCTCGATCGAGGACTACGACCCCGACGGGCACCTCTACGAGCAGGCCCACGCAGTCGAGCGGGTCGCCGCCGCCGTCGAGGCCGCGCGAGGGCTCGGCTTCCCGTTCACGCTCACCGCCCGCGCGGAGAACCACATCCGAGACAACCCGGATCTGGCCGACACGATTGGGCGCCTGCAGGCCTACGAGGCCGCGGGCGCGGACGTGCTGTACGCGCCCGGGTTGCGCAGCACCGATGAGATCCGGGCGGTGTGCGAGGCGGTCTCGAAGCCCGTGAACGTGCTCGCCGTGCCGGATCTCTCGTTTGCCGAGATCGCGGAGGCAGGCGCGCAGCGCGTCAGCGTCGGCGGCGCCCTCGCCTGGGTCGCGGTGAAGGCGATGGCCGATGCGGCCGCCGCGCTGCGGGAGGGCGATCTCTCGGCGCTGGCCGCCAGGGTTCCGCTCGAGGACTGGCTGGGAGCGACGTAGGAAGGAGAGAGGGGCGCTGGTGAGCCGCGCCCCTCTCTCGATTTCGTGCGTTAGGAGTTGTTGGCCGTCAGCGACGGTGTCGTGACGCCGGTGGCCGGGCGGATCACGTAGACGATGCCTCCGCTGGCCGGGATCCACGCCCGCTCGAACTGCTCGCGGTCGTAGAAGTGCTTGACCTGCGCGTTGATGTCTGACGCCGGGTCGTTGACGATCACCTGCTTGCCGTTGGCCGTGAAGCCCTCGATCACGAGCAAGTGGCCGTTGGTGCTCTTGATGCCGCCCTCGAGCTTGTTCGAGTTCCAGGCGACCGAGGCGACCAGCGGGATGCCCGCCTTGATGAACGGCTCGGCCTCGCGGAGGTTGTGCAGCTGCGTCACGTCGGCGACGAGGCCGCGTGACGCGGCGTACGCGGCGTTGAACGGCCAGTTGCCGGCGCCGTTGTAGTGGTAGTCGTAGACCGCGCGGGCGGTGTAGTCGACGATCGGGTCCTGGTGAGGCGGCGACGGCAGTGCGGCCGTCACCCAGGCGTACTCGGTCGAGGTCGGGTCGTAGCTGGAGCCCCAGTACGAGACGACCATCGCCGTCGAGGTCGGGCTGCACCAGGCCTCCCCGCCGTTGTCGTACTGCGGGAAGTCGCCGTGGTGGATCTCCTGTGAGTACTTCGGGACTCCAAGGTCGATCGCTGCGTTGATCGTGCTCGAGCTCGGGAACGACCCCTTCTGGTTAGTGAGGTTCGAGGAAACCGCGCTCAGGCGGGTGAGGGTCGGGCCCGTGCTCGAGGTGACGCGGCGGTAGAGCGTCGCACGCAGCCGGTAGGCCACGGCGGGGTGATCCTTGGTGAAGAGCGTGTCGATCGAGACGAAGCCGTCGGCGTCGCCCTGACCCCCGATCGACGTTCGGTGGAAGGCCGAGTCGCTCGAGGACCACTGGCCGAGGATGTACCACTTGGCCCAGTGGCCGTCGTCGATCTGCGGCTGTACCTCGACCTGGATCCAGGTGCCGTCGGGCGTGTACGCGTTCCAGGACGAGACGAGCTCGTTGAAGCCGAACGACAGGTTCGTGACCCCTGAAGTCCAGGTGCCGTAGCGGTAGTTGCCCGAGCCGTCGACCCCGTCGCCCGAGTAGTTGGCAAAGATGTCCGCGTAGGCGAACGGACCCCCGAGGCCACTCGAGGCGAGAGTCAGCGACGTGCCCGAGAGAGCAGTCCCGCTCCGGGTCGCGTCGGACGCCCCGAAGGCGAACGTCTTGAAGTTGAGCGGGTACGGCTGCGCGGCGAAGGCGGGAGCACTGGCGGCGAGCGAGAGCCCGGCGGCCGCGATGAGTGTGAGAAGAGCGCGTTTGATCATGCTTGCGATCCTAACGGGGTTTCTCGAAAGTGCTAAATGGAGGCGCGCTGGGGGCGCTCGCGGGTCTCCGGGTCGCCGTGGGTCGGCAGCAGCAGCGTGACCGGGAGCTCGAGGAGCGGCCTGAACCAGGCGCGGTAGTCCTCGCGGGTCTTTCCCTCGGGCAGCCACTCGTCGGGGATCGCCCGGCCCGGGAACGAGTCGCCGAAGACGAGCGCGCGGTGCTCCTCGAGCCAGAAGACACGCTCGTCCGGGAAGAAGCCCGGCCGTGACTCGAGCTCGGCCTCGGTCGCGCCGAGCTCCGGCGCGCTGCGCGCGTGCCACGGGCAGGTGAGCGCGACCCGCAGCTCGCGGCCCGCCAGGAGCTCGGCCGGCGGCGACAGCGGGTCGATCAGGACGAGGGCGCCCTCGCGCTCGACGGCGTAGGAGCGCACCACCGGCTGCTCGTGCCACTCGGGGTGGGGCGCCGTCCAGGTCCAGAGCCCGGGTCTGAGCTCCTCCACGGGGGCGAGCATACGTAGGATGGCCGCATGTGCCGAAACATCCACACGCTCTTCAATTTCGAGCCCGAGGCGACCGAGGACGAGGTGCGCGACGCGGCCCTTCAGTACGTGCGCAAGATCAGCGGCTCCACCAAGCCGTCGCACGCGAACGAGGAGGTCTTCGCCCGCGCCGTCGACGAGGTGGCCGCCGCTACGAGCCGCCTGCTCGACGGCCTGGTGACGAACGCGCTGCCGAAGGACCGCGAGGTCGAGGCGGAGCGCAAGCGCGCCCGTGCAGCCAAGCGCTTCGCCACGGCCTAGGTAGATCGCAGCACCTGTCGGCTGCTGGTGGTGAGGCGGGACCGGCCGCGCCGGCCCCGCCCCGGTACGGCTCAAATGACGCGGAAGCCGCCGCGCATCTGGTCGGCGTGCGGGTCGCAGACGTACGTGTAGCGGCCCTTCTTCAGCGTGATCGTGATCGTCTTCGTGCCGGTCCAGCCGACGGACGAGATCATCCGGTTGACGGGGCCGCGCAGGTGGAAGTCGTGCTCGCTCGAGCGATCGCGGACGGTGAGCCTGTACTTGCCTCGCTTGAGCGAGCGCACGACCGTGGAGCCCTTCTTCAGGCTGATCGTGTAGCCGGGCCCGACGGTGGCGGTGAGCCGGACGGGTGCTGCGCTGCCGGTCCCGACGAGCGCCGCCGCGACGGCTCCGACGGTGACCAGCAACAGGGTGAAACGGATCATGGAACCCCTCCTCTGATTTTCGTTGACGGAGTCCTTGTAGAGGAGGCTGGGAACGCTTAACCGTCGGGTTACGAAGATTTATCCAACGGGCTGGGGCAGGATGTCGCGATGAGGGTCACGAGCCACGCTGGCGCCGACGCCTTCCTCGCCCACGCAGGCGAGTTCCTCGCCGCGCGCGAGGCGGAGCACAACCTGATTCTCGGGCTCAGCTCCCGCCTGCAGCGCGAGCCGATGCTGTATGGGGAGCCCGCCTACTTCGCGGTGGTCGAGGCCGCCGGCAGTGTGGTAGGGGCCGCCATGCGAACCCCGCCGCACAACCACATCCTCTCGGAGATCGACGACGAGGCCGCGATCGGCCCGCTTGTCGAGGACGCCCGCTCGGCGTTCGGCTCGCTCCCTGGAGTGGTTGGCCCGAAGGAGCCCGTGGCGCAGTTCGCGGCCGAGTGGCAAGCGGCAACAGGGGCAGAGGCCCGGATCGGGATCGAGCAGCGAGTCTTCGCCGCCGACCACGTCGACGCGCCGCGGCCTGCGCCGGGCCGGATGCGCGACTACGAGCGCGGCGACCGCGAGCTCGCCAGCCGTTTCATGGACGCGTTCACCGCCGAGGCGCTGCCGGAGCCACCGCCGGGGTCGAGCGAGGAGTTCGTCGACAGCCGGGAGGAGGACCCGCACGGCGGTCTGGTGCTGTGGGAGGACGGCGACCCGGTCTCGCTGGCCGGCTTCGGCGGCCTGACGCCGAACGGGATCCGCATCGGGCCCGTCTACACGCCGCCCGAGCTGCGCGGCCGCGGCTACGCGAGCGCGCTCACCGCCGAGCTGACGCAGCGGCTGCTCGACGGCGGCCGGCGCTTCTGCTTCCTCTTCACCGACCTCGCGAACCCGACGTCGAACAGCGTCTACCAGCGGATCGGCTACCGGGCGGTGAGCGACGTGGACCAGTGGACGTTCGCGGGGTAGGCTGCCCGCGGCAGAACACGAGGCAGGGGAGAGAGAGGACACAGATGCGAAAGGTCAGTCTCGCTTTCGTCGCGCTCGCGGCCGCGCTCGTCTTCGCGGCGGCCGGCAGCGCGATCACGAACGGCGTTCCGGACGAGAACGCCCACCCGGAGGTCGGCGCGCTGCTCGCGCCAAAGGCGTTCCCGGATGGGACGTGGGAGGAGTGCACCGGCACGCTCATCTCGGCTCACGTGTTTCTCACCGCGGAGCACTGCGACCTGGGCGTGAGTCGCGTGGAGGTCACGTTCGCCACGTCCTTCACGCACGGCGTGAGCCACACCTACTGGGGCACATGGCATGGCGATCTCGCGTACCGGAAGGCGGCGAGCGACCCGCATGACCTCGCAGTGGTCGTGCTGGACGACGACGTCGCGGCGCTCGAGGGGATCACGCCGGCGCGGTTGCCGACCGCGGGCTCGCTCTCGAACCTGCCGAAAGACCAGAAGTTCACCCCGGTCGGCTACGGCGCCCAGTCGGTCACGAGCGGTCCGGGCGGCAAGACGTTCCACTATCAGGACGTCCGTTACCGGACGGTCGGGACGCTGAACACCGTCACGCCGGCCTGGCTGAGGCTCTCGATGAACCCGTCTCACGGCGACGGCGGCACCTGCTACGGCGACTCCGGCGGCCCGAACTTCCTCGGCGCCGGCTCGTCGGAGTCGACCATCATCGCCGGCACGACGATCACCGGCGACACGCCGTGCCGCTCGACGAACGTTGACTACCGGCTCGACACCGAGTCGGCACGGTCGTTCCTCGGGCACTACGTGGCGCTGCCCTGACTCAGTCCGCGAAAGGCCGGGCCTCGAGCGGGGTCCGGCCTCTCGCGAGCGTTAGGCTGCGGCCGCCACGACAGCTAGCAGGGGGTACCACGTGTCTCGACGCCGTCTTTTGATCCTGTTCGCAGGCGCAATGGCTGCGCTAGCGCTGCTCGTCTCGCCGGCGGGCGCCGTCTCGCCGGGCGCGCACCAGCCGTCGCTTCAGTTCATCGGCCAGGCGATCGTCCCGACCGGGACGACGTTCGCCGGCACGACCATCGGGGGCCTGTCCTCGATCACGTACAACCCGAGCCGAAACGTCTATTACACGCTCTCGGACGACCAGTCGCAGATCAACCCGGCCCGCTTCTACACGGTCGGCATCGACGTCGGGCCGAGCTTCGACGCGAGCGACGTCCACTTCGACGCGGTCACGACGCTGCAACAGCCGGGCGGAGGGCCGTACCCGCTCGGCGGCCTCGACCCCGAGGGCCTCGTGCTCACCAAGGACCGGGAGCTGATCCTGACCTCGGAGGGCAACACGAACACGCTGCTGGCCCCGTTCGTCCGCCGGTACGACCTTGTCGGCGACTACCTCGCCGACCTGCCGGTGCCGGGGTACTACCTGCCGACCGCCGACCACTCGAGCGGGATCCGCTTCAACCTCGCCTTCGAGTCCGCGGGCGTCCCGCCGAACGGCCGCTTCTTCTTCACGGCGACGGAGAATGCGCTCTTCCAAGATGGGCCGGCCGCGACAGTGGCGACGGGCAGCCCTTCGCGGATCCTGCGCTACAACCTCCAGACCGGACGGCTCGACCGCGAGTACCTGTACGAGACCGATCCGATCTTCCAGCCGCCGGTGCCGCCGACGAACTTCGCCGTCAACGGCATCGTCGAGCTGCTGCCGTTCAACAACGAGCTGATGCTGTCGATGGAACGCTCCTTCTCGGTCGGCGTGCCCGGCACGGGGAACGAGATCAAGCTCTATTCGGTCGCGCTCCCGGGGGCGACCAACGTCGAAGGGCTGTCCAGCCTTGCCGGCCGGCTCGGCTCGATCCGCCCGGCGCAGAAGACACTGCTGCTCGATCTCGGCTCGCTCGGCATCCCGCTCGACAACGTCGAGGGCATGACGTGGGGGCCGAAGCTCCCGGACGGACGGCAGTCGCTGGTGATGGTCAGCGACAACAACTTCGCCGCGTCCCAGTTCACGCAGTTCCTGCTCTTCGCCGTCAGTCCCTGACGGTCACCTCGAGCCCCTCGAGGCCCCAGATCACGAAGGCGCGGTTGCGCCGGGGCTGAGCCGCAAGGGCCAGCCCCGGCGCCCGCTCCACCAGCGCCCGCAGGGCGGCCTCGAGCTCGATGCGCGCGAGCGGCGCGCCGATGCAGACGTGGATGCCGCCGCCGAAGCCGATGTGCTCGGCGGCGTCCTCGCGGCCGACGTCGAAGGCATCCGGCTCGTCGAAGAGGCGGGGATCGCGGTTCGCTGAGCCGAAGAGCAGCGCGACCTTCTGCCCGCGCGGCACAGGCTCGTCGGCGATCTCGACGCCGTCCTCGAGCACCCAGCGCTCGAACAGCTGGAGCGGCGGGTCCCAGCGGATCAGCTCCTCGACCGCAGCGGCGGGCTGCACCTCGCCTGCGACCAGCCGCGCCCACTGGCCGGGGTGGCGGAGCAGCGCGAGCACGCCGTTGCCGAGCGTATTGACCGTCGCCTCGTGGCCCGCGTTCAGGAGCACGATGATCGTGGAGACGATCTCGGCGTCGCTCAGGCGCTTGCCCCCGACTCGCGCCTCCACGAGCCGGGTGACCATGTCGTCGCGCGGCTCGCGCCGGCGCTGCTCGATCAGGCCGAGGACGTAGTCGCGGAACTCGGCCGCCGCGAGCGTCGCCGCGTCGGCTTGCTCCTCCGTCGTGTCGAGCTCGTACATCTTCACCATCGCGTGCGACCAGTCCAGGAGATCGCGGCCGCGGTCGGTCGGTACGCCCAACAGGCGGCAGATGACCGCAATCGAGTACGGCTGCGCGAAGTCGCGGAGGAGGTCGAACCGACCGTCGGGCAGGAGCTCATGCGCCAGCTTCTCGGCCTGCCCGCGGAGGCCCTCGACCGAGCGCGGCGTGAAGGCGGCAGCGACGAGCCTCCGGACTCGCGTGTGCTCGGGCGGCTCGACCCAGAGCAGGCTCCAGCGCTCGGTGTCCCAGAACGGCTGGTAGCGCGGGTCGAGCGGCTCGGCCGCGAACTCCTCCTCGCTGCCGACGTGACGGAAGTTCCGGCCGAGCCTGCGGTCGCGCAGGCACGCGCGCACGTCGGCGTGCCTGGTGACGAACCAGCGGCGCAGCCCCTCTTCGTAGAACACCGGGGTCTCCTCGCGCAGCGCTGCGAGCGTGGGGTAGGGGTCGGCGAGGAACAACGGCTCGCCGGGGTCGAAGCGCGGGCTCACGGCGCCAGTCTCGCGGACGGTTCGGTGGTCCGTCGAGATACCAATCAGTATCTGCAGGGACTACGAGCCGACGACGAACGTGCTCTTCCCGAGCAGCTGTCCGTAGCGGCCGGGCGTCGCGTCGATCTTGAGCGACTTGGTTGTGACCGTCGTCGTGCCGCCGTCGCTGGTCGCGGAGCAGGTGCGCGTCGTGCCGGTGTTCGGCCCGTTGACCTGGATCGCAGGCTCGCAGCCGGTCGTCGAGATGATTGCCGACTCGGGATCCGTCACCGTCCAGTGCACGACGACGTAGTTGCCCCCGGGCTGCCGCGATACCAGCCGTTCGTCCCTACCGTGTCGTCGATCGTGTACGCCACGACGGGACCCCTGAGGAACCAATCGAGAGTACTCCTCCGTGCAAATCGTGGCAACTGCCTCTTGACTACGGTATCCAACAGGACTACTCCTCGGTATCTTTCTGGACGAATGATCACCGACGTCAACCCGTTCGTGTACTCGCGCCCGATCGCTCCCGACCAGATCGTCGACCGCGACGAGGAGACGCAGCTACTGCTCAAGAACGCGGTCGGCGGGCACTACGTCCGCCTCTATGCCCCGCGCAAGTACGGCAAGACGAGCCTGCTGCGCCGCGCACTGGCGGACGGCGAGCGGCAGGAAGGGCTCGTCCCGGTGCTGGTCGACCTCTACGGCGTCGTCTCCCTCGCAGACGTGGCCGTGCGCTTCGAGCGCGCGTACGCAAAGGAGCTCCGAGGCGCGATCCGCGGCCGCGTCGAGGAGTTCCTGCAGAAGACGGGGCTCGGCCTTTCCCTCGGCGCGTTCGGGATCAGCGCGAGGCTCCAGCTCGAGCCCAAGACCGACCCGCTGCCGGCCCTGCATGCGCTGCTCGACCTGCCGCTGCGGCTCGAGGAGTCGGGCGGCTTCCGCGCCTACATCGCGCTCGACGAGTTCCAGGACGTCCGCAAGGTGCCGTCCCTGGACGGGATCCTGCGCAGCCACATCCAGTTCCAGGGCGACGTCGCCTCCTACGTCTTCGCCGGCTCCGAGCCGGGGCTGATGAAGCAGCTCTTCGAGCACAAGGAGGCGCCGCTCTACGGGTCGGCCGTGCCCGTGCGGCTCGGGCGGCTGCGCGACGAGGATCTCGCCGGGTACGTGGCCGAGCGCTTTCGCGAGACCGGCCGCAACGTCGGCGAGGCGCTCAACCCCCTGCTGGTCTCGGCCAAGGGCCACCCCCAGCGCGCGATGCTGCTGGCGCACCGGCTCTGGGAGGACGTCGAGCCCAAGGGCACGGCGGAGCTGGAGCACTGGGAGCGCGCCCATACGGCGGCGCTCGCCGAGCTGCAACCGGAGTTCGAGGCGCAGTGGCGCGGGCTCGACACCTCTGAGCAGAAGACGCTGCGGGCGATCATCGCGGGCGAGGGCTCGCCCTACCGCGCGGCCGTGCTCGAGCGCCTCGCCCTGACGAAGACCAGCGCGCAGAAGGCGCTGCAGCGGCTCGGCGCACGCGCGGAGATCGAGGCCGACGGGCGCAGGCAGGCGATCGTCGACCCGCTCTTCGCCGAGTGGATCGCCGGCCTCAGTTCGTGATCGCCCGCTCCAGCCCGGCGAGGCCCTCGCGCTCGACTCCGGGGACGCGCTCGAGCCGGCCGTAGCGGGCGAGCACGGCGCAGAGCTGGATCGCCAGCACGCGCGCCCGCAGCAGCTGTGCCTCGTTCACGGGCCCGTAGGCGTCGAGGAACGCGCTGCGGCCGGCCGTCGGCACGAAGCTCCAGAGGAGGGGCAGGTCGATCGCAGGGTCGGCGCGGCAGACGTCGCCCCAGTCGATCACGCCGCTCGCAGACCGGCCTGCGACGAGCAGGTGGCGGAAGTGCAGGTCGCCGTGGACGAGCACGGGCGCCTCGGGCGGCGGCAGGCCCTCGGCCTCCCGAAGCAGCTCCTCGACCTGCGGCGGTGCGGTCCAGAGGCCGAGCTGCTCGAGCTCGGCGAGCTCCTCGCGGGCCAGTGCGGCACGCCGCGGCATGTCGGCGCGCCCGTTCTGGTCGGTCGGGAGCTCCGCGTCGAGCTCCAGCGAGTGCAGCGCGCGCAGGAACCGTGCGAGCTCGAGTCCGACCTCGATCCGGGCGTCGTCGTCGAGCGCCGCGTCGGCCGCTTCGACTCCGGGAAGCAGCTCTGCGCCGAAGAACGGCCATGGGTAGCCGCCCGCAGGCCGGCCGAGGTAGGCGGGCACCGGCACCGGCAACGGGAGCAGCCGAGCAAGCCGCGGCAGCACCGCGAGCTCGCGCTCGACGCCGGGGATCGCGACCTCCCGCCGCGGGAAGCGGAAGGCGACGGCATCGTTCACGACCCAGACCGCGTTGTCCCAGCCCTCGGCCAGGAGGTGCAGCGACTCGATCTGCAGCTCCGGAAACTGAGCTAGCAAGCGGCGCACGAGGGCTTCGTCGATCTCGACGTCGGCGCTCCAGATTGGCATCGCGCGAGCCTAGCCGCCGTTCCAAAGCTCAGCGCCGGAGCGTATAAAGGCGGGATGAGCGTCGCGGCATCCCAGCTTCCGGCCGGCACTCTCCTACGGCCGCTCGAGGCGCACGAGGACGAGCGCGGCGCGTTCATGGAGCTCTTCCGGGCCGAGTGGGCCACCGGCGTCGCGCCCATCCAGTGGAACGCGGTTCGCTCCGAGGCCGGCGTCCTGCGCGGGACGCACGTCCACATCCGTCACGACGACTACTTGACCGTGCCCTTCGGCCGGGCCTCGGTCGGGCTCCGCGACCTACGCCGCGGCTCGCCCACGGAGGGTCTGAGCGCGCTTGTCGAGCTCTCCGCGGAGAGCCCCGCCGCGCTGGCGATCCCGCACGGCGTCCTGCATGGCTTCTACTTCCACGAGCCTTCGTTGCACGTGTACGCCGTCAGCGAGTACTGGGATCCGGCGGACGAGCTTGGCTGTCACTGGGCGGATCCGGAGCTGGAGATCCCGTGGCCTGCGAGCTCGGCTCGGGTCTCGGAGCGAGACGAGCAGGCTCAGCCGCTGCGGGCGCTGCTGGCCGAGCTAGAGCCTTCGCAGCCCATCTGAGGCCCGGCACGCGCACGAGCGCGCCGCGCAGGCGCCAGGTCGCGGAGGCCGCGATCCGGTCGAGCTCGGCCTGCCTGGTCGCGACATCGGTCTCGAGCGAGGCGACCTGCAGGCGCAGCTCGCCGGCGAGCGCCTTGTACCCGGACAGCTCCTCTTCGAGCGCCGCGCGGTCCGGCAGCACCCTGTCGAGCACACGCTGGTCCAGCTCGGGAACGCGCTCGGCCCAGGCGTCGAGCTCGGCCAGCCGCTCGTCCACGCTCCACGTGGCCCGCGCGGGGCTCGGGAGGTGGATCACGGTCGGGCGCGTCCCGCTCGCCGCCCGTGTGCCGGGCAGGGAGAGAAGCTGCTGCCAGAAATGGAGGTCGACGTAGGTGCCCTCGGGAGTCGTGCGCCAGCCCTCAGGCAGACGCCGGTAGTGAGCGAGCGTGTGGCCTGTGATCGAGTGGTGGATCCGGCTCTCGCCTCCGAGCAGGAGCTGCCGGTAGTAATCGCGTGAGAGGTCGAGCCGCATGACATGAAGCAGCTCGCTCGGTTCGATCGAGAACGAGAGCGAGTTCGCGACGTCGGCGTCCGCGAGCAGCGCCTGCAGCTCCTCGATGTGGCCGGGCAGCCAGACGTCGTCGTCGCTCAGGTAGCAGACGATCTCGCCCCGCGCCTCCCGCAAGGCCGCATGGCGGTGGATCTCCCCGTGGCGCGGGCCCTTCGGATTGTCGAAGAAGCGGATTCGCTCGTCCGCCGCAGTGAAGTCGGCCATGATCTCGCGGGTCACGTCCGGCGCGCCGTCGCCGACGACGAAGACCTCGATCTCCGTGACCGTCTGCGCGAGCGCGCTCGGCACCGAGCGCAGCAGGGTCGGGCCATGGTCGTGCGTCGGGATCAGGACGGTGGCGACGAGGCTCATACGGCGAGCCCCGCGAGCGCCCGGAGCTCGGCGATCCGCTGGACGATCGCCGCTCCCTCTGCGGCGCTGCTCTTCGGCGGCGGACCTCCGTCGAGGTGCTCGACGAACGCCCGCAGCTCGCGCAGCAGCGGGAACTCGGTCGAGACCTCCCGCTGCTTGGGCTCGCTTCCTTCGCGCCGGACGACGAGCTGGTCGCTGTAGCCGCTCGGCAGCATGGCGACGCCGTCCTCGCACACGAGCGTCACCTCACGCCGCCGCTCGACGGAGCGGGACGAGACCTCGAGCGCGTGCCAGGGCCGCTCGCCGAGGAGGCCCACGAGACCATGCGCCACGCCGCCGACCGAGTCGGCGACCGCGCTGCGCGCCTCCGGGAGCTCGCCGAGAATCTCGACCGCGAGCGCGAGGTCGTGTGGAGCAAGGATCCAGACCGCGTCGACGTCGTGCGGGTTCCCCCAGCCGATGCGGGTGCTGCGCAGCCCGACCACGAGACCGAGCTCACCCTCGCGCGCGATTCCCGCGAGCGCCTCGATTCCCGGGTGATAGCGCCACTTGTCCATCACGAAGAGCCGCTGCTCGCCGCCGAGCCGGGCCGCGTCGGCGGGATCCGACGACAGCGGCTTCTCGACGAAGACCGGCACTCCGCGCGCGAGCGCCTCGTCGCAGATCTGCGCGTGGGTCTGCGTCGGCACGGCCACGACGACTCCCTCCACCTCCGGGAGCTCCGACGTCGACGCCACGATCGCGGCCGCTCCGCCCTCGCTCGCGGCCGCCCGGCTCGCATCGGACCGTGCCACGACGCTCACGCGGCAGCCCAGCGAGAGGAGGTCCCGCAGGATGAACCGTCCCCATCGTCCGCAGCCGACCAGGCCGACTGCAATCCCCTCACGCATGCGCGGGAACCTAACGGGCCTCAGCCGGCCAAGTGACTGCCGGCGGTCGCGAGACAGACTGGTCTGTCGTATGGGTGATTCGGCGCTAGACTCGCCTTGTGGCACAGGCAGTGGCAGCGGCAACGGACCAGATCACCGCTCGCGACCGGATTCTCGAAAGCGCCTACGACCTCTTCTCGCGCCACGGCGTTCGCGCCGTCGGCGTCGACGAGGTGATCAAGCGCGCGAGCGTGGCGAAGGCGACCCTCTACCGGCACTTCGCCTCGAAGGACGACCTGGTGCTCACGTTTCTGCAACAGCGCGAGGAGCTCTGGACTAAGGACTGGGTCGAGGCCGAGGCGCGCCGGCGCGGCAGCACCGGGGAGGAGCAGCTGCTGGCGATCTTCGACCTCTTCGACGAGTGGTTTCAACGCGACGACTTCGAGGGCTGCTCGTTCATCAACGTGCTGCTCGAGATGAACGATCGCGAGACCGCGATCGGCGGGGCCAGCGCGGTCCACCTCGCCAACATCCGCTCGATCATCGAGACGCTTGCGCGCGAGGCCGACCTGCGCGATCCCGAGCAGTTCGCGCACTCGTGGCACATCCTGATGAAGGGCTCGATCGTGGCCGCCGGCGAGGGCGACAGCCAGGCCGCCAAGCGGGCCCAGGCGATGGGCCGCCTGCTGATCGCCCAGCACCGGCCGGCATAACCGAGGACGAATGCGGCCGATCGTCGGGATCACGACGTACGTCACCTCGGCCACGCACGGCGACTGGGAGGAGGAGTCGGCGCTCGTCCCGTTCGACTACGTGCGCGCCGTGGAGGGTGCCGGCGGCCGCGCTCTGCTGGTCCCGCCCAGTGACGACGGGGTGGACGAGACACTGGACGCGCTCGACGGCGTGATCTTCTCGGGCGGGGGCGACCTCGACCCGGCGACCTACGGGCAGGAGCCTCATGCCAAGACGAAGGGGATCGTGGCCGAGCGCGACCGCGGGGAGCTCGCGCTGCTGCAGGCTGCCCTCGCGCGGGACATGCCGGTGCTCGCGGTCTGCCGTGGCTCGCAGGTGCTGAACGTCGCGCTTGGGGGCGACCTCGTCCAGCATCTCCCGGATGTCGTCGCAAGCGACCGGCACAAGCACACCCCCGGGCAGTTCGCCGACCACGGGGTCGACGTGCTTCCGGAGACACGGCTCGGTGCTCTGCTCGGCGACCACGCGCCGGTGAAGTCGCACCACCACCAGGGCTTCGGTCGCCTGGGCGCCGGCCTGCGCGAGGCGGCAACAGCCGAGGACGGAACGATCGAGGCGCTGGAGGATCCCTCGCGTCGCTTCGCGCTCGGCGTGCTCTGGCACCCTGAGGCGGGTGAGGACATGCGCCTCTTCGAGGAGCTGATCTCCGAGGCTCGCGCCTATCGCGCCGAGCGGCGCGGCTAGCGTTGGTCAGGCTTCCTGCCGAGCGGATCCCGACGATCCCGGAGCCGGCGCGCGCCGTCGTCCGCAACGCCGTCTGGACCTACGGCCGCGCGACCTCCTGGGGCCGTCCGCTGCCGGACTTCCTCATCCTCGGCGCGCAGAAGGCAGGCACGACCGCGCTCTATGCGTACCTGCGCCGGCACCCCGCGATCACCGGGCCCTCGTGGAAGGAGGTCAGCTACTTCGACCGCCACTACGCGCGCGGCGAGGCGTGGTACCGCGGCAACTTCCCGAACCGTGCGCGCACGCGCGGCAAGCTGGTCGGCGAGGCGAGCCCGAGCTACCTCTTCCATCCACTCGGGCCGCGGCGGGTCAGAGAGCTCGTGCCCGAGGCGAGGCTCGTCGCGCTCGTCCGCAACCCGATCGACAGGGCGCTCTCGCACTACAACCACGAGGTGGCGCTCGGGCGCGAGTCACTGTCGTTCGAGGAGGCGCTCGCCGCGGAGGAAGAGCGGCTGCGCGGGGAGGAGGAGCGGCTCGTCGCAGACCCGCGCTACTTCAGCCGCGCGTGGTGGAGCCACACCTACCAGGCACGCGGACGCTATGCGGACCAGCTCGAGCGCTGGCTCGAGCTTTTTCCGCGCGAGCAGCTGCTGATCGTGCCCAGCGAGGAGCTGCTGGCCGAGCCCGAGCGCGCCCACGCACGGGTGCTCGAGTTCCTGGGCGCGCCGGCGCACCGCCTCGAGTCGTACCCGCGCGTCTTCGAGCGTCAGTACGAGCCGATGAGTCCCGAGACACGCGCGCGGCTCGCGGAGGAGTTCGCCGGGCCGAACCGGCGGCTCTACGAGCTGCTCGGCCGCGACCTCGGCTGGGCGTAGCGCGGCGCGAACTGCGCGGTCGCTGCGAGCGTCACCAGGCAGAGAGCGGCGAGCAAGAGGTAGGGAAGGGCGTCGCCTTCCAGGTCGGCCAGCCAGCCGCCGAGCGCCGGGCCGACGACGTTCCCCGCAGCCCAGGCGCCGTTCATCGCTCCGAACGCGAGGGCGGCGGCGATCCCGCGGCGCTCGGCCGCGTCGGTGAGCAGGCTCATCCCGGGCGTGTAGAAACCTCCGTAGGCGACGCCCGCGACGACGACGAGCCCGGCTACGACGGCGGCGGAATCGGCGACGGCGAAGGCCAGTGACACGGCGATCGAGCCGACGAGGGCAACCCTGACTGGAAGCAGGATGCCCCGGCGGTCCGTGAAGCGGCCGAGCAAGGGGTTGAGCACGGTCTCGACGCCGGCAGTGACGAGGAAGACCGCGCCGATCGCAACGCCGCCCCAGCCGTGCGCATGGAGCTTCAGCGGCACCAGCACGGCGAGCACGCCGAACAGGAGCGCGGGGAGGACCAGCAGCCACATCCCTCCGAGCAGCCGCCGGTCGGCGCGGCGGAACAGCACCGAGAGCGACTGTGGCTGAGCGGCGACGCCGGGAGTGACCGCGACCCAAACAGCCAGGCCAACCCCCAGCAGGCTTACGCCGACGAACGTCGCGCGCACGCCGGCGACCGTGGCGATCGCTCCCAGCACCGGGCCTAGCAACGCGCCGAAGACGGCGGCGCCCATCGTCACGCCGATTAGCTCGCCTCGCCGCTCCCGCGGTGCGGCAGCCACCAGCCAGGCCAGGGCGCCCGCCCAGGAGAGCGCGCTTCCTACTCCCTGCATCAGGCGGGCCGCTCCGAGCGCCCACGCCGTATCCGAGAGGGCGAAAGCGAGGCTCGCCGCGGCGGTGAGCCCCACCCCCGCCAGCGCCGCACGACGCGGGCCGAAGCGCGCGGCCGCCATGCCGCTCGGCACCGAGGCCAGAAGCACTCCCGCGGCGTAGGCGGCGGAGAGCACGCCGGCGGTGGCTTTCGAGAGCCCGTACTCGCTCGCGAAGTGCGGCAGCAGCGGAGCGAGCGCCGCGAAGAACATGATGTCGAGGGCGACGATCGAGCTGAGGAGAACGACCAGCCGGCGCATCGTGCGACCGTAGCAAGCGGGTTCTCGCACCAGATCGTGCCGAGTGCTACGAGCTTACCGAACCCTTACCTAACAGCCTTCGGGGTTTAGCGTCTCAGGCTTCTCGAAAAGGTCGTACCGACCAGGCCACTGGGCATGTGCTTCCGCGCCGCCCGCGGACGTGACCAGTAGAGCCGAGAGAGTCGGACTCCGGAGGAGGGGTCTCTGCGGTGAGTCAAAAGCGTTTGCTCGTACCCATGCTCGCGGTCGCGCTGGTCGTGGCAGCTGCCGTCTCGGCGCTCGCGGCGGCTTCGGCGCCTCCGCAGCGACGTGCGTTCCCGAAGACCAAGACCGTGCAGCAGCGGCCGAAGCGCGTGAATCCGGCGGTCGTTCGCCGGCTGCGCAAGACGGTGTGGCGCTGGCAGGCCGTGATGGGCGTTCGTCGCACATTCTCGGCAGCCCCCCTGCACACGCCGCGGGCGCTGCGCTACTGGCGCTGGCAGGCGCGTCGCGTCACGCGGCTGGCCGGTCACCCGCCGCACAGGTACGGCTGGCTCTGCATCCACCGCTTCGAGGGGAGCTGGCAAGACGGCGCCGACCCGTACTGGGGCGGCTTGCAGATGGACCGCAGCTTCATGCGCTCATACGCGCCTCGCGTCCTTCTGCGCCGGGGGTGGGCAGACCACTGGTCCGCGCTCGAGCAGATGTGGGTCGCCGAGCGGGCGCACCGCAGCGGGCGCGGGTACACGCCCTGGCCGAACACGGCCCGGTACTGCGGCCTGCTCTAACCTTTCTGCTGGTGCGTTAGACCGGGAGCTTCCGGGAACAGGCCAGACATGAGCGACATCACGCAAGAGCAGATCCAGGCGCTGATCGCCCTGGGCGAGGAGGAGGGTTGCGTCAACCTCTCGCGCTTCAACGAGTTCGTGGCGGAGCACGAGCTCGACGACGACGAGATCGCGCGCCTGTGCGAGGAGCTCGACGAGCGCAGCATCGAGGTGGCCGACGACTGCGGGCGCGAGAGCCAGCAGAGCACCTACGTGAACGGCGATCTCGCAGTCGCGACGACCGACGCGCTGCAGCTCTTCCTGAACGAGGCGGGCCGCTGGCCGCTGCTGACCAAGGAGGAGGAGGTCGAGCTCGCCAAGCGGATCGAGCGCGGCGACGCCGAGGCCAAGGAGCGGATGATCAACTCGAACCTGCGCCTCGTGGTCTCGATCGCCAAGCGCTACCAGGGCCACGGCCTTTCGCTCCTGGACCTGATCCAAGAGGGAATCATCGGGCTCATCCGCGCCGTCGAGAAGTTCGACTGGAGGCGCGGCTTCAAGTTCTCGACCTATGCGACGTGGTGGATCCGCCAGGCCGTGCAGCGCGGCGTTGCGAACAAGTCGCGCACGATCAGGATCCCGGTGCACATCGCCGAGCGCGAGCAGCGGATCGGGCGCGCCGAGCGCGCGCTCGCGCCGAAGCTGGGCCGGCAGCCGACTGAGGAAGAGGTCGCCGAGCACGCGAAGCTGCCGCTGAAGCAGTTGCGCGAAGTGCGCCAGGCGGCGCGGGCGATCACGAGCCTCGACCGGCCGATCGGCGTCGACAGCGCGGGCTCGCTGGGCGATCTCTTCGCCTCCGAGGAGGCCGCGCCCGAGGAGGAGCTGACCGTCAGCCTCGAGCAGGACGTGCTGCGGCGGGCGATCGCACAGCTACCCGATCGGGAGCAGGAGGTCGTCAAGCGCCGCTACGGGCTCAACGGCGACCGCGACCCGGCGTCGCTGGAGTCGATCGGCCGCGAGCTCGGCCTCACGCGCGAGCGCGTGCGCCAGATCGAGGCCAGCGCCCTCGAGCAACTCGCCGTCAACCGCGAGATCGAAGCCCTGAAGGTCGCGTAGAAGCGAAGCGCGCGTTTCATGTTCACACGCGCGCGGTGCACGCGCGTGATCGAATCGGTTGAATCCGAAAGCTGTGATGTCGACGACGCTGGCGCCCGCCGAGGTCGAGGTCGAGCAGCCGCAGGGCGCCGACGAGATCGAGCACGACAGGCCCTGGATTGTGATCGTCTGGAACGACCCGATCAACCTGATGTCCTACGTGACGCTCGTCTTCCAGAAGCTCTTCGGCTACAGCCTGGCCAAGGCGACGCAGCTGATGCTGCAGGTGCACAACGAGGGCAAGGCGGTTGTCTCGAGCGGCTCACGGGAGAAGGCGGAGCACGACGTCGCCCGCCTGCATGCGCACGGCCTCTGGGCAACCCTGCGGCAAGACTGATGGAGCGCGCTGCGGATGGCGGTGTCGAGCTGCGGCTCACGCGGGAAGAGCGAGCGCTGCTCACGGGCCTCGCGGGCGAGCTGCTCGTGCTGCTGGACGGCGAGCCCGGCGACCCGGCGCTGCGGCGGCTGTCTCCTCCTGCCTACGACGACGAGCAGGACGAGGACGCCTACCGCGAGCTGATGGGCGGCGAGCTGCTCGCGGGCCGGCGTGAGGCGCTCGAGCTGATCGCGCGCACCGCCGGGCAGGAGCGACTCAGCCTCGAGGAGGCCGACGCGTGGCTGCGCGCGCTCAACGACCTGCGTCTCGTACTCGGCACGCGCCTCGACGTGAAGGAGGACACCTTCCTCGAGGAGCTACGGCCGGAGGATCCGCGTGCGCCTGCGCTGGCGGTCTACGGCTATCTCTCGTGGCTGCAGGAGCAGCTCGTCGCCGCGCTCAGCGCGTAACCGCCGGGAGGCCGTGGATCTCGCGACGGTCGAGCTCGTCACCGTCGACTGCCAGCAACCTGAGCGTCGTCGGCAAGTGCCCTTCGCGCCGGTGCTGCTCCGGAACGGCGTAGACGAAGAACCCGGTGTCGACCGGTGCGGAGACCCAGACGAGCGGGACCGACGCCGACTCGCCGTCCTGGAAGCCGAGCACGAGTGACGCGGCGCGCTTCTGCTGTGCGAACCCGTGGATCAGAGCGATGCGGCCATGCAGGCTGACGTCCACGCTGAGCCGGTCGTAGAGCGTCACGCACTCGCCGCCGCCCCCGTTGCCGCGTACCTCGACCAGACTGCAGAAGCCGCCTCGGGTGGTGGGTGCCAGCCAGAGGACCACGCCTTGCGTCTCGAATACCTTGCGCGCGCGGTCGGCCTCGACCCCGGTGCCGAGGCGCGGAGGCACGCCCTGGTCGAGACTCGCAAACGACCTCTCCACCCGCTCGGGCGCGGGCGCGGCGTCATCGAACAGCTGGATGATCTTGTCGCGCAAGCCGACGGCGGGCGCGACGACCACGAACGCGAGCGCGAGTGCTGCCGCGACCGCGACCGGCGCTCGGCGCCTGCGCCTCAGGGCGCGCGCGCGCGTGGTGACCTCGAGCCAGCTCGAGTTGTCGGCCGGGTCGGCGAGAGCGCCGAGCCGTGTGTCGAGGGGCTCGATCATCGTGCGGCTCCTTCCGGCTCGAGTGACGCTCGCAGCTCGGCGCGCGCCTGCGCGAGGGCGGCCGCGACGGTTCCTTCGCTGACGTCGCAGGCCTCAGCGATCTCGGCGTACGAGAAGTCGCCGAAGTAGCGCAGGAACACGATCAGGCGGCGGCGCGGGGGGAGGCGGCGCAGCGCGGAGGCGAGCTCGGGGTCGCGCTGCGGCTGCGGGAGCTCCGGCTCCGCGTGATCACCGCGCGGCGAAGCGCCCTTCCGCCGCTCCTCGAGTGCGAGGCGGTAAGCGATCTTCCACACCCAGGCAGCCAGGGAGGCGCCTTCGCGGTTCGCGCCCGGCGAGCGCGCGTGCGAAAGCCTCCTGGACAGCGTCACGCGCCAACTCGCGGCTGCCCGTCACCGCGGCGAGAGCGTTGCGAAACGCGATGTACCGAGCGGCGTAGAGATCTTCGAGCTCGCGCGCGAGAGCATCCATCTGCGCAAGAGAGGCGCGAGCGCCTCGAAACCTTTACTCGGGCTCGGGCGGCCAGCTCAGGTGCCGACGACCTGGACGATCCAGCGGCGGTCGCGCTCGCGGTCGAGCTCGAGGAAGAGCACGCGCTGCCACGTCCCGAGGCAGAGCTCGCCGTCGCGCACGGGGATTGACTCCCCCGCTGTCCCGAGCAGCATCGCCATGCAGTGCGAGTGCCCGTTACCGAAGTCCATGTCCTCGGGGCAGATGTTCTCCGTGCGCCGGTCCCAGTCGTCGTGCGCGTAGTAGGTCTCGCTCGGGACGAGGCGCTTGAGCATGTTGGCGAAGTCCTCCAGAAAGCCGCTCTCGAACTCGTTCACCCGCACGCAGCAGGTGGTGTGCGGTGAGTAGACGCAGGCGATGCCGTCGACCACGCCGCTCTCCCTGACGGCCTCGGTGACCTCCTCGGTGATATCCCGGACGGCCAGGCCGCCGGTCGTTCGAAGCTGTCGTTCGTGCTGGAAGACCTTCACCGTTCGCCACCCTCCTTCGTGGACGGCCGCTGGAGTGCGGACAACGCGGCCTATTGTGAGGGTTCTTGCGCCGAACGTCGAGGGGAACCGGCGTTACGCTTGCCGAGCCGGGCCCGTAGCTCAGCTGGTCAGAGCAGCGGACTCATAATCCGTTGGTCCCTGGTTCGAATCCAGGCGGGCCCACTTCGGAAGTTCCTGTGATTGGTCAGCAGATTTTGTGCAGCCGATTCGCCTGGAGGTCAGAGACCCACAGGCCTCCGGCGAAGGCCTCGTGGTAGTTGGGGCTGAAATCGACCGGGACCTTCGCCAGCGTCAGCGGCACCTCCGCTGCGTCGATGCGCGCGAGCCCGCCGTTCGCCGTGACCCAGACAACGCCGGCGGCGGAGGAGACGTGGCCCGGTTGAGTCTGCAACTCCATGACCGAAATTCGCCGCGCACCAGAGGTTGCGATCCGCAGGAGC
>Ga0307299_10000106_pt1 | contig 26293 bp, 19 predicted proteins | sample ER_DNA_159_FD_194466 | JGI IMG/M metagenome (GOLD analysis project Ga0307299, IMG submission 194466) | Bulk soil microbial communities from the East River watershed near Crested Butte, Colorado, United States - ER_DNA_159 | ecosystem: Environmental > Terrestrial > Soil > Floodplain | place... | reverse complement strand
TCACGGGCTGGGGAATCGATCGCCCGCAGCAGGGCGCCGGGTTCGCCTTCCACGAGTGGGCCCACGACCGGGGCGACAAACAGGTCTTGGGCGCGCGGTTCCGCAACGCCGGCATGAATGAAGGGATCCGCCTCCTCGAGCTCTTGGCGGGCCAACATGCAACGATGCATCACGTGAGCCGCAAGCTGTGCGCGCGCTTCGTCAGCGACGAGCCGCCCGACGGATGCGTGGACGCCGCGGTGGAGGCCTGGCACCACAGCAACGGCGACATTCGCGCCGTCCTGCGCGCCATCTTCTCGTCACCCGATTTCTGGGCGCCTCAGGCGCTGCGTGCCAAGGTCAAGACGCCTCTCGAGTTCGTCGTCAGCGCCGTGCGCGCCACCGGTGCCGAGCCGGACTCGACGCTCCGCCTCGCCCAGGTGGTCGGGCGGCTCGGCCAACCGCTCTATCTGCAGCCCGCGCCGACCGGCTACCCCGAGACCCAAGCGCAGTGGGTGAACAGCGGCGCACTGCTCGGTCGCATGAACGCCGCCGTCGCCCTCGCGGCGAATCGTCTCCCGGGTGCCGGCGTCGATCTCGACGACCTGGTGCCCTCGACGGCCGACCATGAGGCACTCGTGGATGCGGTGAATACGCGCGTGCTCGGCGGCATGATGTCGCCTCATACGCGATCGGTCATTCTTGAACAGCTCGCCGATGTGAAGGACCCCGCGCAGGCGCGCACACTGGCCGTGGGCTTGGCGCTCGGCGGACCGGAGTTCCAGAGGCAATGACAATCTCTCGCCGAATCTTCGTGAAGTCGGGGGGCCTCGCGCTGTTCAGCCTCGGCCTCGATCCCCTGTTCTTGGCCCGCGCCGCCCTGGCGGCGAACCGCCCATCCGCCCAACCGCCCGACCGCCCCGTTCTCGTCTGCCTCTTCCAACGCGGCGCCGTGGACGGCCTGAACATGATCGTGCCGCATGGTGAGCCGCTCTACTACCGAGAGCGGCCACGCATCGCGATTCCGGCGAAGGACGTCGTGGACCTCGATGGGCACTTCGGCCTGCACCCGAGCCTCGCGCCGCTCAAGGGCCTGTGGGACAACAAGAGCCTCGCCGCGATTCCGGCCGTCGGCTCACCCGATGCGACGCGCAGTCACTTCGACGCGCAGGACTACATGGAGAGCGGCACGCCCGGCCTGAAAAGCACGTCCGACGGCTGGCTCAACCGCTACTGCCGCCACGACCAGGAACACGCGGACACGGCGTTCCGCGCCGTGGCCTTCGGGCCGCAGCTCCCGCGGATTCTGGCCGGCACTTCGCCTGCCCTCGCGATTGACGACCTCCAGGCGTTCGGGCTGCGCATACCGCAGGAAGCGGCGCGTGACAAGCTGACGCGGGCGTTCGAGGAGTTGTACGAGGGGGCGGCGACGGGCCTGCTGGCCTCTTCATCGCAGGAGGGGTTCGCGGCGATCGAGGTGCTCAAGCGCGTGAACCCCGCGCAGTACCAGCCCGCCAACGGCGCGGACTATCCACCGGGCCGATTCGGCCGCGCCCTGCTCCAGATCGCCCAGCTCATCAAGGCCGACGTGGGCCTCGAGATCGCCTTCGCCGACCTGGGGGGCTGGGACACGCACGTGAACCAGGGATCGAGCGACGGCCAGCTCGCGGCGCGCTTGCGGGAGCTCGGCCTCGGACTCGCCGCGTTCAACCAGGACCTGGGCGCGCGCATGCGCAGCGTCGTGGTGCTGACGATGTCCGAGTTCGGCCGGACGATCGCCGAGAACGGCAATGGTGGCACGGATCACGGCCACGCCACGGCGATGCTCGCCCTCGGGGGTCCGGTGAACGGCGGCAAAGTGCTCGGGCGCTGGCCGGGGCTCGATCGCGCGAGCCGTTTCGAAGGACGCGACGTTGCTGTCACAACCGACTTTCGCGATCTGTTCGGCGAGATACTCGCCCGGCACCTCGGTGCCCGAGACTTGGCACCGGTATTCCCCAACTTCACGCCCGACGCGAGCCGCTTCCCAGGAGCGATCCGGGGCTGATGCGCTCGCGCCACACGTCGAGTGTCTGGCGCGCTTGAAGGGTCCGGTGACGGCGCGTACTTTCGCCGCATGCGCACACTCCGACTCGGCCTGCCAGTTACGCTCCTGCTCATCTCCTGCCCGACGTTGCTCGGCGCACAATTCCAGGACCTGCGGTTCCGCGCGATCGGCCCCGCCGTCATGGGCGGTCGCATCCACGACATCGAGGCGCTGCCCGGGAACCCGGCCGTCATGTACGTGGCCTCCGCGTCAGGAGGGCTTTGGAAGTCGGTCAATAAGGGGACCACGTGGAGTCCGGTTTTCGACGACCAACCGGTGAGCACGTTCGGCGATGTCGCGATCGCGCCGTCGAATCCCGACATCGTGTGGGCGGGGACCGGTGAGCAGAACAACCGCCAGAGCACGTCGTGGGGCAACGGCATCTACCGCTCGACCGACGGGGGAAAGACGTGGACCCACCTCGGCCTCGAGAATACCCGGCACATCGGGAAAGTGCGCGTCCATCCGGCGAACCCCGACATCGCCTACGTTGCGGCGCTCGGCGACCTCTGGGCGCCGAGCCAGGATCGCGGCGTCTACAAAACGACCGACGGCGGCAAGACGTGGAGCAAGGTGCTGTACGTCGACACACTCACCGGCGTCGTGGACCTCGCGATGGACCCGACGAATCCCGACGTGCTGTATGCTGCCGCCTACCAGCGCTTGCGGCGCGCCTGGGGTTTCAACGGCGGGGGACCGGGAAGTGGGATCTACAAGACGACGGATGGTGGGCGGACGTGGACCAGGCTCGGGAACGGGCTTCCCAACGGCGACAAGGGTCGCATCGGGCTCGCCCTCGCTGCTTCGAATCCGCGCGTGTTGAACGCCATCATCGAGCACGTCACCGATGGCGGCGTCTACCGCACGGAGGACGCGGGTGCGACGTGGGCCAAGGTGAATACGCTCGATCCGCGCCCCGTGTACTACAGCCACATCTTCATCGATCCGAACAACGACAAGCGGGTGTATGTGCTCGCCGTGACCTACTACAAGAGCGACGATGGCGGCAAGACGTTCCGCCGCATGCCCCACGCGCCGACGTACGACGTCGGGACGAAGGGCGACTTCCACACGATGTGGATCGACCCAAAAAACAGCGATCACTTCTTTCTTGGATCGGACGGCGGCCTGCACGAGACCTGGGACCAGGGCGAGACATTCACCAAGATCAATAACCTCCCGATTGGGCAGTTCTACGCGATCGGCGTGGACATGCGGACGCCATACTTCATCTACGGCGGCATGCAGGACAATCACTCGTGGCTCGGCCCGAGTGCGACGCGCTCGTGGATCGGGATTACGAACGACGAATGGAAGGAGATCGGCTTCGGGGACGGGATGTACCACGCCGTAGACCCGACCGACCACCGTTTCATCTACAGCATCGCGCAGAACGGAGAGGTGCAGCGCGTGGACGCCGAGACCGGCGACCGGCTGGACGTGCAGCCCTATCCGCCCGCCGGCGAGCCCGACTATCGCTGGGACTGGGTGACGCCGGGCATCGTCTCACGCCACGACCCGAAGGTCTTCTACCTGGGTGGGAATCGGCTCTTCATCTCGCGGGACCGCGGTGTGACGTGGGAGCGCACCAAGGACCTCGCGCGCCAGATCAACCGCGACACGCTGCGGCTCATGGGTGTGCTCGGCTCCGAACGGATGCTCTCGAAGAACGACGGCGAGCAGTCGTTCTCCGAGATCACGACCATCGCCGAGTCGCCGCTCGACGCGAAGATCCTCTGGGTCGGGACGGACGACGGCAACATTCAGGTCTCGCGCGACGCCGGCCGGACCTGGTCCGAGACCTCGCCCCTCAAGACGTACGTGACGCGCGTAATCGCCTCCGCCGCACGGCCCGGCGTCGCCTACTCCACGCTCGATGCGCACCGCGATGGCGACCTGCGGCCGTACGTCTTCCGCACGGAGGACTTCGGGCGAACGTGGACCCCGCTCGTGCGCGGCCTGCCCGCGAGCGGTCCGGTGCACGTGATCGTCGAGCATCCGAAGAACCCGAACCTGCTCTTCCTCGGCACCGAACACGCCCTCTTCTATTCAGTGGATCGGGGCGCCGAGTGGCGGCGGTTCGAGGGGAACCTCCCCACGACCCTGTACTTCGATCTCGTGATTCATCCACGCGACGACGACCTCATCGTCGCGACCCACGGGCGGAGCTTGTGGATCCTGGACGACCTGGCGCCGCTGGTCGAGTGGACCCCCGAGGTCGCGCGGCAGCCGCTTCACGTCTTCTCGATCCGGCCCGCGACGATCTTCAATTACTGGCAGTCCACGTCGTACCGGGGCCAGGGGGCGTACGCCGGGGAGAATCCGCCCGAGGGCGCGATCGTCGATTTCCACCTCGCGCGCGCGGTGGACTCGGTCCGGGTGACGGTCACGAATGCGGCGGGACGCGTGATGCGTCGCTTCACCACTTCGGGGACGGCCGGGCGCGTGCAGCGCATCACTTGGGACCTGCGACACGATGCGCCGGCCGGCGGCGATGTTCCCGACTTCGGTGGCGAAGAGGGAGGAGGAGGAGGGGGCGGCGGGGGGCCTCCCGCTCCCGATCTCACGGCCACGCTCCCGCATCCCGTTCGCGCGCGGGGGCCGTTCGTGTCGCCCGGGACCTACACCGTGAAGATCGAGGCAGGCGGCACCACGGCGACCCAAACCGTCGAGGTGCGCGGGGATCCGCAGATCCCCGTGACGGCCGCGCAGTGGCGCGAGCGAGAGGAGTTCCTCCTGGCCGTGCTCGAGCAGCAGGGGAAGGCGGGAGAGATCGCGCAGCGAGCCCGCTCCCTCCCTGATTCGTTGCGACAGCTCCGCACGCGGGCGAGCCAGGTGCGCCGGGATATCGGCCGGCTCGCGGCCGAGTTCAACGGCCAGGGGGTACGGCAGGGGAGCCTCTATCCGCCGACGGGCACGCAGCGCCAACGCTTGCAGGCGTTGACGGCGGCGCTCGCCGAGGTCGTGGGGTCGCTACCGACCGTAGACCGCTAGGTCAGGGGCAGCGCGGCAGAACCACCGGGCAGCGCTGGGGATCGGGGGCGGGAGCGCTGCCCGCGAGCCCACCGCCGTAAGTGTAGAGCGGCTTCAGCGTCGTGCCGAGCTCACGGCCGGGCACCGGGAACTGGATGTAGGTGTTCTGCACCAGCGTCTGCCAGCCCCGCGCGTCCACGTAGGCGACCGTCGGATCCACGCCGGCCATTTCGATCCGTTTCTCGTAACGGAGCGCATCCCACAAGCTCCCGCACTGACCCTGTGTAGGGCCGGGCATGTATTTCCGTGGGACGCAGCTCGGCTCATCGGGCGGCCCGTCCACGGTCACCGGCGGGAGCTGACCGTTCGCCACCCGCGTCTTGTTGATGAGCGGCACGGCCTCGGCCGCCCGATTAAGACGGATCAGCGCCTCCGCGCGGATCAGATCCATTTCCGTGACGGTCATGGCGAGCTGCGGACCGGTCTGCCACGTGGTGCCCGTCCCCAACCGCGTAAAGGCGTAGTTGGACCAGATATACGTACCGCGCGTCGCCGACCAGACGGACGCACGGAAGTACAGGAAGTACTTGCCGCTGTCCGCCGGCGCAGCACCGTGGATCCGTCGGTCCTTGGTGCGGATCTGCAGCGTATCGGCGAACGCGTTGCGATTCTGCACGGGCGTGTTCACCCAGTTGATGAAGTCCTGGGTCGAGTCGGCCGGCCCCAGCAGCCAATTGTCGGGGCGGGCGAAATCGCTGGGGATTTGCGAAGCCCGCTTCCGCGCCGCGCGAAAGGTGAAGCCGTTCTCGAAGACGAGCGGCTCGGCAACGGGCATCAAGTCTGACTGGATCCCCTGCTCGGCTTCCGCGAGCACCCGCGTCCAATCGACCGCGTCGCGACCGGCGCGGTCGCGTGGCACCGAGATGAGGAACCGGGCGGTGAACGCGTGTGCCAGGCGCGCGAGCTCCGCGTTCGTCAGCGGCGTCCGGAACCAACCGGGAGGCCCGGGAATCGTGAAGGTGTTCGCCTCGGCGAGGGCGATGGCTTGCTCGAGCTCCGAGATCGCCGAGTCCATCGCCTCGCGGTAGGGAACGAGCACCGGGGTCGTGATCGCCTCGAGGTTGACGAACTCGTTGACGACGTAGGCGGAGTCGAAGTACAGCGCCAGGAAACCGTGGGACAAGCCCTGAATGAATTTGGCGACCGCCCGCGCTCGCGCCTGTTCCGCCGGGACGACGCCCGCGTTCATCGCTGCCAACGCATCGTTCACGTTCGACACGACCTGATGGAGGCCGTACCAGGGGACCTGACTCGCTTCAGCGTACGTGAACGTGGCATTGTTGTTCCAGCCCTGCCGGGGCTCCTGGGAGCTGTGATGCGCTCCATAGTCGAGAAACCCGCCGGAGAACTCGTCCGCCATGAACGAAAGCGCCCATGCGGGGTCGTTCTGGTGCACGTTGTTCCACCACAGGCTGAACGCGCTCGAGGCGAGCGCTTCGACCGCCGCCGGCTGGCCGGTGGCCCGATCCCGGTCGGGGTTATTGGGGTTGGTCACCGCCAGGTCCTGACAGCCGGCGGCGAGCGCCCCCGCAAGCGCCAGGCTGGCGATCTTTGCTATGCTGCGCATGAGCGGTTCCTCCACTCGCCGGTCAGAACTCGAGTTGCACGGTCATTGTGATGGTCCGGTAGCGCGGGTAGTCGAAGTCGTCCACCCGAGCGACGGGGTTGTTTGCACCAGTCTCTTCGTCCCGAACCTCGGGGTCGTACCCACTGTAGCGCGTGATCGTGAACAAGTTCCGCCCCACGAGCGACAGGTAGGCGGCGCGGATCCCGAGAGAGCGAAGGCCCGCCAGGTGCTGGGTCGGTACCCGGTAGCGGACCGCCAGCTCGCGGAGCTTGACGAAGCCGCCCGGCTCGACGAACCAATTGTTCTCGTCGTCCCCGTTGTAGAGCGCATCGTAATATGCCGGCGGCTTTTTCAGGCTGTCGGGCCTGCCCACCTGATCTTCATCGCCGCTGCGGTACCATTGGTACTGCCGTTGCTTTGTGGCGTTGTAGACCTGGCCGCCGACCTGGACGTCCACGAGGCCATAGAACACGAAGTTGCGCCATGTGATCTCGTTCGACACACCGAAGTGAAAGTCGGCATTCGAGTCGCCGATCCGGACGATCCCCGGGTTGCCCGAGGGATCCAGCTGCCGGATGGGAAGGCCCCAGCCGTAAGCGACCCCGTTGATGGTGACGGTCCTCCCCCACAGCGAGTCGCGGACCCCGTCGGTGTAACTGCGCGGTTGGCCCGCCACCGGGTCTCCCACGGCCACCAGCAGGCCGTCGTCGTTGATCGCGAACCGGTTGCGGAGGCTGTCGGGCAGGAACGTGAGCTCGCTGAACGCCCGAAGGAAGTTCGCACCGTACATCACACCCAGCGGCTCGCCGGCACAGCGGTACGCGACGCCGGTCCGGAAGCAGGGGCGGTCGAACGCGGTGATCCGGTGGCGACTCCGGTCGGCCACGAGTCCCAGGCGCCAGGTGACCGCCGAAGTCCGGAGCATCTGGGCTTCGATCGTTGCTTCGTAGGTACTGCCCTGGACCGTGCCGGCGTTCTGCCACTGCGACGGGTACCCGAACACCGCCTCAAGGGGAATGAGGATCAGCTCGTCGCGCACCGTGGTGCGCGCGTACGAGAGCTGCACGCTCAGGCGGCCGAAGGCGAGCAGGTCCAATCCATACTCGGTCTCCGTCGAGCGTTCCGGCTTGAGGAATGGGTTGCCCAGCGTCTCCTTCGTCAGGGTCCCCGCCTCGTCGATGTTGTAGGTCGTGAACTGATCGGCGAAGGTCGGACGCCCACCCGCCGTGCCCTGGGAGAAGCGCAGCTTGAACTCGCTGATCTTCGCGAACGGCCACCAGCGCTCCTGCGCCAGGCGGTACGCAGCGCTGACGCGACCATAGGTATGCCAGCGCTCAAGGGCGCCGAACAGGGAGCTGCCGTCGCGGCGTACGACCCCGTCGAGGATGTACTTGCCGGCGTAATCCACGCCGGTGATCGCGAAGAAGCTGTTGGCGCGTATCCCCTGAAACGACGAGTTGACGCTGCGGGACCGGGCATTCGTGAGGTCGGGCAGGCCCACGACAGCGAGATCTTGTCCGCTGGCGACGAGCGAAGGGTTGTCCTCCCGCTCGAGCAGTCCCCGGAACATGGTGCGGACGGAGGCGGCGCCGAGTTGCCGCGTGAGTGTCAGGCTGGCCGAGGCGTTGATCGCGTCGGCAAACTCGCTCTCCTGCGCGATGAATCCCGGGCCGCCTGTTTGGTATTGGTCGCTCTTCAGGCCCCGGTCCAGGAAAAACGACTCGTACCGGTCAGACCGGTCGTAGCTGAGGTTGCCCTCGAAACTCGCCCAGCCATTCGGCGTGTAGCGGAGCGTCGCGCTGCCGAGGAAACGTGTGCGCCCCGTCCAGTCCTGGGCGGTCGCATTCTTGTACAACGGATTCGCCCGAATCCCCACCGGATCGGGCTGGAACGCGAACGGCGTCCCGTCCGGGTCGGGTTCACGCAGGTTGACGTCGGGCGCGATGTTGATGAGATCGAAGAACGTGTTGCCGTCCAGCTCGTCCCGTACCGAGCGCGCATAGTAACCGCTGAGCGAGAGGCCGAGGTTGTCCCGCAGCTGGTGATCCAGATTGAGCCGCACATCGTAGCGTCGATACGAGCCGTTGTCCCTGATGACACCGGTGGACCGATGCTGCCCGAATGAGCTGAACCAATTCGTCCGGGCGGTCTTCTGGGCGATCGTGACCGCGTTCGTGATGTAGTTGCCGGGATCGAAGAACGCCTCCACCTGGTCGTACACCGGGCCCGGGTATGCATTGTCCTGGAACCGATACTCACCTTGCGCACCGCTGGTGACCTCCTCCACGCGGCCGGCGCGGGTCACCGGGTTGCCTGCGGCGTCCACGTACGTCGTCTGCGCTGCGTCCATCTTATAGAAGTGGTACTGGGCCCACCGAACCTTGTGGGCCAGGGAGTTCATCCCGACCTCGGAGCGCAGCGTGACCTGCGTCCGACCCTCTTCGAGATTGTTCCCTCGCTTCGTCCAGATCTGGATCACGCCCGCTTGCGCGCGCGAGCCGTACAACGATGCCGCTGCGGCGCCCTTTACGACCTCGATGCGCTCGATGTCGAGCCCGTTGAGATCCGCCGAGCTCCCACCGGTTGTCCCCAGAATCGTGCCGTCCACCGCAATCAAGGGCGAGTTCGAGTGGCTGATGCTCGTGGGCGTGCGCAGCTGAATGCTCGTGCCCGCTCCGGGTTGCCCCAGCGGCGCTACGCTCACACCCGCGATTTTCCCCTGGATGGTTTCGAGAGCATTGGACGGCGGCACGGGCGCCTGCCCGGCGTCCAGCCGGCCGACGGTGAATGGCAGCTTCACGCCTTCCGTGGCGCCGACCACACCCGTGACCACGACCTCCTGCAGCTGGAAGACGCTGGGCGAGAGCCGGAAATCCACCGTGGCCGTCGCGTCGGCAGCGATCTCCACCGCCACCCGCCGCCGCGGCTGGTACCCAACCCGCCGCACCTCGACCACATACGAGCCCGGCGCGACGCTGGGAATCGTGTAGCGGCCGTCGTCTCCTGTTCGGACCCGATGTGCCGTGCCCACTACCAAGACATCGGCGTTCGGGACGGGCTGGCCGGTCACGGAATCCGACACGATGCCTTCGATGCGACCGGTCTGCGCCGCCATCGGCGTCCCTACGGCGAGAAGAACGGCGAGAAACGCAACTACCGAGCGATCCACGTGCCCTCCTTCGCTGGACGTCGCAACGGACAAACCATGTCGCAAATACGCACCGCGTCAGTTGCTGTCAAGGTGGGTCGTGTTGCGGTGACGCGTCACCGCGTGCGTCGTATATTTCGCCAATGCGCGACGCGCTCCAATCGCTGCTCCGGAAGGCCAGCGCAGCCAAGCGGACTGCCGAATTCTGGCAGGCGGCTGCCCAGGTCCTGAGCGACTGGGCGGACGGCGCCCTCCTCACCGTCTGCTATCAAGGCGTCAACGAGAGTGGCGCGGTGTCCGCGGGAGCGGCGGGCGCATCCGGAATCACACTCACGGCCGAATGGCACGATCCCGACGGCCGGCACGTGGAGGCCAGCCTCGCCGGCGCTCCGCGCGACCTCCACGCCGCCGACCTCGAGTCGGCCATCGAGTTCGCCTCGGATCTCGCCGTAATGGTGGGCCGTCGCGCGGCCCTCGAACGCGAACGGCGCCTGGGGACCTTCGTCGTCGAGCTGGCCCGTTGGCTCCTCGCGGCTCCCGAAACGGAGCTCCTGCTCCGCTACACCCTCCAGAGTCTGATGCAATTGGTCGGGGCGCAGGGCGCATTCGTGGCCCTCAAGCAGAGTGACGGCGAGACCCTGCGCGTCTCACCTGCCTTGGGGGAAGCGGCGTCGATCGAGGGTCTCGGGCTCGGGATGCACACCAGTACCACGGGGCGCGTGGTGCGGACCGGCGAGGCGTTGATGACCGCGGACCTCCGCCTCGAGGCAGATTCCAGCCCCCCCGCCGTCCGCCTGAACGACGCCGCCCGGTCGGCGCTTATCGCCCCGCTGCGCACGTCCCAGGGCGCCGTCGGCGCCGTTTGTCTGCTGCGCTATCAGGGCCCAGGTCCCGCACCGCCGCCCCAGTTCAGCCTCTACGATCTCCATTACCTCACGGCCATCGCGGCGCACATCGCCGGCGGCATCGAGCTGTCCCAGGCGGTGGCCGCCACGCGCGCTGCCGCCGACCGCGCGAGTGGCATGGTGGACGCAAGCCCGCTCCCCATGGCGCTCGTGGACACGGGCGGTACAGTGCAACAGCTGAACGAGGCCGCCATGGTCGTCTTTGGACTCGCCGACAAGGGGGCGGCGCTGGGCCGGCACCTCGAGGCCTTGGGGCTCTCGCCCAGCGGGATCACCATCCGCTTGATCCTCGCGGGCAGGCGCGAGGGGGAACCCTGGCACGGCCGCGTCCTGGTCACACAGGAGGCGGGGGACCGGCGGATTTGCGACTGCACGGTGACCGGCTTGCGGGGCCTGGGCTCGGAGAGCTTGCTCGTCGCGCTGTACGACCGCACCGACGAGCTGCGCGCGCAACGCGAGCTGATCGCGCGCGAGAAGCTCGCGACGGTCGGCGAAATCGCGAGCGGCGTCGCGCACGAGGTGAACAATCCGCTCGCCGCCATCCGGATGGAAGCGGAGCTGCTGGGACGCTCCACGCAGGATGCCGAGGCGAGCGCGGCCGCGTCCACGATAATCCGCGAGGTGGATCGCGCGGCGCGCATCGTGCGCAGTCTGCTGCGGCTCGCGCGGCGCGCCGACACGACCCCCACCCGCATCCAGGTCAACGAGCTGGTGCGCGACGTTGCCGAGATCCGCCAACGCGTGCTCCGCGCCGACAACATCGAAGTGCGCACCAAGATGGACCAGGGAGCCGAGGCCGTGCTGGGTCTCGGTCAAGAACTGCAGCAGGTGGTGATCAACCTCGTCACGAACGCGGAGCACGCGGTGCGCGGACGCCCGGCCGCCGTCATTCAGCTCACGACGGAGGCGCGGGACGATTGGGTGCGGCTCACCGTCGAAGATTCTGGACCCGGCGTGCCGGCGGACATCCGTGGGCGCGTGTTCGATCCGTTCTTCACGACCAAGAGCCCCGACGAAGGCTCGGGGCTCGGGCTTGCCATCTGTCAGCGTGTCGTGGCGGAGGTGGGCGGGAAGATCTGGATCGAGGACTCCGAAGCGCTGGGTGGCGCGAAGTTCGTCGTCGAGCTCCCCGCCGCGCCGCTGCGCGGCGACGTGATCGGTTAGGCCTCGAGAATCCGGCGGCGGTACATTGACAACACGGCGAGCCCGTACGCGCCGATCGCGACGAGCAGCACGCCGAGGCGCCAATCGATCCCCAGCTGCCACACGCCGGCCGCCGCGTATCCCAGGCTCGCCAGCACTCCCATGACTACGACCTCTTTGCGGGCCATCAGGATCCCGAATACGTAACCCCAGCTGAAGCCGGCGATCGCCAGGAAGATGACGCCGTTGGGGAAGATCTTGGTGGGATCGATCAGGTTCAGCCCGCCCGCGAAGGCGCAGAACAGCCCGATGACCGTGTGGATAGCCAGGTGCAAAGCTAGCGGCAGGGGGACAGTGCCCATGCGATTAAAAGACATGGCTCAAACATACCGTGGCAGGTGTCGGGTGCCAGGTGTCTGGGGTGAGCATCCCTTGACACCACACACCTGACACCTGCCCTGAGTAAATTGACCTCGTGCAAGTCACCCGCAGTTACCTCGAGCTCACCGATCCCGCACAGTTCAAGAGCGCGCTCGGGGACTTCCCCGAGATCACGCTCGCGCACGTCCCGATCCCGCCGCCCAAGCTGTACCGCCACTGCTATCGCACGGTCGGCGAAGCATTCCATTGGTTCGACCGCTGGGACTGGACCGACGACCAGATCACCGAGCACCTCGTGGATCCCAATATCCAGCTGTACGTGGCGCTGCGGGACGGCAACCTCGCCGGCTGGTACGAGCTGCGCCGCGTGCCCGAGGAGGACTCGGTCGAGATCGCCTACTTCGGGATCGTCGCGGCCGAGTTCGGGCGCGGGTTCGGCAAGCACCTGCTCTCCTGCGCGGTACGCGATGCTTGGGCGCTGCGGCCGCACCGCGTGTGGTTGCATACGTGCACGTTGGATCACCCCAACGCACTGCCGAACTACGTCAAACGGGGGTTCGCGCCTTATCGCACAGAAGTGTACGAAGTAGATTTCCCCGCGTGAACTTCGACTTTCAGCTGACGCGTAAGCGCAAACTGATCATCGCGGGGATCCTGCTCGCGCCGATCGTGTTGTTCGCGCTCTACACCTGGTCTGCGTTGCAGTGGAACTATTCGGAGGGGGAACGGGCGGGGTACGTCCAGAAGTTCTCGAAGCGCGGCTGGCTCTGCAAGACGTGGGAGGGCGAGCTGGCCATGGTGTCGATGCCCGGAACGATGTCGGAGAAGTTCAATTTCACCGTGCGCGACGTCGTCGTCGCCGAGTACGTCAACCAATCGCTCGGCAAGCGCGTCGCGCTCAGCTATCAACAGCACAAGGGTGTGCCCACGACGTGCTTCGGAGAAACCGAGTATTACGTGGTCGCCGTGAAGGTGGTGGAATGAGCGGCAACAGCTTTGGCAGTCGCGCGACGCTCAAGGCGGGCGCCGGCACCTACGAGATCCACCGGCTCGACGCGCTCGAGAAGCGCGGCCTGCCCGTCGCCCGGCTCCCGTACTCGCTCAAGATCCTGCTCGAGAACCTCCTGCGTCTCGAGGACGGCCGCGTCGTCCGCGCCGAGGACGTGGAGAAGCTGGTGCGCTGGGACGCCGCCAAAACACCGGATGAAGAGATCAGCTTCATGCCGGCGCGCGTCCTCCTGCAGGACTTCACAGGGGTCCCCGCCGTCGTGGACCTGGCCGCGATGCGCGACGCGATCGTGCACATGGGCGGCGATCCCAAGAAGGTCAATCCGCTGCTCCCCGCCGAGCTGGTGATCGACCACTCGGTCATTGTGGACGAGTTCGGCACGCCGACCGCGTTCCACGCGAACGCCGAGCTCGAGTTTCAGCGGAACCGCGAACGCTACGCGCTGCTGCGCTGGGCGCAGAAGACCTTCCATGGGTTCCGCGTGGTGCCGCCCGACACCGGGATCGTGCACCAGGTGAACCTCGAGTACTTGGCGCGCGTCGTCTTCACCACCGAAGGCAAAGCTCCCCAGGCCTATCCCGACACCCTCGTGGGCACCGACTCGCACACGACGATGGTCAACGGGCTCGGCGTGCTCGGCTGGGGCGTGGGCGGCATCGAAGCAGAGGCGGCGATGCTCGGTCAGTCGGTCTCGATGCTCATCCCGCAAGTCGTCGGATTCCGGCTCACGGGACGGTTGGCGGAAGGCGCCACCGCCACCGACCTGGTGCTCACGGTCACGCAGATGCTGCGCAAGAAGGGGGTCGTCGGGAAGTTCGTGGAGTTCTATGGGCCGGGAGTGGCCGCGCTGACGCTCGCCGATCGAGCCACGATCGGCAACATGGCCCCCGAGTACGGGGCCACGGTCGGGATCTTCCCCGTGGACCAGGAGACGCTGCGCTACCTCGAGTTCACCGGCCGCCCCGCCGACCGGGTGCGGCTCGTCGAGGCATACATGAAGGAGCAGGGCCTGTTCCACACGCCGGACACGCCGGAGTCCGTGTACAGCGACACCCTCGAGCTGAATCTGGCGACCGTGGAGCCGAGTCTCGCGGGACCGCGCCGCCCGCAAGACCGCGTCCCCCTGCGCGAGGTCGGGAAGAACTTCCTCGACGCGCTCCCCACCCTCATGAAGTCGAGCTCGCCGATCGCGGCGCCCTCCAACGCCGTGCGTTGGGAGAATGAAGGAGGTCACGCCGCTACCGCCGTGGAAGCGCCGCCCCAGCGCCGCACGCACGTCAGCCTCAAGCTCGACGACGTCGAGCATCAGCTGCGCCACGGCTCAGTGGTGATCGCCGCGATCACGAGCTGTACCAACACGTCCAACCCCTCGGTCATGATCGCCGCGGCGCTGGTCGCGAAGAAGGCCGTGGACCGGGGACTCAATACGCAACCCTGGGTGAAGACGAGCCTCGCGCCGGGGTCCAAGGTGGTCACCGACTACCTGCGGCAGGCGAATTTGATGAAGCCGCTGGAGCAGCTGCGGTTCCATCTCGTGGGCTACGGCTGCACGACGTGCATCGGAAACTCCGGGCCGCTCCCGGAGGCCGTCTCGGCGGCGGTCACCGAAGGTGAGCTGGTGGTGTGCGCCGTGTTGTCGGGAAACCGCAATTTCGAGGGCCGCATCCAGCAGGAGGTGCGGGCGAACTATCTCGCCTCCCCGCCGCTCGTCGTCGCGTACGCGCTCGCGGGCCGCATCGACATCGAGTTCCACACCCAACCGCTCGGCACCGGGAAGGACGGCAAACCGGTCTTCCTGCGCGACATCTGGCCGTCCAGCAAAGAAGTGGACGAAGTCATCCGCACGTCGATCAAGTCGGCGATGTTCCAGAAGTCGTACGGCGAGGTGTTCCAGGGCGACGAGCGGTGGCAGAGCCTCCCGGTGCCGGAAGGCGAGCGGTTCGCGTGGGAGCCGAACTCCACGTACATCCGGCGCGCGCCGTACTTCGATGGGATGCCGGCGCAGCCGCAGCCGATCGTCGACATTCGCGGCGCGCGGGTCCTGTGCCTCCTGGGCGACAGCATCACCACCGACCACATCTCGCCCGCCGGCTCGATTCGCAAAACGCTCCCGGCCGGCCAGTATCTCATCGCGAAGGGTGTCGAGCCGGGGGACTTCAACTCGTACGGGGCGCGGCGCGGCAACCACGAGGTGATGGTGCGCGGCACGTTCGCCAACGTACGCCTCAAGAACCAGCTCGCGCCGGGCACGGAGGGGCCGTTCACCGTCCACCTGCCGGACGGCGAGCAGATGACGATCTTCGACGCCTCGGTGCAATATCAGGCGGAAGGCACGCCGCTGGTCGTGCTCGCGGGCAAGGAATACGGCTCCGGGTCGTCGCGAGATTGGGCCGCCAAGGGGCCGCGACTACTCGGCGTGCGCGCGGTGATCGCGCAGAGCTACGAGCGCATCCACCGCTCGAACCTCGTGGGCATGGGGATCCTGCCGTTGCAGTTCTTGCCGGACCAGTCGCCCGCATCACTGGGGCTCACGGGCAAGGAGCGTTACGACATCGCGGGGCTCGCGGAGCTGCCGAAGCAGGTGACCGTGAAAGCGACCACGGACGACGGCAAGGTGACCGAGTTCCGCGCCACGGTCCGTATCGATACGCCGCAAGAGCAGCAGTACTACCGGCACGGGGGCATTCTCGAGTACGTGCTGCGACAACTGGCCTCACGGTCGGACGACACGAGGAGCAAGCGATGACCGGCGTGCGAGTACTGGTCGGCACGCGCAAGGGCGCGTTCATCCTGACGTCGGACGCCAAGCGCACGCGGTGGGACGTGAGCGGTCCCCACTTCGCCGGTTGGGAGATCTACCACGTGAAGGGATCACCCGCCGACCCGAATCGACTCTACGCGTCGCAGTCGAGCGGGTGGTTCGGACAGGTGATCCAACGCTCGGGCGACGGCGGCAAGACGTGGGAGACCCCGGGCGGCGGTGTGACAATGCAGCCCGGCGAGGGGCCGAAGGGCGAGAGCAACAAGTTCGTTTACGACGTCACGCCGCAAACCGGCAAGCCGCTCACCACACACCAGTGGTACGACGGGACGCAGCACCCCTGGGAGTTCAAGCGCGTCTGGCATCTCGAGCCTTCGCTCGCGGATCCGGACACGGTGTACGCCGGCGTGGAGGACGCGGGGCTGTTCCGCTCGAGCGACGGCGGGACGACGTGGCAGGAACTGGCCGGGTTGCGGGGCCACGGTACCGGGCCTGGGTGGCAGCCGGGCGCCGGAGGCATGTGCCTCCACACGATCCTCATCGATCCCGCCGACCCGAAACGGATCTACGTCGCCATCTCGGCCGCCGGCGCGTTCCGCAGCGACGACGGCGGCAAGACCTGGAAGCCGATCAACCGGGGCCTCCACTCGCAGTACATCCCCGAGCCGACCGCCGAGGTGGGCCATTGCGTGCACCGCATCGCGCTGCACCCGTCGCGCTCCAAGGTGCTGTTCATGCAGAAGCACTGGGACGTGATGCGGTCGGACGACCGCGGTGACTCGTGGCGAGAAGTCAGCGGTAATCTGCCCACCGACTTCGGGTTTGTGATCGACGTGCACGCCCACGAGCCGGAGACGGTGTACGTGGTCCCCATCAAGAGCGACTCTGAGCACTATCCGCCTGACGGCAAGCTGCGCGTGTACCGCAGCCGCACCGGCGGGAACGAGTGGGAAGCGCTCACCAAGGGGCTCCCGCAGCAGGACTGTTACGTGAACGTGCTGCGCGACGCGATGTGCGTCGACCGGCTCGACCCGTGCGGCGTGTACTTCGGCACCACTGGCGGCCAGGTATACGCCTCGGCCGACGCGGGAGACAGCTGGGCGCCCATCGTGCGCGATCTTCCGGCCGTGCTGTCGGTCGAGGTGCAGGCGCTGCCGTGATTCGCGTGGAGCTGCCCGCGCATCTGCGGACCCTGGCGCGCGTCGAGCGTGAGGTGACGCTCGACATCTCGGGTCGGGTCACACGAACGGGGCTGCTCGACGCGCTCGAGGCCCGCTATCCCGCGTTGCGCGGGACGATCCGCGACCACGTCACCGCACAGCGCCGGCCGTTCTTGCGATTCTTCGCCTGCTCGCGGGATCTCACACACGAGCCTCCGGACGCCCCGTTACCCGACGCGGTGACGTCGGGGGCGGAGCCCTTTCTCGTCGTGGGGGCAATTGCTGGCGGCTAGCCGGGGGGTCTCCGTCCTGCTGCTCGTCGCGCTGGCGAGCGCCTGCGGCCCCCCGCAGCCGGTCGCCTCAGTGTGGGTCACGACGGGCGATCAGCGGAAGCTCCTCTCCCACGAGCCAGACGTGACGTTTTCCTCGGGGGCGAGCGGGACACTGCCGACGATCGCCATCGACGATACGGCCATGTACCAGGAGATGGTGGGGTTCGGCGCCGCCATCACCGACGCGGCGGCGATCAACATCAACCGTCTGGACGCGGGGCCCCGCGAAGCGTTGCTCCGCGACCTGTTCGACCCTGACAGTGGGATTGGTCTCAGCTTCACCCGTCTTACGATTGGCGCATCGGATTTCTCACCGCGCCAATACAGCTTCGACGATATGCCCCCCGGCCAGCGGGATCCGAAAGTGACACGGTTCTCCATTGAGCCCAATCGCGCCGATGTACTCCCGATCGTGCAGCGCGCCTTGGCGATCAACCCGCAGCTCAAGGTCATGGCGTCTCCGTGGAGCGCTCCCGGATGGATGAAGACCAGCGGCAGCCTCATCAAGGGCACGCTGTGGCCCAATGCGTACGGCCCGTTTGCGCAGTACCTGCTGCGCTACGTCCAGACCTATGACTCCCTGGGCGTGCCGATCTACGCCCTGACTGTGCAGAATGAGCCCCATTTCGAGCCGACGAACTACCCCGGCATGCGGCTCGATCCGTCTGACCGCGCCCGTTTCATCGGTAAGAACCTGGGCCCGCTGTTCGAGCGCCAGCGGATATCCACGCTGATCCTCGACTGGGACCACAACTGGGACGAGCCAGCCTCGCCGCTCCGCGTGCTCGGCGACAGCGTCGCCCGGCGCTACATCGCCGGCGTCGCGTGGCATTGCTACAACGGGGACGTGTCGGCGCAGTCGCAGGTGCACGATTCGTTCCCCGGCAAGGACGCCTATTTCACGGAATGCTCGGGTGGCGACTGGGCGCCGAGTTTCGCCGACAATCTGGTGTGGAACGTGCGCACGCTCATCATCGGCGCGACACGCAACTGGGCCCGTGGCGTGCTGCTCTGGAACGTGGCCCTGGACGAGCTGCACGGCCCGTACACCGGGGGGTGCACAAACTGCCGCGGCGTCGTGACGATCAACTCCCTATCCGGCGCCGTCACGCGCAACGTCGAATACTACGCCTTGGCGCACGCCAGCCGGTTCGTCCGGCCGGGCGCGCGGCGGATCGAGTCGACGTCCGGAGTCGCGGGGCTCGAGAGCGTCGCGTTCCGGAATCCGGACAGCTCGATGGCACTCATTGTGGTGAACACGGCACCCGAAGAGCGCCGTTTCGCGGTGCGCTGGGCGGGCAAACACTTCGCGTACGTGTTGCCGGCCGGCGCCGTCGCGACGTTTACGCTTGGCCCACTCCGAGAGCGTCGGCCACCCGGTTGATGTAGTTGAACCACGAGGCGATCAGCGTGATCTGCAGGATCCCGCGGTCGTCGAACCCCGCCGCGCGCAACGCCTCATGATGATCCGGCCCGATGTGCGTCGCGTCCCGCGTCAGTTGGGCCACGTAGTCCAGCATGACCCGATCTTGCTCTGAGATCGGCGCCTTGCGGTAGTCGTCTTCCAGCGCCGCCACCAGCTGCTCGTCCAGCGTGATCCGACGCAGAAACTCTGCGTGGGAGGAAATTCAGTAGCGGCAGCGATTGGTGACGGACACGACCGTCGTGATCATCTCGTGCTGCCGGCGGGTGAGCGGCAGCTCGGGCGACATCAGCACTCCGAACGTGGCGAAGGCGTGATACAGCGCGTCCGGGATGAGACTATGCGAGGCGACGATACCCGACGTGCCATCGGGCGTGGGGTGCACCGGGGCGAAGTATTCGGCAGGATAGAGAGCCTTCTGCGCCTCGATGGCTCGGCGCAGCTTCTCATCGGCTTCAGGCAACGGGATCGTGCGAATCCACGTCATTGAGCGCCGTCTCCTCGACGAAACGCCACGTAATACACCGAGTGCCACGATTCCAACACCGAGCGCAGCCTGCAGGGGGTTGTGGCTCGCAAGCAGGAACAGCAGCCCAGCGACGAGCACCAAGAAGATCACCGGCGTAACCGGGTAGCCCGGCGTGCGATACGCCGGCGGCGCGACGTCCCGGCGGCGCAACACGAACAACCCGGCCACGGTGAGACCCACGAATAGAACCGTGATGAAGATGAAATAAGACACGATCTGCCCGAAGCTGCCCAATAGGACGAGGAGGGACGCCAGCACCGCCTGCAGCGCGATCGCCCGCGCGGGCGTGCCGAAGCGCGGATGGACGGCGGCCACAGCCTTGAAGAACAGCCCGTCCCGCGCCATCGCGTAGTACGCGCGAGGGAGGGCCATCAAGAGCCCCAGGATGCTTCCCAGGACCGCGACGATGACGATCCCCGCGAACACGCGGCCGCCCGCCGGCCCAAACAGCGCCTCACCCGCCTGGGCCGCGAACGTCTCGCCCGACGTCACGCGCTCCAGTGGGACCAAGTACCAGAACACCGCGCTGGTGAGGACATACGCGGCTGTGATCACCAACACTCCGATCGCGAGCGCGCGCGGCAAGGTCCGCGCCGGGTCACGAGCCTCGCCGGCGAGCTTACTGATCTCCCACCAGCCACCGAATGCGAAGAACGCACCGACCAGTGCGGAGGCGAGCGCGACGGGGAGCGGATCCGAACCGGGGCGCTGTGCAACAAAGGGCACGAAGTTCGACCAATGCCCCGCGCCCAGGCCAAGCGCCAGCACGGCGATCAACGCGAGCGCCCCGAGCTTGATCGCGGTCAGCCACTGCATCAGTCGAGCGCCGAACCGAACGCCGACGATGTTCGCCGCCGCCAGCACGAGGATCGTGCCAACCGCGACGGCCTTCAGACCGACGGTCGGGAGCGGCACCACGTATCCCACGTAGCTGGCGAGCCCCACCGCCAACACCGCGGTGATCCCACAGTCCATCACGAGCAGGCACTTCCAGCCGTACAGAAAAGCGACGACCGGGCCGTACGCGCGCCGCAGGTAGACGTAGCCGCCGCCGGCTTCGGGGAGCCGCGCCGCCAACTCGCCGTAGCACAGCGCGCCCAGCAGGGTCATCGCCCCCACGATGAGCCAGACCACCAACAACCAGAGGGGCGAGCCGAGGGACCGGGCCATGCCCGCGGGCGTGAGGAAGATGCCGACCCCGATCACTTCGCCGATCACGAGCGCGGTGACCGAGGCTACTCCGAGCTGGCGGGTGAGCGTCGCGGGGGCGGTGGTCGTTGCGTCGGGCATGGGCGGGCGTAAAGGTATCCCTTCGCGGGCCGTACAACTATCCTTCAGGTTGCAGTGTCCAAGATTCATCCCCGAACAACGAGATCCCCATGCACTTGCTTCGCAACCCGTCCCTGGCTGCCTCGGCTCTGCTGTTCACGGCGTGTGCCGCGAACCAACCATCCGTGCCGCTCGTGGGGCGCTCCGCCGACGTCGCGGCGCTCTCCGGCGAGTGGACGGGGGAGTACTCGAGCACCGAGTCGGGCCGGAGCGGCAGCATCAGTTTCACGCTGCGCGCCGCAGCCGACTCTGCGTTCGGCGACGTGGTCATGATCCCCGTCGGCTGGGGACGGCCGCTCGCGCCCTGGCGGGGCGAGACCGCCCCGATGGCCGCTCAGCGCCCGATGACCGAGGTTCTCACGATCAACTTCGTCCGGGTCGACCAAGGGCGCGTCAACGGCACGCTCGCTCCGTATGCGGACCCGCAAACGGGAGCGCGGCTGCTCACGACCTTCGCCGGCCAGCTGAGTGGAAACACGATCACCGGCACGTACACCACCCGACTGACGTCGGGAGAAACGCAGACGGGCCGCTGGACGGTTCAGCGCAAGTAACCCTAGCACTTCAACTGCGGCTCTCCCGCGCCACCGTGGGCGTGGCGAACACCGGCGTGGCGGCCGCAGGCAGACCGAGGTGGGCGCGGGCACGGTTCAAGGCATCGTCGATGTTGCCGTGGATGTTCTCCTCGCCCAGCTCGTCGTACATCCCCGAGCGCTCGAGTGCGACGACCGGCTGGGCATGCACGTCGGAGAGGATCACGAGCGTGCCCTCCTTGCGGCTGCGGCGCACCACGTCGCGTAGGGCATGCAATCCAGTGGAATCGATCGCCGGCACGTGCCGTAACCGCAGGATCAGCACCTTGGGCTTCCCCGCGATACGGCCCACCCGATCCTTGAACATCTCGGCGGCACCGAAGAAAAACGGACCCGTGATCTCGTACACCTGCACGCCCTCGGGCACCACCCGGCGCCGGACCGCGTTCGGATCGGTCTCGAAGTCGTCGTTGGGGTCGATGAACTCGTGCGTCAGCACCTGGATGTTCGTGACCTCGGCCATGCGGCGCATGAAGAGGAATGCCGCGAGCACCATTCCGACTTCGATCGCGACGGTCAGGTCCACGAGCACCGTGAGCAAGAACGTCGCGAGCAGCACGGCCACGTCGCTCTTGGGTGCGCGGAACTCCGACGCGAAGGTGCGCCACTCGCTCATGTGAAAGGCCACCACGACGAGGATGGCGGCGAGCGTGGCCAGCGGGATGAACGCGGCCCAGCGACCGAAGAACAACGTGATGAGGAGCAGGGTCAGGGCATGCACGATGCCCGCGACGGGCGTGCGGCCGCCGTTCTTCACGTTCGTCGCGGTGCGGGCGATCGCGCCCGTTGCCGGCATGCCGCCGAAGATCGGTGACACGATGTTCGCTACCCCTTGCGCGACGAGCTCCATGTTGGAGCGGTGCCGCCCGCCGATCATCCCGTCCGCCACCACCGCCGACAGGAGTGACTCGATCGCCGCGAGCATCGCGATCGTAAACGCCGGGCCCGCGAGCGACGCGACGAGGGCCAGGGTCACGGGCGGCAGAGACGGATGCGGCAGGCCGGCGTGAATCACGCCGAACCGGGCCCCGATGGTTTCCACGGGGAGGTGCAGGAGGTGCACCAGCACGGTCGTCACGATCAGGGCGACGAACGGACCAGGAATGCGGCGCTCGATTCTCGGCCACACGAGAATGATCGTGAACGTGGCGACGGCGACGACGAGCGCCCACGGATTCACCGAATCGAAGTCGTGGACGTAGGCGTCCCACTTGGCCACGAAGGGCGCCGGGACGGCACCCATCTCGAGGCCGAGCAGGTCTTTGACCTGACTCGAGAAAATGATGAGCGCGATCCCGCTCGTGAACCCGATCGTCACCGGATAGGGGATGAACTTGATCGCGCCGCCCATCCGAACCAGGCCGAACACGACCAGGATCACACCCGCCATCATCGTCGCGACGAGGAGGCCGTCGACGCCGTAGCGTTGCACGATCCCGGCGACGATCACGACGAACGCCCCCGTCGGGCCGCCGATTTGTACGCGTGACCCGCCTAGGGCGGAGATCAGGAGACCCGCGATGATCGCGGTGTAGAGCCCGCGCTCGGGCGTTAGCCCGCTCGCGATGGCGAACGCGATGGCGAGTGGCAGCGCCACGATGCCGACGATGACGCCGGCGCTGAGGTCTCGGGCGAACTGCGCCCGGGTGTAGTCTTGGAGGGTGGTGAAGAGTTTCGGGACGAGCAAGAGGCGCCGGTCGGAATCGAACCGACGAATCGAGGTTTTGCAGACCTCTGCCTTACCACTTGGCTACGGCGCCGGGAGGGGGAAGTTAGCCCTGGCCCTTGAGCAACTTCAAGATGTCCGTGCTCCCCTGATCGGCCGCGAGTCCGATCGCACTCTTGCCTTCGTCGTTCTGCACCTTGGGGTCGGCGCCGTGCGCTAGGAAGTAGCGCGCCAACTCCAGGTCCTTCTTGTTGACGACCTCGTGTAGTGCCGTCCATCCCTTGTGCTGTTGCGCGTTGATCGGTGCCCCCGCCTCGACGATCATCTTCGCCGCCTCTCGCGAGGGGCCGCCAACCGCCGCGTGGATCGCCTGGATGCGCATTGGGTTCTTGGCCACCTGCGCCACGTCGGCGCCGCGCGCCAGGAGCACTCGCACCGTCTCCGCGTAGCCAAAGAACGCGGCCAGGCCGAGCGGGAAAAAGCCGTCGCGCGAGTAGGCGTTGACAAGCGTGGGGTCGGCATCGAGCAGCTCGGCCACTCGATCGGTGCGCCCGACCGACGCGGCGTCGAATACGTCGAGCGTGGGGCCGGCGGCAAGCAGCACAGCGACGAGGTCCTGCTTGTGATGGTACTGGGCGATCAGCACCGGTGAGTGGCCCAGCTCGTTGCGCACATCGACCAGCTTTCGGTCGGCGGCGAGCAGCGCGTCGAGCCGCGCCTTGTCCCCTGCCCGGATGACGTCGAAAATCTCCTGCGCCGGTTCCATAGGTCCCCCCACTTGCATTAGTTAGCTATGCTAACTAATATTCAGGGGACACTACCGGGGCGCAAGGGGGGGGGGACTCCAACGCCGTGCCGCTACAGAAGCCCAGCCCACTTTCCGAGCAGGCGGCCGACCGCCTGCACTCGGCCGCCATCCACCTGCTGCGCAGCTTGCGCCGCGAGGATGCCCGCCTGGGCGTCGGCCCCGCCGGTCTCTCCGTCCTCTCCGTTCTCGTGTTCGGCGGCCCGAAGACCATGGGGGAGCTCGCCGCCATCGAGCAGGTGAAAGCCCCCACGATGACCCGCATCGTGGCCACCCTCGAACGCAACTCCATGGCAGAGCGGGACGGCGACGCGACGGATCGCCGCCGCGCCATCATTCGGGCAACTCCGCACGGGCGCATGATCATGCGCCGCGGTCGCGCCAACCGCGTCCACGAATTGGCCAGCCGCATCGAGCGGCTTCCCGAATCGGATATCGCCCTGCTCGCGCGCGCCGCCGAGCTCATCGAGCGAGTCGCCCGGAGCTCAAAAGCTGAACCCGCGTCGTAGGGCGATCGCCCAACCCGTTCCGACTCCGAACCGGTAGCCCACGGCCAACTCGCCCGCGTCCCCCCGCACCGCCCGCGTCGGTCCGAACCGCAGCGCGATGCCGGCATTGCCACCCAACCGCGCCGGCTCATCGGCGTACCACGCGCCCCCGTAGTCGACAAACGGGGCGATCCCCAGACCGACCATGCCCCACAGGTCGTCGACCAGGAGGATCCGGTCCTCGAACGCGAGCCACGTCGTCCGCGTCCCCGTGAACGCGTGCGCCCCGTACAGGCGAGGGCCGCGCTGGTCGAGCCATAGATCGAACTCGGCACCGGGTTTCTGCCGCTCCAGCCTGCCACCCTCCAGGTGCACGATCAGTGTCTGGTGCGGCAGATTCTGGCTCACGACCGTGAGCCGGCCCCGCAGCCGCGTCGAGTCGAGCCCGCTGGCCTCGCCATACAGCAGGACATAACCGCCGCGCCACACCGTCGACACCTGTCCCCTGGCCTCGTACCCTACTCCTGATTCGGCCACGGCGCCGATCCGCAGCGCCTGGGACACGTCTACGTCTTCGCGCCGCGCGTAGGAGTTGAAGTGCTCGAGCACACGAAATCGCACGTGCCCGATCTCGACCGCCACGCGGCCCGACGTGAACGTCGATCGCGGGAACGGCACCGTCGTGGGCTGCGCGAAGTCCTCGCGCCGCCACTCCGCGCCGAGCAACAAACGGACGTAGTCGCGGCTGGTGGCGTAGAGCGCGACACCCCCGGTCACGCCGATCCGCTGGGCGCGCCGTTCCACGCTGTCCAGGAACATGCCATCCTTGAACTGCAACACGCGCTCCCGCGCCGACTCACCATACGTGACGAGCGCGTGGCGCGCCGCCGTCTGGTAGAAGGGCACGCCGACCTGCCAGGCGCCCTTCTTGCCGTCGGAAAAATCCGCGTAGCGCACGAGCAGCGTCGTTCGGGGCACCAGGAAATGCGGGTTCAAGTACTGGAAATCGAGCCGCCGGCGGTCGGGCGTCTTCCCGTACGACACGCCCAGCTCGCTCGCCGTGCCCAGGAAGTTCTCCTCGATGAATCCGACCTCCCAGGTCTGGTCGCCGCCCGCGGTCGAGTAATTCGCTTGCGGCTTCGAGCTCCAGCCGTCGGCGGTGACCACCCGCAGGGCGAGCGACCCGCCCAGCCGGGTCGTATCCACGCGCACAAACCGGAAGACGCCCAGCGCCCGCAGCGCGCGCTCGCTCTCGGCCGCGCGCGCGGAATCGTAGGGCTGCCCCGGCGCCAAGAGCAGCGAGCGCCGGATCACCGACGCGCGCGTGCGGACGTGTAGCGCGTTGGCGAGCCGCCCGACGAAGCCCGGGCCATCGCCCGAGCGATCGAAGATGTTGCGGTTGTCGACGACGACCGTGTCGACGGTCTGGGGCGCGGCACTGAGGAGCAGGGCGACGAGCCCGACCGCGCTCACGGCCGCACTCCGTGGATGCGCTGCTTGAGCCGGTAGGTGGCGTGCACGCCGGCGTCGTCCCAGGCCGTGAAGTACAGCGTGGCGTCGATGCGGCCGGCGAGCTGACGGATGCCCCGCGTCGCGATCGTGTACGTGCCGCGCACCGAGTCGGGCCGCAGGGGCCGGCAGAAACAGGTCACTGTGCCGTAGGCCGGAATGTCGCTGCCCAATCGATAGGGATGGTTCGCGGAGAGGCGGCGGGCGTCCCCGATCTCGAGCGCGACGTTCAAAGCGTACTCGTCGCCGGTGCCATCGCTCGGGTCGAACTCGAACCGCGCACTCAGGACATCGTGACGATCGGCCACGCCCGTCGTGTCGACCTTGAGGCGCACGAGCGTGTATCGGTCGTCGGTCTCCACGGTGAGGCGGCCCCGCCAGTCCCAGCGGCCGGCCTTTTGCTCTCCGTGTGTGTCGCCGGAGCGCGGTAGGATGTCGCACGCCGAA